>Ga0115552_1000028_pt1 | contig 90605 bp, 76 predicted proteins | sample COGITO_mtgs_1103_3_FD_87178 | JGI IMG/M metagenome (GOLD analysis project Ga0115552, IMG submission 87178) | Pelagic marine microbial communities from North Sea - COGITO_mtgs_110328 | ecosystem: Environmental > Aquatic > Marine > Epipelagic | place: Germany:Helgoland, sampling site Kabeltonne...
AGTATGCAACATGAGAGTTACCTTTGGTTGTTTTGATTAAAAGATTCGACACCTTTATCAAAACGGGTAACTCTCTCTTTTGCAAGAGATATGTCAGATTAAGTCGAGACTAATACATATAAACCATCATCGGCTTTTTTGATTGTTTTATCTAAACCTTCGTTAAAGTCGCAGTTTGCAACCCCTGCACTAACGGTTACTTTCAGGTCCTGTATCTCGCAAGAAATGACAGTATCTGCGTTCTTATTCCTTATTTTATTTGCTATTGATATGGCTTCTTGCTGATTTGTTTCTGGCAAGAATAAGATAAATTCTTCACCACCAAGTCTCGATAATATATCGAACTTGCGTAACTGACTTTTAAAAAGCTCAGCTAATTTATGTATTACAATGTCACCAATATCATGACCATAATTATCGTTAATCGCTTTAAAGCTATCAATATCGAATAACACAATACTGCTAATTTTTCCTTTTTTGCGAAGAGACTGTAGTAAATTTTCCGCAATCCTGAAAAAAGCTCTTCGATTATAAAGCCCTGATAAATGGTCATAATTCGCTTCATATTGCAAACGCGCAGCAAATTGACTTATACGAGCAACCATAGGCCTAAATACAAACAAAGCTTGTAATAAAATAGTCAGAATAACAACCACCAAAATCACTTGCTGAACAAATTTCAGCCTGTTTATTTTTTCGATACTTTCTCTTTCATATTGCTCCAAGGCAGCATTTAGTGCAGCCAAGAGTGGAGCTCTCGCCATCGTGAGAAATTCTTGATGCACTTGTTCGGACTCTTGGTTTATTGTCGTTGGGTCTTGTTCTAAACTTGAACTTATTAGCTCAGAAAAAATGTCGACTTGTTTGTCTATTTGGGAAGGTGGTTTAAAATAAAGTGCCAATAATTCATCTGAAAGAGGTGACTCAATCCCTTTGTTTACAGCCTCGTAATGCTCCTTCAAAAGAGCATCGTGATTTGAGTTCATTTGAATTATCGCTGATTCTGCGAATTTCTTTGCTTCTTTTGAACCAGACGTTTCATATTCAATAGTAAACATACTTGCTCTCTGTGAAAGCATTCGTTGCTGGCCACTTTTGTTAACTAAATTTCCAGTTTGTGATTGTTGTTCTATGACTGAGTCAAGAACAAAATGAGTAATGATGGATAATATCGCGATTATCGTAAGTGAGCCTGTATATATAACAGTCATGAATCGCTGGGATTATGGATTTCTATAAGGTCGTTTTTAATTTTGTTCATGTTAAGTCCAAGGGAAACATTAAATTATCGCAATATCCTCCCCGAACACTTTGGTAAAAAAATATTAGCATGTTATGACTTTTTTAATATCAAAAAATTCATTAATTCAAAATAGCGGATTAGCCAACTTTCTGAGTTTGTGGACAATTAGATTCAACGCTAAAACTTTGTTAGTCCTTATGACAATTAGACTTCTAACACACTAGTGAACTATGATAAAGTTTGTGCACTTACTAAGTAGGCTGAACCTCAAGTCTTTTTACGTCGTATTGACGAAGTGTAAGTGACAGTAATATTGATAAGGCAGAGTATCTTGTGAGTTTAATAAAACATGGGTTTATTTTCATTTCTGTTGCTTTGATGCTCTTTGGGTGCGGCGATGAGCCGGAAGTTGAACAAACGGCAGAGGACGTTGCGGTCGCATTTTTTGATGCGGTGTATAACCAAAACGATATTGATAAAGCGCTAGCGTTATCTACGCCTAATTTCGCTGAAGAATTAGGGAAATATATTACAACGAAAAATGCAGCACGACGGCTATTTAATATGTCCTTTGACTCAGTTCAAATTGATGCAGCTTTAGGCGATAAAAATGTTCGTCGTGAATTTAAACGCTCAGGGAAGTTAGTCATTCTGTTTACAGGTTATCGCCAAGATAAACTGTATAAAGAAATGAAGGAAATAAGGTTAGTAAAAAAGGGAGATAACTGGCTAGTCGATGAGTTATTGCCAGATCCTGACTTTTATTAATCAAAAATGCAGAATTTTAGTCGATTATAATACTTTGATGTTAACGGCATTCAGAGTTACCCTTTCACTAACCTCAATTCCGATACGCCTCATATAGCAACAAAGCTATTACACTAATCAAGGAGAAGTCCTTTTGTCTTCAATTAATCGTTGGTCTTCAACTCGCCTTATTATTTTGGCTGTGTTGTGTTATTTCGCACTTGGCTGCAGCCAGCAAACATCCTCCGCAGTTAATTCTGCTCCCACCAAAGCAGCTGTGGCAATGCCTGACAGCTATAGTGCAGATGTGGCTAAAGCCGTACTGAAAAAAGGCGGTAATGCCATCGATGCCGCAATTGCAGCGCAATTCGTTTTGGCGGTGACACTGCCAGAAGCCGGGAATATTGGTGGTGGTGGCTTTATGCTAGTGTATAAAGACGACAAAGCCGACTTCATTGATTATAGAGAGCAAGCACCGCTGTCAGCGCACAAAGATATGTATTTAGATGAGCAAGGCAATGTGATCCCTTATCAATCCGTTATCGGTGTAATGTCATCAGGCGTTCCAGGTACGGTAGCTGGAATGTGGTTAGCGCATGAAAAATATGGCAGCTTAACGTGGAAAGAGTTAGTGCAACCTTCGGTAATATTAGCAGAACAGGGCTTTATCGTTCATCCTAAGCTAGCTGACTCAATTGCACGGCATATCATAGATTTAGAGAAAGGCGGCTTTGACGTTAATTTTAAAGATTACTTCGGCTCCGCGACTGCTAATGAAGTGTTTAAACAGCCTGAATTAGCCGACGCGCTTATTCGCATAAGAGATCAAGGACGCGCTGGTTTCTATCAGGGTGAAACCGCTAAAATAATTAGCGACTTTATGCGCAAAGAACAAGGCTTAATTACTGAGAAAGACTTACTTTCATATCAGGCCAAAAGCAGACAAGCCATAAAAACCCAATGGCGTGATTATGAATTACTAACGTCACCACCACCGAGTTCGGGCGGTGTAGCCATACTGCAGTGGTTAAAAATGTACGACGTATTGACCCAAGATCAGCCGAAGCTATCACACAATTCAAGCCCTTATGTACATTTGTTAGCAGAAATTGGTAAACGCGTATTTGCTGATAGAGCCGAGTACATGGGTGACCCTGACTTTGTTAATGTGCCAATAGATAGCTTGATTGCCGATGACTATATTGCTATGCGCAGCCAAGGCGTATTGCGCGACAGCATATCGGTAACTGCAAGCATTAAGCCTGGATTAAAAGAAAGTGAGCAAACTACGCATTTTTCAATTATGGATAAATGGGGTAACGCAGTGTCGAATACCACAACAATAAACTTAGGGTTTGGTAGCGGCGTCGTTGTGGAGGGTGCGGGATTTTTATTAAACGACGAAATGGATGATTTCAGCGCAAAACCGGGTGTAGCGAATGTTTTTGGTGCTGTCGGAGGCCAAGCCAACGAGATTCAAGCGCAAAAGCGGATGTTGTCGTCTATGACCCCGAGCATGGTGCTAAAAGACAATAAAGTGGTCATGGTAACTGGGTCGCCGGGGGGCACTACCATAATAAGTTCGGTCTATTTATCTATGTTAAATGCCTTAGAATTTGACATGAGCGCGCAAGATGTCGTGGACCAGCCGCGTTTCCATCACCAGTTATTGCCTAAGAACGAAATCCGCTATCACACAGGTCTTGATACAAAAGTAGTCTTAGAGCTAGAAGCAATGGGCTATCGCATGGTCGAGAGTCAATTTGGAGATATGCACGTTATTATGCGTACTCGAGGAGAAATTGAAGCAGCCTCTGAAACAAGAGGCCGCGGAAAATCGATTGTGTTTGAAGGCGAGTAGAAGCGCTTTAAGCGCTTGCCTTTATCCATACAGGGACACCATTAAGCACAGCATTGCCGGACAATTCATCGACTACCATTTCATCGGTTAAATCGTTAACGCTCACACCAGCATGCTGTTGCGCAATTTTCCAACGCATGCCCTTCTTGTTATGGCCCCATCCATGAGGAATCGAAATAACACCCGGCATGATTTTATCGGTAATTTCTGCCGGTAAGCTTATTTCACCCACCCGCGATTTTACGTTAATCATTTGCTTGTCTTCGATCGACCATTTTGCAGCATCATCAGGATGAATTTGTGCGGTGCAGCGAGATAAGCCGTTGTTTGTGCCTTTTACCATGCGCGGACTATTGTGAAGCCAAGAGTTATTGGTTTTCAAATGGCGACGACCAATAAGCTGAAAGCTATCGTCATCCGGCGTTTGGCTTTCAAAAAAGTGCTTATCTAAACGCTTTAAGTCTGGCATAAAATAATCGAAGCTCATGTCGATTTTTTTATTGTTATGAAAAATTGCGTCGGGTAGGTCAGGTTGCAGCGGCCCTAGGTCGATACCATGCGGCAAATCTAACAAAGTGGCTATGCTAATGGGTTTATCTGCGTGCTTATAACGCCCTGATTGCAGCATGTCATCAATCACACCTGTCGGCGTTTTGTCCCACAGCACCGAATACTTGTCCGTCGGTAAACCATTTAATCTATCGAGCCGTTCGGCTAGGCCTAAATATATTTGCCAGTCAGTTTTGCTGTTTGCTTCAGGTGGGAATATTGCAGGCGAATACTTGGTGCTGTTACGTACAGCGAAATTATGAAAAACAATATCATAGTGGTCACGCTCTAAAGCCGTTACGGGCGGCAGAATGATATTTGCGTGCCTCGCCGTTTCCGTCATAAAGAAGTCGATTGCCACCACAAAATCTAACTTTTCAAATGCAGTATCAAGCTGCTGCCCATTCGGCGTAGTTAGTACAGGATTGCCTGCACCTATCACCATGGCTTTTATTTGGCCTTCGCCCGGTGTTGTCATTTCTTCCGCCAAGGCGGAAACCGGAAACTCCCCAGCAAAGGCGGGTAGCTTGCGCACACGGGTATGAAAGTTGCCAATAGAGCCGCGACCAGAGTGAGGCAAAAAGTCGGCGGCGGGTTGCGTAAACATCATGCCACCACGTCTGTCTAAGTTGCCGGTTAGCATATTAAATAACATGATTAAGTATTGTGTTAATGTGCCAAACGCCTGAACACTGGCTCCCATTCGGCCATAACAAACTGCCGACTCTGCGGCGCAAAAGTCACTCACCAAGTGTTCAATTTGTGCAGGTGTCATTCCTATTTTGCTTGCCACTTTTAGTGGCGTATAAGGCGCTACGTAGGCTTCAATGTCTAGTAAATCAGGAGCAAATTCAAGCAATCTTTCTGGCGTCACTTTATCACCGGCAAACAAAGTATTAATCATCGCAAGTAGCAATAGTGCATCAGTGCCAGGCTTTATGAAGTGGTGCTCGCTGCTCATATCAGCTGTTTCAGATTTTTTAGGATCGATAACAACGACCTTGCCTTCTCTGCTTTGAATTGCTTTTAAACGGCGTTTAATATGCGGCACAGTCATAATGCTGCCGTTAGACGCTAAAGGATTACCGCCAATGATCATAAAATACTGAGTATGGTCTATATCAGGGATCGGGATTTGCGATTGATGGCCAAACAGCTGTCGACTCACAATGTGATGTGGAAGCTGATCAACCGAGGTTGCGGAATATCGATTGTGTGACTTCAATGCACGGTAGAAATAGGGGCCAAACAATATCGATCCCATGTTATGCGCGTTAGGATTACCTAAATACGTAGCGACTGATTCAGGCCCATGCTTTTGCTGGGTTTCAAACAACGCTGATGCGACTTTATCTAAAGCCTCTTCCCAAGGAATTTCTTGCCAACCTTCAGCGATTCGTTCTAGCGGCATCTTGATACGGTCAGGATCGTCGTAAAGGTCTTTTAGCGCCATGGCTTTAGGACAAACATGGCCTTCACTAAATGGATTCTTTTTATCACCTACAATCGATAATATTTCACGCTTGTCGGTAGTGACTTCGATACCGCACATCGCCTCGCACAAAGTACACGTGGAATAATGTTTTTGTTCTGTTGATACCGAGCCTGAAGTCATGTTGATTGCCAATGTAAGTGGTGGTAGCGTTAAATTAGCGGGTAAGTGATTTATATACAAGCATCATTCATATTTATGAGAAACGCGACGGTTATTTTAAGTGGCACAATAAAAAAGCCCATGCTTTTTACTACATACTCTTTCTAGCATGGGCTTTCTTGTTTTGTCAGTTAAGACTAGTCCCTAATGTCTCAGCAGTGTTCATTAACACCGAGCAAACATGAGTTTCATAATATCAGTATTAATTATCGAGCGTTTCATAAATGTTCCGTGACATACTCTTTCTATCACCATTTCTGAGCGTACGTACTTTTGTGAACCAGCTCCACCATTTGCGTTCAGTAACATCATCAAAATCGACTCTCAGCCCATTGAAGGTGCGTTCGTTGACAACCGTAGCGTAATTGCCACCCGCTGTATCGTCTGTAATGACCTCGAAATGATCCGCACTTTCTCCCATTAGTACAACGAAATGGTTAAAGAGTAATGAGCTAGGTGCTCTGCTGCCTTTTAACTGCCCATTTACTCTGATGCTGCTATCACATGACTCATAATTGCCAGCAAAACGAGCACCACACGAACTGTGAAGCGGCACCACACTGTCGTCACTACCTTCAATAAAGGGCTTAGTTAAGCTCGCAAATGCGCTGCCTGTGCCAACGAAACGCAAGCGTGGAAAGGCTTGATTTTGCGGTGCGATGCTGCGCGCTGTTGCAGGGCGCAAATCATTGATAACGCCTAAATTGTCAGGTATCACACTAATACCTAAAAATAGACCCACAACTGTACGAATACTATTTTGAACTAATCCACCGCCTTGTGAAACCGTTACAGCCAGGTCCGCGAGTTCAGTACCGCCACCCGCACCGGCTAAATCGACAACCGCGAGTACTTTCACTCTATTTTGGTCAATGCCCCATTGACCGAGTCTTGAAAGTGCATCGCGCAAGACCAAGTCACCTGTAGAGTGAGTGACCCATATGCAACCTTGTGCGCATTTCCCATTGCTTTCAAGTTCTTGAAAGTGTCGTTTAAATTGATTTTTAATCGCGCCACTTACTCGTTCCGCGCTTGAAAAGTAATGATGGTCATCAGCACGTTGCGTCCAAAATTCACCAAAATATTCAATCGAGCGTTGATTCAAAAAAGCTTCGTTAGGCGGGTTATTCTGTAAGTCTTCTACTTGAAACCCATGGACTAAAATCACTGGCTTGCCGTTAATGCCGGCATGAACAGTGCTTGCTAGCATGCTAAACAGCAATGCTAATAGTAGTTTTGTTTTCATGTTTCACCTCGTTGTGTGCAGCAGCGAACTGCCAACGGGCAGCCCTTCCCTACTTTCTTTTTAATTATTTACCTAGGCTTCGCAAAAATTCAGCGCGTTCAAGCGCGATAGGATCGACGTGTTCAAGGTCGTCATATCGATCAAATGAGAAACCTTGAACCTTATATTTCTTCTCCCTAGTTTCACCGGGCACGTCAAATTCTTCATCCTCGTCAGCGCCGCGATAGAGCTTTATATTGGTTAAATTATAAGGTCCTTCTGAACCCGAAAATTTCAGAGCTTGAATATGCGCCTGCAACATCAGTTTGCGAGAGCCTTTTGCTAAACGCCCCTCCGACTGCAGCGCGATCAGTGGCTTTTTGGTTTCTGCATCTTCAAGCACCGCACGAAGAAAATAGTATCCGGACTCTTCTACATCTAGTTCTACTGGAATATCTAAGTTGGCACCATTTGCTTCGACACGCCCAATACCAATAACGTCTGCGGATGCTTGAAAATAACGAAAGCCTTGTGTAATAAAAAATTCTTCGCCGTCTACTTTAATCAACGCTTTTAATAGCATCTCTGGTGTAAAGCTGCTGTCGGAAATTGTGCTGGTGTCTACAGAACCTTCGAACAGAGCACCATTGTTTGAGCTTAACTCTACGTGCGTTTGAAGGTCCTCCTTAGAGCTCGAAAACTGCGAGTCAACCTCGACATAGGCATTTACTGGCGCTCCTTCAACGGTCACCTTAATTGCAATGGTGTCGCCTGCGAAATATAAAAACTTATCCAATGCTGCGCTTACTTTTAAGGTACCGCCGCCTTGCATTGGAAAGGGAATACTAAACTGGGCTAATTCGAAAGGTGCGGGCTCGTAAACGTCGCTTGGATTTCGAATGGGTTGAGAGCCAACGGGAAATTGTGCTGTATCCATATAGTTATCCGCAATCTGAGAGAATTGTGCTTTAAAGATGGCGCCGTCAGAGGGAAATTCTTCTTCAATTAGTGCCTCAGCTTTAAGCGTTTTAGGCTCCGAAGGCATCGTATCAACTGGCTTTGCGTCAAAGGCAACATTTTGCTGAATTGAATCACTTTTTAAGTTTGGCGATGGGTTCGAACGTTCAGGTAGCAAGACAACTACCGTTATACCTATAAACAGTAGAATTGATGCAATAATGATAGGGCGCCTCATAACACTAACATCACGATACGGGGATCACAGTGCAGACTTCACGCATTTCTTCACATGTTTTTTCATGTGTTTTTCCACCTATATTTTCAACAATTCCTTGCCACTTCACTAACAATAGACATGCAAGAGATGCTGTAAAAAGTTCGCTTAAGTTGAGCAAGGCCATATAAAAAATTTATAAGCGGATGCGCAACTGATCAGACCATTACTATATAGAATGAAAATTCAATTGTTAAGTTTTTATTTAATTTGTTTAAAAAATGTTAATGGGTAGAGTGTGAAATGGTAGAACTATCATCCGTGTTGAGATGAATGAAGGAAGTATGGGTGCATTGACACACCCATATATGATAACTAAAAATCTTAGCTTAGAGATGGAAACCTATTTACTCGCACTTACTTTCTTCTAGGCTGTTTTGGTCTATCTCCACGACTTTCGCGATTACCATTTGCGGCATCGGCATTCGGGTTTCTAGGCTTTTTCGGGCGCTTCGGCTTTTGTGCTTTTAGCGCTACTGGCGCTAACTTCTCAGTTGGCTCAAAACCTTTAATGATCTCAGTTGCTATCACTTCGCCTATCAAGCTTTGTATTTCGCTAATATTTTTCTTGTCTTCTATTGTAGCAAAACTATATGCGTGACCGGCGGCACCCGCTCTTCCTGTGCGACCAATTCTATGCACGTAGTCTTCGGCAATGTTAGGTAAATCGAAGTTAACGATTTGTGGAAGTTCACTAATATCGATGCCTCTAGCAGCAATATCCGTTGCCGCTAACACCTGAACACCACCGCTTTTAAAATCGGCTAACGCTCTAGTTCTAGCACCTTGGCTCTTGTTGCCATGAATTGCAGAGGCAGTAATATTTTGTTTGATTAAAAATTTAGCCAGCCTGTCTGCACCGTGTTTGGTTCTGCAAAAAACCAACACTTGATGCCAATTATTCTCTTTGATTAGATGACTTAACAATTTGTTCTTGCTTGTTTTATCAACAGGAATAATCACCTGTTCGACAGCCTTTGCAGTGCTGTTCTTTGGATTAACCGAAATTTCTACCGGATTATTTACGATCGTTTTCGCTAACTTTCGAATGTCATCAGAAAACGTAGCAGAGAAGAGCAGATTTTGTCTCTTCTTAGGAAGTAACGCCATGATCTTCTTAATATCATGAATAAAGCCCATATCTAACATACGGTCGGCTTCATCAAGCACTAATATTTCAAGTTCAGAAAACTTCACTGCTTTTTGTTGATACAAGTCCATCAATCTACCCGGCGTTGCAACTAAAACGTCAACACCTCTGCGCAATTTGATCATTTGCGGGTTAATTCCCACTCCACCAAACACAACTTGCGTCTTCAGATTTAAATGTTTGCCATAGTAGCGAATATTTTCATCAATCTGAGCAGCCAACTCTCTTGTTGGCGTTAAAATAAGCGCCTTTACATTATTTGCCGAAGCAGGTTTGGTATTCTCAAACATAGAGAGTATTGGTAGTGTAAACGCCGCCGTTTTTCCAGTACCAGTTTGAGCAGCGGCCATGATGTCCTTGCCTTCTAATACAACCGGGATCCCTTGTTCCTGGATTGGTGAGGGTTGTTTATAACCTTTTTCTTCTACCGCTTGAAGGACAAGAGAGGATAATCCTAAGGATTTAAATGACATGCTTTTACTCGTTTGAAAACTGATAGAACTTAACACGCTGTTAAGTAGGGGTCGGCTAGCGATATCACTTTTATATGGCTAACTGATACTAAGGGCGCAGAGGGTACAGCAGAATGCAAAACACCGCAATTAAAATGCAGTGTTTTGCTCTTCTTATCGGGCATCATAAAGGCTTTGTTAAGAGTGAAAATAGAACCGTCTTATTAGCTCTCCTTCCCTTTTTAGCGCCTCTATTTATCGCTTTGTTCGAAGCAGGCCATTAATCACTGGCCTATTTTACTTTTTCAATCCTATAGCCTTTGGCCTCTAATTTAGCAAAAATACTGTCCTTGCCCGCTAAGTGAGCAGCGCCAACAAGCACGAACTCAGTCGGCTTATCATCTAGCATGCTTAAAATTTTTGGCATCCAGTTATTGTTTCGCTTTACGATTAAATCGTTATACATTTGCGGTGACGATGCCGCCATGTCCTCAATAATCGTCTTGTTCAGCGTTTTTAGATCCCCCTCTTTCCAACTTACTAACATGTCGTCAATTAATGCCGGTAAGCTTTCTAGTTCATCTAGCGTGTAGTTGATAATTGCATTGTCATCATCGCCGCCCAGATTTACGATAAACGCTAGCTGCTCATCCACAGACTCAAACCATTCAACTGGTTTTGCGTCTGCTTTTGCCTTTGTCGAAAAAGTTTGATCCACACCATCCTGGTCGAACCCGTTGGCCTGATACTCAAGCATAGTGATCGTCAAAGCCACCATTGAGGGCTTAAGTGAATTGAAGTTAATAATAGGCATCCCTTTCTCATCTAAATAGGTTTTCAATGCTGCGTATGTGTCTTCATTTAAGCGAGTTTGCAAAGTAGTTCCGTCCGTCAAAACTACTTTTGACATCATTTTCTGTTGAAATGCAGAGGTTTGCATTCCCTCAATGTCAGACTCAAAAACTAGCTTATCTGAGGCTGCATAGGCTTTGTCGTATTCTGCAGGCAAGGGAAAATTATCGGCTTTTAATATGTGCACCGTACCGCCAAAATACACTGTATTCTCGCCGTTTGTGACTTTCCATACTGAAGCTGCTTGGGCTGAGACTGATGCTGTTAAAAGCGCTGCTATCGCTATTTTTTTAAATATTGTCATTTGTATCTCTATTTAGGTGGCCGGTTGGTCTAATGGTAAATAACGTAAATTGAATGCTGAATGATATTAACGACTGATTTGGGTGCTGAAAAGAAAAACTATCAAAGTACGACTCACAAAGGTAAAAAAGAAAACAAATAAAAAACGCATTTCAATCGCAAAAGTGCAAAATAAAAACCGAATATCCACATTTTTTAAGTCTCAGTGAGTAACGCTGATTACAAAACGGACTGTCCGTGGCACAATCTTAAAATAACGACAAAGGTGACTCGTTTTTTAACCCGTAATCGTGGAGTCGCCGCCACTTTAACTAACGTAAAATGAAGGTAAGCACATTGCTGCAAAAATACATTGGGCTTCAAAAACACATTGGATTCTTACTGAGCGTTATCGCAATTGGGCTTTTCATACCCGGTATTTTAGCGCCTATGTTTACATTGAACATGGAGTTAGCGATTAATCTTGCAGGCCCCACAATCTCTTCTGAATTAGTAGCTAAAGAGCTTTCCATAATGGGAACAGTTCAAGAGTTATTAAATGACGATAGGATATTTGTAGCCGTATTAATATTTTCCTTTTCTGTCGTTATTCCACTAACAAAAACGAGTCTCATAATAGCTGCTTACTTCACAAATAATAGTGAATTTCAGCGTAAAATAACAAAGTTTGTTGCCATAATCGGCAAATGGTCAATGGCTGATGTGTTCGTCGTCGCTATTTTTCTTGCCGTACTTTCAACTGACCATGGGCAAACTTCACAGCAAAATCAGCTGTCCTTTTTTGGCATGTCCCTAGACTTTGAAATCAGCACACAAACACTGTCAAATGTTGGAGTAGGATTTTATTATTTCGTTGCATACTGCCTTGTTTCACTCCTTGGTTCTCAGTTAATGTTAGGAGCCATAGAGCGAACTCAAACACTGTTGGAAAGTAAAACTTACTTGAAAACGCAGGTAGAAGAGTAGAAAAATAGATAAAAATCGAAGAACTAAAGTAATCTTATAAAAAACAAAAGGAGACCGATATGAGTCGTCATTTTGATCAAGCCGAAGGCTTAACCGAACATCACGATCCAGCTACTCATGAGTTTGTATTTAATCAAACTATGTTTAGAATTAAGGACCCTGAGCGCACACTCAAGTTCTATACCGAAGCACTAGGCATGACGCTAGTTAAGCGACTAGATTTTGAAGACATGAAGTTCACGCTATATTTTCTTGCGTCGATTCCACCAGAGCAGCTAAATGATTGGTCGAGTGATAAAAACCAACGCATCGTGCAAACCTTCAGTCGCCCTGCCATGCTAGAACTAACCCACAATTGGGGCGATGAGAGCGATGACCGTGTGTCTTATCACAGTGGTAACGAAGAGCCTAAAGGCTTCGGCCACATTGGTTTTGCTGTGCCCGATATCGATGCCGCCTGTGAACGATTTGAGTCGTTAGGCGTTGAATTTAAGAAGAAACCGAACGATGGCAGCATGAAAGGCATTGCGTTTATCAAAGATCCCGACGGCTATTGGATTGAGATTTTCACACCAGCACGCTTGCCTGATTTATTAGGCTAGCATTCGTAAAAATGTCGATAGTGCGCGCCAAAGGGTCCCTCAAGTGGGTATGCGCAACATAAAGCAGAGCAAATTAAACCTTGTGTTGAATGACGATAATCTGTTGTCTAGTTCAGCCAAAGGGTTCAGTTTGCCTCTCCTTCAAATAGTTGTGTTTTAGTGCTTTGAAATTTATTTATCTTCCTGTTCTTGCTTAGGCAGGTACTTATAACCATTTATCATGGAGGAAACCAAAGCTGTTTTTTCCCTACGTTCACTAATAATGACCCCGATAATATGAAGAGGGATCAAGAAACATAAGAAGTAAAAAGTATAAACATGAGCAGTGATGAACGGTTTCCGAACTTCGCGCATGGCTTGATAGGCTTGTTCATCCACATTTTCTTTAGAGTAGGGTTTAATCATTTCAACCTTACTGCTGTCAACCGCAATACTTTTAGCAAAATATTGCCCTAAAGGCGGATAGTAAATATCGGTTCCGGCGATAACTAAGCCGCTCACCATTTGGATACACATTGAAAGCAGTAATGCGCCTACCATTAGCTTACCCAATGGGTTATGCCCTTTATGTTTTTTATCGGGTTGTTGTTTAAGATCGGCTAGCTCTGCAGTAAAACCTTTGGCAAAGGGCAAGGTTTTGCGCCAACGCTCATAGCCCTTACCGAAGAAACCCATTCCAATCCGTATAACTAAATTGCTTGCAAAGACATAACCTACAATGACATGAATGGTTTTCAGTAAAATTTTGCCATCATTACTTATCCCTAAGGTACTCGCATTGAAAATAATTAGCCCTAGCACTATCAGCAACATAATGGCGAGTACATTCATCCAGTGAAAGAATCTGAGGTATTTACTCCACACAAAGACTTGTTCGAATTGCTGATTCATGTAATACCTCATGTTAATTAAAAAAAATGATACTTTACCAGTATAAACGAGCTAAGTATCTGAAGTATTGATCTGCAGCATGAACTCAGGCTTCATATTTTTGCATCCAATTTATTATCTCCTCCGTTTGGCTGACTTGAAGGCTAGTTTATTGCTGTACTGCCTTCTCAAGCAAAACAACAAGAACAAATATACGGAGATAATAACTATGAAAAATATAGGCAGTGACATGAATAATGCAAAAGCATCATCGTTGACATTCGGAAGAGCTCTCGTGGCTTTGTCGGTCATAATGGCCCTGACGGCTTGTAATGGCGACGATGGTGATACAGGACCTGTTGGCCCAGTGGGTATGGATGGTCAGGATGGCATGAATGGTCAAGATGGTAGTGACGGGGCAAACGGCAGTCCTGGTTTTTCGGCTGGTCTATTTTTATTAAGCAATAACGGTCCAACAAATGCGGGCACCGTCGATTTAATCGATCAAAACGCAGCCTCTTTAAAATCCTTCACCTCAGGTAACAATGAAGGAGTTGCTATAGATACCCTTGGCAATTTAGTACATGCCGGTGATTCTGTAAATGGTAGCCTTCGCAGTGTTTGCCAAGTAGTTAATCGTAACAGCGACGATAGTTACGATATGAACATCGACCGTGAGATTACAGGGCCAAATACCGGACTTATTAACCCTAAAGGCATCCATTTAGCTCAGCAAAGAGGCTTAGTTTTAGTTGCTGACTTTAACGGTATGCGCGTTAGTGTATTTGGTTCAGCCGCAGCCGGAGATGTCGCCCCGATCGCTGAAACTGTTTTAAGTGCAGCTCCTTGGGATTTGGCTTACGATGCCGTTAACGACCGATTGTTTGTTGCGTTAACAAACGGAACTATCGAAGTTTATGACAATTATGTTGACTCAAATTTTATGAGCAACACACCTCGAATTATCATTCCAAGCGATGAAAACCAAACGCAAATTTCTGTTAATTTGCACGGAATAGCCTATGACCATCTGAGCGATAAATTAGTCGTCAGTGACGTTGGTTTAGCAAGTTCGCCTGATGATGGTGCATTGTTTGTCATTGAAAATGCCGCTATGGCGAGCGGCAATACTGCGGTTTCTCGTTCAATAGCAGGCCCATCGAGTATGTTAGGAAACCCTGTCGATATTATTTTAACTGACACTACTTTGCGCGTGGCAGAAAAATCCAACGATGCCGTATTAATTTTTTCCAACATATTTGCCGGAGAAAGTGGAGATATAGCACCAAACCTGATATCAAGCACCAGCAAACCTGAATCTTTGGTCGAGATTATGCCATCAACAACGCAGTCTGATGTGTCAGATATTGACCAAGGTAATGTGAGTTTTCGTGGCATCGCAGCTAGCAGCAATGTTGCTTCAGGTCCTACTTACGGAAGCGTTAGCACGTTTAGTTCCGCACTAAATACAACCTTATCCACTTTTTCATACAATATCGATATTGAAAGTATGACCTTTGACCTACTCGGTGACCAATACACTACGTTTGATGATAGCGCGACCTTAATGGGCGGTGTTGCAATTGCTAGTAGAGTGGCAACAGAGCGTGATAACGGTATGTACAATACATCAAGAGATCGCGTGATAATGGGTGCGAATACAGGCTTAATATCACCAAAAGGAATCGATGTTTCATCTGCGAATGGTTTAATCTTTGTTGCAGAAAACAATGAAACGAGCCCCGGGATTAAAATATTCTCATCCTGTGCTTCAGGCGATGCAATGCCTCTCGCAACGCTAGTTCCTGCCAATGGAGCAAGGCCGTGGGATGTGGACTACGATGCACAAACTGACAGAGCCTACTTGGCTTTGACCAACGGCACAATTGCGGTATTTGATCAGGTCGCTGTTAAGCTAATGTCTGGCATGACAACAATTACAGGTGAAGATAGGAACATCGTTCCAGCCATCAATGGCGCTGGCGTTGCGGTACCTACCAACCTGCATGGTATTGATTTTGATCCTGCAAGCGGTTCTATTATTGTGTCCGATGTGGGCAGTGCAGCAAGCCCAACAGACGGCAAAATTTACGTTATCCCAAATGCAGAGCGTGTAAGCGGCTTAACTGATATTGCTGTTAATATTGCAGGGCCGAACTCATTGTTGGGAAATCCGGTCGATATAATGTACGACGGTAACAACCTTTTTGTCGCAGAGAAATCGAATGGGATCATCATGCGTTTTGACAATGTTCTTAGCAGCGCAGGAGGTGATGTTGCGGCGAATAGCAGTGTTCCACTTTCAGGCGCAGAGTCGGTTGCAGTATTGCCAAGTTATATCAATAGACTGTGATAGCCGTTTGTCAACGCAGTGTTGGTTAAAATAGTAAAGACTGCAATACAAATTTAGAAAGCCCCCAATTGCCAGCTTGGCAAGTCTGGGGGCTTTATTGTGTTGGCTACGTTTTGCTTGATTGAACTGATAAATTCTCACGAAGCACGTGCTCGCAAACAATGCTTTGAGAGATGACAGCAGAATCGGAACCTAATTAAGATTGATGCTGTTATCCTTAATATCTACTTCTATAATTTTGCCATATTGTTTAACACGTTCCTTGATATCTGCCGCTTTTCCTACGATCACAAACTGCATGTTTTCTTTTGGGAAATAGTTAGCGATGACTTCTTTACTGCGCTCTACATCAAGTTTATTAACCTGCTGGGTAAAGGTATTGATAAATGACTCATCAAATTCGTATACAAACATTTCAGCCAACAAAAACGCGACATCAGAGGATGTTTCATATCTTGGGGGAAACTGCCCTTTTACGTAGGCCTTAGCTGAATCTAATGTGGCAGCATCGATGCCCTGCTCCCATAATTTAGCGTAAGTTTTTAGCGCAAGATCGATAGCATCTGTCGTTGTCTCTGTTTTTGTAAACGTAGAAATAGCGAAACTTCCTCCTTCTTTATTGCTCGAAAAGGAACTTCGTGCTCCATAAGTTAGGCCGCTATTCACACGCAGCTCGTCATTTAACCAGCTTGTAAACCTGCCGCCTAAAATCGTATTCACAACGGATACCGCAACAAAATCTGGGTTACTGCGTTTAATCCCAGGACCGCCAATCAAAAAAGTACTTTCTGTAGCATCTGACTTGTTTACTAAGAGTACTGTGGCCTCTTTGGGGACTGGCAACGTTGAGCTCACATTGGCTAACACCTTTTCACCTTCCCATTCACCAAACAGCGCCTTCAACTTCTTTGCCATACTCTTAGGGTTAATATCGCCGGTAACAATAACGGCAGAGTTACGCGGACTAAACCACTGCTTGTGAAAAGTTTTAACGTCATCTAATTCAATGGTTTTCACAGAGTCTACCGTGCCGCTGACCGAATTCGCATATGCATGATCGCCATATAAAAGTGCATTAAAAAACTGGCCTACTTTAGCTCTCGGACTCTCTTTTTGGCGTTCCAAATTAGCTAAGTATCGAGATTTTTGTTGCTCAAATTCAACTTGGTCAAATGCTGGATTAAGCAATACATCTCGTAAAATAGGTAATACGGTGTCAATATCTTTACTCGCCAAAGATGCGCTCATCACACTGTATTCTAGTGTTGCGCTGCTCGAGGTTTGCGCACCAATAAAATCAAGCTTTTCCTGAAAGGCTTGTCTATCCAATGATTTTGTTCCTAACAATAAATTGCTCGCAGTCACTTGCGCTAAACCTGCTTTGGTGTCGCTCACTGCCCCTGCCTTAACGATAGCAACAACGTCAACCAAGGGCACTTCATCTTGCTGCATTAAATAGATGGTTAAACCATTTTTAAGCACCATCTTTTCATACTTTGGCAATGTAAAATCTGCTGCACTAGCAATACTCGTGATGCTAATCAAAACGGTCGACACAACACTTATTATTAGCTTATTAAAGATCGTTTTCATTGCTATCCTCCTCGGCAGCTAATACACCAACAGTGCGATTTGCTTTTCGTAAATATTGATTTGCAACCCGCTGCACATCTTCTTTGCTAACATTATTCAATGATTCTGGTAATGAAAATAACGCATTATAATCACCAAAATAGAATTCGTAGGTTCCTACTGTGTTCGCTTTACCATTAATCGTTGACATTTCTCGATAAAAATTTACCAGTTGGCGATTTTTAACTTTTTGCAATTCATTATCAGTAACGCCGTTCTTTATTACTTTATTAATTTCAGCAATTAAGCCCTTTTCTAAGGCACTAGCGTCAACATTCGGCGCCGCAACGGCATAAAAATAAAATAAATTGGGATCAATAGACTCTGAGCTAAAAGCAAACACTTGATTAGCTAGCTCCTGCTCATACACTAAGGCTTTTGTTAGCCTGGACGTATCACCATCGCTTAGAATACCCGCAAGAACTTGCAGTGCATAATAGTCTTCATGCTTGGTTTCTGGAACATGATAGGCAAGCATAATATTCGGGCTAGTGACCGATGCTTTCTGCACGTAAACTCGTCGTTCTCCCAACTGAGTGGGCTCTACGGTATGCACCTCTCGTGGGGCGGCCTGCGCAGGGATAGGTTCGAAGTACTGTTTTGCTAGGCGTTTTACATCATCAAATTTGACTGCACCCGCGACTACGACAATAGCGTTGTTAGGCGCATAGTAGGTTTTATGATAATCCTTTAAATCTTGCAGCTTCCAATTAGCAATATCCGACTCATGGCCAATAACAGACCAGCTGTATGGGTGGGCTCGAAAAGCAGCAGCCTTAACTTGTTCGCTCAGCATTCTGTAGTTTGAGTTTTCAAGACCCGTTGAGCGCTCAGAAGTTACCACGCCTCGTTCACTTTCCACAACATCAGGGTCGATATCTAGGTTTTGAATACGGTCCGCTTCAAGGTCAAACATTAGCTCTAGCGCATCCGCTGGAAACCAATCCGTATAAACCGTCGAATTCTCGGTTGTATAAGCATTATTTGAACCACCAGCAGCTTCCATTGTACGGTCAAACATCTTCGGTCCGTACTTTTTAGAGCCATTAAACATCATGTGTTCGAAAAAATGCGATAGGCCCGTAATCCCAGGGTACTCATTACGTGAGCCTACCTTCCAAAATAAGTACATATTGGCGTTGGGAATAGAGTCATCTTCCAAAACGATTATTTTCATTCCGTTATCGAGGGTAAATTGCTTGATATCTTCAGCTTTCGTCACCGCAAGTGACTGTGCTGAAAATAGCAACGATGACAACAAAATTGCTGAACTTAGTATGCCAAGTAAGCGTGCTCTAGTAGCGTGCTTTGATGTTGGTTGGTGCATGTTGAACTCCGATTAATTGTCTGATATCGCGAGAGTTGATTGGCATGGCGATAATCATCCCGAGGAATAATAGAGTTTCATATTTAAATACACAATATTTGTATCCATCTGCTTTGTTAGCAAATGTAACCGACACTCATTGCGACTAGCAGACGCGTTTTGAATTATAAAAAGAGGTAGCGACCAAAAGTTATTATATAGATGGTTTTAATCTGCTTTTGTGTGTTCATAATATAATCAATTGATAGCATTATGAAACAAGCTTTGTAGTAACATGAAAACAATCAGGAAGACTAATGACAATATCGTGGAGAACAATATGAAACCAGAAACTATCGCACTACACGCCGGCTATACAAGTGAGCCGACAACTAAAGCTGCTGCAGTCCCCATTTATCAAACAACGTCTTTTACTTTTGATGATACTCAACATGGTGCAGACCTATTTAACTTAGCGGTGCCTGGCAATATTTATAGCCGTATTATGAATCCGACCAACGCAGTTTTAGAGCAGCGTATTACTGAGCTTGAAGGGGGTGTAGGTGCTCTTGCGGTAGCATCAGGAATGGCAGCAATTCGATATGCAATTGAAACCATTGCGGAGGTTGGTTCCAATATTGTTAGCTGCAGTCAGCTTTATGGCGGTACTTACAATTTATTTGCACATACATTTCCTCGTCAAGGCATCGAGACGCGCTTTGCAGAAGGAGATGATTACACAAGACTAGCTTCATTAATTGACGAAAATACAAAAGCCTTATTCTGTGAATCGATTGGTAATCCAGCCGGTAACGTTATCGACATACAACGATGGGCTGAGATTGCCCACGCTGCGGGCGTTCCGCTGATTGTTGACAACACTGTTGCCACACCTGTTCTTTGCCGCGCTTTTGACTTAGGCGCAGATATTGTTATTCACTCACTGACTAAATATATTGGCGGTCATGGTACGACTATTGGCGGGATTGTTGTTGACTCAGGTAAATTCGATTGGTCGGCAAATGCACAGCGCTTTTCCATGCTGACTAAGCCAGACCCATCTTATCATGGTGTGATTTATACCGAGGCGCTCGGGCCAGCAGCTTATATAGGCAGGTGCCGTGTTGTTCCACTTAGAAATACAGGCGCTACGCTGTCAGCACAAAGTGCCTTTCAAATTATGCAGGGACTTGAAACGCTTTCTTTGCGAATGGAAAGACACTGTGAGAACGCCCTAAAAGTAGCGCATTACCTAGAATCACACAGCGCGGTGAGTTGGGTAAACTATGCCGCTTTGCCAACAAGCAAATATTACGAAACTTGTCAGCGCATTTGTGGTGGAAAAGCAGCTGGCATTATTAGTTTTGGTCTAAAAGCAGGCAAAAACAGCGGCATTGAGGCGGGTTCAAAGTTTATTGACGCACTTCAATTGATCCTGCGCTTGGTCAACATTGGTGATGCAAAGTCACTGGCTTGTCATCCAGCGAGCACGACGCATAGGCAGCTGAACCCAGAGGAACTCGCAAATGTTGGTGTATCGCAAGAAATGGTTAGAATTTCGGTTGGTATCGAGCATATTGACGACATTATCGCGGATATAGAACAAGCTTTGGCTGCAAGCCAAGCATAAACTAACCTTTAGTTCAGCTGCAAAAAAACAAGGTAGCTGTTATCTTGATAACTCGTGGCGTAACAATTGAGCTACGCCACTACATCCACTGCAAGTATTATTAGCTTTTATTCCGATTTATACAGCTGGATAGACCTAATGCATGCTTGCATTGACATACTAAACGAGGTTAGTGCAGTTTGACTCAGATTGTTGTAACAATGCACTTTTCTTCAATATCAAATATATAATTTAAGGATAAATTATGAAAAATTTAACTACTGCAGAAACTGAACAAGTATCCGGTGGAGTCTATCAATTTTTTATTGGTTACTTTGGCTCTAAACTACTAGATGCAACGCTGAGCGCAGCATCAAATGTTGACAACATGTATCAAGTTCAGAATAGATCTCTACCTTATAATCGTCTATAGTTTGTCGGGTGTACGACTTCATCATAGACAAAGTTGAAGTGCAAACTCAAAAATAAGGGGGCTATGCTTTATGAAATATGTTGAGTATAGTTTCTCTTTTTATATTGGCAGTCTGTTATAAATAAGGAAATTACGATGAACAAGGAATGCTTCTTAAAACAAAGAACTTATAGTTGGCTTGCATTTGTTTTTCTAACACTGACGCTGGCTACAACTGCTTTTCGACATTCTGTCGAGACGCCGTATATTTTCAATACCATTGCACCAATTGTATTTTTGTTGTTATTCATCACGTGTACCATTCCTGTCGTAAAGCCATCGCTACCTGCCAAAAAATTTGCTATTAGCAATATTTTTTGTGGATTGGGTGGCTTTGTTTACCTGATTGAGATTTATTGGTCAAACACTGAGTTAATCATTGGTAGCTTTATTACTATCATCCTCGTGCTTTCTATCAATAGCATTGTATTTCTAAAAATAGATCGAATTTGATTTAATACGTTTTGCGTACGAACAAATACAGTGGCTCGGAACACGAACTCGAAGGCGTGGAAGGTCTTTTTTCGTTTGTCACAACGTAGTTATGTGATGAGATGTTTGTTAAAGATGTTTTTGGAGGATGTTATTTACGCAAATTATCTCAAGGGGAGGGAGATAACGAGGCGATGCAGAAGCATCACCTCATAAGAAACTTAGATTGTTTCAACGTTTGCAGCTTGCAAACCTTTTTGGCCTTCTTCTACTTCGAAAGACACTTTTTGGCCTTCTGGAAGAGTTTTGTAGCCTTCAGCAACGATTGCTCTGAAATGAACAAAAACGTCTTTGCCGCCATTGTCCTGTGTAAGAAAACCGTAGCCTTTATCGGCGTTGAACCACTTAACTGTGCCTGTAACTTTAGACATGTAAACCTCAAATATATATAAATTTAACCGCGCAAATAGCTGCGCATTTCGAATTCCTGGCAAGATGACTTACTGAGATTTTACTTACAAATGGAAAAACGTCTAACTAAAGGTCACGCGGGTGAACAAAGAGGTTTATAGCACTTACAGTAACAAACTAAATAACATTGTATTTTCAGAAACACCGTAAGTGTAGCACAAAAAACACCATTGCAAATTTTTTATTCTCAAATATTGCTAATTATTTGAACAGTTTTTCGCAATGGCGTTTTTCATGATTTGACAAAAGGCGCTATGGGCGAAGGGCTTTATCCCCTCTAGCAAGGCCACAGACACCGGTTCGAGCAGACTCAATAATATCAGCACATTGAGACATAACATCCTCGAAGGCGCAAAGTTTTTCGCTCGTACCTGTTATTTCTATCGTGTAGTTATTGGCATTCACATCTAGGATGCGAGCTCTAAAAATATCCACGTTTCGCTTAACTTCGGCACGCGCCAATTCTGTTCTCGTTCCCACCTTAATTAACATAAGCTCACGCTCAATGTGCGGACCTTCCGATAGTACTGCTACTTTTAGCACATCGATGAGCTTATTTACCTGCTTTGTAATTTGTTCAATTACTTTGTCATCTCCCTGCGTAACGATGGTTAGGCGAGACAAGCTTTCATCGTCGGTTGGTGCAACACACAATGAATCAACGTTAAAACCACGTTGTGAAAACACTCCCACGATTCTAGATAGTGCACCGGGCGCGTTTTCCATTAATACTGAAATAATTCTTCTCATTATGTACGCTCCGTTTTGCTCAAGCGCATATCGTCCATAGCACCGTACTTTATTTGCATAGGATAAACGTGTTCACTTTGATCAACCATAATATCCATAAAAACAAGGCCTGGCGTTGCGAAACAGCGGGCCATTGCGTCATCCAGCTCATCAAGATGGTCGACTTTAATTCCCGTGTGGCCATATGCTTCGGCGAGCGCAACAAAATTAGGCATCGAATCCATATATGAATGAGAATAGCGTCCCTTATAGTTCATGTCCTGCCATTGGCGAACCATCCCCAGCGCACGGTTATTTAATGAAATGATCTTGATTGGCAAACCATATTGCAGACACGTTGATAGCTCTTGAATATTCATTTGAATACTGCCATCACCAGTAACCACAACAGATACCGCATCTGGATGAGCAAACTGAACGCCCATTGCAGCAGGAAGACCAAAGCCCATCGTGCCAAGTCCACCAGAATTGATCCAGCGACGAGGCTTAGCAAAGGGATAGTACAAAGCTGCAAACATCTGATGCTGACCGACATCTGAACTCACATAGGCATCACCTTTTGTATGTTCATATAAAGATTGTATTACTTTTTGCGGTTTAATAACCTGGCTAGATTGGTCGAAGGCTAAACACTTTTTGCCACGCCACTCGTTAATCTGTTGCCACCAATCAGCTAGTTTTTCTTCTTGATCTGTAAAATCAGCGTCAGCAAGAAGGTCTAACATTTGCAGCAATACTTTATCAACAGAACCCACCACTGGAATATGCGCATTCACAATTTTAGAAATTGATGCGGGATCAATATCAACATGAATAATGTCAGCATGTGGGCAAAATTTATCGACGTTATTAGTTACTCTGTCGTCAAAGCGCGCACCCAAAGCGATTATACAATCTGCATTATGCATTGTTTTATTCGCTTCAAGCGTTCCGTGCATGCCGAGCATCCCGATAAACTGAGGATGTACAGATGAGAACGCACCTAAGCCCATCAGCGTGCTGCAAACAGGAGATTGCAAAAGCTCTGCCAATTGCGTTACGTAAGCTGCAGCCTCAGCCGCAATGGCACCTCCACCCACATATAAAACAGGGCGCTGCGCCTTGAGCATGGATGCTACCGCTTTCTTAATTTGTTTGTTGTGCCCTTTCAATGTTGGATTGTAAGAGCGCATCGTTATGTCATCAGGAAAAACATAAGGGTGGGTATTTTGTACATTCACAATGTCTTTTGGTAAGTCAACAACCACAGGACCAGGGCGCCCAGAATTAGCAATGTAGAACGCTTTCGCAATTGCCATTGGGATGTCTTCTGCTCTTTTCACCAAAAAGCTGTGTTTAACAATGGGTCTTGAAACGCCAACCATGTCGCATTCTTGAAAGGCATCTTCTCCGATGTGCATGGAGGGTACTTGGCCTGACAAAACAACCATTGGAATTGAATCCATAAATGCTGTCGCAATGCCGGTAATTGTGTTTGTTGCACCCGGTCCCGAGGTGACTAGCACTGCTCCAGTTTTACCTGTTGCACGCGCATAGCCATCTGCCATATGAGCCGCTGCTTGCTCATGACGAACGAGAACGTGCTTAATATCCTCTTGGGCATATAGCGCATCATAAATATCCAGCACCGCACCGCCCGGATAACCGAACAAATGCGTTACTCCAACATCTTTTAGCGCTTCTACTACCATAGCGGCGCCCGACATCATTTTCACAGGACTTTCTCCTTACGTGTTTTTATCTTATAAATTAACGTTATGGCCCGAATATAACGTAGCCGAAACAAAGATAAAACCCAAAAGAGACAAAAAGTGAAAATTTCATCCTAATATACCTAAAAATTAGGATGAAAATACCAACAAAGTGATGTTAATAGCTTGTAAATAGGATGAAAAACCTAATTAATCATCCAAATCAATATCTATATCATCATCTACGTCATTTACTAAGTCGTCATCTAATCGGCTTTCGCTCGACGCTTTCTTCGTACCATGTATGCTGGCGTATTTTGGACGATTAATACGATTCTGGTATTTCAACCAAGCACGTTCAGCAGTAGTTTCTGGTTGCTTTCGACCTAGCGCAGAATCTATAAAAGCTGCTTCTTCTTCGTTTGATGGCGCTAAATGGCCATCGACTAGCGCTGCAATTAAGCAACCATATTGTGACAGGGCTTTACTCTCAGCGATCGAAAAGTCGCCAGAACGAGAAAAGCCGTACGGATAATGTTTAGGATCGCTAAACATACGTTTTAACAGTGATTCGCTATTCATGTTTAACACAAGAAATTGCTCCCCGAATTGAGACAAAAAACAATGGGACTTGCTTACAAAACGCATTAGTAATCTTAACTTGCGGCCTTGTCAACTGCTAATTTTAGTATTATGCAAAAAGCCTAAAATTATTTTTTATCTTTTTCGACCCAAGCCCAATGCATTTCGGCAATAACAGGTTCGTTTCCACTTTCATCAGTCACTTTAACGCTCACTAAAAAGTCGCCTTTCGGCTCACTTTTTAATATGTGTATTTGTTCATCTGTCAGCGTTGCCACTGCTTGCATATCTCCATAAGCTCGCTTTACGTATTTGAGGTTCATGCTTTTTATGAGGGGAAGTTTGTCACCCGGTAAATTCACGCCGACAACGAAACCAGTTGCTGATTCAGCAATTAATGCCATCGTAGCTGCATGCACACTGCCGATGTGGTTTTGCACTTTTTTACGATTCTTCACAAAAAACGTTGCGCTTTTTAAATCCGTATCGATAATTTCTACTCTGCAGGTCCCTACTAATTTTACTTTATAACGAAACACCCAAGTCAGTATTTTAAAACGCAACCAGAGTGGTTTTTTCATAACGCTGTCAGCGAAAGTTCTCAGAGGGTTTGCTACGAACATAAGAATGACCTAATCAGTAAATTAAATGGTTTATGTGACGATAGATTTAGCATACATGAAGACTGGTACGATGTCTCTTGAAGCCAACACACGAACGAATAAATTGGGAGGTGAGGAGCGGCAAAACTTACCATTGGATGATTGAACGCCTAGCCCAGAAACCAAAAAAGCACAGTAAAAACTGTGCTTTTTTGAATTTGGAGCGGGAAACGAGATTCGAACTCGCGACCCCGACCTTGGCAAGGTCGTGCTCTACCAGCTGAGCTATTCCCGCAATCTGGAGGCGCATTTTACAAAAATACTCAGGCAGTGCAAGCCTAATTTTCAATTATTTGTAAAATAAGCTGCAAACGCCTAAATCTTAAACACATTCTCTCGATAAAACTTCATTTCGTCTATCGACTCTATGATGTCATCAAGCGCTAAGTGCAAACCTTTCTTCTTAAATCCACTCAACACCTCTGGTTTCCAGCGAGCTGTTAACTCCTTTATTGTACTTACATCGATGCTACGGTAATGAAAATATGCCTCTAATTCCGGCATATATTTAACCAAAAACCGTCTGTCTTGACCGATTGTATTACCACACAGTGGTGACTTTCCTTTTGGCACATATTTCTCAAGGAATGAAATAGTTTCCTGCGTAGCTGAGTCCACATCGTATGTGCTTGCTCTACAACGCTCAGTTAAGCCGGTGGCACCATGCGTTTTTATGCACCATTCATCCATATTATCAAGCACGGCATCAGGTTGGTAAACAGCAATGACAGGCCCTTGGGCTAATATATTAAGCTCTTTATCGGTTACGATCGTTGCGATTTCCATGACTACGCAGGTTTCAGGGTCTAGCCCTGTCATTTCCATATCAATCCAAACTAAGTTTGAGTCATTTAGGGCTTGATTTGACGGCATGATTACCTCGTTTTTTAAATATCATGAAAATAAAGGCTAAAAAAGGTAACATGCAAATAAGCATTTCGCCAACAAGTATTCAATCAACAAGGTTCACGTGGCTAAAAAACCCAAACTATCCGACCGTCAAAAAAGACAGGTACAAGACAACCGCACAAAACGCTTAGCAAGCAAACAGGTTGCACACAGCGATGAGCATCTCGGCGCTGAATTAAAGGGCCGCGTTATTGGCCGTTTTGGAAAGCACGCGAACGTCGAATCCATTGATGACGGTGTCGTACACAAATGCCACATTCGACGAACCGTTAACTCCGTTGTTTGCGGAGATAATGTGTTGTTTCGTCCTAGTCAATCTGATGACTCCCGAGACCGTGGCGTCATTGAAGTAGTATTGGACAGAATAACTACATTAACACGTCCCGACTTTTATGACGGCGTTAAGCCTATTGCAGCTAATATCGATCAAATTATTGTGGTAAACGCAATAGTTCCTCAGCTGTCTGCTCACATAATAGACCGCTATTTAGTTGCCTGCGAAGACGTCGACATTCCGCCTGTGATTGTTATCAATAAGATGGAATTGTTAAGTGACGAGGACCGTGAATGGGTCAAAGAAGTTGTCGAGATTTATGAAGAGATTGGTTATAAAGTAATTTACATGAGCTGCGTTACTCAAGAGGGTGTAGCGGAGTTGTCAACGTTGCTGAAAGATAAAATCAGTGTTTTCGTTGGTCAAAGCGGCGTGGGCAAATCGAGTATCATCAACCAATTGTTACCAGACGCTGAGGAGGTGGTAGGTGACATATCGCAGAACTCAGGTTTGGGACAGCACACAACAACTGCTGCAAAACTACTGCACTTTGAGCAAGGCGGCGACCTCATCGACTCACCGGGCGTAAGAGAGTTTGGGCTTTGGCACCTACCTGTCGAGAAGGTCACTTCTGGCTTTATTGAGTTTCGTGATTATATTGGCGGCTGCAAATTTACCGACTGTAAACATGGTACTGACCCTGGTTGTCTAATCAGGCAAGCCGTTATGGACGGAAAAATAACGGAAGACCGATATGAGAGCTATCATAAAATTGTCGATTCGTTGGAGGAAAACCGCCCTTCTTATTCGAAAGGGTAATTGCACATAAGAACTTAATTCCTCAATCGTTTATTCTTTGTTGTATAATCCAAGCGACTAAATTACGGAGAGCATCCAGTGCTAGATTGGTTCAAAGTTCGTGTTCAATACATACTTCCAAAACATTTATTATCAAGAATGGTTGGTTGGTTGGCGTCTGCTGAAGCTGGCGCTTTAACGCAGTTTCTTATCAAAATTTTTATAAAAGCATTTAAAGTAGATATGTCAGAAGCCAAGCATTCAGACCCTAGCTACTACAGAACGTTTAATGCCTTTTTTACTCGTGAATTAAAAAATGACATTCGCCCGATCGAAGATAATGACAAGCAGCTTTGCCATTCTGTTGATGGCAGAGTCAGCCAATTTGGTAAAATTATTGGCGACAATATTTTTCAGGCGAAGGGTCACAACTACAGCTTAACAACACTATTGGGCGGTAAGCCTGAGCTAGCGAGTATATTTAAAGGCGGCGAATTTGCTACCATTTACTTATCTCCGAAAGATTACCATCGCATTCACATGCCAATTGACGGCAAACTCACCGACATGCTGCACGTGCCGGGCGAACTATTTTCTGTTAATCCGCTAACTGCTGCAAATGTTCCCGGTTTATTTGCGCGAAATGAACGCGTTGTAACGATATTTGATACCCCTGTCGGTAAAGTAGCGATTGTGCTTGTGGGAGCCACTATTGTGGCAAGCATAGAAACAGTTTGGGCTGGTAATATAACACCACCAGCTGGCAAGACTGTACAGCATTGGCAATATGAAGATGAAGACATACGCTTAAGTAAAGGCGAAGAAATGGGCCGCTTTAAATTAGGCTCAACAATTGTCGTCTGCTTTGAACCTAATGCTGTCGAATTTGATGATCTGCAGGCAGGCATGATTACGCGACTAGGGCAGCCATTTGCTGTTGTCAAAGAAGATATCGAAAAATCAAACGACACTAAATAATCTTGATGGATCCCGTCAAGAAAAGCCTAATATCATTGCATATTACCGTAATGCTGTTAGGCGGCACTGCGCTTTTTTCCCAACTCATTCCCTTGGGTTCAATAGACATTACTTTTGCTCGGTCTGTATTCGCCTGCCTCCTGCTTTTTGCTGTCGCTAAGCTAAGTGGGGATGGATTAAGGCTGAATTCAAACAGAGACTATTTTATTGCGTTCGGCCTTGGCATTATTATGGCAGTGCATTGGGTAACCTACTTTATGGCGATGCAGCTATCGAGTGTCTCAGTCGGTATTATTGCCCTATTCACATTCCCCGTAATAACAGTGCTAATCGAACCCTACTTTGAGAAAAACCGCTTGTTGTGGCAAGACATAGCAAGTGCACTTGTAGTGCTAGCGGGTATTGCGTTAATCGTTCCTGATGCTTCGCTCGAAAATGACGTTACCTTAGGTGTCATCGTCGGCATTTTTTCTGCATTTCTTTATGCTATCCGCAACTTATTACATCGCCATTATTTTTCACATTACAGCGGTGCAAAAGCAATGGCTTGGCAAACACTCATTGTGTGCCCTACCTTGGTATTTTTTGTATCCGATGAACTCGTGATGATCGATTTAAATACCCTCTGGTTGCTGCTCGCACTAGGTACGTTTTTTACCGCTATTCCACATGCGATGATCGCTACTGCATTACAGCATTTACGAGCCAAAACCTTTTCTTTGGTTGCTTGCATGCAGCCGTTTTATGCTATTTTATTTGCTATGATTTTAATTAATGAACAGCCTACTTGGCAAACTTTAGTTGGTGGTTTACTGGTAATTTCTGCGGCGATATACGAAACTATTAACACTCATAAAGAAAATCAAAAAGCCAAACAATGCTCGTAATTGCTCATCGTGGTTTTAGCAGCCAATATACTGAAAACACAATTGTCGCCTTTAAGCACGCGTTACTGCTTGATGTAGATGCTATTGAGCTCGATATTCATCAAGTAGAACATGAGTTTTTAGTTTTTCATGACCCATACGTGAATAAACTGACTAATGGCAAAGGTCGTATCTTCGATTTACCCTTAAATCAAGCTCGTCAATTACTAGTGAAAGGTGAAGATCAAATACCGACTTTAAATGAAGTTGCTGAGTTGATTGGTGATCGAGTCATCTTGAATATTGAAGTCAAATCGCTTTTATGTGTTCAGGAGTTTGTTGTCTATGTTAAGAAGCTCATTGCTGAGCACAACTGCAAAGTGGTAATTTCATCCTTTGACCATCCGATATTAATGGCCATAAAAATGAGCTTCAGCGACTTCATAGAAGCAGAGTTGTTGTCGGAAGAGCCATCAGCAGGTGAGGAGCCCTCAGCCAGTAAGGAGCCTTCAGCGGATAAGGAGCCCTCGGCGGATAAGGAGCCCTCAGCGGACAAAAAGCCTTCAGCTTACCCAGTAGAGTTTGGTGCATTGATTGCGCACACACCTTTTGATCACGCCAAATATGCAGGAACACTAGGTGTAGCAATCGCGGCAACGGATTGGAATACAGTAAATGCAGACTTTGTTGAAGATGCTCACGCGCGCGGCAAAAAGGTATGGTGTTATACAGTAAACCATGAGGAAACCTTGGTAGACCTAATAGCCATGGGTGTCGATGGCATATTTACAGACCGTCCAGACTGGGCCAGGCAATTCATTAGCCAAAGCGACGCTGACAGGTAAACTAACGCGGTTGCCAATTAACAGACTTTATTCTTGTTCGCATTCATTAGCTGCAAGCGCAGGCACGAGTGAAACACTCGGGTCCCAAATTCTATCCCAAATCCGGGCGATTTGACTGAGGTCTGGCCGCTGACTCACCTTTTCAAAATCGCCAACTTGTATGCCTAATTCAGTCTTCTCGCCTACAGCGAAGTTGAACACGTAACTGCATTCCACCCCCATACGCAAATCAGACAGCACGATCCTTTCTTCTTTTTGGCGCACTGAGTAAAAGCCTTTGGTAAACCATTGCAGTCGCTCAATACCCCATTCACTTTGAATTTCATTGAGGAGTTCGGGGTAAGTGCGATATGCATTTAAGCTGACGTCCTGCGGAGAATCAAAAACAGAGGCGTATCCCTCATAATAGCGACCATCGGACATTACAACGACTCGCCAAAGCAAGGTGTTCAGTGGTGCGGGCGTGCTAATGTAAAGGTCCGTTTGTATATTTCTGTTGCTTAAAGCGACTTCAACTTTTTGATCTATCGCGACCTTAGCAATCAAAGACCAACAAATATATACGCTGCTCAACGCTAAACCATAAAGGTTCATGCGACGGGCTGTCGTTAACTTGACCTTAGGAAATAGTGCGAAGACTACGCCCAACAATAGAGGCAAAGTGTACATAGGGTCAATAATAAATAGATTGGACGCGCCAAAGGGGTATTCGGTGAGCGGCCACATTAATTGTGTTCCGTAAACGGTGAAGCTATCTAATATTGCGTGAGTGGATAAAGTTAAAAATACAAGCCAAAACCACTGCTTTGCATGCTGGCGAGTGCCTGTATGTAGTTTTAAAATAAGCCAAGTGATAATCGGGCTAGCAAGAAGATGAACGAAAAGGGAGTGGCTGAAACCACGGTGGTAAGTAAATGCTTCGACTTCGCCCGCATAAGGAAGAAATACATCTAAATCGGGCAACGTTCCTAAAACTGCGCCCCAAACAAGCGCCTTACGTCCAACTTTATTTCCCAATACAGCGTAACCAACCGCCCCGCCAAGAGCGATTTGTGTTAAAGAATCCATATTTACTTATTGTCGTTTTAAAACGGTGGTTGATATTAGAACGAGCGCTTTTTAAAGCCAACAGCTTCTAGATTAAAAGCACCATCAAAGAGTGTGTATTACTTTACGGAGCCACATTCATCGTCACAGGTTTTACAACTATTGCAAAGTCGCATGTTGGTAACATGAGCGGCGATAATCAAAAAGGCGCCAATGGCGATAGTGAATGGTTCATATTGGTGACCAAAGATGTCTTTATTCCAGTATATTAAGCCACCCAGGGCTAGAGAATAGATCGGATAAAGTTGACGATGATACTTATGAAATCCAACAAATAAAGCGGCAAAGCCGACGAGAATGGAAAATGTCAGTATCATTCTTTCAAACCAAACTTCAGCGAAAACACTGCTAGCCACTAATGGAGCAATAGGCAGTAATACAGGTAGAAGCAAACAGTGCACTGCACAAGCACTAGACACCCAGATACCAATGCGGTCTAAAACGACATTTTTCGTTTTAGGCACAATAGTAGCTTGCGAGACGCTGCTTGCGCTACTCTCTGCTTCTAGTATCTCTGGTTTAAGTTCAGCTACTCTGCTGTTCATATGCTCTTCTCAAAAGACGGATTCATTCAATGAGGTTTACGTTACCGTTATAATATAACATCTAATTTGAGAACTGTAAAAGTTTTAAAACAATACGAGTGTATTTATTCAAAAAGTTTATTCAGGATGTTTATTCAGGACGTTTATTCAGGATGTTTATTCAGGAGCTGTGTCAGTAGTCGTCTGTATCGATTTATTGGCAAGCCTTGGCTGCTCGAAGCTATCGGAAATATCCTCGCCTCCAAGAGACAAGAACTCACTAACCGTAATGAGTTCGACATCATCTGGTAAGTTTGCCAACTTTTTCTTCAAGAACGCGATACTTATTTCATAGGGGTGAGCAATGCCAATAACTGCGCCGTTGCGCCTCGCCTTGCGAACAAGTTGCTCAAACTGTTTTTCAAGGAACGCTTCATTCGCGTAGTGATCAAGAAAGACATGACGCTGAGCTGTGGCTACCCCATGTTGCTGAGCAATCTGATGCGCTTTGGTAAATTTCGTCGTGCGACTGTCTATGAAATATAGCTTATTGTTGTTAAGTACATCCATCACTGCATTCATCTGCAGCGTAATTTGCGTAAGTTTACTGCCCATATGATTATTCACGCCAATGGCATGTGGCACAGACTCTAGGGCTAACAATAAGGCCCTTTCTACTTCGTTAGGATACATACTAGCTAATAAGGCGCCGTCGCCCAAGGCTTCACCATGCAGAGACTCCATGGGCATATGTAGCATAACCTCGCGCCCTTGATGATAAGAATAAGTTGAAAACTGCGTCGAAAAAGAAGTATGGGGGAGTATTGAAAAAGTGACTTTTTCAGGCAACGCGAATGCCTCGGCATCGGCTCGTTTATTCCCGATATCGTCAATAATGATGGCAATCTGAGCCTTTTTTTGCTTAAAGCTTGGGTATTGTTTGACTTGTTGAGCGCTCTCCAAATCTGCTTTCGCTGATTTTGTGAGCGCTATGCTGCTTTTTTCACTGCCACTTTTAGGCAGTTGCTGAGCAGCATCCACAAGTAAACTGACACACATCAATAGCATGACTATGGTTATTTTTTTTAGCACACTTTTTCTTCACTTTTCATTACCAACACCGTGTTTGGCAATATAAGTTGATTGTTTTTATTATTAGTCGAATAGAGGATATCAATGCTTTGCAATAAATGCACCCAAAATGAAGGCAAAAGATTGATTTATTGAAAAAACTTGAATTTAACGTTTAAACACCAGCAGAGGCACTGTGACAACGGGGGCTTAGCATTTCCCAGTTACTCAAATTAATTTCGCCTGTACGCAATATTATTAGTGAAAAGGTTTAGCTGAAAAAAAATCGCCAACAAATTGGCGATTTCAACTTACAACAACATAACTAAAGGAGAATGCTGACATAACCGGGTTTATAAGAGTAGCAGCCAGTCCTTCAGCTAAGCGTTCTACCAGCGTTCGAGGATCCAATATATCGCAACCAATCCTATCAGTAGAGAAAGTAATTGCATGCCATAGCGCCTGTAGAAATTGCTTTCTCTTAGCAGTAATAAAATAGGCAGGAAAATCGCCAACAACCCTATCTGTCCCAGTTCAACTCCTAGATTAAAACCTAAGACACTGAGCAATTGATGCTCCTCGGTGAAACCGAATTCGGACAAGGCCCCCGCAAAACCCATACCGTGAATTAGACCAAACACGAAAGTAATTAAGCTTAAGTTTTTAACCATCGGAAATAAGTTATTAATAACATTAAACAATATTGACGCAGCAATGACGACTTCAATCCAAGATCCCATGACGGGAATAATGCCAAGAGCAGTACCTGATAATGTTATTGAATGTGCGATCGTAAATGAGGTAACGATGAGCAGCGTCTTTTTAATAATGACTTTTTTAGACTCTACACTGCGCCATTCACCTAAGTGTCGATAAAAACAGAGGGTTAATAGTAAGGTAAATAAGAAAAGAATATGATCAAGACCAATGAGAATATGGAAAATTCCTTGATAGATAAATGCCCAAAATGTCGACCACGAAGAGCTGCTGTTGAGCTCGACGTTTATTGAGTTTCGACTATTTTCGTTATCAATAATGAAAACATGTTCTTCGGATTCAACAAGCAAACTAACGATAGCTTTATGATTTGCGGCGGCTTCGAATAGGAGTGAATACTCAAAGCTCAACGGCCCTTTACCTGCGCATTTTGAGGATGAGTACAAGGGCGAAGAGAAAGACATCACCAAGTAGGTAACTGAATTGAGCTCCTGCAGCTCAAGCTGATTATTCAATTTAAGTATGCACTGCTGAGTGCCGGTGTAGAAACGTAATCCATTGGTAACATAGTTTTGAAGAGCGTCTCCACTTGCTTCAATTTCGCCCCATGTAAGCTCACCATTGGCATCTGCGTCCAGCGTAACAACTTCTTTTAAATCTAAAATATCTAATTTTAATTGACCATCAAGACTGCCATCATCACGCAGCTCAGCAGAGATAAAAGTGGTACTGAGTTCATGAGCCAGTGAGCTGCAGGTAAACAGTGCAACCAATAATAAAACAACGCAGCGTTGTATCATTGAGTGTTCTCCTTCCGTTTGTTCTCTGAGGAGAAATCTAGCGCCGCAAGCTCAGTCATTTCTAACAAGCGTTTGTCGTCTAGCAGTTTCGCTTGCTGCCAATTAATCAGCGCCCAAGCGTTTGCTTTTTGATAGTCACGTTCAATGAAATAGTAATAAAGCGCAATATCAAAAGCATGCTCTTTATCATCCCTAGACTCTCTTAATTCTGTGCGTGAACGCACCTTTTTCAACCATACATTATCCGAGAGCGCTGAGGATTGTTCTGCTATCGCGAGTCTTAAAATAAGCGCGTCATCTTGATTACTTGAATTATTAACAAGGTCTCCAAGACGCTGAATCACCTTATCTGGCTTACCTAACTCTAACTGGATGTCTGCCCACAAAACCCAGAAGCTAACCGGCACTTTTTGTGCTAAATAAGGGGATAATATTTTTTCAGCGCGCAGTAACTCGCCATTCTCTTTAGCGAGACTCGCATAAGTTTCTGAAGACCAGACTGCCACGCGATTGCCATCAGAGGACTGGTTTCTTAAAATGACGGAGAGCTGCTGGAGGCTCAATGATAGATCGCCATTTTGCGCTTTCGCATTTATTGCACATGTTGCCACAACCGATTGCTGCGCAATGGTAATAAGACGCAAACAAGTTTTTTCGGCAAGTTCATGCTCACCTAGAACAGAATGCATATTGGCCAACAATAAAATCGCGTTCGCGTTTTTAGGCTGCAGTTTAAGCAAGTTGGCGAGCAACTCTTTACTCTCTTCGAAAAGGTGGTAGTGCTGTTTAATGACAGCATCGTAATACAGTCTATCTGCTGCTGACACATCTTGCACAGAAGCTAGCCTTAGCAAACTCGCTGCTATTGGGTAGTTTGCGCTATTACCAGGATAGGGAGCCTCGCTAAGCAATTTTTTTATTTGCTCACTTATACTTAGATTTGATGCTTGTGTTGGCCATTTTGCTACTAAGACGGATGATGACTTTGGCACATAAGGTTCCGACGCAAGGCACACATTAGAGTGAATGAACAAAATTAACGAAATTACAAACAAGCGTTTCACAAGAAAAGCCACTCCTAGTCATGAGTCAGATAAATATAATTAATTGAAAAAAATGCCGTCCTTGGCATAAAACTAACTTAGTTGTTGTCTATCAAATCCTGATAGTCACTTTGGTCATTTGAGTCTTGCGTAAACACTCTACCATTCAGTAAAAGTGGTGCATCAGTGCTTGGTGCAGCAAACGCAAGACGGCTATAACTCAAAAATGATAACTGCAAAGCCTCAATCGTAATATTCACGCTTGCTGATGCCTCTAGCCCTTCAGCATCTCTCACTACGTAGCTGAACATATCCGAGCCCGTTACTTCATCAAACGGTTGATATGTATATTCACCCCTATCGCCGAGGACAATACTGCCTAGCTGAGGTTCAGATGTTAGCTCATAAGTGAGTGCTTGCCCTTCAGGATCTCTACCTGACAGCTGGTCAGTTATTGGCACTTCAGTCTGCGTAATCAAATTAACTGAAGCTGCCGTTGGTGCTTGATTAACTCGAACAACTTCTTCTTTATCATTATCTGAGTCGAAACAAGCAGACAAACTAACTACGCCTGCTAAGACGATCGCGGCTTTCACCGCAGATTTTTTAATTTTCATCATGTTCTCCTTAACCGTTATTACTTGGAACCCGCAATCGGAGTCGCTAGATATGGGAAAGCAGTCATCATCATACTAGCGTTACTAGGCGCACCGTCAGTAAATGGAACTGTTCCGACACTCGCGTCATCTGGTTCACACAAGCCTAAGTTTGTTGGCTCACCAGCAACCGGGATCGGATGACACAGCGCGCCCATAACGACACGTAAAGCGATATCAACAACATCATCACCAGGACGGCGACCATTCGGGAAACCAGCAAGATCGTCACCCGCTACACCAAATGGGCTCTGCTCTGCTGCCGGCTTTGCTGGAATATCGGTATTCAAACGTAACATTTCTGATGGCGTAACTGTCTGTAATTGGTTAACACCTTCAAAACCAGTTAAGAATGCTGTCACCAAATCAACACGTGGAAAGTTAGTTGGAGCCAATGTTTCAATGCTCGTTCCTAAAGTAGTGTTCACCGCGTCCTTGAACAAAATATTCAAAAGCTCTGGTAGCGAGGGATGTGTAACATAGTCAGCAAATTGACCATCATTTTTCGGATGAGATGAAGAGAATTTGTCCTTATCTTTAATACCGATAACTAGTTCATTCACTAACGGCGAACCCAGTCTTGATACTTGTGTTAAAGCACCACCATTCACTTCGGTTTTGTCAAACGTCGGATTCGGATTAAGGATCCTTGTTTGCGGCAAACTTGCCGTAGTCCAAGCACCTATCGTGCCGTTACCACTTCCAGTCACGCAACTTTTTGGTACTTCAATTGCGATACTCGTAACGTTTTTATCGATTAAATCATCGTTTGCTGAATCTTGGGTAATACCACCTGGAAAGCCATTCCCGTCACCGCTGCCAGGCATGCTATCGCCTTCAACAGGAACATAGTTCACCAAGTCGAATGTTTCACCTAGATTCACCACAAATGGGTCTTTACGCTGACCAACAAAGACTCGTGCCGCTGCTTCACAACCAGGTATTTGCACGTTGTAGACAAAAGTGTCGGCATAAGCGCTGTAGCCAGCCTCATTTGTAAACGTTTTGTTTCCAATATAATCCAACGGTTTTTTAAATTCCGCATTACCTGAAGCCGTTATCGCTGTTTGTGTGCCAGTGCTCATTGCACCTTCAATCAGAGTCAAATTATAAGTTTCTGCAAAATTGGCGTTTGCTTGGCTTTCTGCACTTATACCACCAACATTAATTAGTGGTACTGCAACCGTTCTTTGATTGCCTTCTGGTCCGACAGTCAAGGCTACGCCTTGATTATTGTTCGGCAATGATTTTGTGAAATTAAATGCGAAAGTCAGATCTTCAGTTGCATCACCATCATTATCAATGTGAATGCTATATGTTGCTTCAGGATCCATTGCAAAATAATTTGGACCGCCATATGCATCTTGAAGAGGAATATAGTTGGCAATCATAGTCACAAAATCGCCGCGCCCTTCTTCGTAACTATTAAAGATATAAAAATCAGTGGAATCTAGCGTTGGTAATCGCGTGATGTTTGGAGCTTCACGATGGCTTGATGCATCTGCAATTCCGGCTGCCATTAATGCTGTTATAGCAATTGCTACCTTAGAAATTCGGTTGTTTATCATTATACTTTCCTTTATTTGGATGAATTTAACACTCGGGAAGCCAAACGCGTGGGTGAATGTATTGGATGCAAGAAAAATATATTTTTATAAATTAATTTTGAAAGAGGTGTTTTGAGGAGGCGGCACCGCGTTTTTGAAAAAATTCAAAAAGTTAATAAGGTATGTATTAGTGGAGTTGGAGCAACATACTTCGTTGCTCCAACCTTAGTCTTCGCTTTTATGACTTATAGATAAGCAAGCTCAGTTGCATATAAAACATCTGTTGGTGCACCGTTAGGTGAGCCGCCTTTTGGCTCTCGACTAACCGCGAGTGCTGCAATTTCAATTCTATCGAATTCAGCAGGTTTGGATAAATAGAATTCACCCGATTGCTGCATAACACCAATAGAGATCGGCGCACCACCGGAGGCCGGAACAATCCAAAGCTGATAATCATTGTTTGGTAGTCTCGGCACTAACGAAGTCACTTTTACTCTTATGTCATTGGTAAGTACATCAATCGACCATAATGTTTTTGCATCTTCATTGCTGATGACCGCAAGGCTCTGTAACTGCTGCGGAGCGTCAAGCTCAATATTAGTTGACACTATGACTGCAAGAATTAATGCAGCAGCAGTTGCAACACCAGACCACCATTTCCAGACAATATTTTTGCCTTCGCTGCTAGCTTTGTCTTGCCTAATTTGAACGACATTATCTGTATTGACTGATGCAGAAGACTCGGCTGGTTCTTGGCCGATAATACCTAAGCGCTTGCGTATATTTTGTAGAACATACTCTCTCGGCTCAACGGGCTGCAGGTGCAATGCCATTTCATTTAAATGCGATTCCCAGTATTTTATTTCTTGGGCAATACGTTCATTTCCAAACTTTAGTGCTTCGAATCTCTCCCTCGCTTTACCTCTTAAGGTGCCAAGCACATACTCAGCCGCTAGGGCAGATATTAATTGTGGGTTGTTATAATTCATAGACCTAAACACCTTTGTAAACTTGTTAATCCTCTTCTGATCCAACTTTTAATGGTGCCCAGAGGCAGATTCAAATGCGCCATGACTTCAGAATGCGATAGACCGTTAAAATAAGCTAAATGGATTGCCTGCCTTTGCTGTTGCTCGAGCTCGTTCATACAACCTTCGATTTTAGCGTCATATGCAGGTGTCTCAGCCTCAGGCGATTCTATCTCACTGACCATGTCGTCGGATAATTCGTCCTCTTTCCTTACTTTCTTGCTGCGCAGCATATCCAATGCTCGATATCGGATAATACTCACCATCCAAGTCAAGACCGTACCTTGACCTTCTTTGTAATAATCAGCTTTATACCAAATGCTGACATAAGCCTCTTGCAAAGCTTCTTCGGCACTATCTCGATTTTTCAGCATTTTCAGTGCGACCGCAAAAAGCTGACCACTGGTGACATTATAAAGCTCAGTAAAAGCTTGCTGATTGCCGTTCGCTACTTTCTTTAGCAATAACAACAGTTCTTCATGTTCCATAAAAATCCTCAATTACATTTATATAGCCAAACGAGCGAATCAACAAAGTGGATGCAAAAAACAATAAGCGATTTCCCCTCTGATATTAACTTTGTGTTTCGATTAGCAGGTTACTGCGCGCAAAATGAAGACTGCAAGAGCTGTGCATTCAGTCGGGTGATACAAAGGCCGTTATAGATTTACTGGCAAACATTTCAGTCGCCGGCAGTATACGATGGTGCCGGTGACACTTTGATAGAATTTTTGCAGTAAAAACAAGAGCAGAACTATGCTATTTTTGTGCTTAGATTTGTAGAAAGCGAATTCCAAATTCTATTGTTACTGGCAATTTCTATTTGCTCTTCAAGGATATCAGACAGATGCTCCTTAGTGGTTAAAGGGTTAGCCAATACCACGCGAAATACGGTAATAACCTCTCCGTTGTATTTCTCAATTTCAATGCGCGTTCTTGATACAAACGACTTGCCCGCTTCCCGCTGCTGCTTTTGCACCGATACAGTCAAACTATCTAACTTTTTATTGATGTTTGTAATATCAGATACAGGCATATTCTCCAAACCAGACAATGTTTGTGGTCTAAGTCGGTAGGTCAATAAAGATAAAGTGGGCTGTGTAGTAAGCTCAAAGTCGGGGTGCGCATTAATCATTGCAGCAAATTCAAGCGCTAACTCAATGCTTTTGTTGATAAGCAGCTCGTATCCTCGACGCCCCAATATGTGCAGCGAAGAATACACCATTAATGCCATGCCGTTGCGCGACCCTTCAAGCGTCGTTGCACCTAAATCTTTAGAGCCCTCACGAAGGATGTATTGAGCGTGATGACGAACGGCATTGCTGTGTTTTGGATCCTTGAATAAAGCCATGCCTGCGCCCATCGGCACGTACATTTGTTTATGCGCATCAATAGTGACTGAGTCTGCGTGTTCGATACCTGCCAATTTCCCGCGGTAGCGCTCAGAAAACAAAGTTGCACCGCCCCAAGCGGCATCAACATGAAACCAACAGTCGAGCTCTTTAGCCACATCAGCAAGTTCATCTAGTGGGTCAACGTGACCTGTTTCGGTCGTACCCGCAACACCCACAATCGCCAGCAATTTATTACCTGACTCTTGATAAGCCTTACCTAATCTTAATGCTTGATGCGGGTCGAGCTTTTGTGTGGGACTGTGTACCGTAAGCATATTATTGCGACCAATGCCCAGTACGTCGACCGTTTTAGACAATGAATAATGTCCACGGTTAGACGACATCACACCAATATTGTCGTAGCCATAATGACGATAAGCTGCAGCTAAGCCTGCTTTTGCGACACCAGGAAACTTACCATCAGCGGAGAAAAGTTGATTTCGAGCAACCCAAAGTGCAGTTATGTTTGCTACCGTGCCGCCAGAACAGAAGGATCCTAATGAGTGATCCGCACTATGCAGATAATCCTCATAAAATTTATCATCTTGCTGATAAATCAAATTATGCATCATGCCAAGCGTTTGTCTTTCTAGTGGCGTGAATGCTTTAGATGTTTCAATTTTGACTAAGTTTTGATTTAAACCTACTAATAATTTCGCTAGCGTTAGATGGAAATAAGGCAGTGCTGATGTCATATGACCAATGAACGTAGGAGAGTAAGTATTCACCGAGTGGGCGACTAACTTAGTGAGTAGTGACTCCGCATGCTCAGAGACAAATTCTGGACTATCGGGAACAGCAGCGCTGAAGAAATCTTTTTCAATTTCTTCTAAAGAGGTCTTCTTTGTGACCACATGCTGAGAAAGGAAGTCCGAAATATTATCGGATAAATGCCTTTCTATTTTTGCTAACGTTGAATCACTGTGCTCGGGCTTTGTAAAAACTCGAAATAGATGTTCTAAGCTAACTTCTGCTTTTGCCAATGTGAAACCTTACATGAAAACTTTCAGGGGCGAACTTTACCCCACTTCTACGTCAATACCAAGATACTGGATGTCACAAATATCAACAAAAGACGCTAAATTGATGTAAAAACACGCGAAATTATTGAAAACATTAAAGACTTTGCTGTTTAGAGCTGATATATATTGAACAGCTGGTGAAATTTCAGCCTAAGAAAGATCAACACAAGGTACTAATATGACTCATCCGCAGATCGAAGTAGAATTCAAAATGGAGCGCGTCGTTCCTTACTTTCAACCCATCATGAATTTACAGAACAACCGCGTGTGGCGTTACGAGTGTTTAGCCAGATTGCTGGGTGATAAAGAACATATATTTTTACCGAGTGAATTTTTGACTATTGTTGAAAGAGAAAACTGGAATGCAGAGTTAACGCATCATATATATGAACAAAGCCGCCGTTACTGTGTGCATCGCAACATGCCATGGAGCATAAACCTCAGCGAGTCGGATTTAAACGACGAGTCGCTAGTCGCATGGCTAATCTACTCACATGAAAATACAAGTACGACCTTATTTGGCATTGAAATTTCACATGCAGCGCTACAAAAGTATCTCCCCGTTATTTCCCACCTGCGCGAAAAATGCCCAAATTTGGCCATCATTGTGGACGACGTATCCACCAATAATGCAGCTTTAGAGCAAGCACTCACATTAAAAATCCAAGCAGTCAAACTATCTGGCGCACTGATCAACAGTCTTACCATAGATAAACAGTTACTGGTTGACCTAGTTAAACTGTGCAAAACAAACAAGACGAAATTAGTAGCAGAACATATTGAAAATAAGCTTACATTAGCCTTAGTTCTTTCTTTGGGCATAGAGTATGGGCAAGGTTTTTATCTGTCCTCGCCATCAGCCACTGTCTGAAGCTGCCAGCACTGCTGACCCGACTCAGTATACTTGCGCTCAAATGGCGTAATGGGAACTCCGCTAACTTCTTGGATACTGCTTTTAACACCATGAATGCTCAGCGCCTGCTGAAACTCTTCAAGATAGGTGAGCCAATTACTTCTTACTTCAATATTCCTTGAGCACTTCAGCAGAGCGATAAAGGCAGGACTCGCGTGCCAGCGCTTTTGAACTTGCGCTTTTTTAGGGTATGGGTTTGGATAGAATACGCATTGCTTACTGATGGTCCACTTGGCGGTTGCTGAGTAGTCAGCAATTAAGCGCCAGAAATCATTCAAGTCAGCTTGAAAAACTTTGACGTTATCAGCGCTTTTGTCGACACCTCTTTCTGCTCTTATATCCGTACTTTCGTGGTCCTTTTGTCGCTTGTAATATGCATGCTTATCAAGTCGAGCCACTGACTTATCAATGCCAATAACCTTGGCATTGGGATTTTGTTGCGCAAGCACAATCGTACTCTCGCCCACACCACAGCATGCATCGATGATCACATCGCCCTGCCAGTTGCCCAGCCAATCGATAACCAGTTGAAAGGTCTGTTTAGTATGCTCAGCAATCGGTTTTTTAAACTCAGACTGCCGATACTTATTCACAATACTGGTGAGGTCTTCATGCACGCCCAACTGATTGGTCGTAATTTCTCTTGGCCTCGATTCCATTAGGTACGAATACCTGTCCCTTTGGACAACAAACGATAAGCGATCGCAAACAACACAACATTAGAGCCAATCAAAATACCCAATGCCATAAGGTAATTCACGTCCGCGCTCCCCAAAAAACCATATCGAAATGCGTTGACCATATGATAAATAGGATTAACTAAAATAACGCCCTGCCAGAATTCATTAAATACTTTTTCTAGCATTGATGCAGAGTAAAAAACGCCTCCAAGATAAGTAAGAGGAGTTAAAACAAAGGTAGGTATAATACTAATATCGTCGAAGCTTTTCGCATAAATACCATTAATTAAGCCAGCCGTTGAAAACAGGACGGAGGTTAATAAAATGGTCAGAATGATTATGCCGTAATGTGCAATTTTTATATCGACAAAAAACATCGATACAATAATAACGACAACACCAATGATCGACGCTCTCGCTACACCACCACCAACAAATCCCATAATGACAACCCAAGTTGGGACTGGGGCAACTAGTATTTCTTCAACATTTCGTTGAAATTTAGCACTGAAAAAGGAAGACGAAACGTTCGAATATGAGTTTGTGATCACGGCCATCATAATCAAACCAGGAACGATAAACTCCATGTAACTAGAACCGTCAATAGGGCCAATTCTGTCACCAATAAGCTTACCGAAAATGACAAAATATAAGGACATTGTGATGGCAGGCGGGACTAATGTTTGTACCCATATTCGCAGGAAGCGGGTGCACTCTTTAATCCAAATTGTTGAGAGCGCAGTCATATTACGATTACTCATTGGTCGCTCCTTTTTCTTGATTTGCTTCAACTAAACGTACAAATAGCTCTTCTAATCGATTCGACTTATTGCGCATACTCATTACCTGCACGTTTTGCTTGGATAACTCTTCAAACACAGGGTTCAAGCCGCTTGCTTTAGGTACATCGACCTCTAAGGTTTGATCGTCGTTAGCTCTGGACTCAAAGCCTTCGATACTGATTTTATTCGCTCCGGACGCAATATCAAAAACAAATGTTTCGACGTTAAGCGTGGCCAATAGCGCTTTCATACTCGTGTTTTTAACAATTCTACCTTTATCTATAATCGCAATATTTCGACAAAGCATTTCCGCTTCCTCCAAATAATGCGTAGTTAAAATAATGGTGATACCTTGTTCATTGATTTTTTTGAGGAAAGTCCACATTGAACGACGCACTTCAATATCGACACCCGCGGTTGGTTCATCCAGAATCAGCATGCGAGGCTCATGCATTAATGCACGGGCAATCATTAATCGACGCTTCATACCGCCAGATAACTCTCTTCCTGCAGAATTACGTTTTTCCCATAGATCGAGTTGCTTCAGGTATTTTTCTGCACGCACTTTTGCTACCGAGCGAGGTACACCATAATACCCAGCTTGATTAACCACGATTTGAAATAAGGTTTCGAACTGATTGAAATTAAATTCTTGTGGCACTAAACCAATGCAGCTTTTCGCGTTTACGATATCCGTAGCTAAATCATGTTCGAATATTTTCACACTGCCGCTCGATTTATTAACTAGCGAGCTAACGATGCCAATTGTGGTTGATTTACCAGCGCCATTGGGACCAAGCAAGGCAAAAAAATCACCTTCCTCAACGGTTAAATCAATTCCTTTTAGCGCCTGCACTCCACCTTTGTAGGTTTTTGCTAAGCCCTTTATATCTAATGCTTTCATTCTGCCTCTCAAGCCATTTTCACACACATGAATACAGTTGTTTTACGCTCATGGTAAAAAGTGGCGGTATTATGCCAAAATTCGAGGCAAAAAGTTACACCTTAAAAGAATAAGATAAATTGGCAGCGCTTAGCGCTACCTTAATTAGAAAACAGTGAGTGAAAACTAACCATTTAATAGCATGTGCACCGCTATGCTAGCCGCATAACCTAGGGCAATTGCTGGAGTCCATTTTAAATGCACGAAGAACGTGTAGTGACCGCGAGCCTGCCCCATTAGCGCGACACCTGCCGCGGAGCCAATGGATAGCAAACTACCGCCAACGCCAGCGGTTAATGTGACCAGCAACCACTGCACCTCGCTCATTTCAGGGTTCATTGTTAATACTGCAAACATCACGGGAATATTGTCGACGATAGCGGAAAGTATACCAACTAAGGTATTGGCATTTAATGCACCCAACTGGCCGTACATAAATTCAGACGTTAAACCTAGATAGCCCATAAAACCTAAGCCACCAACGGCCATAATAACGCCGTAAAAGAAGAATAATGTATCCCACTCTGCCTGTGCTATTTTATTAAAAATATCAAATTTGCCATAGCTTCCGTGTGGTGTTGAACCAGGAGAAGCGTCTGGATCTTGTTCCCAATCTTGCTGCTGTTGCTTAAGGAAGAAAGCAAATAGCTTGAGATAAGCAAAACCCGTCATCATGCCAAATACTGGCGGCATATGCAGCACCAAGTGAAAGCTAATTGCGGTAACAATGGTTGCCAGAAACAAGCCGACGATCACTAACCCACCTTGCTTGATCTTTAGCTTAGGTGCATCTGTCTCAGTGGAAGGTCTGCCCGCAGGTAGGGCAAAACTCATTATCGCTGCAGGTATCATGAAGTTAACAATAGACGGAACAAATAGATCGAAGAAGGTCCAAAATTCAAGGATACCCTTTTGCCAAACCATCAATGTAGTGATATCACCAAAAGGACTAAAGGCGCCACCAGCATTCGCTGCTACCACAATATTAATGCATGCTATTCCAATAAATTTAGGCTCGTCCTTCCCTACCGCCATGATCACTGCGCACATAACGAGTGCTGTGGTTAAGTTATCTGCAATTGGCGAGATAAAAAATGCGAGTATGCCGGTTAACCAAAACAAACTTCTGTAACTCAAGCCTTTACTCACCAATACATCACGCAAAGCGTCAAATACGCCACGCTCTAGCATTGCGTTTATATAAGTCATTGCCACCAACAAAAAGAAAAACAGTTCAGAATATTCTAGGAAGTTGTGTCTAATTGCTTGCGCGACAAGCTCGTGTTCGCCCTGCCCTAAGTAAGCGACCGCAATTAAGATCCAAATAATACCTGCAGCTAAAAGGACCGGCTTTGATTTTCGTAAATGGAGTTTCTCCTCCAGAATCACGAAAATATAAGCAATCACAAAAATAGCGATGGCAATAAAACCATAGCTAGTTGCCGTTAGATCCAAAATACTAGCGTCAATCATTCCCGCAGTTTCAGACGCTTGAGCGCCGAAACTCAAAAATAAGGACAGTAGCAGCATAACAACAACACGAAAACTCATTAGAAACTCCATTGGTGCGAAAAACTAGGATCGATTGCTCGGCAGTTTCTTTTAGGATAGAGAAACAATCAAACTGGAATATAAGACCTTGGTCTAGCTGAAAGCGTTTAAGCCTATGAGTTTACTACAATTAGATTTATCAGTATGATTTTTATGTTTTTTTAATCGGTTTTTTGGGCATAAAAGAAATCAATATTGAGTATTATTCGTAACAAGCTCAGTACACTATTCGTATTTGATTTTAATTTTGCCGCATGGAGGACAGTAAATGTCTGATGAAAAATTTGTAGACCCACGACTGCAGGCTAAGGAACGTATTTTCCAACAATTGCATTTGAGCACATTTGATACCATGGGTTATGCGCATGCAATAATTCAAGAAGTTAATGAAAGCGGAAAAGATATTGAAGCAAATAACGAAAACTATCAGCAGTTGCTGCGTGACTATGAGATAACCAAAAATATGGCGCCCATTGCCGATACTCCGCTTGCGCTCTTGTGTTCGAAAACAAACGACAAGATTTCAAATTCACAGCAGGCACATGCTTCTATCGCTCAGCTCTGCGCCGCTGCTACCAACTCTCTTAATCATTGGCGCATATTAGTAGAAATTCCAGAAGATTTATTGAAGGTAGACGAAGTCAGTAGCCAATTGAAAGAAAACTATGCCAGTCATTTAGGCGCGTGGCGCAATATGCTACAAGAAGGCTAATTCATTGATACCGCGCCGCCAAACAGCATGAGTTGAAGCGGCGCATGTCTGCCAGGGCGCAGGTATGATGGTAGGTAGATATCAGTCGTCGTGCTACTTACTACCTTTTTTCATTATTCGGCGTTCGCGGCTGCGCCACATTACTTTTGCAAGTTGCTTCATACTCACATTGGTGTCGCTCTCATCTACAATTTCTATACCCAGCAGACTTTCGAGCAAATCTTCTAGCGTTAGCAAACCTTCTAGCCCGCCGTATTCGTCAACAACCAGCACCATGTGAATACGCGACTTCAAAAATTGGTCAAATGTACTAGACAAAGGCATGTCGCTTAAAACGGTGGGTAAAGAATTACTCATCTCACTTAGTTTTTTATGTCCCTCACCGTTAGCTTTTGCAAGAAGGATATCGGACTTAAGAACAAAGCCGCTGATATTCTCACGATGATCACCTTCATAAATTGGAATACGCGAAAACTCCGTCGGAAGCTTTTGCTCCATAAATTCGGTCACGTCCATCGATTCAGGCGCTGAAAATACTACAGTGCGATGCGTCATTGCATCTTTTACTGCCAACTCATGTAATTGCAATAAATTTTTCAAAAAGCGAGATTCTTGTTTCGCTAACTGCCCCTCTTGTCCGGATAACTCTGCCATTGCAAGTAATTCGCTTCGACTTAAACCTTTGAGGGGGCTATCTTCTGTAAAGCCACTTGTTAACTTTTCTGACATTTTGACAAACGGGTACAAAACAATAATTAGGTATTTGAGGAAGTGAGCAGTGCTCGGCGCCAGTTGGCGCCAAAAGGTTGCGCCAAGTGTTTTTGGAATAATTTCAGAGAACACTAAAATGAGCATTGTTAATACAGCAGAAATAATGCCCAAATATGCATCACCAAATACTGCAGCGGCTTGAGCCCCAGCGCCTGCAGCACCCATGGTGTGAGCAATAGTGTTTAAGGTAAGTATGGCGGATAGCGGTTTATTTATGTCACTTGTTAACTTACCCAACAGGACGCCCGATGGCTTTCCTTCTTTTTCTAAAAGTGAAATGTAAGCTTGCGAAACACTCAAAATTACAGCTTCTGCAATTGAACAAATAAACGAAAAGCCAAGTGCAATCAGCACATATATGATAAGCAAAAACATAAGAGCAAGTAGTTCTCAAAAAACAAAAAGTGATTGTAGCATTTAGAGAATGCTTGTCTCACTATTCTGCAAATAAATTCGAGATAAAAGCAAATTGATTCAACGTAATCCTAACGCTTAATGTCTGTGACGGGCTCTTATGCTAAATACAATCCAAAAAACAACGAGGGCACATGTTACGACAAGAGCACTGACATTAACGGCAGGCAGGTTGTTAAGAAAATTAAAATCGAAGAATTCCGAAATGATAGATAAGTAGAAAAAAGCTAAACACAGTACTAACGCGCGAGTTAAATTACGTGTCGTTAATAGCGTCATGATATTTACTCCTAATATAGCTATGTCGAGCTTTGTTTGCCCGAACGTATTATTATTTATTCAGTTACATACTGCTTTTACGACCCACGTTATTGCCGCCATATGAACACACTCAAGAGAGAGTAATCGACTGACAAAATAAAAATTGCGATGCCGTAAATAATTGTTGTGACATGTTATACCCAATAAAATAGAGCTAATCAATACCTAGGTATATAAAATCAGACGGTTAAAAGCAAACTATCTAAAAAGTTGATCTCTTACAAGCAATATAGATAAAAGCTGACGCAATTAAGCAACAGTCAATCCGCGTTTTTTTGATCAAAAATCAAGCAGCACACATACTTACGATACTGAGATCGAATACTCATACAATCATGCTATCAAATAATCGCTGTTCGCTATATCGACAGGGAAAAGTAACAGAAATTATATGGCTATTTATTGTGAGCACACATGCGTGGACTTGATCGCAAATGTCGCTAGATCGATAGTTGTCATCGTTGCAGGAATAACGTTTTTGATATTTTTCTTGTTTCATTTAAAGGTGCTAAGGCTTGGTATCGTGACCCAACTCTCCGGTCACGGTATTTTATTTTTTACTTCTACAGTTGAATTGCCTTGCCTTGCCTTGCCTAACTAGTTTATTGAGATGGGGCTTGGGCTGCGTTGTGTTCTTTATGCCAAACTAAATACTCCGGCAAGGGAATTGGCTTAGAGTAGAAAAAACCTTGGAAAATATCGATATTTCTATCTCGTAACAACTTGACTTGATTTTCATTTTCGACGCCCTCGGCAACCACTTGCATTCCGAGGTTTTTAGCCAAGCTGATAATCGTCTCTACAATGCTCAAACCTGCTTTATCTAACATGCGATCAACAAACGACTTATCTATCTTAAGTTCATTGACCGGATATGCATGCAAGTATGAAAGGCTCGAGTAGCCAGTGCCAAAATCATCGATTGAAAATGAAAATCCCTCTGACGCAATTTCAGTCATTTGCTTCACGGTATTACTAATGTCGTGAGAGAGCATGCTTTCAGTAATCTCTAGACTTATTTGTTTGCTCGATACCTTAAATTGACTGATCGTATTCAATAGCGATGACCCGAAGTTCGAAGATTTAAACTGCGAATGGCTTATGTTGATCGAGAGCTTAAACTTGTCATCAATTAACTTTTGCTCATTCAATATCTCCAGTAATTCGCAGATATCCTCTAGCACAATATCCTGTAAAGCTTGGATCAGTCCATACTGCTCCGCAACGGGAATAAATTCGTAAGGCGGAATCAGCCCTTTATCCGGGTGCTTCCACCTAATAAGCGCCTCTGCTCCCGTAATTTCGCCTTTACCGTTTAACTGTGGTTGGAAAAAAGCACAAAATTCGCGTTTTTCAATAGCCCTAACAATTTCTGACTCAAAAGATAACTGTCTGTTTAGCAGTGTTTGTTGTTTAGGATCAAAATAGCTATAGCTATTCCCTCCAGTTAGCTTAGAGCTATACATCGCTGTATCGGCATATTTCAATATACTCTCTGCAGACGTTTCACCGTCTATTATGCATATACCAATACTGCAAGAAACTTGGAAAGCCAGCCCTTCAATTTCAAATTTATGAGACAGCGTTTCTTGTACTTTTTTAGCCACAACAGAAATTTCTTTCTGCGCTTCTTCTTCACTTTTACCCAACTGCTCAAGTAAAATAACAAACTCATCTCCACCTAATCGAGCGAGTATATCTGACTTCCGTAGGGCCAATCGCAATCTACTGGAAACATCCACCAATAACTTGTCACCAGCAGCATGCCCCAGAGAATCGTTGATCCGCTTAAACTGATCTAAGTCCAAGAACAAAATAGCGCCGTATTCATGCACTATTGCCTTACTATCTACGACCACTTTTAGTCGTTCATTAAGCATTCGACGATTAGGAAGGTGAGTAAGAGGGTCAAAATAAGCGAGTTGCTGTATTTTTTTTGCAGTGGATTTCTCAACGGTAACGTCTCTAGCAACCCATAAAACTCGCCTGCAATCAGAGTCTACGGATTTATCGTAACCTATAGGCGTAACCCTACCCTCAAATGTTGCCGGACTGCCGTCATTCTCGAATGAATATTCATAAACTTGTATTTCGTTAGTGCTGATGGCTCTGCGGATGACTGACAAAATGCGTTGAGCTTCAGCTTCAGGAAATAAATCACTGACACTTTTTCCCACAATCTCGATTGCAGATACGTAAAGCAAATTATTGGGTGAACCATGGACATCTTCGTAACATCCGTTTTCATCTATGATCAGTGCTAAGTCCGGCATAACTTCTGTAAAAGCTCTGAACTTCTGGTTGCTTGCCTCTAGTTGTTCTATCAACTGGCCGGTTTGACTATGCTGGCTAATTTTAAATAACACTGACCCCATTAAATTTGCAAGGAAGGAGATAAGGTCGAGGTCGCTGTCAAGCAGTTGCTCATTGGTGCTGACAAATACTGACAACAACCCTATGGATTGTTTTGTCGTCGATTTTATCGGCATCGACCAAATTTGCTTGCTGCTGCTTTTGTTGACGGCTTTTTTATCATCAAAGCAATCGAAAAACGACTCGACCGATTTCAATATTGGACGCAATGGGGTTTGCAGGTTTAACGGTGATATTTGGTTAATGACTGATTCTGTAAACTTGTGATAAGTGCTCACTACTGACTTATCTGTGATCTGGGTTTTTGCAGTCACTAACACTTCATTTTCTATGTCGAAAAGCGAGCATTCAACGGCCGAAATCGACAAATTGCTATCAACTAGTTTACATAGTTCACTTAAGGCAATAACGCTGGTTTTAGACTGAAGAATATTCGCTAAAACATTTTTTTCATCAAACAAAAGTTTGTTGAGTTGGTTAACATTCATCGAAATATTTATATCATCCACCGTTGTCTTAATCGCCGATTGTATTACGTTAGATAATAGTGTCAATGCCTCGGGAAGGCTTTTCCCCTGTAAGCAACTGGTGTGTCCATAAGTAGGTTTACTCAGAAATGACTTTCAGGTTAGTATCCAAATATATCTACGTTCTAGTCATTACGCTATCTAGCTGCGAGCCGCATGAAATATAAGACCTTTTTCGCTATTAGCGAAACAAAGTTTCAAGCACAGCGATTACTGCAAATATTTTGGGTTGCACAACTCACAATTGCACTTGTTTCCATACAGCGCATGGCGGTTCAGTATTGGACTGAAGCTGCGATTATTGCCGCCGTGTCATTGAGTTTAATACCCGTCTACATTTTTGCCAAACGCAATGCTCCTGTCGCCGGTTCGAATTACCTCGCCATCGTACTCACCTTTACGATGATCTACTTTATGTGGCCAAACGAAGGGGCAAGAGACGAGATTTTGCTCGTGTTTCCTGCCATTTTTACCTTTTCTGTGCTGAGTGGAAGTCTCGTTACCAGCTTCATTTTACTTGGAATTGTTCTTGCCAACATTCTTCTAATGGGCTACTTAGAGCAGTTTAAATTTTATGAATTTGTACCAGCACGCAACAATTTAAACACCTCAACCCTAATCGTAATATTAATTGCTGTCACCAGTTTTGCCATCTGGCTCATGGCGCGGGATTTAAAGCATGCGCTAAAAAGTTTGAAGCTAGAGAATGCAAGGGTGTTAGAAAGCCAAGAGGAAATTCAAAAATTAGTGCACTTCGATACCCTAACTGGTTTACCCAACCGTTCGCTAGCTAAAATCCGCTTTGACTTCACCTTGAACCAGTCTATCCGCGACTCTTCGATGTTATGTTTACTGCTCATTGATTTGGACGATTTTAAGCACATAAATGACACACTCGGACATAATAGCGGTGATAGATTTTTAATCACTGTTGGCTCTCGTATAAAAAGTGCAGTTCGCGATTCAGATACTGTTTGCCGCTTGAGTGGCGACGAATTTTTAGTGATTACATCGAACGTAACTTCCGATGCCGATGCTCAGAAAATAGCGAACAACATATTAGACTGTGTTCAAAAACCCATTGATCTGGATGGCAACAAATTAGTGACGACTTGTTCTATTGGAATATCTATGGCGCCGGAAGACGGAACCTCTTTCGAAGAGCTCTGTCAGCGTGCCGACATGGCTATGTATAAAGGGAAAGAAAAAGGAAAGAATGAAGCTCAGTTTTTTAATCCTGATTGGATGGAGTCACGAAATCAGTCGCTCTCACTTACCGCTGATTTACGTCTAGCGCTGAGTGAAAATCAATTAGAAGTTTATTATCAGCCCAAAGTGCAGTTGCAAAACGGCAAAATTGTTGCAGCCGAAGCCTTATTGCGTTGGCATCATCCAACGCTTGGTTTTGTGTCACCTGAGATATTTATACCACTGGCAGAAAACAGTGGTCAGATCGTGGAAATAGGAAAGTGGGTTATTGAACAAGCCTGTGAAAAATTGGCAACATGGCGAAAAATAAATACGTCTTTTTCTATTGCTGTTAATGTTTCATCTATCCAATTCAAGCGAGGGGATTTGTCTGAATTTTTAAAAACGACACTTCAGAAATATCAACTTCCGGGTCAATCTCTTGAACTAGAGTTTACAGAATCGTTGCTAATGGCCAACACCCAAGAAGTAGCTTCAGAGCTGCAGTTAATTAAGCAGTTAAACATTTCTCTCGCAATTGACGATTTTGGCACGGGATACTCTAATCTCAGTTATTTGCAAAATTTTGAAATTCATACTTTGAAAATTGATCGCTCGTTTATGTGTGAACTACATGAAAACAAAAAGAATATTGCCATCGTAAAAGCAATATGTCAGATGGCACACAGCCTCAATATGCAAGTAGTCGCCGAAGGTATAGAAGATGTGGAAACGGCAGAGATTATAAAAGGCTTTGATTGCGCTATCGGACAGGGATTTTTTTGGCACAAACCCATCCCAGCCGATGCGCTCGCTCCCCTTATTCAAACAGATAACGCAGCTAGTAAAAGTGATCACCCTGAACAATAAGCTAATAGGCGACGGTATTCAAACAGCCGAATTTATGGACTACTGAATAAAGCAGATGCAGCTTACCCTTTAAGGATGTGCGGTAATAAAATCGGCAATATACTGATTAACGATTTCCGGTTGCTCAAGAGCCACCGAATGCCCAGCTTTGGGGACAACAAACATCTCGCTATCTACAGCGGCTTCTGCAATATTTTTCGACAAAGAAACTGAGTAGGCATGATCCTGTTCACCGGCCAGTACTAATAGGGGCACTTTGCTGCCCTTAAGCTCTTCCAATACCCCCTTACGGTGGATTACACCATGCGCACTACGTGCAATATTTGGCCCCAGTTTGAGCATATAATCACGCCAGTAGTTTCGTTCAGTTTCGCGGGATACATCAGCCAAATAATCGTCACCAAACATGATGTACATAAGCGTATCAATAAAAGGTTCAGTGCCTTCTTTACTAATGCCGTCGATTAGCGGTGAAAATTCGGCCAATTTATGCTCTAACTCTCCACTTGATCCAAGCACAATACACGCCTTTATCAGCTCAGGACGTCTCGCGGCCAAGCGCAGAGCGACAAAGCCCCCCATCGAATTGCCAGCAAAGAAACAGGGACCAAGACCCAACGACTCTATCAAGGCAGCAGCATCCTCCGTAAGCGTATCCATGTCAACGCTCAACAATCCAGAATCGGCGCTTTGCCCCTGATCTCGGTGGTCGTAACGCACTATTCGAATATCTTTCGCTAAATGCTCTACCTGATGAACAAACATCTTTTGATCAAAAAATAATGAATGACTCAACACCAGCACTGGAGCATCTTTTGGTCCATGATCGTCGTAAAACAATGTCGTCCCGTTAACATCAATTGTCGGCATGCTGCTCACTCCTTATTTAAGGTGATTATTTTCTCGTCATGGCTAACAAAGTAAGAAGTTGCTTTTCCAAGTCAGTCATCTTACTTTGTTTTAGCAGGCTCTTTACTAAAAATCAAACGACTATTTATCAATAAACGCCTGCTCAATCACATAGTCACCTTTAACGCGCGAAGTGGCTTTTGAAAACCCTAATTCGTCCAGTAACTGCATTGTGTCTTGCAACATATCGTTGTTGCCGCAGAGCATGAAGCGGTCGCTGTCAGTGTTGAGTGCAGGAAGGCCAATATCTTCGCTTAACTTGCCACTAGTAATTAGCGTGGTTATGCGTTGATGATGCATAATGTCGGCCTTGTGCTCATCCACAGGATCAGTGTTGCTTTCTCTAGTCACACTAGGGAAATAAATAAGCTTTTCCCGCACCAAGTCTCCATAGTATTCGTTCTCAGGCAAAACATTCATAATTTCATCCTGATAAGCAAGCTCTGAAGTATATCTAACGCAGTGCACCAAAATGACTTTATCAAAGTGATCGTAAATAAACGGGTCTCTAATAATACTCATGAAAGGTGCTAAACCGGTTCCAGTACTCAATAGATAAAGGTGTTTTCCCTCATTCAAATAGCCAGGTACGAGGGTTCCAGTCGGTCTTGTGGTAACAATAATGTCGTCACCTACTTGTATTTCTTGCAGCTTAGAAGTCAGTGCTCCATCGGGTACTTTGATACTGAAAAACTCAAGTTCATCAGCGTAGTGAGGGCTCGCAATGCTATATGCCCTCAACAACGGGCGACCGTTTATTTTTAGTCCGATCATCACAAACTGACCACTTTCGAATGTTATTCCCTGCTGTCTCGTGGTCTTAAAACTAAATAAAGTCTCGTTCCAATGATGCACTGAAATCACTTTTTCTATAACTGTATTGCGCATTTACTGCTTCCCTCAAAAACGTCGTCTTTTCAACTGAATAACTAACTTAGATGTTTTGTGTGCTGTATGTCATTACTGCTTTGTCGCCGTCAAAGTTTAGTTTGCGGATCATCCGTCTAGAGTAACACTGACAGAAGTATAGGTGATGTTTTTCTAAAGAATGGCAATTCACTTGTAATGTTAAAATATGAAAACGAAACATAAAATTGATGCTGGCCATGCTGCACATTTTGGTGCCTATCGTATTTGATAATTAAAAAAATTTAATGAAAATTTCACTATTCTTAGCAATCTAGTTAATTAGTTTATTGGTATAAAAAGTGTTCAGAGCAAAAAACTAACAAATTACTAACATAAGGAAATATTCATGAACACTAAATTCGTAGCAATGGGGGTATTCGCCTCTGTATTATTAGCAGGTTGTCTTGACAGTGATAATGATTCAAACGTCACGCCCACTGTACCTGACCCAGTTCCAAATGTTACTGAGACCAATGTGCGCGTTATACATGCCTCTCCTGACGCGCCTACCGTTAACGTGTTTGCGGGCCCTGACGCCGTCGCTGGTTTGCAAGACCTTGACTATCAAACAGGCTCTGCATGGTTAACACTTAACGCGGGTACCTACGCACTAAGAGTTGAAGCCAATTTACCAAATGACGAAGACGTTGAAGTTTTTGCAGTGAACACAACATTAAGCGATGACACAACATATAACGTCATCGCCATTGGCTCTGTTGCCGGTGAGACATTGGCTCCACTAGTGGTGGCAAATCCAGAGAGCGAAGTGAGCGCAGGCAACGTGCGCGCACAAGTAGTGCATGCTGCTCCAGATGCGCCAGAGGTTGATGTATATGTAACGGCTCCTGATGCTGATTTAGAAAGTGCACAGGCTCTTGCTACATTGGTCTTCGGTGAGAATACGGGGCAAGTAGAAGTTCCTGCCGGTGACTATCGAATTCGCATTACGGCCGCAGGAACAAAGACCGCAGTTTATGACTCAGGTACATTAGCGCTTGCGGAAGGCTCTGATTTGTTAATCAGTGCTACTCAAAACATCGCTACGGGCGACTCGCCAGTTGCACTTCTTGTTGCTACAGGTGAAGGTTCGTTCGTTGTTTTAGATACTAATTCACCTGCTGAATTGCGCGTTGTGCACGGTGTTGCAGACGCTCCAGCGGTTGACGTAATTGCTAACAATGCGTTGACGCTGGTAGACGGTGCAGCATTTTTAGACTTTACCCCTTATCTTTCTGTAGGCGCCGCTGATTATTTAATTGATGTTGCAGCTGACGAAGATAACTCAGTAGTCGTTATTGATGATGCGCCTGTGACCCTAATGAGCGGTGTGCGTTACACTGCCATCGCTAATAATACACTGGCAGATATTGACCTTGATTTAATTATAGATACGCCGCGCTCTATTGCGACAGCAGCGCAGGTACGTATTTTTCATGCATCGCCAAGTGCCGGAGACGTTGATATTTATGTCACTGCAGATGGTGAAATAGCTGATGTAGACCCAGCGTTCGCTGCGATACCTTACTCGGAAGATGTATTAGTCGAAACTGGCTATGTGTCATTGGCTGCCGGTGATTACGTAGTAACGGTGACGCCTACTGGTACGAAAACAGAAGCAATCAAGACTGGTGTATTGAGTCTTGACGCGGGCGGTATTTACACGGCAATTGCGGTTGACGGAAGCATGGAAGGTGCTTTACCGCAGCTTATAGTTTTAGACGATTTCGTTGCTGACGAAGCGCAATAATTTAGCAACGCTAGGTTGTTTGACAACACGAAATTTACGAGAAAACACGACGGGGATACGATTAACGTATCCCCTTTTTTATATGAACCAATTGAAAAGCAATGGCTAAGATCCCTACACCAAACATATCCGGTCCACTTGCTTATGTTGCAACGGAATTAATTTTTGGTTTAAGAAGGCCAATCCCGAAAGCGGCCATCGCTACAGCAATAAGCGCATTTAGATAATTGAAAAAAGCATAGGGTGCATAAGAAAGAACATCTACTCCCAGAGTGGCCGCATAAAATGCGCCAGCCGTTGTCCACGGTATAAGGCCCGTGGTCATAGTCGAGCCCTCTTCTACTGAGCGCGAAAGAATTGCGCTATCTAGTTTTTGCTGCTCGTATTTAGGCTTGAATAGTTGGCAACTAAGAATAATTGAAATATACGCTTCTCCCATTGCAATGTTGCCCAAAAAACCAGAAAAAATAGTGGTCGCAATTAGAGTCGCTGTTCGCTTCACCCTCGCTATAATTCCCGCCAACAGGGCGCTTAGGAAACCAGCGCCATGCAAAATCCCACCCAATGCAATCGCCATTAAAGCAAGCAGCAGTGTCCAGCTCATACTGCTAATGCCGCCGCGACCCAGTAAGGCATCCAAATTTTGTATACCGGTGGATTCGGGTTTATTTTCCCAAAGTGCATTTAATACCGAAATGGGGCTCGCACCTTGGTAAAAGATGGCAATTAGCACAGCAAGCACAATGCTGCATGACATGGTTACCTCAGCGGGCACTTTTCGGATGCTCAGTATTGCTAGCAAAATCAGAGGCATTAGCGTAATTAGCGGAGTAAGGCTGTAATTGTTAGCAAGCGCACTCTGAATTGCATTCACTTCATCAAGATTTAGATTCTGATCTCCATAGCTAAACCCGATGATTAAAAATATCACTAAGGTGAGAATAAAAGTGGGTATGGTGGTAAAGAGCATGGAGTAAATATGTCGATAGAGATCAGTGCCAGCGCTCATTGCAGCGAGGTTTGTCGTATCTGAAATAGGCGACATTTTGTCACCAAAGGTGGCACCGCACACAATCATACCGGCCACTAAAGGCAGAGGAATATTCATGGCACTGCCGATGCCGATCAACACAACACCTAAGGTTCCTACTGTCCCCCAGGAGGTACCAGTTGCAACCGACATCAAGGCGCAAAGCAGCATCCCCACAGCTAAAAACGAAGCTGGGTTAAGCCAACTGAGACCGTAGTACATGAGAGTGGCAATTGTGCCGCTGTGCATGAAGCTTGATATCACCATCCCGATAAGTATAAAAATATAGATGGCAGGCATGGCTCTAGCGAGTGAGCTAGTCATTAGCTCTCGTATTTGTAAGTATCCGTAGCCAAGACTAAATGCGTTAAGTCCCACCCACAAAAGACAGAGAAACATCAGCGTATGCAGGCTTATGCCAAGGCCAAAAAGTCCTCCAGCAATGGTGGCGACAACTACGCTAAAACAGACGAAAGACTGCAAAAATTTTGGGGTGCGCGGTAAGCTTGGTGTTATATCAGACATCGGGACACAGCATATAAAAAATGAAAATAAAGAATAGCATATCAATGCTTATTGTTAGACGAATATTCATCGCGCAAACTCTTATTTTTATTAAATGATCTAAAACATACCCCTTGTTGAATAAACTATATACCTAGGCGTTTTACTCGCGCTTTCAATTACCACTAATGATCTACTAAGGCAGCATTGTGAACTACAATTCTACTCAATTACGTCGCGTTGACTCCGCGCTCAGAACCGCATTCATTGCCGACTCCCTTGCTATGCCTGTGCATTGGTACTATCAACCAATAGAGATAGAGCTAGCCTTTGCTGGCGGTATTCAGCGCTTCGAAGCGGCGCCGGAGTTTCATCCATCCTCAATTATGTCTTTGCATTCAAAGAACAAGGGAGGCAGACAATCTGCTGATAAATCACCTTCTGCTTCTGCAACGAACGGTGCATTGTGGAATAAGCCAGTTCCTCAAGTTGTAGGTGACATTATTCTCAAAGATAAAGCGCAGTTTTGGGACACGCCTAATGTGCATTATCATCAAGGCATGAAGGCCGGAGAGAACACACTTAACGCGCATTGCGCCCGCGTCCTCATGCGATCCCTTACTCATTCGTCTGGAAGTTACGACCGCAATGACTTTGTTTCTGCGTACATTGATTTCATGACCGTGCAGCCGCCAGCTCATCCTGATACCTATGCTGAGTCGTACCATCGTGGATTCTTTGCAAACTTGGCACAAGGCCGCAAGCCAGAAAAGTGTGCTATGAAAACACACGACACCGCATCAATCGGTGGTTTGGTGACAATTGCTCCACTGGTTTTTTCGGAGCGCCTCAAGGGCACCAATGAATCAGATATACAGATTGCATGCCGAGCCCATCTTGCACTTACACACCCAGACGAATTCTTAATGCAAGTATGTGACCGTTACGTAACGCTGCTATGCGGGCTCATGGAAGAGGATGGTGGTGATGGTGTAAAAGCACTGCTAGTGGAAGCGAGTAAAACTTTATCTAGTTTCGATTTAGCAGGCTTGGTCAAGCGTAACCTGCCAGACCATCATGTAGTTGGTCATTTATTTTCGCGCGCATGCTACATTTCCGATTCTTGGCCCATAGTGCTGTATTTGGCCTACAAATATCAAGATGACCCATGGCAAGCGCTTCGGGTCAACACAAATCTAGGCGGAGATAATGTGCATCGGGGCATAGTGCTAGGCACAATTTTGGGATTACAAAGCGATACCGTAGCCACCAATTGGTTCACCCAATTGGCGGACCACAAAGTAATTGCTCAAGAGATTGATGCAGCGCTTGCGGCATCAGTTAACGAGGCAACCTCTCCCAAATCGTGAGTTCCGATAAAGTATGCTGAAATTTGTGTTGAGTCTCACGGATCACGAAGGGCACTTTCTGAGGCTCACCGAGTAACTTGAAGTGCTTCGAAAGATGGTCTTTTAGGCCATCTAAGGTGGTATAGCTTTCCCCATCTTTTTTGAAACCGCCTATCCACTCTTCCTTCGGAGTATGTTCCTCTAACCATGTATAGGGCGATGCAATAATCAGTAAACCACCATCATTAACTCTCTGGGCCATGTCCTCTAAAAAGCGACTAGGCTGATACAATCGGTCAATCAAATTAGCCGCTAGCACTAAATCGTAGCCCGTAAATTGAGGCTTAAGATTGCAGGCGTCTCCTTGATAAAATGAAACACGCTCCGCGTTTTTTGCTAAGCCCAAATTTTCCAATGTACGAGTGTGATAGCTAACCAAATCCCCTTCCTCAACACGGGCATAACGCACAGCGCCCTGCTGAACCATTTTTGCGCCCAAACGAATAAAGTTGGCGGAAAAATCAATACCATCTACTGCGTCGAAGTGACGGGCCAACTCAAAACTTGCGCGACCACAAGCACACCCTAAATCCAGCGCTCTGCCGCTTGCTTTACCTTTCATTGCCTTAAGGGCAATATTAGCTAATGCTTTCGGAAAGTTTTCTACGCCATACCATGAATCGCCAAAGTGAAACTCGGCGTACTCTGAAAGCAACTTGTCGCTTTCGTAATAAACCTTCACTTCTGATGCTTCTGCATCGGATGCAATGTAGCGAAACCCTGCATGCTGGGTAAAATGGCGTCTGAACGCATATCGCGCTGAAAGCCTAGCTTCGTTTCCGCTTGAAATCCACGAACCACCTTTTATAAGATTGTGTTTGCCATCAAAGGTAGGCGTGGTGAAATCGTCATACAGTGGATGCACTTTAAAGTTATCGAGAGGGTATATTGGCGTTTCTGTCCATTGCCAAACGTTGCCCACTACATCAAACCATTCACCGTGTTGATATCGTGTCACGGGACAGCAAGATGCATAATGGTCAAGATGCAGGTTGGCGCTAGCAACATTGTTACCGAGTTCTTGCACGCCAGCTTGCTTGCACAGCAAATGCCATTCGTCTTCAGTAGGCATGCGGATTACTTGCCCGGTTTGCTCGCCCTTCCACTCACAAAAAGCCTTGGCTTCATGATAATTTACCTCAGCAGGCCAGTCCCAAGGCATATCAATTTCTTGAGTCATAAGACGCATGCGCCAGCTGTCCTGCCGAAGCCAAAAACAAGGATGTTCCGCTTTGGCATACTGACGCCATGAAAGCCCCTCTTCGCTCCAGAATCGGTCTCTTTCATAACCGCCGGCCTCAACAAACTCGAGGTACTCTTGGTTGCTGACTAAATACTTGCTAGCTTTGAATTCAGCAACATCTGCGTTGTGCTGACCGTACTCATTGTCCCACCCATAAAAAGCATCGTCAGTCGATTTTCCAATGCTAACCGAACCTGCTGACACTGTGATTAATTTATTTTTGGGTGCCTCACCACTGTCGACGCAAGCAGACCACTGTGGCAAGCGCTTAACTTTAGCAAGATCATGCTGGCGAATGAGCACTGATGAAGTTTCAAGATGAATACGCTCATGCTCGATACCCATGATGATGGGCCACCACGTATTCTCCCAATTAATAGGGAGTGAGAGCGCTAAGCTATCAATCAACTGTAGCACCCTAGCGCGCACTTTAGCACGGTATTCTTTTACCTCTGAAACACTTGGCCAATCATAACTTTCTTCCGATAAATCGTCCCAGCTCATCTCATCGACACCTACCGCAAAAACTGACTCCATGTGCGGGTCAATCCGCTCAGGCAACAATTTCGCAAGCACGAGTTTATTGACGAAAAAAGTAGCGGTGTGCCCAAGATAGAAGATAAGAGGATGACGCAATGGAATGGCTTTTTGATAAAAGCCGTTGTCATCAACCAAGCAATCAAATAATTGTGTGTAGGTATCGAAAGTATTGGTGAAGTAAAGGCTAATTTCTTTGCGCTTATCTTCCTCAGCACCACTACTCAGGTTGGGTGTTCTTAGCAACGCTGCTGAACTACTAAACCTTGTTGGTCGTTTCTCTAGTTGCTGAGCGTCTTTTGCGGATAATGTCATAGTCGAAGAGGTTTCTCTTTTTTTAGTATACTGTCATACGGCTACCTACTGCGTAGCGGTTCACTCTGCTTACTGTATTTATGATGAAGTTGAGTGGTTTTGCAGTAAACAATTCACGGTAATTGCTTAGTAATCATTACTCTACCCTAAGCACCTGCATAATTCACACTCTAATTATTCAGTTTAACTGCCCGACAATATTATATCCGTAAATGTAATCAAGCTTGCTCGCCGCAACTGTATCGCTCAGTCCAACGTTGGATAAACCCGAAAGAACCGCTAATTTCGCTTGCTCAATAGGCGTGCTCATATGATACAAAGCCGCATTTTTACGCGCATTGAGTTGAATATTGCGTGTGCGTGGTAGGCGAATGTTTTGGTACGTTTGCAGCGCAGTTTGAGTATCAACATCACTCGCTAGGCAATGCGCCAAAGCATAGCTGTCTTCAATGGCCATCGCCGCGCCTTGTGCTAAAAATGGCAACATGGGATGACATGCATCACCTAAAAGCGTCACGTTTCGATCCGACCATTGTTTGAGGGGTTTCCTGTCGAACAAGGCCCATAGAAAACAATGCTCTGCCGCGCTCAATAATTCAGTTACTTCTGGATGCCAACCAGCAAAGGTATCGCGCAGCTCGTTGATATCACCAGGCTCGTTCCACGATTCCTTTTGCCAATCGATGCGCTCTTGCACAGCAACAAAGTTAAGTAATTCTCCGCCGCGCAAGTAATAACTCACAAAATGCTTGCCAGGTCCTACCCACAGATTTGCATTCGGTTTAACCAAACCTTTAGGAAGTTTGTTAGCTTCGACTACCCCGCGCCAGGCGACTTGCCCAGTAAATTCAGCAGGTGTTTCACCCAACATACAGGCTTGCACTTTTGATTTGATGCCGTCGGCCCCTACTAGTAAATCAGCCTCTAGGGACTCATGGTCGCTCAACTGGATGCTAAGATTTTGTGACGCTTGCTGGTAACTTTGAACGCCTTTACCTAAGTGAATACTTACGTTCATTTTTTTACAGGCATTATAAAGAAGAGTATGTAAGTCAGCGCGATGAATATGTTGATAATGAGCGCCGTATTTTTGTGTAGCTGAATTTCCCAAAGGCACAGTAAAGTAAGTTTTACCTGTTTGATAGTGACGCATAACAGCCGACGTGGGTGCAAATGCCTTAGCGTTCACTTCATCGGCTACACCAAGGACTTCTAATACATGCATAGCATTCGAACTAAGCTGCAGTCCGGCGCCTACTTCGCCAAGTTGGGAACTTTGTTCGTAAACTACTACTTCAAAGTTACGTTTAGCCAGCGCTAAGGCAGCGCACAGACCGCCGATGCCTGCGCCAGCAATAACAATTTTCTTACCCAAAATAACTATCCTGCGATTTAGACTAGTATGCGAGTGATAGTAATTTGTTTCCATGTTCAAATAAAGGAAGATAATGACAAAGTAAGCTACCGGAGCTCTGCTGAGTCACGTATTCGAGGCTAAAAAGACCAATATTGATAAATGATAGTTCGCAAAGAATTAGCATAAGCTCAGAACAGGCCGTCCTCACTTGATGCAGAGTAAGTTTGAAAAGCCCTTTCAATCAATAAAAGGGCTTAACAAATAGAGTGTTTAAAATGAATACCTTGCTGAAGCCACAAGCAATTGGTCTTCACCAATCGTACCCGACAATTTAAGCGAGAACGCGTCATTAAAATGATACAAACCTTCAATTATTACGGCCGTGTCAGAAGTCGTTTCGCTGTCAATGCGAATGACACTGTGTTGAATACCTAGATTAAATTGAATATTGTCAGTCAGTGAGTTTCTGTAAATCGCGCGAGCGGAAAAACCATTTTCAGTTTCAGAATCGCTCTCAGAATAGTTTTCTGCAAAAACTAATTCGCCGTCTTGGAAGCCCTGTACATTGACACTTCCCTTAACCTTCGCTTTTAATTGCAAGTAATTCACATCGACGGTCATAATAGCATTGTCAGTTAATAGGAATTGATAGCCTAAACCAATGCTAAACTGCGAAAAGTCCAACGTCGTCTTAATAGTTCCGTCTTGTCTAAATCCGGTATCTTCAAAAGATATATCTTCTGTATTATCGACAGTATGAGTATAGTAAGAAACAGGTACATACCAACTTTCGTTTAATTCAAACGAAGCGCCTATATTGAAACCTGATAACGAATCATCCTCGAACAAGTCATCGACTTTGGTTTGGCCGTATCCGAGCTCGACAAACGATAGATTAGGCTGATTTGCAGCAGCAGCACCGCTTGCGCACAAAAGCGCTAAAGAGATAAGGGTTTTGGTGTATCTTAAATTTTTCACATTACCATCCTGGTTAATATTGACAAAATACGCTGGATGTATTTATCAACATATAGTCATAATGCATCCATGCATGCGCGCATTATCTGGCAATCAATTCCTTTTAGCAATTCAAAATTTAAAACATTTTTACTTGTTCATTTGCGGCTGCGGCCATTACGCCCTCGATATTTTCCTCGACCGTCGGATATTGGGTCAGCCTCAAAATTTCCATACTCGTCATCATCCGCTGACTTTGCTGATACTTTTTCAATGGGCGCAAAACCCGGGATTATTTCACGCTTCAACTGACGACCAGTTGCACGCTCAATAGCCTTCAACTGCTTAGATTCATCCTCACTGAAAAATGAAATCGCTAAACCTGAAGTGCCGGCACGCCCAGTGCGACCAATACGATGTGTATAATCTTCTGGTATGTAGGGAAGATTAAAGTTAATAACGCACGGCAGTTGATGAACATTAATGCCACGAGAGGCGATATCGGTGGCGACGAGCACTTGAATACTGCCATTTTTGAAGCCGTCCAAGGCTTGAGTTCTTGCATGCTGAGTTCTGTTTGCGTGAATTGATGCAGCGCCAATGTCTGAATTTTCTAACTGCGCAGCCAAACGATCCGCATCGAGCTTAGTGCGAATGAATACCAGAACTTGCTTCCAATTGTGCTTTTTAAGTAAATGAATCAGCAGCTCAGCTTTGCGTCCTTTGTCTACAGGGTGCAGTTGCTGCTTAATCTTATCGATAGCGCTTCTCTCAATAGCCACTTCAATTGAAACTGGATTAGTTAACATGTCTTTAGCAAGGGTCTTTATCTGCTTAGAAAAAGTAGCTGAAAACATCAAGGTTTGGCGTTTTATAGGCAGTAACATTTGAATGCGACGAATATCGTCGATAAACCCTAAGTCCAACATACGATCGGCCTCATCTAAAACCAAAATATCAAGGTGTTCAAAATTCAACGCCGCTTGATTATATAGATCAATCAAACGACCAGGGGTAGCAACAAGAAAATCTACCCCATTCTGCAATTGGAATATTTGCGGCTCAATCCTCACACCACCAAACACAGCCGTTGACCGAATATTCATATGGCGACTATAGTTTTGTACGTTCTCACCAACCTGAGCTGCAAGCTCTCTAGTAGGCACAATTACCAGCGCACGTGGAGATTGAGCTTGAGAGTTTATGGCTCCTGCCAAGAGCTGAATAATAGGCAATGTGAAAGCCGCTGTTTTGCCAGTCCCAGTCTGTGCCACCGCCATAACGTCACGATGATTCAACACTACTGGAATCGCTTTTGTTTGTATTGGCGATGGCGATTCATAGCCTTGCTCTTGTAAGGTTTTCAAAAGCTCATCGCATAAGCCTAGAGAGCTAAATGACATAAATAAATATTCCTCGATTAATATCAACACCTTCACACTATTTGGGCAATGGCTAAATACCGGTTGTTTTGCTGAAAGAGCTGCGCTGGCGACTCTCAAATTGGGCAAGAGAATAGCATTTGCAACGGCACGTACAATACACTTATTCATCAACCTCGCGTCTTTTTTATAGTATTAATGACGAGGCCACTAAAGCCTCTTGTTTGTGACTGTGCTATTTCATCATCGAGTAACGTAAACTTCACAAAGGATGCTAAATTGGCCTTAAAGTTGATTATGACGAATAAGTAAATTAAATTAATAAACTTTAGTCTATTCAAACACTCGAACCTCGATGAAATCAATCTGTGTTGCGCAGCGCAGGATTATGGTTTATTTTCGCTATAATCCTGATATTGGGGTGAAATTAAAATTAGAACAATAAATCATATCTAAAACGACAATAAATGCAGAAGGGATAACCAATGGAAAGACGCGACTTTATCAAGTTAGGCGGCGCTGGCATGGGGGCATTATTAATGCCTGTAAGCGGCATGGCAGTATCACTTGATCAACTACTCGATAAACCGATGGATGTGGCTTACAAGAAAAAGCTAGCCGACATTGCTCTCAACGCTGCAAAAGCAGCTGGCGCAACTTATGCCGATGCGCGTATTGGCCGCTACTTAAACCAGTTTGTCAGAACAAGCGAAACCCGAGTTGATAACATTGTAAACACCGAATCTGCAGGTATTGGTATCCGCGTTATCGCCAACGGTACATGGGGGTTTGCGTCTACTTCTAATATGACGCCTGATAGCATTGCGCAAACTGCTCAGCGTGCGGTAGCTGTAGCGAAAGCTAACTCTAAATTTCAAACTTCTCCAGTAAAGTTAGCCCCTGTAAAAGGTGTAGGCGACGTAAAGTGGCAGACTCCTATTACAAAAAACGCTTTTGAAGTGCCTATCAAAGACAAAGTCGATTTGCTGTTATCAGTAAACGATGCAGCCATGGCAAATGGCGCTAACTTTATTAGTTCGACGTTGTTTCTAGTCAATGAGCAAAAATACTTCGCGTCTACTGACGGATCTTATATCGACCAAGACGTACACCGTTTATGGGCACCATTTACTGCCACGGCAGTTGGCCCAGATGGCTTTAAACAGCGCACTGGTTTGGGTAACCCTGTAGGTATGGGCTACGAATATTTGGACGGCCTAGAGAAAGACAAAATCAAAATTACTGGCGCGAACGTCGGCTATAACAACTCTTATGACATGCTAGAAGATGCAGCAGCTGCGGGTAAACAACTCAAAGCTAAGCTAAAAGCGAAGTCGGTTGAGCCAGGTAAGTATGACTTAGTATTAGACCCAGCACACTTAATGCTGACCATTCATGAGTCGGTAGGACATCCATTGGAGCTTGATAGAGTATTGGGCTACGAAGCTAACTATGCTGGCACCAGTTTCGCTACGCTCGACAAATGGAAGAGCGGAAAATTCCAGTATGGTTCTGATATCGTTAACCTGTTTGCCGATAAAACTCAGCCTTATTCGCTTGGTAACGTTGCTTATGATGACGAAGGCGTTAAAACCAAAGAGTGGGACTTGGTAAAAGACGGTATTTTGGTTAACTATCAAGCCACGCGCGATCAAGTACATATGATTGACCAAAACGAATCGCATGGCTGCAGTTACTCTCAAAGCTGGCGCGATGTTCAATTTCAACGCATGTCAAACGTATCACTGAAGCCCAACCCGAAAGATATTTCAGCTGAAGACGTTATTAAAGACGTGGAAAAAGGCATTTACATTGCCGGTCGTGGCTCGTTCTCAATTGACCAACAGCGTTATAACTTCCAATTTGGTGGTCAGCTGTTTTATGAAATTAAAGACGGCAAAATTGTAGACCAAATTGAAGATGTTGCTTATCAATCAAACACGCAAGAGTTTTGGAATAGCTGCACTCAAATGGCGGGAAAATCTGACTACAGAGTCGGCGGTTCGTTCTTTGACGGCAAAGGCCAGCCTTCTCAGGTAAGCGCGGTTTCGCATGGTTGTCCAACCACTCGATTCAATAACATCAACGTGATCAATACCGCACGTAACGTATAAGTTAGCAGCGAATAAAAAGGAATATTAAGAATGACTATATTATCTGAAGCCAATGCAAAAGCGCTGCTAGAAAAAGTAATAAAACTGTCTAAAGCCGACCAAGTGGAATGTAATTTAGATGGAAATATAGGTGGCAATATACGCTATGCACGCAATACTGTTTCTACAGCGGGTGAAGAAAGCGATTTAGTGTTGGTAGTGCAGTCTACCTTTGGTAAACGCACCGGCACTGCCACTATTAACGAATTTGACGACGCCTCTTTGGCAAAAGTCGTAGAGCGCTCAGAAGAGCTAGCGAAACTAGCGCCTGAAAACGAAGAGTATATGCCAAACTTCGGCCCGCAAAAATACTTGCCGTCAAATACCTACTTTGAGTCAACCGCTTCAATAAGTCCAGAAGATAGAGCGCAAGCTGCTGAATACAGCATTGCTCCTTCCAAAAAGAATAAGTTAGTGGCTGCAGGATTTTTAGAAGAACAAGTTCGGTTCAGAGCTATTATGAACAATAAAGGTTTGTTCGCTTATAACAAAGATACCAACGTTGATTTTTCAGTGACAATTCGTACTGAAGACGGCAAGGGTTCCGGCTGGGTAACACGAAACTACAGTGATTATAAGCTATTGGATACAGCTAAAGCGTCAAGCATCGCCATTATGAAATCTAAAAACTCCGTTGATGCAAAAGCATTAGAGCCAGGTAAATACACTGTTATTCTTGAGCCTGCAGCAAGCGTTGGTTTATTGGGCAACATGGTGCGTAATTTTGGGCAACGCGGCGCTGATGAAGGCAGAAGCTTCTTAAGCTACAAACTTAAAGAAGGTGAAGATGCTAGCAAAGCTCCGAAAAACCGCCTAGGTGAGAAAATGTTCGATGAGGTAGTCAATATTTATAGTGACCCGCAGCATCCCATCGCACCCGCAGCGCCTTTCGGCGGAAACGGCTACCCGCGCAAGCGCACCGACTGGATTAAGAATGGTGTGGTAGTTAATATGCCGAATTCACCCTACTGGGCGAAGAAAACAGAAGTGCCTTATATGCCTAGTGGCGGCAATATCATCATGGATGGCGGCGATCAGTCGCTTGAAGATATGATCAAGAGTACGCGCCGTGGCATATTGGTAACCCGTTTATGGTATATACGCTCTCTCGACCCGCAAAGTCTCTTGTATACAGGCTTAACCCGCGATGGCACATTCTATATTGAAGATGGCAAAATTAAGTATCCAATTAAGAACTTCCGTTTTAACGAAAGCCCAATTGTGATGCTAAACAATATAGAAGCACTCGGTAAACCTGAGCGGATCGATGGCAACATGATCCCACCAATGAAGATACGTGACTTCACCTTCAGCAGTTTATCTGACGCAGTATAACGTCGGCGTAAACTAATGGGGTCAGTGTGAATTAAACGTCCTTAATAGGGTCAGTGTGAATAAACAACGTAGGACAAAGCGTAAGTGGTAAATGTAAATCGTCGACAGTTTATTCAATCAGTATTGGCGGTGGCAGTGAGTTCGGCTCTGCCGCTCACCGCCGCACACGCTTCGAACAGTGAATACGACTTTTATTTTACGCGTCTAAGCTATGAATCAGGGAATTGGGAAGTTGATGAGCGTATGCCCGCCAACGTGCTCAATTCCTTGATTGAATATACAAGCCTGCGAGTTGATTTAACTGAGCGAGTGATTGCACTCTCTGACCCCACTATGCTGAGCTCACCCTTTTGCTACATGGCTGGACACCGTTTGGTACAGTTCAATTCTCAAGAACGACAGCACTTCAAAACCTACGTGGAAAACGGCGGGTTTGTGTTTGTTGACGACTGTAACCACGACATAGACGGCATGTTTGCGCGCACGTTTGAAGCGCAAATGGCGGAGATGTTTGGCGCTGAAGCACTGCAAAAAATCCCTAATGATCACCCTATTTACTCCTCTTTCTTCGAATTTGATGGCCCACCGCGTACCTCTGTCGAATTAAATGGATGGGGTGATGATTTGGTACATGAATATTTAAAAGCGATTGAGATAAACGGCCGCATTGCCGTGCTTTACAGCAATAAAGACTTAGGCTGCGAATGGGATTACGACTTCCGAAATAAACGCTGGCTAAGAGTCGATAATACCAAGTTTGCCGTCAACATTGTGGTCTACGCCATGACGGCCTAGCCTGAATAGAGTTTCAATTTTCAAATAAAACCAATAATAAAAATAAGAGATAGCCTCAAATGAATGAAGAACAAGTTAATGCTTTACTGGCCAAGTTAGACTTAGTTGGCGATGAAGTCGGTAAAGTGATAGTGGGCCAAAAAGATGTCGTCACTCAATTACTTGTTAGCATAATGGCAGGCGGTCATTGTCTACTAGAAGGTGTGCCGGGCCTAGCGAAAACGCTTATGGTAAGCACCTTGTCAGACACCTTAGAGCTGGATTTTAAGCGAGTACAATTTACCCCTGATCTTATGCCGAGCGACATTGTGGGGACCGAAATTTTAGAAACCGATAAAAATAGTGGCGAACGTTTCTTTAAGTTCCAACAAGGCCCAGTGTTCACGAATATACTATTGGCCGATGAAATTAACCGAACGCCGGCAAAAACTCAGGCTGCGCTACTCGAGGCCATGCAAGAAAAACACGTGAGCTATGGTGGTAAACATTACCCCTTGCCGCGACCTTTCTTTGTTTTGGCAACTCAGAACCCTGTTGAACAAGCGGGCACGTATCCCCTACCCGAAGCTCAGCTTGACCGTTTTTTGATGTTTATTAGAGTTGATTACCCAAGCTCGTTAGACGAGATAGAAATACTAAAACGAACGACAGGCACCTATGCAGCAAAGCCTGAGCAAACATTGAATGCGGATGAGGTGATTGCTTTACAGGACCTCACTCGTCAAGTTGAAATTGGCGAGCCCTTATTACAGTATGTATCTGACTTAGTGCGCAGTACACGTACCGAAGGCGCCAGTATTGATGAAGTGATTGATTATGTGCGCTGGGGAGCTGGACCGAGAGCCGGACAAGCTTTAGTCCTTTGCGCTAAAGCCCAAGCGCTTTTGAACCATCGTTTTGCGGTTACAATAGCCGACATTCAAAGCATTGCCCACAGCGTATTACGACATAGAATTCTACTGAATTTCAAAGCCGAAGCTGAAGGCGTAACAACCAACACATTAATCGACGCTTTACTGAAAGCTGTACCGAAACCACAAAGCGCTCTGAGCTCTTAGTTTCAATTAAACCAAGTGCCTTGAACAGTCACCTTGAACAGATAACGCAACATTAGGATGCTTTGCTTTTTGTTATGCACACTTTAATCAATCCAGCTCTGCTAGCACAACTAAAGGACCTGCCGCTTGTTGCAAAAACAGTGGCTCAGGGTTTTTTATACGGCATGCATACGAGTCTACAGCGCGGCAGCGGCATGGAATTTAGCCAATATAGGGCTTACGAGCCAGGTGATCCTCTTAGTAATATTGATTGGAAACTATTTGCGCGAAGTGACCGTTATTTTGTGCGCGAAGCAGAGCGCGAAAGTAATATTCAAGTGTGGTTTTTAATTGATGCAAGTGCGTCTATGTTGCAACAGTCTTCAGTTAGCGTAAAAGGCGCTTGGCATAAACTAGATTACGCTAAGCATTTAGTGGCAACCATGAGTTACTTAGCGCAACAGCAGGGTGACTCTGTTGGTTTACTCGGTTTATCTAGCCATGCTGCAGAGCTATTGCCTGCTCATTCTGGCTATCAGCATTGGCAAAAGACAGTGCTGCATTTAGCACAGCTTGAGTCAGGCACGATGTTCCCCTCACTCGATTTTATTCAACAGCAACTTGCAAAGGTGCGCGAGCATGGCGTTATTATTATGCTGAGCGACTTCTATGAAAATCAAGATGAAATAATAGGTGCTTTGCAGCAGTTGCAGAGTCCTAGAACAGACGTTATTGGCATGCAGCTTATCAGTCAAGATGAACTGAGTTTCGCTTACAAAGGCCTTGTGCACTTTGAAGATAGAGAAAGCAAACAACGACTTACTTTATCTGCAGCTGCCGCTAAAAAAGCGTATTTAAACAATTTGTCTAATTTTAACTTAGACCTGCAAAATAAATTGCAAAGCATGGGTATTAATCACCATCAGGTCAACATAGATGAGCCTATGGATGGAACCTTGCGTCGTTTTCTAAAAGTGCGAGCGAAATCTTTATGATTGTGTTATGGGTCTTTTTAGCCTTAGCAATACCTGTTGCGGTGCATATTTTTAGTCGCAGTGAGGGCAAAGTGTTGCCTTTTCCGTTTTTAGGTCTGCTACCCAAGCAAGCGGCGCCAAACGAATTACAAATTCAACTGCGGCAAAAATGGCTGTTACTGGTGCGTTTGTTGTTGGTCGCTAGCGCCTGCGCATTGTTAACATTAGTATTACTCAGTGACTGGTGGTCTGAATCATGGTTAAAACAGTCGTTAGCCCAAGCATTATCGCTGCCCTATTCACCGCCTACGCTGGTAATTACTCAAGACTGGTGGACACTTTCAAGCCCAGAAAGCCATCAAACTTTGCTAACGGCGTTAACTAGCGAGCAAAGTATTGCGCAAACTCAAGAAGTCATTCTTATTCATTATGCCAATGCAAAAGAAAAGATAAGCCGCGTAGATAAGAGCGATTTTATTAGCCTTGCACAGCAAAATAAAGTGTTTGCCCAAGCTGGCACGGACATCGCTAGGAATGACGCCGTTAACAACAATAGCGACACAACAGATGATGTCAGAAAATCCACTGTGCAGCTAAGATTAATAGATAATATTTGGTCAATTGTTCACGCAATCTCGACTAACGTGCCAATAGATTCGCCTATTCACGTATACACCAGTAACCGGCATTCACAATTTATCGGTGTCCGGCCTTATATTGAGCATGAGCTGCAGTGGCATATCAAGGGTCTGCCTGATGTTGATGCTACCGCCAACGAAAAAGCACCGATTCAAGTCGCCATCATTCGGACGGATCAGTTATCTAATGCTTCGCAAACTTTATTTTTACTTGAGCAAGCACTCAGCGCCTTAGCCCTCCTGCATCCCATCGAGATTGATATTATTGAAGCAGATGCTGCTGATTATATGTTTGCTCAAGCAACGCCAGACAAAGCCAACTCAAGCCCTCCACCAGCTGACGGCACCATTACACAAAATGAGAAGCGCAACGCTACAAATGCAAAACACTTAAGCTATGTAAAATATGATGCCTTAATTGTCGATTTTGCGCTGAGCCACACTACTAGCGTTCACCCCAATGCCGTTTCATTATCATCATTACCGCCTCCTAACGAACTCGAGTTTATTGCTGCCTTAGGACAAGTTGTATTCGCAAAAAGACAGCGAGAATTAGCGCTGTTTAGCACGTCTATATTGAACGAACAAATTGAGATGAATGACAAGGCTAGCTTAAGCGACGCAGCAGTTGTATCGACCTTAGCAAATACGAATGAGCACCCATGGCAACACATTATGACGATTGCCCTACTCATTTTATTTGTGCTCGAGCGGCTGATGAGTGAGTCACTTAAGTTTGCCCAAACCACAGTCACGCTGAATAATAATGGCACGCTGAGCAAGAATGAATAGCGTTTTGAATACTTACTCCGGCACTATCTTAGAACGAATTAATCCTCACCTAGAGGGGATTAAACGCCAGCGCATGCAGCATTCGATAATAAAAGCGTGCACGTATGGCATTACAGCTAGTGCGATATTAGTCGCGCTGTATATCATTTTTTGGCCTGACGCCGTGGCTAAGCTTTCGGCAATAGGGCAAAGACTACTAAACAAACAAACTGTTGAGATATTATTTACATTGGTCCCAGCCTTAATGCTTTGGCTTGCCCTTTCAATTACCCTATTTGTCATTTGCTTTCTTTATTTGTTGTATCGAAGAAAAGCCAGCCCAACAGCCTCCGAACTGCTCCATCACGTAAATAGAGAATATCCAGCACTGGAAGAGAGTGCGCATTTGGCCTTGTTTGCGCCCAGCGATTTATCCGTATTACAGTCAATGCAATTACAGCGGGTTTTACCCTCCCTATTAAATATACTTGGGTCATCTGAGCCTATATTGCAGCTAACGAGCAATCGTCAAAAAACGTTCATACGTCTGCTTTTTACAATCCTGGCGAGTGCTGTATTAGTGATTGGCGCTATTGCAGCCAATCATCAGGAACATTCATCAGAAAGCCCTGTGAACGGCAATGTGCCTAAGCAGAAAGTCGTTGCTAATTACTTACCTCAACTGATAGTTTCTGTTAATGCACCAAGTTACACGCAGCAACCCAGTTTTTCGCAAAGCGAATTAGATATTAACGTTCTGCAAGGCTCAGTCATTGAGTGGCTCATTCCACTTGATGATAACGAAGGGGTAGATAATAACGAAGAGGTAAACAATAACGCTGAATTTGAATTAACTTTAAGTAACGGAGACGTATTACCGTTTGAAAGAATAGAGCGCGGTTACACCTTAACTTATGTCGCAAATGCAGCAGCGGTTTATTCCATTATGCAAATCACACCCAGCGCCAACTTTACGACCGATATTGCTACGCTAAGCGTTAAAATGGATGCAAAACCCGTCATAAAGATTAAACAACCCTTGTTAACCATTACCGAGTTAGCTACAAATAGCGTTCCGATATTGAACACTGAGGTTGAAATATCCGACGACTACGGCTTGAGTAATGTCAAAATTGTTGCTTCCATTGCAAAAGGTTCTGGCGAGTCGGTAAAGTTTAGAGACCAAACACTTAGCTTTGATAGCTCTTCTCAGGATAGCTCTTCTCAGGATAGCTCTTCCGAAGATAGTGAGTCCAAGGTAGACGATAAAAATAGCTATGTAAAGCGTTGGGATCTGGCTGCGCTTGATATGTCACCAGGTGATGAACTGTATTTCAGTATTCATGCGAGTGACAACAAAACGCCTGAGTCACAAACAAGTATATCGCCAACAAGAATTATTCGCTGGTTGGAAGACGAGCAGCAAGGCATTACAAGCGATGGCGTTGTAATTGACTTTATCCCCGAATATTTCAAAAGCCAACGACAAATTATTATTGAAACTGAAGCATTAATTGAACAACAGGATTCAATGAGCACTGAAGTATTCAAGCGAACATCACGTGCACTCGCTATCGATCAATCCGACCTAAAGCAGTCTTATGGTCAATATTTAGGCGATGAGTTTGAGTCGGGCGTTATGCATACCATGGAAGCGGGGCCGGCTGTCCCTAGCGCAGATGAACATGGCCATTCAGACGAGGATGAAGGCGCTGGCAATGAAGAAAGTAACCATGACTCTGAACACTCACATGAAAGCGACAGCAGCGGAGGCGGCAACGACCAAGCCATTGACTTATCGGGTTATCAGCAAGTTATCGAACAATATGGTCATAATCACGGCGAAGTTGACATCGGTTTTATCAAAACATCCGAAGGACAAATTAATCCAAAAGTATTGATGAAACTCGCGGTAGCTGAAATGTGGCAAGCAGAATTGCATTTGCAGCTATCATCGCCTGCGCTTGCCTTACCTTATGAAAAGGAAGCGCTGAACTATTTGAATCGCGCCAAACAGGCAGAACGCATTTATGTAAAACGTTTAGGGTTCGAGCCGCCTCCTGTTAGCGAAGAGCGTCGTTACCAAGGAAAATTGAAGGATATATTGAGCTATCAGCGCAACACTCAAGCCGCCTTGCCAGTCAGTCTCAATACTAAAGTGCTCGCGTTTATGGCGGCTGTGAACCACGCTGTTACCCTGCAGCAAGAGCAGCAGCAAAATCAACAACAAGAAAAATTGCCAAAAAAACTCTCGCCCAGTGAGCGACAGACCGTTGATGACATGGCACAGTTACTAACAGACCGTTTAAATCAGTCACCTGAATGGGTAGAACAGTTAGCAACGATAAAACGCATCCAAATGGCAAATTCATTTACTCTTGATAATTGTGAAGCCTGTCTGCCAAACCTCATGGTCGATTTAAACACATTATTATCTACCCAAATTGCGCCACCGTTGCTGCGTCAGAGTGCTCTCTCAACGCAGAATGCTGCAAGCAAGGCATACTCAGAGATGTTGCTGCAGCTCAGCCTGGCCCCAAGTCAGGAGCCTAATCGATGAGTCATTGGTTTTTATCTGGCTTCAATATTGTGATAGTAGGCATTGTACTTATTAGCCTTTTATTTACCTGTGCGCTTGCCTTAAAGAGACTCAAGCAACATTCAACCTTGCGCCAGATATCGGTCGTCGTCCTTAATATTGTGGCTTGTTTTTTGCTGCTAGCTTTAGTGCTTGGTGTTTCATATCAAACGAAGGAACCCCTGCATATTGCGTTGCTCACGCAAAATGCCGACGAGCAAGCAATAGAAGTACTGCAGCGTGAGGATGACTCTTTACATTGGGTATTATTAAAAACTCAAGAAGATAAACGGATAAAGACGCCACTTTCCGCTCAAGGAGAAAATACATACATTGAAGATATTGCTCAATTGCCCTTGTATTACCCTGATATATCCCATTTAACAATCTTGGGAGACGGCTTGTCGAGTAACGAGTGGGCGCTATTGAATGCTCAATACGCAGATATTGAAGAAAGCGGCAGGCCTGTTATACAAACAGCGGCATATTCCCCTTCGCTAGGTTTAGTCGACATGCGATGGCCTGCTCAGCTTGTAGTCGCAGAATCTGGTCAAATAAGCGGACGTGTTCAAGGCTATATTGCATCACCCAGTACACTATACAAATTAAGCTTGAAAGACCCATTCGATCAAGAAATTGAGTCTGTATTGTTATCTGACAATGAAGCCTTTTCATTTGATATTAGCGCCGACGTACTGGGACAATGGAAATATACACTAACGCTAACGGAGCGAAGTAAGCCAAGCGTAAAGATTGAAGAACAAGTGGCGATTCAAATTATAAATGCAGCCCCCGTTAAAATAATGATAAAGCAATCAGCGCCCTCATTTGAAAGTAAACACTTACAAATATTAGTCAGTGAAACGGGAGGAAAAGTACTTACACTGACTAAAATAAGTAAAAATAAAGATATCAGACAGGAGATTAATCTTAGCGAGGCAGACAAGATCATAGTCAATGATGCGTTTTCTGAACAGGCTCTCGGTTTCTTTGATTTCCTCATAATAGATCAGTTGGCTTTGAGTGAATTAAGCGCAGCGCAAAATGTAGCGCTCGAGTCAGCAATTAAAAAAGGCTTAGGGGTATTGGTGCAGGCTCAAACACAGCAAATACCGAAATGGCAGAACGAGAAGAAAGATTGGCTACGCGGCATTGTGCTAACAACAAACAGCGATGAAACGCAGCCTGCCGAATATTTAAGATGGGACCAACAGCAGTTAGACGTGCCGCTGAGCAGCATTAATGCCAACATACTCGCACCTAATGCTAAACAAGTGGTGTCGGCTCAAAATGATAGGGCCTTAGTGCTCACTCAAGGATACGGTCAAGGGAAGGTAGCGGTTTCTTTAATAAACACTTCCTACACCTTAAAAACTCAGGGCAAAGCTGACTTACACAGCCAGTACTGGCAATGGTTGTTTAGCCAAATCAGTCGCACGAAGAGTAACTTACAGTGGAAAGAAAATATAATTACGTCACCTATCGTAGCGCGCGAAACTCAGCGAGCATGCGTCCTAAACGCAGCGCCAAACACCCAATTCAACTTTACCCAAGCTCTGGCATCTGGCGCTATCGCAGCTAATAAGCAGTTGCTTGACGCAAATTCTCTTTGCGTGAGATATTCACCCCAAGCAGCAGGTTGGTACAATTTGACAGCAGCGAATGGTGAAACTGACTCAGCATCCATTGCCTATTTCGCTTATGAGCAACCACAATGGCGAACATGGCAGCAATCGATTCGCTATCGCATCACGCAAGAGAATAAACAGCACTACAGCCTAAAGACTAGAGTGCCTGCTACTCGAACATTATTTATTCAAGCCCTATGGTTTTGGGCAATGCTACTGGCGGCGCTCAGCATGCTATGGGTGGAGCGAAAACAGTTTTATTAAAAAACGTGAAGCTGTCACGAACAATAACTTTGACCAAGGCTCCAACTCATCCTCAGCAACTTCTAAGCTTTAACAATAATCCTAGGATCGTAAACTTGATTGGGGCAACTCTCTACGATGACGTCGTAATCATAATTGCCGTCTCCAGCCTCAATTTTACATTGAATTTTTTTATTATTGCCTGATTTAAATTTACAATTATTCTTAAAGGGAGAAGCACCTTTAAATTTCAATTCAAATCGGGTGTCAGCACTGATCATCCAGCTGACAAATTTTTGGTCGCGCATACAGACACAGTCTTTACCATTTTTTCCGCAATTACCTGCAAACTCACTGCCTTCGCAGTTATCTACCGGCGAAATTAAATTAACGGATGAAGCGCAGCCCGAAGCATCCACTTCTATCATTAGTTCTTGATTGTTTTTCTTTATATTCCCAGCATTTGCAAAGCCCACTGCGAGCAGGCTAATGAACACAAAAGCGACTACGCTTATTAATTTTGTAACACGTTGAATAGACATAATAATTCCTTTTTGTAATGTAACGTAAATAGACAACTATTTTTTGTTTTATCTTTTTCGTAACTATATTTGGTAACTATATTTTGTTACTTACATTTGTAATTTACATCGCTATTATTTATTAGCTATTACTACCTTTCATTTACCGCATTTCTAAAATTTGCTTATGATAACGACCAAACTGATGGTCACTAAGCAATAGTCTCGCTGAATACCCAGACGATAAGGTTTTTTGCAAAAAAGTGATGACTTGCTTTGTCGTTCCGCAATTTCCCGCTACCAAAGCTAAATCGTAGAATGTATAGGGGTCATCAAGTCCAGTCTTCTCTATTAGAGATAGTGTGCTGTTAGCTTGCTCACACATGCCTAACTCGGACCGATATCTCGCAATGCTAGCTTTGATAGTAATGTCATTCGGATTGATTTGTTCATTTTCCTTGGCTAGCTCGAGCGCCTCCTGATAATACGCCTTTGCAGTGTTGTTTAAATTGCCGGCATACTTAAATGCATCGGCTAAATTACCTTTCACTATGAAATCAGTAGGATTAAGCTCAATCGCCTCTTGATACATTTCTATAGCTTCATCAAATCGTTTAGCTAAAAATAACGACGTCCCTAGGTTGCTGTAAACGTTTGCACTTGGCCTGATTTTTATCGCTTTGCGCCAGCTGTCTGTGGCTTTGTCAAACTCAGTGTCTAAATAGTAAGCCGCACCTAGATTATTAAATGCTGCCTCACTGTTTGGTTGCAAAACGCTTTGCTTGTAGAACTGCAGACTAGCATCAAAATATTTACCTGAGCTAAAAAGATAGACCCCGTATTCAGCATATGCTCGCCAGTAACCAGGTTCAGCATTAATTGCCTGTATAAAAAGCTGTTCGGCTTCGGCTGGTTTATCGAGCTTTGCCAAGGTTTTTGCAAGACCCATTAAGCCCAAGCTATTATTCGGTTGAAGCTGCAGTCCTTTGCTAAAAGATTGCTCTGCAAAGTCATACTTGCCAGAGCTAAAATAAAGAGAACCGAGGGTAAAATAAGAATCAGGCCCACTGCCCTTATTATCGATGCTCTGTTGGCAGCTCTGCTTTGCCAATTCAAATATTCTGACAATTTTGACTAAGGAGTAATACTCTAAATAGGTTTGACATAAGCCTACTCGTGCAAGCGCAAATTGGCTGTCCCTTTTAATGGCTTTCAAGAATAGATCTTCCACCTCTTTTAACTGCTCCTCGCTGTAAGCATCTTTTAAAAGCGCTTTAGCTCGCACGTAGAAATCATAGGCAGCGATATCGTTTGTGGGTCTAAATTGCATAATAGACTTTTCGCTTTGCGGAATTAAAAAAGTCAGTGCGTTGTAAACTTGCTGAGAAATGCCGTCTATTAAGTGCAGTTTATCTGCAAGTGAATTTATATGATTAGCGGACCAAACCTGAAGACCACTCTCGCTATCGATCAGGCTAGTCGTAATTTTTACATTGTCCTCTTGTTGATGAATAACTCCCTCGAGAACATATTTAGCGCCAGTCCAATCTCTGATATTTTGGAGCGACGTGCTCTCTGGCAAAGACGACAGTACCCTTTCGGAAACAACCTTAATATTCACTGATTGTGATAAGAACGCTAACAGCTCAGATTGGATAACAGCATCTAGGTTGTCAGACGACTCATTCCCCAGATATTTAAATAGCATGACGGCAACCGCATTATTTAAAAACTGGGCTTTTATTCTTGGGTTTGCCACTGTTTTAATAGGTTCAGCCGTTGCTGCTTCTAGTGCCTGCTTGCTCAAAAATGCACTAAATGCAACGCAACATACCAAGAGTATCGAAATAAACGCCAAGTCTCGGTACGCATAAATTGATACTTCTTTGTTACTAATTTGACTGTTATTTTTCCGCAAAAAATACTTTCGCAGCTTATATTCAGCCCACCAGTTATAGGCCAGTACTAAAGGCAGCCCAATAATTAAAATGACGAGCGCTACCTTGTCTAACCATTTAGCGACGTCAATAACGGGAATGGTTACCGTAATAACCTGCATTAATACCCAAGACATTACGATATATGTGCCTGCGACCTTCAACATGCGGCTCTTGCGCCAGTAGTCGATACCGCCGAAAATACGACCTGACTTTCCTCGTGTTTGCTTTTGGTCAGCATCTAAATAGGCAGCAGTGCGAAGAGCCTCAGTTGACAATGTGTTTTGATTCAGTGGCTGTGCATGCACCAACAAGCGATAACCTCTTCGCGGAAGCGTTTGAATATATGCAGGGCATTGAGTGTGATCGTCTAGTAGGTGTCTCAATTCGGTAATAACCGAGCTTAAACTAGAGTTAGATGCACACTCTTCCCCCCATACATATCCTAAAATAGCTTTGCGACTCAGCACATGACCAGAGCAGCAGCTCAGGATAAACAGCACTTCCATAGCCTTAGGACTATCATGGTGATGCTCTTGGTTTCTAACAACAACACCTTTATTCGGAAAGACCATAATTTCATCCAACATAAAGCCGTCTCTGAGCGACGGTTCTATTTTTATATCAGAAAAACTATCAATAAATGACAGAGGGTCATCGATCATACTTTACTCATATTTAGTCTATTTTTTAAACAGCACTAATTTAGAATAGACCCTCTGCGTGATCTATGCAACAAGTTGGAATTATTAACTAATTTTGAAACTGTTGATTCACTTCTTGAATAGCTTGCTCTAAATAAAGCATAAGATTTTGCTAAACCAGCTTCGTCCCAAATTTCTTTTAATTGGGTTACGTCCATACGATAACAGCAGTATTCTTAAAGGATGGTTTTAAACACGCGTTTTAACACGCACTTGATTTAACAAAAATAGCCCCAAACTCTTATAGTCGAACACTAAGCATGCGTTTGTTTTTGTGTGGCTTTAAACAAGGTGGGCATCCACAATCGCGATGAAACTAACAGACTAAAATAAAAGGACGAGCAAATGATTGCAGATCAAAAAGTAGTATCGTTAAACTTCACGGTAAAAGATGGCGAAGAGCAGGTTATTGATAGCTCAGAAGGTGGTGCCCCCTTAGTTTACCTACATGGACAAAAGAACATTATTCCTGGCTTAGAAGCCGCCCTTGAGGGCAAGGCAATCGGCGATGAATTTGATGTTACCATTGAGCCAGCAGAGGCTTATGGCGATTATAACGAAGAAATTTTACAAGTAATGCCAAAGGAGGCATTTCAGGGTGTTGAAACGATCGAACCTGGTATGGTATTTACTGCACAAACACAGAACGGCCCGGTACAATTAGCAGTTACAAAAATTGAGGGTGAAGAGGTGACGGTTGATCCAAACCATCCTTTAGCGGGAAAAACGTTGAACTTTACCGGCTCAGTAATCGAAGTGCGAGATGCTACAGAGGAAGAGCTAGCTCATGGTCATGTGCATGGCGAGGGTGGACATCAGCACTAGGCGATAAAAAAGCCTGGAGTTGTTCTATTGTTAAACATAAATGGCGGGTTGGTTGCATGTTGGCAACCCACCCGCGCTTCGTCAATCTTAAGGACAAGCGGTACCAAGAGTATGAGGACCATCTGTAAAAGCACATCCAAATTCTGGGTCTGCGACGGCTGCAGGGTCTAGAAAATCATCCCCTTGAGGTTTATCACCTAACTCTACCCACTGCACCAAGTCAATAAAAGCCCTTGAAAACTCTGCAGGGGTAAAATCACAGTGTAAAACACCGCGCACTGCTCTTTGCACGAGTAAGTTACTTTTTCCCTTTGCGCGAACGTTCTCAGCGTAGACAACTTCATTGAGTACAGGGACAAAAAGGTCACCAAGATTATGTAGGGTCAACACAGGGATGTTGATATCGCCAGAAATTCGCGGTACCTGAGCAAGACCATTAGACCGACGGGTTTGCGGGGCTGCAGCTACGCGCGCTATATTGTCATTCAAATCTTGCTCAGCCGCCGTGAGGCTTGGGTCATTGTCGAATTGATAGATAGTATTAATATTCTGGGTAGCAGCACCTGGCGCACGCGGTAAACTGCCGTCGCCAAGCCCAAGCTCAAACAAGAAGTTACCACCACCTGTTGCGCTTGGAATGCTGTTCCAGAACGCAAACGCCTCATCAAAGTTCGGCCGCTCACCGCCTGAACGCTGCTCTACTAAGTCTTTGTGTTGTTGACCTTGTGCATTAAGAATAAATGGCCATGAACCAGGAGCAGCCCCTAGCCCCGCTTTTATTGCTGGAACTGTTACGCCTATATATTCTGCATCTACTACTGGGAACCCCGAATTACCGGTGCCAAGTTGCTGCGCAGCGAGATTAAAATCAAGAAAATAATCAAATAAGGCATAATCCCCAATAGCGCCACATACTGGCAATGCGCCATCAAAGGTATTTGGATACTGTTCAATTGCCACTGCGGTGATGTGTCCACCCATTGACGCGCCTGTCATATAAACTTTATTTGGCTTTGAAACTATACCGTTAAAGCGTTTGAGCAATGCATGCGTGCTTTGCACACCGCTGGTAATGTCATAGTCGTTTCGATCATAGCTCGAGGCGGCCCAAGCATAGCCTTGTAAGATAAGGAGATCGCGCAGCGGATGATTGTCTACGGTAAGTTCTAAGCCGGTTCCTCGAAAGCCGTGAGCCCACATAACCAAATCACCATTCCAATTGTCAGGAACTTCAATACGATAGCCGGCACGAGCGTGTACCCCCCAATAGGCGGTTGCATCATCCAACGCTTCGAAGGGAAGCTCAGCTTCATCGACAAAATATTTAGGTGGTGGTGCGGCACTGGCTACTGAGGTACCGAACATGAAAATCAAAGTCAGCATCATGGCGCTGACTACAGGTTTCTTTGTTGTTTGTTTTAGAGCTTTGAAGCATGCTTCAACTAAAGCAGATGGGTGTACTTTTTTATTCACTTTTTATCGTCCTTTGAGTTTTTTGTACCCATTGACTATAGACACTAAAAATTAATTTGCGAATTAAATTTACAATAAATGCAAGTTATTAACATTTTAAAAACATTAGAATCTAATTAAACGAACAGCAGGAGAGCACATAATTAAAATAAAATAGAAAATAAAAATGATTTATTGGGAATAAATCTCTCTGCTTATCCGTTAGTCGATTAGAAAGTCATGTAAGCCGAGTAAAGTGAGCTGTGAAATTACCCTGTGAAGTATTTCATCTTTCCACTTTCTTTATAAGGTGAGTCGTTGTTTTTACAACACTAGTTATTAATAAGGAACAGACAATGGAAATTCAAAAGAAACATATATTTGGCACTATGGTCGTTACCTCAATGCTATATGCTTGCGGTGGCGGTTCAGATACAGCTGTTGACCCAATTGCACCAATCAGCGCAAATGGTGCTCTTCAGTTATCAATAAAGGGCTTGCCTTCGGGAGCGGACTCTACCGTATTAGTAACGGGTCCAGAAGGATACAGCAGTGACGTAAACGGTGATGCTACTTTATCTGACTTACTGCCTGGCACTTATACGGTGACCGCAGATCCCGTTGTGGCACAAAATGCCGAGTTCGATGTTATTCCAGCCAGTATTTCATTTACTGTCACTGCGAATAATACGACGGTCCAAGAACTCATCTATATGACTGATATTCAAAGTAAAGGCGTTATTACCAATTTTGGTAGTGTTTATGTTAACGGCGTACGCTTTTCGACCGATGATACAACCATCTCGACTGATGATAATGATGATGCCAATGAAGATGACTTGGACGTAGGCATGAACGTCACTGTAAAAGGCCGTAAAACGGCAGACGGTTCTATTAGTACCGCTAGTCATATAGATTATAATGTTCATGCCGAAGGGCCGATCGAGTCGATCTCCTTGAGTGATAATCAGCTAGTGGTGCTTGGTCAGGTTTATCAAGTAGATTCGCGTACCGTATTTGAAGATAAGCTATTCAGTGAATTAAAAGCAGGCGATGTCGTTGAAATCAGTGCCATAAAAAGCGCTGACGAAACATGGCTTGCCACGCATATTGAGACCTCAGATGCGGCGGATACCTATAAGTTAATTGGCGAAATCGCTAACCTTGACGAAAGCGGCCAAACCTTCAATGTCGGCAGCGTGTCAATTGATTATTCACAAGCCATTATCGAGGGCACCCTAACCAATGGTGCTTTAGTCAAGATATCCTCTGCACAAGGCTTAGTAGATGGGGTCATCGTTGCTGATGAAGTTGAGCTCAAGGACGACAATAGCAATTCCGACAAATTAGCGTTGGATGGGATTATTAGCAGCCTATCAGAGACTCAATTCGTAATCGCTGGAAAAACAGTGCAGTGGGATGAGAATACCCAATTTAGAGCTGGTAATAGCGATGATCTGAATGTTGGTATTAGGGTTAAAATAGAAGGGACAGAGCTGGACGGAAATCTAGTCGCCAGCGTTATTCGTTTCGATAAGCAAGGCGAAATAGAAGTTAAAGGGGTGATACAAGCGATTGACCTTGAGAGCAATACCCTCACCGTGTTGGACACAGTATTCTTAGTGGATGAATATAGCCAATTAAAAGATGACTCAGACTTGGACATCAGACGTTTTCGCTTAGACCTTCTTAGTATTGGAGACTTAGTTGAAATAGAGGCTTTTTCAAACGGTGAAAATCTTATCGTTAAGACATTAGAGCGTGAAGAAACCGACGCATCGCGAGATAACGACGATGCTGAAGCCGAAATTAAAGGCAAAGTGATCGCAATTGATGGGCAAACCATCGAACTGCAGGGTGCAATAGTGACAACCGGTCAGTTTACTGAGTATGAATTGGGTGATTCGGATGTTTCTGCAGACGTGTTCTTTGCGCAGTTGCTTGCGGGTGATTGGATAGAAGTGGAAGGTATTAGACAAGCAGACGGCAGCATATTAGCAACTGACATTGAAACCAGTAGTGCAAATGGTGACAATGGTGATGATGAGTCTGGCGGTGTTGAGTTTTCTGGACTTATTTCCAGTTTCGACTCGGTTGAATCCTTTACGGTTAACGGTCGCTTAATTACGACTAATGAACGCACTGTTTTCAAAGGCGCTGCCTTTACAACCATTGCTGAAGGCGTAAGAGTTGAAGTTTATGGGCGTGAAGCAGACAACGGCGATATCTTAGCCACTCGCATCAAAATAGAAGACAACGATCATAGCGATGATTACTACGTTGAAATCAAAGGAGCACTTGAGGCTGACGCTGAAAATGGTCTATTACTCATTAATCAACAAAACGTGCTTTTCGATGCTTCTACCCAAATTTCAGATGGCAGCGAAGCGGACTTACTGCAGGGCACCTATGTTGAAATAAAAGCGAGCGTAGATGAAAACGGTACTCTATTCGCACGTGAAATTGAGATTGAAGATGGCGATGAGCAAAATAATGCAGATGTTGAAGGCATCATTTCTGACTTACTCGACAACGGAGAAATCGTGGTTGAAGGCATTGCCATTGTGCTAAATGAAATGACTGAATTTGAAAATGGCAACATTAGTCGTATTGAAGTTGGCGCCTATGTTGAGGTTGAAGGGCAGTTTAATGAGCAACAAAAGCTAGTCGCCAGAAAGATAGAGTTTTCTGATTCAGATGAATCTGAAATAGAAGGACGTATTGGCGCAGTGCTCAGTGAGACTCAGTTTACTCTCGGAGACCTTGTCATAGAACATAATCAATACACTGCTTTCAAATATGGCTCTGCATCAGATATTTCGGCCGGCGTTGAAGTCGAGGTTGACGGTTTTGTCAATGATGAGGGTATTTTCATCGCTGAAAAAATCGAATTCCAAGAGGATTAAAGTAAACCTTGCCATAGCCCTAGCCGATAGTATTATCGTGCTAGGGCTTTTTGTTTATTGAACATCAGAACTATTAAGCTAATAAAAGGAATAAATGTGGATCCCAGATTTTCCAAATTCAGCATTGGCTTTTTATGCGCGCTATTGCTCATCAGTGATGCTAGCAAGTACCTACACAGCAAAGAGAAAAGTGGTTTTTCCTTTGGCGCTGAGCTTGAGGCATCTGTTGGAAATGAGAGCAACGTGGTTGTCGAGGAAATAGATTTAAGCACAACCAGAGGTGATAGCTTTTTTGTTGTAAAAGCAAAAGGGGATATTGAATATGCTTTTAGTTCGCAACACAGTGTCTCAGCGGGTATTTCCTATACCGATAAAAATTACTTTGAAGCTGATAGATTTAGCCTTCAAACCACCCTATCCTCAGCGGGCTATAAATTTAAGCACGCTGATTACACCTTAAGTTTTGATTACCGAAACGCCAGTGCGGACCTTGGTGGTAACGACTTTCTAACGCTTACCCATGTATCTCCCGCGATTTCATTTTTTCTTGATAAGAAAAATTTCTTACGCTTGGCGTATACCAATATAGATAAAGAGCTTATTAATAATCCGACTCGCGATGCGCAAAGTGATGAAATTGGTGTTGATTACTATTATTTTTGGAATGGATTAAGCGATTATTTTATTAGTTCCGTGAAGCTTAGGCAGGAAGACGCTATCGACCCTGTGTTTAATTTCAGCAGTTATCAGCTTCGCTTGGCATATAAGAAACGCTACTCAGTGAGTACTTATAAGCTTAGATTAACCATCGAAGGAAAGTACCGAGAGCGAGATTTTAACGATCGTTTGAACCCCACAATTAACGCATTTCGCGCCGATGACAGAGCTACATTCAGCCTAAGTAACGACGCTGAAATCATTGACGACTTGTTTTGGCACGTGGAGCTTTCCTATGTCAACAATGACTCAAATTTAGCTTCTGCTAGCTATAGTGAAACATCAGTGGCAAGCGGCATTTCATACCAATTCTAGCAAAACCGGCACTTACCTTAGGCCTAATCAATGCTTAGCTGGCGTTAGCTAGTGCTGAGAAGAATAGTGGTCTTTGTGCATCAGAGCACCAAAACCATATACATTATCTTTTCCTGGATCGCCAAGGTCGATAGTGAGGCTCATAAGCTCTTCAGTAAGTATTTTCTGAGAACTTTGGCTAACAGGAGCATCAGTTAATAAACTCAGCACCTGAGCCGTCACAAAGGGTGTTGCAAAGGAAGTGCCCGTAACAGTAGCATACCCAGATAGATTATCTGCTGCGAGAATATTAACGCCATAAGAAGCAATATCGACTTGAGGCCCCCTGACGGCTCGACGATACACACGGTTATTTTCTGAAATAGCGGTAACTCCAATAACACATTCATCCGCTGCAGGAAATAACGGTTCGGAGTGCGGACCATTGTTGCCAACAGCCGCCACAATAATAATGCCTTGTTGGCAATACTCTTCAATAGCTGCCGATAGCACCATGTTAGCTGGACCTGCTAAACTCATGTTAATTACTTTGACGTCTTGAGAAACTAACCAATCTAGGGAGTTAAGTAAACTCTCTGTAGTCGTTATATCGCCGCTGTCGTCATCATGAAAAAACACCGAAGCAGCATAGACGTCTACATTACTCAACAATCCCATGAAGTCGTCACTTTGCCCGGCCAAAATACTGACCACAGAATTACCATGAGAACTCGATGATATCGGCGCCTTTTCTGAAAAATCTTTACTGGTAATATTGACTCTGCGCAATGAGGGATGATTTGTGTGGATCTGCGTATCGACGATACCAACTTTCTGTCGTGTTGTTGGTGGCGCAATGGATAGTAAGTTTCTCGGTATCTGCGCTTTGTTTTCTGACTGTGCGGACATTGCTGAGAGTAAATAAATATGATTAACGTCGACAGCTCTTTCAGAGCTATTTAAGTTCTTCAACAAAGCGATGCCGGCGGAATCTAATTTGAAGCTTCGCGGGGCTTCTACGCGCACTAAATCTTTATTTAAGCTAGGTAAAAAACGACTGCTGATGATGCTATAACCATTCGCTTGCAGAAAGTTACTCTCGTTCGGCTCACTTAGTATTAACCAATTATCGCTGAAAACTTTTTCATTGTTGTCATCTGCAGAGCCTTGTATGACATTTTCTAATTGCAAACTTGCCCGTTGCTCGGTGATTTCATAGTAGCCATCGTCAGCACTGAATGAACTGATTTTTTCGACACTATCGGCATCAAGATCGCTCTCTGTTTTATCTTCTATGTCATTTTCTGCATCGTCTTTAGAATCATCTTCAACCTTATCCTCAATTTCCTCTTCAGCGTCGTCTTCAATATCACCTCCAACGCGATCGTCGATTTTGTCTTCGGCGTCATCTTCTACATCGTCTTCAACGTCATCTTCTACACCGCCCTCGACATCGTCTTCTACATCATCCTCGACATCGTCTTCTACATCATCTTCTACATCGTCCTCAACGTCGTCTTCTACATCGTCCTCGACGTCGTCTTCTACATCGTCCTCGACGTCGTCTTCTACATCATCCTCGACGTCGTCTTCTACATCGTCCTCGACGTCATCTTCTACATCGTCCTCGACGTCATCTTCTACATCGTCCTCGACGTCATCTTCTACATCATCCTCGACGTCGTCTTCTACATCGTCCTCGACGTCGTCTTCTACATCGTCCTCGATGTCGTCTTCTGCAGAATTAAATTTAGTGCGTTGGGATAAATACAAGCTACCATAAGGGCTGCTTTTATTAATAAACTCAGCGAAATAGCGAGTTACAAGGTCAACGGCAGCTTCACTAACTGTCGTGTTTGCATCGTCAAGTTCGGATAGCACGTTACGATGCTCTAGGCTCAAGGCAGCAGGAGATAACAACAAGGTACTTATTGTTAATGCCAATCGCTGATATGATTTATTCTTTAAAACCATGTGTATTTTTTATCCGATTATTGCGATAGATGATGTATTTTATTTATTTATCGTTTTTTGAAATAAAACACAATGTCAAACGTTAGTAAAGTAGATTCGAGAAATGGATAATATGGATACCAGAGCTTTGAAGTCGATGATCTTGGCCAACCTGCAGGATCTGCGTCGATTTGCTTATTCACTGACAAGTGACGTCAATGATGCGGATGACTTAACTCAGATCGTTGTCGAACGCTTGCTAACTCGCTCGATCCCAGAAAATGTTGTTCCATTATCTTGGATGTTTCGAATATGCAAAAACGCGTGGATTGATGAAATAAGGTCAAGAAAGGTGAGAGCGACAGACGATGCGGTTGACATATCGCAGATAGCATCCTCTAACACTAATGATAACCAGCTTGAGGATGCATCACAAAAGCAGCGTTTACAAATTGCTATCGATGAGCTGCCAGAACCTTATAGGATGGTTATTAGCTTAATCATTATGTCGGGCTTGTCATATGCAGAGACATCTCAGACCCTCGACTTGCCTATTGGTACAGTCATGAGTCGCATTTCGAGAGCACGAAAAAAATTAGCAGAAAAGCTAAGTGCAACAGATTAGGAGCAGCAATGAAGAAATCAGATAGCGAGATAATATCAGCGTTTCTCGATAATGAATTAAGTGAACCAGAAGTAGCTATTTTTAAAAAGCGACTGCAAGAAGATGCACTTTTTGCAAACGAGTTTGCAAAATACAGTGAAAATGATCTTGCACTAAAGCAGCATGTGTCTTTGATTGACAATGTGCCGGTGCCTGACTCTATTATGAATTTATTGCGAGATGCGGAGCAAAACACACCAGCTAGTAATTCAAATATCGTTCAATTAGCTAGCTGGAGGGATCCAAAGTGGTTGTCATTAGCTGCTTCATTCTTAATTGTTACCTTGTTGGCACCGGTAGTTTGGTATTCCAGCAATGAAGATAGTCCAAGCTTGGCCAACATACTTAGTAGCGAAGTGTCGGGTCAAAGCATTGCATTAGATAGCAATACGCAAGTGGTTCTAGTAATGAGTTTTCAAGACAGACAGGGAAATTTTTGCAGGGAATATAGACTGTCGAAATCAACAGGCAACGAACAAGCGGTAGCCTGTAATGTTAATGGCAAATGGGAAACTCAAGTTAGTGACAGTATTCAAGTAGCATCCAGTCAGACGTATCAAACAGCCTCAAGCGCGAGCTCAGAAAAAATTGAACGCTGGTTGGATGAAAATATGGACGACATTCCCTTTAGCACCCATATGGAGCGCAAGAACTTAGCAAAATAATATAATGGCACCTTGAGAATATTCTTTATTTCCTGCTTAGCATGATTCTGCAGGTGCCAATGAAGGACGAATAAACTATTATCGAGCTTAACAGCACTAAGATGTATTAGTCTCGACTTAATCTGACATATCTCTTGCAAAAGAGAGAGTTACCCGTTTTGATAAAGGTGTCGAATCTTTTAATCAAAACAACCAAAGGTAACTCTCATGTTGCATACTAACAA
>Ga0115552_1000062_pt1 | contig 57269 bp, 56 predicted proteins | sample COGITO_mtgs_1103_3_FD_87178 | JGI IMG/M metagenome (GOLD analysis project Ga0115552, IMG submission 87178) | Pelagic marine microbial communities from North Sea - COGITO_mtgs_110328 | ecosystem: Environmental > Aquatic > Marine > Epipelagic | place: Germany:Helgoland, sampling site Kabeltonne...
AATACCAGTCTGATTTATCTAAACCTCTAGCTGATAATTCCGGTTTTGGGCTCCACGTTCCTGTTGCCGATAATCCAAGCACTGAATTAATTAGAGCGAAATCTAAGTCTTTACCACTAAGACAAAATTTTACAGTCATTAATGCTGAATCAGTCATCTAACCTCTATAGCGATATAACACCCCGCATAGAGGGCAAGTTTATGGGTGCAGCTCTTGAGCGAAGCGAAATGCGCCCGTAAATTTGTCCCAGCGACCGAAGGGAGTGAACTGATGCGATTGTTAGGTAGCCGGAATTTATTACGATTTTGATACAACAATCCATGTCCCTCTGCGTTAACCATTTAGGTGAAAATAACACTCATTTGAACTCAAAACAACAACCAATGCTGACCAGCGAAGACCAAACAGCCAATGCTCGCGAACCCGAAAATAACTTATTAAAAACAGGTGAGAGAGACTCTTGAAAGAAGGAGCTTACGCGTTAATTGTCAACTTGAATCAACCATTCTTTAAACCATACCGTTGGCATAAAAACACTATTTAAGCTTTGCGATTTTACTTGCTTAGTATCTGCTAAGTATAAATCCCATCGTGTTTCAACATCAGCAAGCAAAGGCATGATTGACTCAATATCTTCTGATGTATCAATATCCATATACTTGTTCCAAAATAATTCGCACCACTTAGCAATTTGCTCGTGTGAAAATGGTGAGGAATTTGGAGACAACCCTTCCTTTAATAAGTATATGAAATTTGATTTAGTAAACTCTAATTCAATTTTATGGTCGGATCGCATCTCAATACCTAACACCCCGCATAGAGGGCAAGTTTATGGGTGCAGCTCTTGAGCGTAGCGAAATGCGCCCGTGAACTTGTCCCAGCGACCGAAGGGAGTGAACTGATGCGATTGTTAGGTAGCCGGAATTTATTACGATTTTGACCAAACATTCCATGTTTCCTTGCGTTAACCATTTAGGTGAAAATATACTCGTTTGACGCCTTAACAACAACTGATGTTGACCAGCGGGAATCAAACATTATGCGCTCGCGAACCCGAAAAAGGCGTATTAAAAACAGATGAGCGCGACTCGTGAAAGAACGAGCTTGTATGATTGTTTGTTAGTTTTTGCTTTTTCTCACATATGTCGCATACAAGGAAATAATAATTAACACCAAGCCAAGCAAATAAAAAATAAGATCGTAATTGAAAGCTGCTTCAGTGTTTGAAACCTTTACATACACATACTCTTTATCAGGATCGGTCTCTTCAAAAGAAACTGGCAAAATACCTCTGATCAGCCAAAAGTAGCCTTCCGCAATTAACAACACTCCGGCTAGAAATAGAAATTTCATTTTAAGGGTCATAACTTCAAAACCTAACACCCCGCATAGAGGGCAAGTTTATGGGTGCAGCTTTTGAACGAAGTGAAATGCGCCCGTAAAGTTGTCCCAGCGACCGAAGGGAGTGAACTGATGCGATTGTTATACTTGCTTAATTTAACTCGGTTTTGATACAACAATCCTTGTCTCCTTGCGTTAACCATTTAGGTAAAAATATACTTGTTTGAATCCAAAACAACAACTGATGCTAATTAGCGAAGACCAAACAACCAATGCTCGCGAACCCGAAAATAACTCATTAAAAACAGATGAGAGTGAATCTTGAAAGAACGAGCTTGAACCATAGTCGTTTGTCATACAGCATTGTCACTCTTATTAAAAATGTAAAACAACAACAAAAATACATACAAAAAAGAAAACCAAACATAGAACAATGGATGTTGCAGCATGCTCACAAAGATCTGAGTTAAAAGCGGAAAACTGAAGTCTTTATCCTCTGGCCAATCGACGATCAATATAAACGGCACCATGACAGCAAAAATAGAGAAATAGAACTTCGAGGTCACAATGAAAGTACGTTTCGCAATCTGTAAAAACTGAGTTAAATTCAAAATTCAATTCCAGAACATTTTTGCTGTATAACAACCTATTACCCAACAAACTTCCAGGTATGATGATGACGTATTTGGCTTGGTATCCCTATTATATTTCATGTCTAAAATCCCTTTAGTTTGGTTACAGAGCGGGGCCACATTAATTGGCGTTTAATATCCGTGTTTATGCACTGTACCAAAGTACGGAATTTTTGCAAAGTATTGCTCTTTAACGGAATTGTCGCTTTACTGTAAACATCAACAGTCATTTTTGCAGTAAAGGAATATTGCATGAATAAACAATTTTTGGCGTTTGTTGAAGAACAAATGTATCTCAAACGGTATGCAAAACGGTCAATACAGACTTACTTGAAATGGATAAACGGATTTCTACGTTTTCATAATAATCAGCATCCTTCAGTTTTATTTGATGCTGATGTTGAAGCCTACCTGTCATATCTAGTTAATCAGAAAAAGGTCGCTGCTAATACGCAATCTATTGCATTAAATGCGATAAGCTTTTTGTATAAAGAGATTATTAAACGACCCCTGTCACTTAATTTGAAGTTTGTTAAAAGTGGTAGGCAAGCGAAACTTCCAACTGTATTAACCGTCCCTGAAATACATCAGTTGTTTGCACAAATAAACATACATTATAAATTACCGGCAGCCTTGTTGTATGGGAGTGGACTACGCTTAATGGAATGTTTGCGGCTAAGAACCCATGACATTGATTTTGATTTCAAAAACATTCGTGTGTGGAATGGGAAAGGGGGTAAGCATCGCATAGTAACCTTGGCTGAAGAATTAATGAGTCCTTTGCGTTCCCAAATTCAATTGGTTAATCATTATCTATCACTCGACCGCGGTAATAAAGCTTACGATGGCGTATATATGCCCTTAGGCTTGCGGAATAAGTCTCCAAATAGTCGATTCACAATTGGTTGGCACTATCTATTTCCGTCTAAAACGCTTTCTGTTGACCCAGAATCTAAATTGATACGAAGGCACCATATAGATGAGTCGAGCTTAAGGAAGGCTATAACAGCGGCTCAAATAGCAGCAAAAATCGATAAGAAGATTGGCCCACACACCTTAAGACACTCGTTTGCAACTCATCTTCTACAAAATGGCGCTGATATAAGAACGGTGCAAGATCAGTTAGGCCATGCAGATCTGCGCACGACTCAGATTTATACACATATTTTACAACGAGGGGGGAATGCAGTGATCAGTCCCTTGAAGAATCTTTTTTAGAGTAAACATTTAGATCAAAGCTTTTAGAGGTATGGCAAAAGTGTTTCACATGAAACAAAAAACCCAGCGCTAAGCTGGGTTTTTAAATCATTGTAAAACTAACTTACTTTACTTGCGCAATTTTTGAATCAATCTCAATTGTGCAATAGCTTCTGCAAGCTCAATAGCTGCTTCAGCGTAGTCGAAGTCTGCACCGCCTTTGGCGATGGTTTCTTCAGCATGCTTCTTAGCATTTTCAGCTGCTTGCTCGTCCAAATCTTCGGCACGAACAGCAGTGTCAGCAAGAACCGTGATACTACCAGGTTGCACTTCTAAAATGCCTCCCGCTATATAAATCAGCTCTTCATCACCATGCTGTTTAACTACTCTAACCATGCCAGGTCGTAAGCCAGTTATCAAAGGCGCGTGACCAGGATGAATACCTAGCTCACCTTCGCTACCTGTGATTTGAACTGTTTCAACGAGACCAGAGAATATCTCTACTTCTGCGCTTACTACGTCCAAATGTACTGTCATTGCCATGGGGTCTCCTTTAAGGCAGCTTTCGCTGCACTATAAGTAATAAGCTAGAAGCTTACTTCTTCGCTTTTTCTTGTGCTTCTTCTATTGAACCAACCATGTAGAAAGCCTGTTCTGGTAGGCTGTCGTACTCGCCATCCAAAATGCCTTTAAAGCCGCTAATGGTGTCCTTCAATGAAACATACTTACCAGGAGAACCGGTGAAGACTTCTGCAACGAAGAAAGGTTGTGACAAGAAACGCTGAATTTTACGAGCGCGTGATACCACTTGTCTGTCTTCTTCAGATAGCTCATCCATACCTAGGATAGCAATGATGTCTTTTAGTTCTTTATAACGTTGAAGTACTGTTTGAACACCACGAGCAACATCATAGTGTTCTTGACCAATTACTAATGGGTCAAGTTGACGTGATGTTGAATCTAGTGGGTCAACCGCAGGGTAAATACCTAACGAAGCGATATCACGAGACAATACAACCGTTGCATCTAAGTGAGCAAAGGTGGTTGCAGGTGATGGATCCGTCAAATCATCCGCAGGTACGTATACCGCTTGGATAGATGTGATTGAACCAGTCTTAGTTGAGGTAATACGCTCCTGTAGTACACCCATTTCTTCAGCAAGTGTAGGCTGACAACCTACTGCTGATGGCATACGACCAAGAAGTGCAGATACTTCAGTTCCAGCTAGTGTATAACGATAGATGTTATCAACGAAGAAAAGTACATCGCGACCTTCATCACGGAACTTCTCAGCCATTGTCAAACCTGTCAAAGCAACACGTAAACGGTTACCTGGAGGCTCATTCATCTGACCGTAAACAAGCGAAACTTTATCAAGTACGTTTGATTCGTTCATTTCGTGATAGAAATCGTTACCTTCACGAGTACGCTCACCAACACCAGCGAATACTGAGTAACCGCTATGCTCGATTGCGATGTTACGAATGAGTTCCATCATGTTTACTGTTTTACCAACGCCAGCACCACCGAACAAACCTACTTTACCACCCTTAGCGAATGGACAAACGAGGTCGATTACCTTGATACCAGTTTCTAATAGTTCTACAGAGCTTGATTGATCTTCATAACTAGGCGCTTCACGGTGAATAGACATACGCTCTTCTTCACCAATAGGGCCTGCTTCGTCGATTGGGTTACCAAGAACATCCATGATACGACCCAAAGTAGCTGTACCTACAGGTACTTGGATTGCTTCACCGCTGTTATCAACTAGTAAACCACGACGTAAACCGTCAGTACTACCCATTGCGATGGTACGAACTACGCCGCCACCCAATTGTTGTTGTACTTCTAGAGTTAAGCCCTTTAAGCCACCTTCGGTCACTTTTAGTGCGTCATACACTCTTGGAACTGAATCTTGTGGAAATTCGATATCCACGACAGCACCAATGATTTGGACGACCTTACCTTGACTCATAATTTGTCCTCTTAATTCCTAAAATATGTTCTTTACCTAAATAGCTCGTAGCGCGCTTAAACTGCAGCGGCACCGCCAACAATCTCACTAATTTCTTGCGTAATCGCTGCTTGACGAGCCTTGTTGTATACCAATTGCAAATCATCAATTAGGTCTCCGGCATTGTCTGTAGCAGCTTTCATTGCAACCATTCTTGCGGCTTGCTCTGATGCTACGTTTTCAACAACACCTTGATAGACCTGAGATTCAATGTAGCGAACCATTAATTGTTCCAAAATCTGTTTTGGATCGGGTTCGTAAATGTAATCCCAACGATGTTTTAATGCTTTATCTTCTGATTTAGGCAAAGGCAACAATTGATTGACCACGGGTTCTTGAGTCATGGTGTTAACGAAATCATTGTAAACTAAGAAAACTCTATCTAGTTTACCCTCGTCGTATGCATTTAGCATAACACGCACAATACCAACTACGTCTTGAACACTTGGTTTATCACCTATACCTGATTCAGCTGCCATGACGTTACCGCCAAAACGACCAAAAAAGGCACAAGCTTTAGCACCCAACGCTGCAAAATGGATGTTTACGTCTTTCTCTTTCCATTTCTTCGCGTCTTTTGCGACCACTTTAAATTCGTTGGTATTTAACCCACCACAAAGACCACGATCTGTAGAAATAACAATGTACCCTACATTTTTGACTTCTCGCTCTTCCAAATAGGGATGGCGATATTCCAAATTACCGTTAGCAATGTGACCAATCACTTTTAGCATATTTTGTGCATATGGACGGCCTGTGGCCATACGTTCCTGGGCCTTCTTCATTTTCGAAGCCGCTACCATTTCCATAGCACTGGTAATTTTTTGAGTATTTTTAATACTCCCAATCTTACCTTTTATCTCTTTTCCGCTAGCCATGACACTTTCTCCAATTACTAAACGATGTGCCCCAACTTTGGTTAATTAAAACCTGTTGAGGCATATTGATTACCACGTTTGTGTTGATTTAAACGTATCAAACGCTTGTTTCAACTGTGATTCAATATCATCGTTGTAGTTACCAGTTTCATTGATTGTGTTCATGAGCTCGGTTTTTTCGCTGGTCATGTACGAGTGAAGGGCTGCTTCAAAATCAAGAACCTTGTTTAGTTCTATATCTTTCAAGAAACCTTTTTCAGCTGCGAACAAAGAAACAGCCATTTCTGCAACCGATAACGGTGCATACTGGTTCTGCTTCATAAGCTCCATTACACGTTCACCATGTTCTAGCTGTTCACGAGTTGCATCATCAAGATCAGATGCAAACTGAGAGAACGCCGCTAATTCACGGTATTGTGCAAGTGCCAAACGAATACCACCGCCTAGCTTTTTAACAATCTTGGTTTGAGCAGCACCACCAACACGAGATACTGAAATACCGGCGTTAACAGCTGGGCGAATACCCGCGTTAAACAAGTCACTTTCTAAGAAAATCTGACCATCGGTAATTGAGATTACGTTAGTTGGTACGAATGCTGAAACGTCACCAGCTTGTGTTTCAATGATTGGTAATGCAGTTAATGAACCTGTTTTACCCTTCACTTCACCATTTGTGTATTTTTCAACATAATTGGCGTTTACACGTGCTGCGCGCTCTAACAATCTTGAGTGCAAATAGAATACGTCACCTGGATATGCTTCACGACCTGGTGGACGCTTCAATAGTAGTGATACTTGACGGTATGCTACAGCTTGCTTTGACAAGTCATCATATACGATAAGTGCATCTTCACCGCGATCACGGAAATATTCACCCATTGTACAACCTGAATAAGGTGCCAAGTATTGTAATGCTGCTGATTCTGAAGCAGAAGCTGCAACGATGATGGTGTGAGCCATCGCGCCGTGCTCTTCTAACTTACGAACCACGTTAGCGATAGTCGATGCTTTCTGACCGATTGCTACGTATACGCATTTAATGCCTGTACCTTTTTGATTGATGATTGCATCAATCGCAAGTGCAGTTTTACCTGTCTGGCGGTCACCGATAACCAACTCACGCTGGCCGCGACCGATTGGGATCATTGAGTCAACTGACTTATAACCCGTTTGTACTGGTTGATCTACTGATTGACGCTCGATAACGCCTGGTGCAATTTTCTCAACAGGTTCATAACCTGCAGCTTCAATTGCGCCTTTACCATCGATTGGTGCACCTAGCGTGTTTACAACACGACCTAATAGACCTGGGCCCACTGGTACTTCTAAGATACGACCTGAAGACTGCACTTTCATGCCTTCTTGTAAATCGGCGTATGGACCCATTACTACCGCACCAACTGAATCTCGTTCGAGGTTCAATGCGATTGCGTAACGACTGCCTGGAAGTTCGATCATCTCACCTTGCATAACATCGGCTAGGCCGTGTACACGAATGATGCCGTCAGATACACTAACGATCGTTCCTTCATTTCGAGCTTCACTTACTACACTAAACTGTTCAATACGACTCTTGATCAGTTCTGCAATTTCAGTGGAATTAAGTTGCATGCTCTTTATCCCCTTTATGCTTGCAACGCGTCTGAAAGACGGTTCAATTTAGAATTTACGGAACCATCTATCACTGTATCGCCGGCCTTTATAATGACACCAGCGACCAATGCAGGATCCACGTTACATATAAGCTTCACTTTACGTGCTAATCTTTTCTCTAGCGCCGCACTCATTTTATCTAGCTGTTCACTCGACAGTTCAATGGCAGAAGTAACATCTACATCAATCTCTTTGTCGTAGTCCGCCTTAAAGACGTTAAACTGTTTCGATATATCAGGCAGAACCGATAGACGATTATTTTCAGCCAAAACTCTTATAAAGTTCTGACCATGAGTGTTGAGTTGTTCACCACAAACGCCTACAAATACTTCTGCAAGTTTCTCAGCAGCTAACGCGCTGGTTAACACGCTGCGGATGGTGTCGTTTACTGCGACCTCACCTGCAAAGGCCAACATTTCTTGCCAATTTGCGATGTCCGTGTTCTCAACCGCGAAATCAAAAGCGGCTTTGGCGTAAGGGCGAGCTACGGTTGTCAATTCAGACATTGCTCATCTCCCTTATAGCTCAGCGACAAGTTTTTCAACAATGTCGTTCTGTGCCTGTGCATCGATTTCACGTCCTAGAATTTTTTCGGCACCAGATATAGCTAAAATAGCCACCTGTTTACGTAAATCTTCTTTAACGCGATTACGCTCAGCTTCGATTTCTGTATGACCTTGAGCGATGATTTTCTCACGCTCCGCATGTCCACGCTGTGTTTCTTCCTCAACAAGTTGATTCGCGCGTTTCTTTGCCTGGTCTACAATTTCAGCAGCCTGTGCTTTCGCCTCTTTTAACTGGTCAGTCGCTTTCGCTTGAGCCAGTTCTAGGTCTTTAGCTGCGCGTTCAGAAGCGGCTAAACCATCAGCGATGATTTTTTGGCGTTCTTCAATTGCTGCCATCAACGGCGGCCATACATATTTCATGCAGAACCACACAAACACAGCAAATGCGACTAACTGACCTATAAGAGTGAAATTCATGTTCATTTCGACTCCTCCTCTATTAAATTCGCTAAACTAAAATTAGTATTAATTAGCCTAAGCCAACAGCGAATAATAGATATAGAGCGATACCAACACCGATCATTGCGATTGCATCGATTAGACCTGCTACGATGAACATTTTGACCTGTAGTTGAGGTGCTAGCTCTGGCTGACGTGCAGCAGATTCTAGAAATTTACCACCAAGAATACCGAAACCAATAGCAGTACCTAGGGCACCCATACCGATTAATATAGCAACTGCGATAGCGATCATTACTTATCTCCGAGTTTTAGTTAAAGTTTAAAGTTAAAAAAATAAAATGTTGTTAAACGCTTTTCCTAGTGGTCTTCGCTAGCCAAACTTAAATACACGATGGTCAACATCATGAAAATAAAGGCTTGTAATGGAAGAACTAGAATATGGAAAACCGCCCACATAAAGTGCAATGGCAGCTGCCATAGGCCGATAGTAGCGATAAGAATAAATATCAATTCACTAGCGTACAGGTTTCCGAATAAACGAAGTGCTAGTGAAAGTGGGCGTGCGAATAAAGTCACTAATTCAAGAATTAAGTTAACTGGAATAAATGCCCAATGATTGAATGGCGTGAAGCTAAGCTCTTTTGCAAAACCAAGCACACCCTTCATTTTAATTGAATAGAATATAATGAGAGCGAAAACACCTAAGGCTAGCGCAAGCGTTAAATTCAAGTCGGTCGTCGGAACCGCTTTGATGTAAACATCATGTGGGTCCATTCCGAAGCCATATTGACCTACCCAACCGGCAATCGTTGGTATAACGTCAACAGGTACTAAATCCATTAAGTTCATCAGCAAAACCCACACAAATATGGTCAGTGCTAATGGCGCGATTAACGCACTTCGGCCGTGGAAGGTACTAACGACGTTGTCGTTAACGAAGCCAACAACCAACTCAACAAAAGCTTGAGTTTTTGAAGGCACACCAGTGGTTGCTTTCTTAGCAACGCGACGGAAGAAATAAAGAAACAAAATACCAAGACCTATAGACCAAGCCATAGTATCAATGTGTATAGCCCAAAAACCAGCGTCAGCACATGCCTTGTTGAAAGCAACACCAGTTTCGGTATTGCACATCGTAGCATTCGCTAAATGGTGTTGGATATATTCTGTAGTAGTATATTCAGAAGCCATTGTTCAACCCAAATTGTATAATTTAAAAATTGTTACATGGTAACGTCTGCCAGTCTTTAAGACATTTGGCTTAGACGGTACATGGCAAACCATTGGCTTACCATTGCTACTGCATACGCACCCATTAAAGGAAAAGGCGGTGCATCTAGTTGAGAAAATGCAATAGCAAAAAATATAGCAGTTAAAGCCAGTTTTATTTTTAAACCTTGGCTAAAACTCTGCACAACAAGCTTACTTTTCGTTGCGCCTGCGTATCGGAATGACCAATAAGCAAAAAAACTATGCGGTATTATATATGATAGGGCGCCGAAAACTGTTGCTACTGTATATTCAGGTTTTAAAATTAACACTATCACTACTAAAACGAGTGATGATATACATTGCGCAAAAATCCCTTTTTTGGCTAATCTTTTTCCGTTGTCTGCCAAATTCAAAAGCATTCTCACAGGCGTCAGTCGATCATAAAAATACATACCTAATGAAAGGCGGCATGAGTATACTGTTATGACAGAAAAATTCAACTAATTCGCAATTTTTTCCCTTTAGTGGTGCACTTTTAGTACCAAAATGAGCAACATGCCATTGTTCGCAAAAAAACCCGAACTGATTGTCAGTTTTTACTGTTGTTCCAGCGCCATTTTTTGCAATATACCATCGAGTTGCTCTAGGTCACTAAAGTTGATGACCAGTTTTCCCTTGCCTTTATGATTATGTGCAATCTGAACATGCGTACCGAAATTTTCTGATAGTGACGTTTCTAAACGTTTAACGTCTGGGTCAATTTTTGTTTCTTTTTTATCTTTTTCTGGCTGTGGATTGTCAATTTCAGATTGCGTCTTTTTCACCAAATTTTCTGTTTCTCTGACCGTTAGGCCCTTATCAGCAACGAGTTTTGCGGTGTCTGATTGAACATTCCCGTCTAGTGATAACAATGCTCGTGCGTGACCCATATCGATATCACCATATTCAAGCAAACGTTTAACATCGTCCTGTAAACTGTTCAAACGCATTAAATTGGTAACAGTAGTTCTGGATTTACCGACCGCATCGGCTACTTGCTGATGAGTTAAGTTAAACTCAACCATGAGGCGGTCTAAAGCTTGGGCCTCTTCCATTGCATTGAGGTCTTCACGCTGAATATTTTCTATTAGCGCTATCGCCACAGCAGCATCATCAGGAACGTCTTTAACTAAACAGGGCATAACTTCAAGCTTGGCTAGCTGAGCTGCTCTCCATCTGCGCTCGCCCGCGATAATTTCGTATTTTTTATTGTCAATTTGACGCACAACGATAGGTTGAATAATCCCTTGTGAACGAATGGAAGCAGCCAATTCTTCAAGCGCTTCGGGTGACATATCTTTTCTAGGCTGATATTTCCCTGGCTGCATAAATTCGATCGGAATATTTTTTAATTCACTTTGTTCACCTGAGTTGTTATCCGCATCCTGCCTTTGCTTGTCTGCATGGCTGCGACTCGTTGCGAGTAGCGCATCTAAGCCTCTGCCTAAACCTTTATTCTTTGGTGACATCCTAACCTCTGATATTTCTTTGTGGCCTAATTGACGCCACTCTAAATTTAATGTTTTTAATGTCGGCTCGCTAAGCGTAAGTGAGTTCTCACTTACTTATATTTACTACTTAGCAACTCGTCGACGTAAAATCTCACCGGCCAAAGCCAAATAAGCCTTAGCGCCCGTTGAAGATTTATCGTAATACATTGCCGGAGTACCAAAACTAGGTGCTTCAGCCAAGCGAACATTACGCGGGATCACGGTGCGGTAAACTTGGTCGCCAAAATGACGTTTCAATTGTTCTGATACATCATTGGCTAATCTATTTCGCGGGTCGTACATCGTTCGAAGTACACCTTCAATTTTCAAATTGGGATTAACTACCGACGCTAGTTTTTGGATTGTATCCATTAGCGCAGTTAAACCTTCCAGCGCATAATACTCGCACTGCATGGGCACAAGGACTGAATCTGAAGCGGCCATTGCATTCACGGTAAGTTGGTTCAAGGAAGGTGGGCAGTCAATAAAAATATAATCATAGTCATCTTGGACGCTTTCAAGCGCTCTGCGCAATCTCAGCTCGCGTGCAAATACTTCCATTAATTTAATTTCAGCAGCAGTGATATCTGAATTGCCTGCAATTAAATCGTACTTCCCGGCGGTGTTCTTGATAATTACGTCTTTGGCTGGTACATCTTCAATGAGCAATTCATAGCAGGTATTTTCAACATCGTACTTGTCAACTCCGCTACCCATAGTAGCGTTGCCTTGTGGATCAAGGTCAATGAGCAGTACTCGACGTTTTGTCGCCGCCATTGACGCAGCAACGTTAACCGCAGTTGTTGTTTTACCAACACCACCTTTTTGATTCGCGATAGAAATGACTTTCGCCAAAATAAATTCCGTTAGTTATGAGTTGAAAACGACTTTGATTAAGCCACATTTCATTTTAGATTATTTTACATACTTGTTTTTTATAAAAATAATATTTCTTGGTAGCTAGTGGGGAATTAAGCTAGTTAGATATTTTTTTTACTTTAATCAAGTGTCGCTCACCTTGCAAATTTGGCACCGCAAGGTTAACACAATCTACCACTGTAAAGCCTGTAGGAATTTCGTCAAGTTCAAGTTGATTAACTTGTCCTTTTAATGCCAAAAATAGTCCATTTTCATCTGTCATATTTTGGCACCAATGCAGCATATCTTTAAGTGATGCAAAGGCTCTACTCAATACACCATCAAATGGTTCGGCTATTTCAAGATCTTCGACACGAATCTGCGTTGCAGTCACGTTGCTCATTTTTAGTTCATACAAACTTTGTTTTATAAAGCGAACGCGTTTACCTAAACTATCAATCAATAAAAACGTTTTATCTGGGTTCATTATTGCTAAGGGAATACCGGGTAGACCGGGTCCTGTGCCTACATCGACAAAGTGATTACCCTGTAAGTGTGGCGAAACAACAATTGAATCAAAAATATGTTTAATCAACATATCTTGTGGGTTTCTTACTGAGGTTAAATTATACGTTTTATTCCACTTGTCGATGAGCAGCACATAATTGATGAGTTGCTGTTTTTGTAATTCAGAAATAGAAAATTCTAAATTTACAGCTACTTTGTCAAACGAAGCTGACAACGCATCGAATAGCGGCGATGATGTATTAGTCAAATTCATTAGGCTGTTTGTTTCTCTGCTTTGAACAACATATTGTGTTTCTTCAAATATACTAATAACAATGAAATTGCAGCCGGTGTAATGCCTGAAATACGCGACGCCTTACCAATAGTTTCTGGACGGGCATCTTTTAATTTTGATACAACTTCATTCGAAAGGCCTGAAATTTGAGAGAAGTCAAAATCCATCGGTAATAAAGCGTTTTCATGTCGCAACGACTTTGCTATTTCATCTTTCTGGCGTTCAATGTAACCCGCATATTTTATTTGAATCTCAACTTGTTCAGCCGCTTTAGGATCACTGATGCTCGGCCCAAAACTTTTAATGCTAGTTAACTTCGCGTAAGTCATTTCTGGTCGTCTAATTAATTCTTCCAACGAGTGCTCGCGGCTAATAGGCGTTTTCAACATGCTGTTGAGTTCGTCCAATGCTTCATGCTTGGTATGTACCCACTGCGATTTTAAACGTTGCTTTTCGAGTTCTACGCTATTCATTTTTTCTTGGAAATAGGCCCACTGTTCGTCATTGACCAAGCCAATTGCTCGACCCTTTTCAGTTAAACGAACATCAGCGTTATCTTCGCGCAACAACAAACGATATTCCGCGCGACTAGTAAACATTCGATATGGTTCTTTTGTACCCATGGTGGCTAGATCATCAATCAGCACGCCCATATACGCCTCATCTCTGCGTAATTCAAAACCATCTTTTTCTTGGCACTGTAAAGCTGCATTAGCACCGGCAATTAAGCCTTGTGCACCGGCTTCTTCGTATCCAGTGGTTCCATTAATTTGACCGGCAAAAAATAAACCGGATATAAACTTAGTTTCCAGCGTTTGTTTTAGATCGCGTGGGTCAAAGAAATCATATTCAATTGCATAGCCTGGGCGAATGATGTGTGCATTCTCAAACCCGTTGATTGAGCGCACTAGCGCCATTTGAATATCAAATGGCAAACTAGTCGATATCCCATTTGGATAAACTTCTACGCTAGTTAAGCCCTCAGGCTCAACAAAAATTTGATGCGAATTCTTATCTGCAAAACGCATTATCTTGTCTTCAATTGACGGACAATATCTTGGTCCAATTCCCTCAATGACACCGGTGTACATTGGTGAGCGATCTAGGCCAGAACGAATAATGTCATGCGTTTTTTCATTTGTATGCGTAATGTGACAAGGAATTTGACGAGGGTGGTCCTCTACTTTTCCCATAAACGAAAATACGGGTAGTGGAGTATCGCCAGGTTGTTCCTGCATTTTTGAATAGTCTAATGACCGCGTATCTAATCGCGCTGGCGTACCTGTTTTCAGTCTATCAACTCTAAATGGCAGCGCGCGTAGTCTTTGTGCTAAGGCGATTGAGGGTGGATCACCGGCTCTTCCACCCTTGTAATTTTCCATACCAATGTGAATGGTGCCGCCAAGGAAGGTACCTACAGTGAGTACAACGGTTTTTGCTCTAAACTTCAAACCCATTTGAGTAACTACGCCAACAACACGATCATTTTCAACGATGATATCGTCACAAGACTGTTGGAATAAGGTTAAGTTAGGTTGGTTTTCAAGTACTTGTCGAACAGCGATACGATATAAACTTCTATCAGCTTGAGCGCGAGTCGCTCTTACCGCAGGGCCTTTGCTTGAGTTTAATGTTCTAAATTGAATGCCAGCTTTATCGGCTGCTTTGGCCATGACACCACCTAGGGCGTCAATTTCTTTTACCAAATGACCTTTACCAATGCCACCTATCGCAGGATTACATGACATTTGTCCAAGTGTTTCAATACTGTGCGTCAGCAATAGCGTATTTGCGCCCATGCGTGCGGCTGCAGTTGCAGCTTCTGTACCTGCATGCCCACCACCGACAACAATGACATCAAAATCTTGTTGATAAAACATTTGCACTTGCCTCAATTTAAACCAGGGTCAACTTTTCACCTTGCTGATAACTATCACCCTAAAATCGATATTTTCTTTAGGTTTCGAATCGCAAAGTCTAAATGTAATTCGTAGATACTAACAAATATTTGCTTAAAACATCCCTTAAAAAACGGGGCGCATATGTTATACGAGTTTAGGTCTTTTTGGAATGCTTATTATTTGAACATTAACTTTGCTTGGTTTAACTTTTAGAAGATATTGTAGTTCAGCAAAACACGTTCATATTTGATAAGCATGAATTCATTTTTGCTTTGTTGGTAAATTTGATCTTAGTGTGTGTTTTTAGGTTAATTTGGGTCTTAAAAAAAAGTGGATGAATTTCGGTGTTTCGATTTCCTTATAAATATAGAGATCTTAGATATATAGATTATTATTATTATTATTAAGCAAGCCGTTTTCTGTTGATAAGCCTTTTTTTAATATAAATAACAATAATTTATATTACTTCAAACCCTGTTAACAAGAAGGTGTAACAACGGTATATGCTCGGTATAAGTAGGCCTTTTATCCACAGGCAAAATAATCGTAAAAACTGTCCAGTGAGTGATCATAACTTTCGTACAGTTTAGGATCGATCTTATCCACAGCACTGAAGATCAGGTGTGGATATTGTGTATAACTTGTATATAAAATAGAAATATTTTTTAGGTTATTCACCGTAAGTACCTTACGTTGTTGCTTTTAATATATCAGCTACACACTATGATCATTTTTCATGCTACTTATGCACATTTTTAAAGATGTCCGAATTACACATAGAATGGGATGTGCCAAATAAAGTAGAGAATAAAAAGAAACTCGCAGATAAAATAGCGTAAATAAGCCATTTATCTTTGATTTTATAGGCAGTTCTAGGGTCTGTATAAGCTTCCAATGCAGAATAAACAGCCATAATTAACATCTAAATCCATTCAATTTGGCCTACTATGCTATAGATACCAAAGAAAATTATGGTGAGAAAGGAGAAGATTATATTGTTAACTAGGTCATTTTTTTAAATTGTTCGTTTCTAATAGGCTGACTGTTGCAAGCTACATGATGCCAAAGCATCGTTGAAGTAATCTCCGGATACACAAATGATAAACATAATGAGACTATATACTAGTGTACTAGATACCAGTTTATTGAATTTGCGCTTGCCATTGTTGGGCTTACGCAACGAAGGTTGTCTAGTTACGTCTAGCGAACCTGATTAGGTTGGTATTGGTTACCGCTGCTAGGTTCAGCATAGTCAGGAACAACTTGCTTGCGTCTGCTAGGGCCTTGGAATCTGACTTTGTAAGTATCGTATTCTTTTATCGACTCGAAACAATATCTACCTAGCGCAGTTTCTAAGTCTTTGAGATTGTGGTTAGTAATAAGAATGCAGTTTTTATTTTCAATAAGACGTTGTCTCAACAGACTACCTAACCAGCTTTGAGTCGTTTTTTTCAGCATGGTTTCATTTACGCAAACTTCATCTAATATTAGTAAATCAACGTCTTGCAGCTGTTTGTTTATTTCTCTGAATTTTTCAGGTGCGCTATCATTTGATTGAAAATCATATGAGGAAAAACGCATTTCAAGTAAGGTCTGTAGTTGACGATACATGACGGTTGTTTCGTACTGGTCAATTAATTGATGCGCAATGGCACCGGCTATATGTGACTTACCGCGACCATAGTCACCGTAAAAAATCATCATATGGGCACGGCTGTTGCGCCAGCTAGGATCGGCATGGGCAGCAATAAACGATTTTGCGATATTAATTGCTTCAACAACGTCTTGTGCATCTTCAACGAGGTTATGAAAGGTCCATTTTGGATTAAGCTCAGATTTACCGTGTATTTGTTGAACTCGCTGAAGTCGCGTTTCTTGCTGCAGTTTTTGAACATCCTGATTAGCTAAACGATCGAATTCCTCGCGGCGCTCTTTATAGTTAAATTGCGCTTCAGGCTCAGGATCTTTTCCCAATGACTTTGCCAATTCATTAATTCTATCGTTTAGACTTTTCATGATTTTCCGCTGTATTTTTCAACTAGTTGTTTAACATTATCATCTATTTCAAGACCTGCTTGGGGTGTTATCCATTGATGGCCAATCTTAGTTTGTTCTTTATTCACAGGCTGTCTCTGACGGCGCTGTTTTATGTTTAACACGAATTTTTGTGTCCATTGATAATCAGTAAACTGTTTCTCAGGATAACCTAACCAGTAGGCTATGTACTCTCCGAGCTCGTCAGCAGAATATCCTTTATCGATAACACCAACAAGCTGGCAAAGTTGCTCAAATAAATCGGCGTCTGGACGCCAGCTAACATTCATCTTAACAAAACTTTGGTGTTTGTCGGTGGCAATACTTGAAATTTCCTTACTGACACTCAAAGGTAAATGGATAACCTGTTTGTTTAAGCTGCGTTTATACGATTGATCATCTTCAATTCTAATGAGCCCAACATTATCTAACTCTTTAAGAAGTGAATTGACTTGTCGTCCTAGAGTCACGATCTCTTCTTTGCTGTTGAGAAACTGCATAATATCTTGATAAGAAAGCGTTAGCTTGCCTTTTGAAGCGTAGCCTTTTGGCGCTAGGTAGATGCTGTAGAGCGCTCTCGCATGATTACTCATGGATAATTGAAGTGCATCTATTTCTAGGCTATTCATGGTTTAGGCTATTTTCCCTATAGTTTTTCTAGTTGTGCAGTAAACCATTCTACCGCAATATCTTCAGGAATAGGGTGGTTCAATACATCTATGTGTAAAGGCTCTGTTAATAGGGTCGCGCCTTGGTTCACGATAAGAGTTTCCATTTTTATAGCAGCACCACAATAAGTATCATAGCTGCTGTCACCCAGGCCAATTATAATGGCGTTTACACCCTGTAGATCTTGGTTTTCAAGTGATTTTGCATACGACTCTATGTTGTCGGGTAAATCACCAGCACCATGGGTTGATGTGCATATCAACAAAACGTTGTCTTTATTTAATGTCGATATTGAAGGGTCGAAATGACAATTGCCGTCATGACCAGCTTCTTTAATAGCCGCCAATAATGCTTCAGCGACATATTCGGAAGCACCTAGTACTGAACCAACCATAATATCAAAATGCATAAAGTTACCTTAAATTAGTAATAATTTCGTAGAGTTAGTTTGCAAGCTGTTATTACACTTTTTACGTTTGATCGCGCTAATTGTTCAGATTACCAATGTTCAAACCGAAATAAACAAACGCTCCGTTGAACAAATAAAAATCGAATTACTTACCAATACAAAACGATGAAAATATCTTACCCAATAAATCGTCAGAGCTAAATTCACCGGTTATTTCATTTAAATATTGTTGTGCAATTCGTAATTCTTCTGCAAGTAGCTCACCGGCCATATTGTCTTCAAGTTGCGCTTTGCCTTGATTGATATGTTCGTCTGCTTGTTGCAGCGCAATGATATGTCGTTGGCGCGCTATAACTTGGTCTTCGCCTGCCTGCTCAAAGCCCATGCATTGTTTTAAATGATCTCGAAGTTCATTAATACCAAGCTGTTGTTTTGCTGATATACGTAATACAGGATAGGTAGAAGTGTTCGACAATCCTATCGTTTCACCACTCTCATCACACTTGTTGCGAATAACAGTAATATTTGCATTTGCAGGCAAACGAGCATAAAAATCTGGCCAAATATCGTTAGGCTGGTCGGCTTTTTCTTCGTTACTGTCAACCATAAATAAAATACGGTCGGCTTTTTCAATTTCGCTCCAAGCTCTTTCTATACCAATTTTTTCAACTTCATCGGTGCTTTCGCGCAGGCCAGCAGTATCGATAATATGCAGAGGCATGCCATCTATGTGAATATGTTCTTTTAGTACATCTCGTGTCGTACCAGCTATTTCGGTAACAATTGCAGACTCTTTACCTGAAAGTGCGTTAAGGAGACTAGACTTACCTGCATTTGGCCTACCAACAATCACTACCGACATACCATCGCGCAATAAACTACCTTGCTTGGCTTGGTGCTTTATTTTATCGAGTTGTTCGCAAATTTTTAGTAGGTCACCCTGCACTTTACCATCACTCAAAAAGTCGATTTCTTCTTCCGGAAAATCAATGGCAGCCTCAACGTACATGCGCAAGTGGATAACTTGTTCAACTAGCATATTAATTTGCTGTGAAAATTCACCCTGCAGTGAACGAAGCGCACTTTTGGCAGCTTGTTTAGAAGTAGCGTTGATTAAATCGGCAATGGCTTCTGCTTGTGTTAAATCTAGCTTGTCATTTAAGAAAGCTTGCTCACTGAATTCACCCGGTCGGGCTAATCGAACGTCTGATTTAGCAACACAAGCGTCCAGCAAGAGTTCCATAACAACTTGGCCGCCATGGCCCTGCAGTTCTAATACGTCCTCACCTGTAAAGGAATGAGGCGCTTGGAAATACAGAGCAATGCCTTGGTCAATCACGTTGTTGTGCTGGTCTTTAAAGGGCAGATAGCGGGCTTGACGCACGGCAGGGCATTCACCCAATAAACGCAATGCCACTTCCTTTGCTTTAGGACCAGACACACGCACAATACCAACACCACCTCTACCGGGTGCGGTGGCTTGTGCAACGATGGTTTCTTTATTCAACGACATTTTTAATTAATAACCTATTTAAGCAAAGACTTTGTTTACAAGAGCATTTATCTAAGCGCTGCTGTCCACTAAGGAGTAATCTATATCATTAAATCAATGAAGCGTAATTTTAATGAATAGGGATTAGTCACGAAAGTTATTAAACTGCAGAGGTTGGCCTAAGTCTTCTTGTTTCAGCATTTCCATCACGTCCTGCAAATCGTCACGCTTTTTACCGGTAACGCGAAGCTGTTCACCTTGAATAGAGGCCTGAACTTTCAGCTTCTTATCTTTTATTAGTTTCACTATTTTTTTAGCTAAGGGCTGATCAATACCTCGTTTGAAGCCTACGGTTTGGCGATGTGTTTTTCCTGTGTGGCTACTATCATTGCGATCCATTGCCGATGTATTTACACCGCGCTTAACCAAAGCGTTACGCAATATATCCATCATCTGTTTAAGTTGGAAGTCATCCTGAGCGCTCATGATCACCGATGCATCTCTGAATTCAAATGAGGCTTCAACGTTTCTGAAATCGAATCGCGTCGATAATTCTCGGTTAGCATTCTCAGTTGCATTTTTTACTTCTTCTTCGTTTAATTCTGAAACAATATCAAATGTAGGCATGGGCGGTCTTCCTAAAGTTATTTTACGTTAGAGATTTGATTGTATCTTGTAAGTTCTACAGAGTTTAGCAAATCTTAAATTGTGTAGACAAAAAAGCCCGCAGTTAGCAGGCTTTTCAAAAGGGTGCTATTGAAACTGAATAACAGCCTTAATAGTGTATGAATCTATGCTTTGCTACTTATGCCTCTTCTTTCCATTGACGCATAAATTATTTTTGCTTGAACAAGTGTAATAACGTTACTTATTAACCAGTACAAAACTAATCCAGCAGGGAAGAAGAAGAAGAAAATACTCATAGCAACCGGCATATACGTCATTATCTTTTGCTGTAACGGGTCAGTGATTGTCATCGGCTGTAAACGCTGCAGCAGGAACATACTTGCACCTGTAAGAATTGGCAACACGTAGTACGGGTCGGCAACTGACAAGTCAGTGATCCAGAAAATGAAGCTTGCATGACGTAATTCAACGCTTTCCAGTAGAACCCAGTATAACGCTAAGAAAATTGGCATTTGTAGAAGAAGCGGGAAGCAACCACCCATGGGGTTTACCTTCTCTTTCTTATACATTTCCATCATTGCTTGAGACATTTTCTGGCGGTCATCACCGAAACGTTCTTTTAATTGGGCCATTTTTGGCTGAAGATTACGCATTTTCGCCATTGACTCATATTGTTTTTTAGTTAGCCAATACATTGCACCCTTCACGACAATCGTCACACAAATAATCGCTAAACCCCAGTTAATAACAATGCCTTGTATCCAGGTTAATAGAGAAAATAACGGTTGTGAAATCATCCATAAGAAACCGTAATCAACGGTAAGGTCGAGGCCTGGTGCAATTGCAGCTAATACGCTTTGCGTTTTAGGTCCCATGTATAATTGGCTAGATATAGTGTCTTCACCGTTTGCTGCTATTGTTACAGGTTTGCCTGTATAGCCAATAATAGCGAAGGTGTTATCAACAATACGACTCGTAATAGTATTGGTTTGTTCCTGTGGTGGTACCCAAGCAGTCACAAAATAATGTTCAATCATGCCAGCCCAACCACCAATGGTAACGGCATTTAGTTTTTCGTCTTCAAAGTCACCGAAACCAAATTTTTCGTATTTGTCATCTTGAGTAGAGTAAGCCCCACCGCGATAAATTGGCATAAACATACTGCCGCCTGGCTGGTCTAAAGTAGTTTGCTTTAACTGTGCAAACTGCGCCATAGTAACGGCAGCGTTGGTGTTATTTTTTACGTCATAGGTAACGTCAACAACGTGTTGATCGCGTCTAAATACGAACGTTTTTGTCACGCTTAAACCTTCAGCTGATGACCATGTTAACGGGACGTTTAAGGTATCGCCGTCCAATGTAAAGTCAGCCTTTGAGGTGCTATATAAAGGACGGCCTTTTGGATTGGAGTCTGGACCGGATTTACCGACCAAGCCGCTTTGGGCAATATGCAGTCTGCCAATATCAGGTTTTAATAACTGATACGAGTCGTCTGCACCTTGAGTCACTGGGTATTTTACTAAATCGGCTCTAACGACGTCGCCGCCTACAAGGTCAATGGTAAGGTCCAGAGTGTCAGTGGTGACAGTAATGAAACGATCGCTGTTAGTTTCCATTGTGCTAATTTGTGGCACAGCGGTTTGGCTTACCGGAACATCCGAAGCGGTATTATTTCCAATAGCGGGAACTGAAGAATTGCTCGGGATTTCGCCATTAGCAGAGGACACACTGGGTATACCTTGACTTGCCGTAGTTTGTTGAACAGGTGGTGTAGCTGGCTTAGGGCCATATGCGTCCTGATATTCAACCCATAATAGATAACTGACTAACAATAAGCCGATAACTAAGAGACTTCTTTGGGATTCCATATTTTTCTCGTTTTAAAGTTTATTTTTAGGTGTTGCTAATGACGATGCTTCGTTGTTCACATTACGTGAATGCGTTACGTTATCTTCACTGGTTCCGGGTACGTAATCAAACCCACCCGGATGCATTGGGTTACATTTCATTATTCTTTTTATAGAAAGCCAAGTTCCCTTAACTAATCCATGTCGTTCCAAAGCTTGATGTGCATAGCAAGAACAAGTTGGATGAAAACGACAGTTTTGGCCTAACATGGGAGATATGAAGACTTGATAACCTTTTATCAACAGTCGAAAGGGCAGAGTTAACAAAGAAAAAGGCGTTGAAGCCTTATTTCCCGTCATTAACTTGCGCTTTGATTGCATCGAGTGGTTAGTTTTCGCCATAATTTCTCTAGTTGAACGACCATCTCTTGATTGTCCAGTTGACCTATACCTTGTTTCGCGATCACGATAATATCAACATTTGGTAGCTGATGTCTCCGTAATCGGAAGCTTTCTCGTATAATTCTTTTTATTGTGTTGCGATCGGTCGCATTTTTGACTTTTTTCTTAGGCACAGTAATACCTAAACGAGCTGTTTCGAGTTCGTTGTGTCTTGCTAGTATGGTGATGTGATTAGAAACTGCGGGAATAGCTTTATCGAATACAAAGGAGAAGTTTTTGGGAGTCAACAAACGTGACTCCCTGGGAAATGAGTTATCTACCGGTTTAATATGCTTTACTCACACATTAAGCTGATAATTTAGCTCTTCCTTTTGCTCTGCGGTTTGCTAGTACTTTACGACCGTTTTTAGTGGCCATACGTGCACGAAATCCGTGAGAGCGCTTACGCTTTAAATTGCTTGGTTGAAAAGTTCTTTTCATGGCCTAATCTCTACTTGTTTCAGTTTAACGTTGAAGCATGAGTTTCAACTAAAATGAAACCTTGCTTGGAAATGGACGCGGAATGATAGAGATCAAAATAGTCATTGTCAACGTTTATCGGCTTTAAAAGCGCTATTTATTTGAATTGTGCATAAATATTGTGCATTGCTTGCTTTTATCCACATTTAGCCTTGTATCTTGTAGTCTAGGTACGCCAATATGGCATGATATATGCGCAAATTTTCAGCATAACGGCCTTAACAATTCATTTAATTGAATGAATACATAAGGTTATCCCCAGATAAAGTTGTTATATAACAGTTGTTTAGCATTTCAACACTGTTTAGAGGTAATTGTACTAAAAGAATTGCTAATTATCTGTGGATAAATAAATGAAAATCCCCTATTCTTATCGCCCTTTTTTTAAAGGCTAACAAAGCGGGTGCGCTTTTGAACGGATATAAATGTGCTGATTCTTCCAATATATTCAGAATGAATATGAGTACATTATTTAATCCCCGTTCAAGGTCAGTTTAGGTAATCCACAAATATGAGTTCGTTGCTCAGGGTTTTGGTTACGTTTTTATCACACGGACGCAGTTAGCTTTTATGGTAGACGTATAATGGAGATAGTCAGTTGAGTATAAGTTGGGATCATTGCCTCGAGTTGCTAAAAGAAGAGTTACCTTCTGAACAATTCAACATGTGGTTAAAGCCACTCCGTTCTGAATTTAATGGCGAATCCTTACATTTATATGCAACAAATCATTTTATTCTAGATTGGGTAAGAGATAAGTACCATGGCATGATCACTGAGAGCCTTCGTTCTTTATATGGCCAGGATGCGCCCAATCTTGTTATTACGGTGCGTAGCATTTCTCAACAGAATGCTAACAACACGCAGCAATCTTATACTCAGAACGAAACTCGACAAAACAACTCTCCACAAGATAGATCTCCTAGTGGCCAATTGGCTAACGGGCATAATCAACATAATGGTTATGAACAAAACAAACATGAACTGAGCAATAATCAAAACAACAGTAACGGTCAGATGTTTGGTAGCAAAAATTCCCAAGAAAATCGTAATAATGGGTCTTACTCACAAAATAATGACGATCGCCCACCGCCCTCAACTTCTAATAATGATTCAGGTCACGGTGCTAATGATTATAAAGAAGGGATCGATGTTGACCGCAGGAAAGTGGGTGTAGACGCTACTAATAAGCGCCCAGGAAATCCTAACAACGTTGGTCAAAATCCGTTTATGAGTAAGCAGCATAAGCATGCTCGCTCAACGCCAGCGGTTGGTGGTATTGATATCAATTTAGGTCATCATGCTCAAGAAGATGCTGGGCAAGGTTCGCGACAGAATAATTCTTATCAGAGCAACAACGCGTTTAATCAAAATTCAGAAGTGGGAAAAGCGCCGATCCCGCTAAGCAATACCCATAAAAGCAATGTTAACCCCGAATATACATTTGAAAACTTTGTCGAGGGTAAGTCGAATCAATACGCAAGAGCGGCGGCTATTCAGGTTGCTAATAATCCCGGAAAATCTTACAACCCATTGTTTCTTTATGGTGGGACAGGCTTGGGTAAAACCCATTTAACGCATGCGGTAGGAAATGGGATCTTAGCTAATAATCCAGATGCAAAAATTGTTTATATGCATTCGGAGCGCTTTGTACAAGATATGGTTAAAGCACTGCAAAACAATGCGATAGAAGAGTTTAAGCGCTTCTATCGGTCGGTTGATGCACTGCTGATAGATGACATTCAATTTTTCGCGAACAAAGACCGTTCTCAGGAAGAGTTTTTTCACACGTTCAATGCGCTGTTAGAAGGTAATAAACAGATTATTCTAACGTCGGACCGATACCCAAAGGAAATAGACGGTGTAGAAGATAGACTCAAGTCCCGATTCGGATGGGGACTAACCGTTGTGATAGAGCCCCCCGAGCTAGAAACTCGAGTTGCAATATTGATGAGAAAGGCACATGAGTGCAACGTAAATCTACCAAACGAAGTTGCATTTTTCATGGCAAAGCGTTTACGTTCGAACGTCAGAGAATTGGAAGGTGCGTTGAACCGAGTTATTGCGAATGCAAATTTTTCAGGCAGACCTATTACAATTGATTTTGTTCGCGATGCATTGCGGGATTTACTTGCCTTACAGGACAAGTTAGTTACTATTGAGAATATACAGAAAACAGTGGCGGATTATTATAAAATCAAAGTCGCTGATATACTGTCTAAAAGACGAAGCAGAAGTGTGGCTCGTCCAAGACAAGTTGCGATGGCATTAGCAAAAGAACTAACAAATCACAGCTTACCTGAAATAGGTAATGCATTCGGTGGAAGAGATCATACAACGGTCATCCATGCTGTGAGAAAAGTTGTTCAGCTTCGCAATGAAAGTCATGATATAAAAGAAGATTATAAAAACTTAATAAGAACGCTTTCTTCCTAATAATTTTAACGAGACGAGATAAATGAAATTTACCATTAGCCGTGAAGGTTTATTACAACCGCTTCAACTAGTTTCTGGCGCTGTTGAACGACGTCACACACTGCCCATATTATCTAACGTGCTGATTAAAGTTAGTGAGGGTACGCTGTGGCTAACAGGTACAGATTTGGAAGTAGAACTGATTTCAAGCGTTAAGTTGTCTGGCAGTTTTAGCGATGGTGAGATAACAGTACCGGCTAAAAAATTGGTTGATATCATCCGTGGTATTAATGGCGAAAGTAATATTATCTTCGAGATTGAAGAGAACAAAGCCATTATAAAATCGGGTCGTGGTAAGTATACGCTCTCGACTTTGTCTGCGAGCGATTATCCTAACCTTGAAGATTGGGAAGGCGAAGTTGAGTTTGAAGTAAAGCAATCTGATTTAAAGGGCTTAATTGAAAAAACACACTTTTCAATGGCGCAGCAAGATGTCCGTTATTATCTTAATGGAATGAGTTTAGAAACTGAAGAACATGTTATTAGAACAGTAGCAACTGATGGTCATCGCCTTGCGTTGTCGACGCTCGATTACACAGCTGCTACTTTACCAGCGCGCCAGGTTATTATTCCAAGAAAGGGCGTGTTGGAAATAATTCGATTAATTGAAGACAATGACACCTTAGTGAAAGTGCAAATTGGTAGTAACCATATACGCATTTTTTCAACAGACTTTATCTTTACCAGTAAATTAGTGGACGGTCGTTTTCCTGATTACAGAAGAGTGTTGCCTAAGGGTTCAGACAAAGCAGTTTGGTCTTCGCGCGAGCTTCTGAAGGCTGCATTCTCAAGAGCAATGATCCTGTCGAACGAAAAATTCAAAGGCGTGCGGTTGAACTTAGCATCTGGTGAACTGAAAATTACAGCCAATAACCCAGAGCAAGAGCAAGCAGAGGAAATCGTAGACGTTAACTATGAGGGCGAAGATTTAGAAATAGGTTTTAACGTTGCTTATCTTATTGATGTTTTGAATGTTCTGAATTCCGAAAACGTAATCTTTAATTTATCGGACGCGAACGCAAGTGCATTGATTCATGCTGAAGGCGATGAGTCTGCGCTCTATGTTATTATGCCGATGCGTCTATAATTATTATTAAGGGCAAACCCTAGCCTTTATGCATCTATCTTTAGTGCAACTTGCTCAATTTCGGAATTTTGAACAAGTTGCCTTTTCCCCCTGCAAATCTCTTAATATCATCCACGGTGCTAACGGCGCTGGGAAGTCATCTATTCTGGAAGCAATTCATCTGTTAGGTTTTGGCCGCTCCTTTAGAACGAACCGTCAAAACTCTGTAGTTAAACACACCATGGATACCGCGACTGTGTTTAGCCGTTTGATTGATGAAGAGGGAGTAGAACAAAAAATTGGTTGTACCCGCCATAAGTCAGATGGTTTTGAATTTAGTATTAATGGAGAGAGAACAAAGAAACTTTCCGATGTGGTACGAAAAATTCCGATGCAAATTTTTACGCCACAGAGCAGCGACCTTATTATAGGGCAGCCAATGCTACGGAGGCGATTTGTTGATTGGGCATTGTTTCACGTGAAACATGGCTACGCAGATCTGATGTCGGCATACACTAAAACGCTCTCTCAACGTAATGCACTATTAAGAAATCATGTGAATACGGGAAAGGCGATAGATAGCCAACAGTTCAACTATTGGACCGATTCTCTGTGTAGATATGGGAATTTAGTTTCAGACGCTAGAAAGACGTATTTGGCAGCAATAAATGCAGAAGTAGTTGCACTTTATAGTCAATTTATACCTGAGTTCAAGATAGAACTAAGGTATAATACCGGCTGGGATAAAGGGACTGAGTTAGAAGAATCTCTTACTCTTAAAAAGTCACGTGATTTGCAATATGGATACACAACGGTGGGGCCACATAAAGGTGATATTAAATTTACCGTTAATGGGCTAAGTGCTGCTGAGAATCTTTCTCGAGGGCAACTCAGGATCCTAGTGTCTATATTGCAAATTGCACAAATGAAAATGTTTTCTTCATTAAGCAATAAATCAACTATCTATTTAATTGATGATATTGCAGCTGAGTTGGATGAGAAAACACGAGAGCATTTTTTGGACTTAATACTTGAAACAGATACGCAAGTGTTCGTAACGGCTATTGAGACCTCGCAATTCGAATTCACAAATAAATATAATGATAAAAAAGTGTTTCACGTGGAACATAACCAAGTGAACGAGGAGTAAAAAATGTCAGAACAGAATTACGATTCTTCGAGTATCAAAGTTCTAAAGGGATTAGATGCAGTTCGTAAACGTCCAGGTATGTACATCGGTGATACTGACGATGGTACCGGCTTACACCACATGGTATTCGAAGTTGTTGATAACTCAATCGATGAGGCATTAGCGGGACATTGTAAAGATATCATAATCAAAATACATTCTGACAACTCCGTTTCGGTAAGCGATGACGGCCGCGGTATACCTACCGAGATCCATGAAGAAGAGGGCGTTTCAGCAGCCGAAGTTATTATGACTGTATTGCACGCTGGCGGGAAGTTTGACGATAACTCTTATAAAGTATCAGGCGGACTACACGGCGTGGGTGTTTCAGTTGTAAACGCACTTTCAAAAAAACTGACTATTAATATCCGTCGTAGAGGCGAGATATTCGAGCAAGAATACGATATGGGTGTGCCGGTCGCGCCGTTAGTTGCTACTGGAAAAACAGAAAAATCAGGTACAACAATTCGTTTTTGGCCAAGTGAAGAAACCTTCACAAATATCGAATTTCATTATGAAATTTTGGCTAAACGAGTTCGTGAGCTTTCATTCCTCAACTCTGGCGTTTCAATCATCCTTGAAGATGAAAGAGACGGTCGTAGAGACCACTTTCATTACGAAGGTGGAATAAGAGCTTTCGTAGAATATCTGAATACCAACAAAACAGTAGTGCATCAAAAAGCATTCTATTTTGATTTACACCGCGAAGATGGAATTTCTGTTGAAGTTGCCATGCAGTGGAACGATGGTTTCCAAGAAAATATCTTCTGCTTTACAAACAATATTCCTCAAAGAGACGGTGGAACTCACTTAGCCGGTTTTCGTGGCGCATTAACAAGAACCCTTAATACCTTTATGGAAAAAGAGGGTATGAATAAGAAGCACAAAACCAACGCTAGCGGCGACGACGCTCGTGAAGGTTTAACCGCTGTTATCTCAGTAAAAGTGCCTGATCCTAAATTCTCATCACAAACCAAAGATAAATTAGTTTCTTCTGAGGTCAAGTCTGCAGTTGAAAGTGCGATGGGCGAACAACTTGCTGACTACTTAATTGAAAATCCAAGTGAAGCTAGGATCATTGTTGGTAAAATTATTGATGCAGCTAGAGCAAGGGAAGCCGCGCGCAAAGCTCGCGATATGACTCGCCGTAAAGGCGCCTTAGACCTTGCAGGTTTGCCTGGAAAACTAGCTGATTGCCAGGAAAAAGATCCTGCCTTATCTGAATTATATATAGTAGAAGGTGACTCTGCTGGCGGTTCAGCTAAGCAGGGACGTAACAGAAAGAACCAAGCAATACTTCCATTAAAAGGAAAAATTCTCAACGTAGAAAAAGCACGTTTTGACAAGATGCTATCTTCTCAAGAGGTTGCAACACTTATTACAGCCTTAGGTTGTGGCATTGGTCGTGACGAATACAATCCTGATAAATTAAGATATCACAGCATCATTATTATGACAGATGCTGATGTCGATGGTTCTCACATCAGAACCTTATTGTTAACTTTCTTCTTCCGTCAAATGCCAGAGTTGATTGAGCGTGGTTATATTTATATTGCACAACCGCCGCTGTATAAAATAAAGAAAGGGAAACAAGAGCAATATTTGAAAGATGATGAGGCTTACACAAACCTTATTACATCTATTGCCGTCGATGGCGCAAGCTTATATGTAAGCCCTGATGCTCCGCCAATTAGAGAGTTAAGCTTAGAAAATATGGTTAAGCTTTATCAATCTACGCAAACAATGATCAGCAGAATGCATAGAAGAATGCCAAGTTCGATTTTAAGACAGCTTGTTTACTTGGATGTAATGACCAAAGAAACGCTAGCCGATAAAGAAAAACTTGGCCAGATTGGGCAAGCGCTAGTTGACCAACTTGGAACATCTGAAGATGACGGTCAAAGTTTTCAATACAGCGTTAACGCTACTGAAAATGGCTTGAACGAACTTGAAATTATCATGAAGATGCATGGTATTGATTATAACTATACATTTACGCAAAGTTTCATCGAAGGACCCGAGTACAAGCGTATTAGAGCCTTGAACGAAACAATCAACGGTCTTATGGAAGAAGGGTCTTACATTCAGCGTGGTGAAAAGACTCAAGCTGTTACCACTTTTGAAGAAGCTTTGGTTTGGTTAGTTAAAGAAGCTGAACGAGGTCAATACAAGCAGCGTTATAAAGGTCTAGGTGAAATGAACCCAGAGCAGCTTTGGGAAACCACAATGGATCCTGATCAGCGCCGCATGTTGCAAGTAAAAATTGAAGATGCTATTTCGGCAGACCAATTATTTACAACCTTAATGGGTGACCATGTTGAACCGCGAAGAGACTTTATTCAAACTAATGCGCTGAATGTAGAAAACTTAGACGTGTAGTTTACTGACTGTATACAAAGAAATAAAAAGGGTGCTCATTTTGTGATGAGCACCCTTTTTTATGCTTAGAAACAAAAGGCAGGACCAAAACCGATTATGTCGAACAACAATTGAAGTTTGTCACCGTTGAGAATTCGATGGGCGTCATCCAAACGTCACTTTGGCGAAAACCACCAGCTTCGACTTGGTTAAAAAGTGAGGTCGCTATCGTTGGCGCAATTGCCAATGGACTAGCCAAAACTCATATCGAACTTGCTAAAATAGACTAGCGTAAATATGTAGTTGCCTATGCTGAAATAAGAGAGGCCATTACCCATACAATCAGCGGATTTGAAGACTTTAATGAACGCATAAATACCTTAGGTGAATTCGTATTGCTAAACCCGGTAAGAGATAGTCTCACTTTTCTGATAAACAACGGCAACGCTAACTTTGTAATTCATGCTATTAATACGCTGACTATGCAAGACGATGAATTTCTATAAATAAAAATTCGAAGTCACGACCAGTTTAATACAAGGGTTTACACTAATGATGATCGGTATAGAGGAATTAAGGGAACAAGGCGAGCTATTTTTATTATTGCCTGCGATGCCAACGGTTTTGCTTTCAAAGAATTTGAAAAGGTCGATGTCCAAGCTCTGTCACAAAAAACGATAAAATAGAGCGTAGTTTCATGTTGGTATTTTATGCTATGCCGCGAGGATGCATTGCAGGCTAATTATCCAGAAACTAACAATCTCATCAGCATTAAAGACTTCGCCGATAAAAGCTTCACGCCTGCATATACTTCAGTACCGGTGCGTTTAATTGCGACGACACAAGAATGATTAATTGACGACCCTAGAGATAGTTAGCTCGGGGTCATTATTATCAGATATATCGAATTCAAACATAAACATGCCTGTTTCTGAAGGTATGAACTGAATATTCTGACTACTTAGCTCACAAACTAATTCAACGGCATCGTACATTTCTACGATGCGCGGTGCATACTCAAACCCGCAGTTAAACTCTGGTGTCCAACTAGCGTCTGCAACTTTAAAATCGTATGGCTGACCATCTGCAATTAATTCAATGGTAATCGTGTACAGGTAAGGGCTAACGCGCTTAAATTTAAACTGCTCAGTAGCTTCCCACCAATTAAACACACCGCGTAAGTACATGTCCTGATAATTTTTATCCGGCTCAAAACTAATCAAGTCTCTGGCTGAACGAGTTGTACACGCACTTAATGCAAATAAACTAAATGTTAATACCATTAACTTTGTAAATCTATGCATAGCCATTTGCCCTTAAACTGCTAGCACTGAAACGTCTGCAACGGACAAAAATAATTGTCTCGCTTTGCCAACAAGCGCTACACGATTTGATTTTACTTTTTCATCATCTGCCATAATCATGACATCATCAAAAAAGTTATTCAAAGGTGTTTTAAGCACCGTTAACGACGCCAATACTTCATCGTAAGACAGCTTTTCAATCAGGCTCGCCACCTGCGTCTCAGCGCTTTCTAATGAAAGGAATAGTGCCTTCTCGGCTTCCTCACTAAAGAGTGCTGAATCAATTGCCGGTAGCGCATTAATATCAATATCATTTTTATTCAATATATTGGCAACGCGTTTGTTTGCGGCAACTAAATCAACTGCACTTTCCATTGCTTTGAATGCAGTGACCGCTTTTATGCGCGCATCAAAATCAATAGCAGTTGTTGGCTGCTGAGTCATCACTGCCATAACAACATCACCCGCAATTTCTTGGTCTTGGTAGAACGGCTTAAATCTGTCTAATAAGAAGGTGTGTACCTGTGAAGCTGTTTCAGCATTCGATAATTTTTCACCATATATATTAACGACGCTGTCAACCATCGCTTTTAACTCAATCGGTAGCTTATTCTCAACCAATATACGTAAGATACCGATGGCAGAGCGACGAAGCGCGAATGGATCTTTATCGCCTTTCGGCAATTTGCCTATACCAAATATCCCTACAAGGGTATCGAGCTTCTCAGCAAGCGATAATATATAACCGGCTGTAGAAGTAGGAAGCTTGTCACCAGCAAAACGAGGTAAGTATTGTTCTTCTATGGCTAGCGCAACTTCTGCGTGCTCACCATCATGCAAGGCATAGTGATGTCCCATGATCCCTTGAACACTTGGAAACTCCATCACCATATCGCTTAGCAAATCCGCCTTGGCTAAGGCCGCTGCTCGCGCAACATGAGTAGAGTCGATGCCTAAGGCCTCAGCGATACTGTTACTTATTGCCACTAAACGTGCTGTTTTTTCAGCAACAGTGCCTAATTCTTTTTGAAACAAAACGGTCGCGAGTTTTTCAGCTTTAGATGCGAGGGTTGTTTTCTTATCGTTTTCGAAGAAAAACTTAGCATCCGCTAGTCTTGGTCGGATAACCTTTTGATTTCCTTCGATTATTTGCTTCGGATCCTTGCTTTCAATGTTTGTTACAAACAAGAATGTTGAAGACAGTTGACCGTCTGAATCCAGCAGAGGAACGTACTTTTGGTCGTCCTTCATGGTGTAAATAAGCGCTTCTTTTGGCACATCCAAAAAGTCAGCTTCAAACTTAGCTGTCAAAACCACTGGCCATTCTACAAGCGAAGATATTTCTTCTAACAGGGCAAGGTCATAGTCAGGGCTTAACCCCAATTCTTTTGCTTTCTTACTAAGTCCAGCTTCAATGGTATCTGTGCGTTGAGCGTAATCAGCAACGACATATTGCGCAGTTAACGCGCTCGCATAGTTGTCTGCATGGTCTAAAGTGAAACGACGTTCTCCATGAAAGCGGTGACCCGATAGCTGATTTGCAGAGCTTAATCCAAACAAAGAAACGGGTAGAACTTCCGTACCAAACATCACGCACAAAGTGTGAACAGGGCGAATAAATTCTGCCGATGATGACCCCCAACGCATAGGCTTTGGAATGGGTAATTTTTTCACTGTAGTGTGCAATACATCCTGCAACACATCCTTTAAGGCTTTACCTTTAACTTCGGCAATGTGCAGCAGCCACTCGCCTTTGTCTGTCTTCAATCTTGATGCTTGAGCAACATCAATGCCGTTTCCTTTAGCCCAGCCTTGCGCGGCGCGGGTAGGGTTACCATCCGCATCAAACGCAGCGGAAACTGCAGGTCCGCGTTTTTCAACACGACTATCTGGCTGAGAGCCCGCGCAGTTCTGAACGATAACTGCTAAGCGACGAGGAGCAGCGAAAGGCTGAATATCATCAAACTCGAACCCAGCTTTACTGAGTTCGTCTTTAATATTTTGCGTGAAACTTTCAGACAATTTTTTGAGTGATTTTGGTGGAAGCTCTTCGGTGCCTAGTTCAATCAATAGGTTTTGTTTAATTACTGTCATTGCTTAGGCCTCCTTCTGCTGATCACGGGCATTATCATTGTCACCCTGTACATTTTTACAAAGAGGGAAGCCAAGTGCTTCACGTGAAGCATAATACATCTCTGCACAAGCTTTGGATAAGGTGCGAACGCGCAATATATAGCGCTGTCTTTCCGTTACGGAAATCGCGTGGCGCGCGTCTAGTAAGTTGAATGCATGAGAGGCTTTCATTACTTGCTCATAGGCAGGTAAGGGCAGCTTTGCTTCAATTAGCTTATTGCTCGCTTTCTCACACTCATCAAAGGTAAGAAAAAGGAAATCAACGTCAGCATGTTCAAAGTTGTACGCCGACTGTTCTATTTCGTTTTGTAAGAACACATCACCGTAGGTTACTTTACCCATTGGGCCGTCGGTCCAAACTAAGTCATAGATACTGTCCACGCCTTGGATATACATAGCCAAGCGTTCAAGACCATATGTAATTTCACCAGTAACAGGTTTGCACTCAAGTCCACCTACCTGTTGAAAGTAAGTAAACTGAGTAACTTCCATACCGTTTAACCATACCTCCCAACCAAGACCCCAAGCACCAAGAGTAGGTGATTCCCAATTATCTTCAACAAATCGGATATCATGTACAAGCGGATCGAAGCCCAGCATTTCAAGCGAGCCTAAATACAGCTCCTGAAAGTTATCAGGTGAAGGTTTCAACATCACTTGGAACTGATAGTAGTGCTGCAATCGATTCGGGTTTTCACCGTAGCGACCGTCAGTTGGACGGCGACATGGCTGAACATAAGCACTGCTAATTGGCTCTGGACCTAACGAACGAAGAAACGTCATTGGATGGAATGTGCCTGCGCCCACTTCCATATCAAGAGGCTGAATAATAACGCATCCTTGAGATGCCCAGTAGTCTTGCAGTGCAAGGATAAGACCCTGAAAGGTCTTGCTGTCATATTTATGCATAAGTGCTAAATTCTTCTATGCTCAGTGAATGAAATTCAAATAGTCGTTGGTGTCGCTTATTTGTGGCTCTGCTGTTGTGTAATTCAAAGTCGAAATAGGTAATTTAACCAACCTAAAAAATTAACCGTAGAGTATACCGCCTAGTGAGGTCAATTGGTAACCCCTGCACCGCAGATATTCAATTAACAGAGTGCAAAAAAAAGCATTTCGGCAAAATTTAAGCTTTGTGTGAGATTATTTCTGCCATTTGTGTTTCCAGGTGCGTTTGCATGCGCTTTTGCAAACTATGCTTATCTGGTCATTTGAGTAGTAGATTTAGTGCTCGATAAGTTTTACGCTTAGCTCCAACAGTCGTTGTCATCAATTTGTCAATCGAGCAATCAAGATCTTCCTATATGAGAGTAAGCTGGAACGTTAGCTTGCTTGTTGATGCAGCGGTAAGTTAACAAACTTTATAAGAGAGCTAGCAATGACGCATTCTTTTACGACTGATAGTGGGCAAAGTAAACTTGCTTGCGCTTGGGAAACCACTGATCCTGAATACATTGCCTATCACAATGAGCATTGGGGTAGGCCAGTGTTAAATAGCAAAGAGCTCTTTGCAAAACTCTGCCTTGATGGTCAACAGGCTGGCTTAAGTTGGATAACAATCCTGCGGAAACAAAAAAACTACGAAGCGGCGTTTCACCACTTCAATCCACAAGACATTATTAAAATGACCGAGGACGACGTTATTGCTTTAATGCATAACAAAGGAATAGTGCGTAATAAATTGAAAATACAATCCGTCATTAAAAATGCTCATGCATTTCTTAAGATAGAAGAATCCATCCCTTTCAATGCATACCTATGGCAATTTTCTGACTTCCGTGTGATTCAAAATACCTGTAAAAATAGAGACGATGTTGCAAGCACATCGATTGCTTCGGACGCAATGGCTAAGGCCTTAAAAAAATCAGGCTTCAGTTTTGTAGGAAGCACTATTTGCTATGCATTCATGCAAGCCGTTGGCATGATAAACGATCACCTTGTAACCTGTCCCTGCCATAAAGCTCTTTGTGAAGAGAAGGCAGAAGTAGACAAGAAATTAATAGTATTGCAACAAATGGCGGCTAGTTTACAACCGTAAGCTGTGGGGCGTTCTACGGATATTTCAAAAGGTGTGCCTGACTATTCTGACCTTGCGACATAATCCTAAATAGTTACATTTTATGAAATGAGAGCTTGATATAAACATCGGACAGCAAGGCTTGTTGCCTTGCGTCAATTAATTCTTTTAAACCTCACAGCTAAATAGTCTCAAGCGAACGATTTCCTCTTGAATACCAGTTTCCGCCTCGCTCTCAAGCTGTTCTCGTTGCTTATCTTGACGACGCCGCTCTTGCTTGCTTAAAGCATCACGCTCTTTGTGCGTTGGATAGTCTTTTATTTTTTCGTATAAGCTATGTAGTTCTGGATAGACTGTCGAATAGTCCGGGATGTTTGCTATCGGAAGAGCCTTGAGCAAGTTACAAATGCGAACAGCGCCTTCAGAATAGTTACATTGCTGCTGTTGCATTGCAAACGCAATGGTCTGGATGCTTTGCTCCATCGACTCTATGCGTTTATTTCTCGCATTTTGCTGACGAATATTTTGTTGCTTGAGTAAATACAATGTTTTACCCGCATAAATGCCAAGGGCAATAATAATTATTGCCCCTAAAATTGGTAGTATTAATTCAGTCATTTCTCTGCTTAATCTTTGAAGTCATCTATACTAATTGCGTCTAAACCGGCAAGAGGATCATCTTCTTCTTCAATTTCTTCTGCAGTATCGATACCAAGCATTTCACAAAGTACCAAATGTCGAGCCAATTTGACATCTACATAGTCTTGCTCTAACTTTGTTAAGCTCTTAGTTTCCTGCTTATCGAGCAGCTTCTGTAGCTTGTCATCCGCTTCAATAGCATCCAATTCGTGCTTAGGTGTTCTATAGCTAACTTTTTCTTCTACAGGTTTACTACTTGTCTTCTTATGGCGCAGTAAATCGATAGGAACTTTACTACCTAGGCGAGGGTCTTTTTTCTGGTTTTGCCTAGCATTTTCTGCGGTTTCAACGTCGCTATTGCGAGTTCCTGCTTTATTCCCACTTTTCTTTCTAATGCGATCGGAAGGGGTACGTACAATCGGAATAGTCGATTTTGGCGTACCTATTTGTCCGCCTTTTCTTGATTTTTTACTAGCCATATTTGCCTCTTTCTTACTGCGTCGTTATCTACGGAAACTGCCAATTAAGGGTGTTTGATAAGGACTGCACAGCGATTGTGTATCTTCAGTTGCCTGTATTATACCTGAGCACAAGGGGTTATTGATAAGGGTAATTACTAATTCTTTTTAAACGGAGGGAATTTTTTCGAAATCGTTCGGTCTATATTTACAGATTGTTGTTTATATTAATAAATTTATCCACAAAAAAGATGTGATAAAGAAAGCATAAAATAGAAGAGGGACACCAATTACTTGAGTGGGCTACAGAGTGTCTAGAAAGAAAAAAGGTGATAGCCGAGGCTATCACCTTAATTTAATCAGTGTCTAATGACACCTCTCCCGTATCAGCACATCATGTGCTTTGTTGTTCATAATGTTACTTTTCACTTTTTCTTATTATTGACGAAATAGTAACGAACTTTGTTCTAGGTCTTCCTGACGCTTTATTATTATTTTGTTTTAGAAGCAGCTAACCAAAGTTGATAGTGTTTACTATCGCTTAAGATGCGCTGTCTCTAAAAGATGAGTAGATAATACGCTAAAAAATAAAATTTACAACTTTTTTACAAATAAAAGTTTATTTATTTAAATTAGTGTAATCCACCCAAGTACTTAGATAATATCTCGATATCTTCATCGGTCAATTTTGCAGCAATTCCACGCATCATGCCGTTCATATCGTTTGCTCTTGTGCCGTCTCTGAACATTTTTAGCTGTGAGCTTGTATATTCAGCATGTTGTCCACTGATAATCGGAAACCCTGCGAGACCCATGCCTTTACCAGTAGGACCGTGGCATGAGATACAAGATGTTATTCCTCTATCTGCGTCACCGCCTCTGTAAAGAGCTTGTCCTGCTTCTATAACGTCTTCAGGTGTTTCACCTGCTTTTTGGTCTTGACTCGAAAAGTATGCCGCTAGATCCGCAATGTCCTGATCAGACAGCGCTGCAGCCATACCATTCATCACTGCATTATTACGACCTTCTTTGCCGCCAGTGCGCGATGCCAGTCTAAACTCTGTCAATTGCTTTACCAAATAACCTTCATGCTGCCCCGCAATTTTCGGGTTCATGGCAATTGCACTATTGCCGTCACCGCCATGGCAAGCTGAACATGTCAATGATTTTGCTTTCCCTGCTTCTGCATCACCTTCAGCAAAGGCAAAGGAAGTGAATCCTAACGTTAAACAAACAAGCAAACCTAGTTTTTTCATACTTAATCTCTTCATACGGGTAATTAGCAAAACAACTTCTCAAATCTAATTGGAGAACGTGGTATTGTACACAAATACTGGCCGAAAAAAACTCTTCCACACTCATTGTATGGATATAAATGAATGATTGATAACTCATTTACGCAAATTATTAGTTACAATACAAAAAATATCGGCTTTATTTATAAAAACTCCAGTTCAACATTCTTCTTTATTAAGTGAAAACATGTCTTATTTTACCAAAGCAACTTTCTTAACCAGCGCACCAAGCATTGAGCATCTATCTAATTCCGACGGAATGGAGGTTGCGTTTGCCGGTCGCTCAAACGCTGGAAAATCAAGTGCACTAAATAGATTGACCCGACAAAAGGGCCTTGCGAGAACCAGTAAAACGCCAGGTAGAACCCAGTTAATTAATATGTTCGAGTTAGACAGTGAGCGACGCTTAGTTGACTTGCCTGGCTACGGTTATGCAAAAGTGCCGCTCGATATGAAGTTGAAGTGGCAAAAATCTTTAGGTGAGTATTTGCAAAAACGCAAGTGCTTGAAAGGACTGGTCGTGTTGATGGATATCCGCCATCCGCTAAAAGATCTAGATCAAAACTTAATTCATTGGGCCGTAGAAGTGAATTTACCGGTGCTAATTTTGCTGACCAAAGCTGATAAATTAAAAGCAGGTAAGCGCAAAGCGCAAACGCTAATGGTGCGCGAAGCCTCAATGGCGTTTTGTGGCGACGTGACCGTGCATTCGTTTTCGTCGCTCAATGGTTTAGGCGTACCTGAATTAGAACAAGTTTTGTTTAAATGGCTCGGACTTGAAAGACAGCTTAAAGATGATGCTGAAGAGATTGTTGAATAGCGCTAGCGGAATAAAATACTGGCTTAAACAGACTACAAATACGAGCCAGTAAAAATTGTTCGGAAAAAAGAAAAGCCCCGTCAAAATGACGGGGCCAATTGTCTTGGGAGAACAACACATTCACAGTGTAAGACGAGTCATTTTCCAATAAGTTCACACTAGAACGAAAAAATCTAAAATTTATTTTTTCTTAACCCTTTAGACTCGCTTACACCTAGTATTTGTTCTCCAAATTTGCCGATAGCAAAAGCATATTGCTACACAACACGCTCACTAGTTCTTAATGTGCTTCATCCCAATTATTACCGATACCAACGTCGACCACTAGCGGAACGTCAAGTCCGACAGTGTCTTCCATTAACGATTTTATTTTTGCCACATATTCGTCAACGCGATCTTCTTTTATTTCAAAAACTAGTTCATCGTGCACCTGCATAATCATCAAAATATCTTCGTCGTTGATGTCGTTAATCCAAGCATCAACATCGATCATCGCTTTTTTAATAATATCTGCTGCTGTGCCTTGCATTGGCGCATTGATTGCAGCGCGCTCGGCACCCTTTCTACGCATTGCATTGCTCGCTTTTATATCAGGAAGATACAATCTGCGGCCAAACACGGTACTAACATAGCCGGTTTCTTTCGCACCTTCTCGCGTAGATTCCATATAGGTCAAGACACCAGGATAACGCTCAAAATATAAGTCCATATATTGTTGCGCATCATAGCGTGAAATATTCAGTTGTTTAGATAGGCCAAAGGCTGACATACCGTATATCAAACCAAAGTTAATGGCCTTGGCGCTGCGTCTTTCATTAACAGACACTTGTTCTAGCGGCACATCAAACACTTCTGCAGCGGTCGCACTGTGAATATCTTTGCCTTCTGAAAACGCACTCACTAAGCCTTTATCTTTACTCAAATGAGCCATAATGCGCAGCTCAATTTGACTGTAATCTGCAGCCACAACTTTATACCCAGGGCGAGCGATGAATGCTTGGCGAACCAGTCTTCCCTCTGCTGTTCTAATTGGGATATTCTGTAAGTTAGGATCGGTGGAAGAAAGGCGACCTGTTGCCGTCACCGCTTGGTGATAAGAGGTGTGCACTCTGCCGGTTCGATGATGGATCATCTTGGGAAGCTTGTCGGTATAGGTATTTTTGAGCTTTGTTAGCCCACGATACTCCATTATCTTCTTCGGAAGTTCATATTCTAGTGCAAGTTCTTGCAGCACTTCCTCTGATGTAGAGGGCGCGCCTTTTGGCGTCTTCTTCACTACCGGCAAACTCATTTTTTCAAAAAGAATGTGCTGAAGCTGTTTCGTCGAGCCCAAGTTGAAAGCTTCACCGGCTAATTCATGAACCTCTTTTTCAAGCTCCATAATACGCGCGGCTAACGTTTGGCTTTGCTGACCTAATAGCTGACTGTCGATCAACACACCGTTTTGTTCCATTTTTGCCAAAACTGAGGACAAAGGCACTTCGATATCGTTCAAAACTGAAGGGAGTTCTCCTTTATCTTGCAGAAGAGCCTGCAGTGCTTTGTGCAAGCGAAGCGTCACATCGGCATCTTCGGCCGCATAGGGAGCAGCTTCTTCTAATGCAATTTGATTAAACGTAATTTGTTTCGCGCCTTTGCCGGCAATGTCTTCAAAATGAATTGTATTATGGCCGAGGTATTTGAGCGACAGGCTGTCCATGTTATGGCGTGTAGCCACACTGTTTAGTACATATGACGCCAGCATTGTGTCGGATAAAATCCCTTGCAGGGAAATATCATAGTTGGCGAGCACGTTTTTGTCGTATTTGATGTGCTGACCAATTTTCTTCGCAGACTTATCTTCCAATATTGGTTTAAGCTGGGTAAGCACGACGTCGCGCTCAAGTTGTTCTGGTGCGCCAGGATAATCATGCGCAACTGGAATATAGCAGGCTTCGTTTTCACTGGTAGCGAATGACAGTCCAACTAGTTCAGCCTGCATGTAGTCAACACTAGTGGTCTCAGTATCAACCGCATAATATTCTGCAGCGTTGATTTTGCTAATCCATTGATCTAGTTGTGCTTGTGTTAGTACGAGCTCATATTTAGCCTTATCGAAAGACTGCGCTGACGTGTTCTCGTTTTGCGCACTGTCCTCGGCACTTGACTCACCGTCTGTGGATAGCGGCTTGCTGGCTTTAGTAACGTCTCTGTCATTATCACTGACTTCGGCAAGCCAACGTTTAAACTCATATTCGGCAAACAATGTCTGCAGTTCAGGCTTGTCCATCTCACCCATGTTCAGAGTAGTCGGTTCATATTCAAGCTTTAAACCACATTCGATGGTGGCTAATTGATAAGAAAGCATCGCTTGTTCTTCATATTGCGCTATTTTTGCGCCCATCGTCTTGGCGCCGCGAAAGTCTAAAGTCGCTATCTTATCGAGATTTGCATAAATCTCTTTTACGCCGCCAATTCCGTTGAGCATTGCGACTGCACTCTTGTCGCCAACACCGGGAATGCCTGGAATGTTGTCTACTTTGTCGCCTTTCATTGCCAAATAATCAATGATCAGTTCGGCTGGCACACCAAATTTTTCAGTCACCCCGTCGATATCCATGGTGGTATTTGTCATCGTATTAATAAGCGTGACATGTTGATCGACGAGTTGGGCCATGTCCTTGTCACCGGTACTAATGACACACTCAATTCCTTGTTCTGATGCTTGGCGCGCTAGTGTACCGATAACGTCGTCGGCTTCTACTCCATCTTCCACAATAATTGGAAAGCCCATCGCTCTAATAATTTTGTGCAAAGGTTTAATTTGCGAACGAAGTTCATCCGGCATGGGTGGGCGGTTGGCTTTGTATTCTTTATAAATATCGTCTCTAAACGTTTTCCCTTTCGCGTCAAAAACCACGGCAATATGACTGGGCTTATATGTGGTCATTAAACTACGCAGCATATTGACTACGCCATAAATAGCGCCTGTGTCTTGGCCTTTTGAATTTGTAAGAGGGGGCAGGCCGTGAAAGGCTCTGAATAAATAAGAGGAACCGTCAACTAGGACTAACGGACTTGTTGATTGTTTTTCCATCATTTGCTCATGTTAATGCTTTATATAGTGAAGAATGCCATATTTATTGGCTTGTAGCTACAAATTGCTTTTTGTACAAGCTGTGGATAAGTCTGTGACTAAAAAGAAGCAAACATAGGTATAAGTGCCTATTCCAGTGATGGAAAAAGCATTCCTAATGGGGGATGTTAATGCAATAATGAAAGAGGAAAAACGTATCCTGTTATTATTATTTATTCCCTTGCTCTTATTTTAACTTGTCGCTAATTTTATAGCTTTTACATATGCAGCTATACATAGCTTGTTACTTATCGCTTGTGGAAAGCTCTAAATATCGAGGAAAGCGAGTGTGAAGTAACCCGTAAAATTTAGCACAAATTGGCGTATTTCCAAGTTTTATTTTCAAGTATTTTATTTGTTCAATTGGAACAATAGCTTAGTAAAAAACGCATATTTTAGTTTTTAAACAGCGTATTTTTGTGAATGGAGCGAGCAATTATTTCAAATTTAAGAGAAATAAATTGGATCTCAGTCCGATTCAATTTACCATCTCGTAGTGGGTGCGCACGTTGCGCGCTTGTTCTGTAATTTCCGCTGCAGCTACTCATCCTAAGTAGTGCAGCAATGAACACACAAGACCATAAACGAAACCAGCTTGGAGTGATTCCCCCAAGCCCAAGTTATTGAAGTTTTGCCTCATAATAAGCCCGTAATAACAATAAAGGCATAGTGTAAATGCAATACCGCGCCATCATACGTATTTTAGGACTTCTCGTTGCTCTGTTCAGTGTCACGATGATCCCGCCTGCGTTGATTTCCCTGATTTATGGAGACGGTAGTGGTTTGGCTTTTGTGCTCGCCTTTGTCTTATCCATTCTTACCGGCCTTGCTTTTTGGTACCCCAACCGCCGCTCCAGAGTTGACTTAAGGGCTAAAGAGGGCTTTCTCATTGTCGTTTTGTTTTGGACCGTACTAGCATCGTTCGGGGCCTTGCCGTTTGCGCTTTTAGAACAGCCCCATATGAGCATTACTGATGCAATGTTTGAAGCTTTTTCAGGTCTAACCACAACGGGCGCAACGGTTATAGAAGGTATAGAGTACTTGCCAAAAGCGGTGCAATTTTATCGTCAACAGCTTCAGTGGCTGGGCGGTATGGGTATCATTGTGTTAGCGGTCGCTATTCTGCCAATTCTTGGCGTGGGTGGCATGCAGTTATATCGTGCTGAAACACCTGGTCCAGTAAAAGATTCAAAAATGACGCCACGCATCGCCGACACGGCAAAGCACTTATGGTACATCTATTTATCACTGACTATTGCCTGTTCAGGCGCCTACTGGCTTGCTGGAATGAATTTATTTGATGCGGTATGCCATGCCTTCTCAACGATTGCTATCGGTGGTTTCTCTACCTACGACGCTAGCCTCGGCTACTTCAATAGCGTAGCCGTGAATATAGTGTGCGTTGTTTTCCTTTGGATTGCAGCGCTTAACTTCTCGCTCCACTATGCAGCTGTCTCTGGTAGAAATATTAAAAATTATTTCAAAGATCCTGAGTGCAAAGCGTTCTTCACTATTCAATTAAGTTTGGTGACATTATGCTTCCTAGCCTTGGTCTATCATTCGGTTTATGAAACGGCTGAGATGGCCCTCGATCAGGCTCTAATTCAAGCTGTCTCAATTAGTACGACTGCGGGCTTTGCCACTACTGATTTTTCCGCGTGGCCAGCATTTCTGCCTATCGTATTAATATTTTCAAGCTTTATTGGTGGTTGCGCTGGTTCAACAGGCGGTGGCCTCAAAGTGATTCGTGTCTTCCTGCTGTTTTTGCAAGGCAAGCGTGAAGTAGATCGACTCATTCACCCTAAGGCGGTATACGCAGTTAAACTCGGTGACCGAGCGATGCCAGAACGAGTTGTTGAAGCTGTGTGGGGATTTTTCTCTGCATATGCGGTTGTGTTCGTGGTCATCATGGTTGCGCTCATTGCAACAGGTATGGATGATATCACGGCGTTTTCTGCAACGGCGGCAACCTTAAACAACTTAGGTCCGGGTCTCGGCGCAGTCTCAGGCACATACGCTGACGTTACAGATGCTGGGAAGTGGCTGCTAGTCGTTGCTATGCTGTTCGGACGACTGGAAATATTTTCACTACTTGTTTTATTCTCGCCAACATTCTGGCGCAGCTAATTAGCTACAGCGCTTTATTAAGCGTTATACTTATGAACTCTATCCGAAAAATAGGGCGCTTGGTTGGAATAACTTTTCCACATCCCAAATAAACTTCTTGTCAACCAAGAAGAGGATCACGTGGTCATTTGCTTTAATGATAGTGTCACTGTGCGCAATGATCACTTCATCTTCGCGAACAATCGCGCCAATGGTCGTTCCGGGAGGCAGCTTAATATTTTGAATTTGCTTACCGACAACTTTCGATGTGCTTTCATCACCATGAGCAATCGCTTCAATTGCCTCGGCGGCGCCGCGTCTTAACGAATATACGTTGACAATATCACCGCGTCGAACGTGTGTTAACAAAGCGGAAATAGTAGCCTGTTGCGGTGAAAACGCGATATCAATTTCGCCGCCCTGAACTAAGTCAACATAAGCACTGCGTTGTATAAGTACCATCGCTTTCGCCGCGCCCATGCGTTTCGCAAGCATAGCCGACATGATATTTGCCTCGTCATCGTTGGTGACAGCAATAAAGGCGTCCACTTGCTCGACGTTTTCTTCGCTTAACAAACTTGCGTCTGAAGCGTCGCCATGAAAAACAATGGTCTTGTTCAACATCGTTGACAGTTCTTTCGCACGCTCGGCGTTGAACTCAATCAATTTAACATTATGTTTATTTTCAAGACGCTTAGCTAAGCCTGCACCAATTAAACCGCCACCGGCGATCATAATGCGTTTATAGCTCGACTCTAACTTTTGAAGTTCACTCATTACAGCACGAATATGCTTAGTATCCGCAATAAAGAACACTTCATCATCCGCCTCAATGACAGTGGAACCTAATGGACGAATAGGTTTGCCGCGACGATAAATTGCTGCAACTCGTGTGTCAACATTCGGCATGTGCTCTTTCAATGCAGAAAGTGCATGCCCAACCAATAAACCACCGTAATACGCTTTTACCGCAACCAGACTGGCTTTACCCTCGGCAAACTCAACTACCTGCAATGCCCCGGGATAATCAATTAGGCGCTTTATTGCTTTGGTAACAAGTTGTTCTGGTGCAATCAAATGATCAATTGGAATGTCGTTATGTTTGAATAAATGCTCTTGATAAATGATGTACTGTTCAGAGCGTACGCGGGCTATTTTTGTTGGGGTTTTGAAAAGACTGAACGCAACTTGGCACGCCATCATATTGCTTTCATCGCTATTAGTAACAGCAATCAACATGTCAGTATCTGCTGCACCGGCTTTTTTGAGTACATCGGGATGTGAGCCTACACCACATACAACCTGTAAATCGAGTCTATCCTGCAGGTTTCGCAACGTGTCCATATCTTGATCGATGATGGTAATTTCGTTCTTCTCGCCAACAAGATTCTCGGCTAATGTGCCGCCAACTTGTCCTGCGCCGATGATGATGATTTTCATTGCCTTATTTCCTAACCCTTAGGTGACTTGAGAACGTGTGCTTGAAGTCTACATGCCCTTAAGCTTTATTCAGCAAGACTTTAGCAGTCTTGCATAATAGAAACCATCCATTTGTGCTTGGCCGGGCAAAATTTGCAAACCGGGGCATTCTGCTGTGTCATTTTCATGTATCGGTAACAAACTGGCGTCGGTTTGATTCGCTAAAAACTCAGCAATTTGATACTCATTCTCTTGTTTCAATATAGAGCATGTAGCGTAAAGCAAGATACCGCCGGGTTTTACTCGTTGCCAAATTTGCGCCAAAATACGTTTTTGCAATGCCACAGTTGTGTCAATATCGGTTGCTTTCCTCAACCAACGAATATCGGGATGACGGCGAATCACACCGGTAGCTGAACAAGGCGCATCAAGCAAAATACGGTCGTATTGTTTGTCTTTTAAAACGCGTGTTAATACTTCTTCACTTTCCGCATCGACAACATATAAATTGAGCCTGTCGCCAAATTCAATATCGTGACCTAAACGCTGCATATTTTCGTCAATACGTTCAAGGCGTTGGCCATCGTTATCGATTGCGTCTAAGCTTCCGAGCAGCGGTTGGCTTTCTAATATATGTGCAGTTTTTCCGCCCGGTGCGGCACAGCAATCTAATACGTCGTCATTCGGCTGTACGTCTAATAATTCGGCGGCAAGTTGGGCCGCTAGATCTTGCACTGAGAATAAGCCTTCGGCAAAGCCAGGCAGCATTGTAATATCGGTACGTTTGATAAGTTTGATCGCGTTTTCGGTTTTTACCTTTAAAAAACTAAGGGGGATCTCATCCGTTTCTGCTGCTTCAAACTCAATATCTTGGGCATCTAATTGACTACTATAGTTAACGCTACTTCCCTTTAATGCATTTACCCTTAGCCAAAGAGGTGGGCGAGCATTAATTTGCTCCGCAATTTCATGAACTTGTTCAGGATAGTGTTGCAGTAGTTGTTTATGCAGCCACTTCGGCAAGCCAACTTGAATATGCGGCACGTTAATTTCTTGTTCTGACAAAGCTTCTCGTTGAAAGCTGCGCAAATTAGCATTCACGAGGCCTTTCAAACGATGTTGGCCCAATGCGGCACAAGCCTCTACCGTTTCTGAGACAGCTGCATGTTCAGATGTACGAGTGAAGACCAGTTGATAAAAGCCAAGCATAATTAAATGTTCGACAATTTTCTGCTCGCCCTTTAGCGGCTTTGCAAGTAATTGGCGAAGCCAATATTGCAGTTTGGGTAATTCACGTAAGCAGCCAAACACCATTTCCTGTAACCAAGCGTTGTCTTTGCCTTCGTGTCTATCGAACACTTTGGGCATGACTTCTCTTGATGATTTACCATGTTCCAATATCTGGAAAAGTACCCAAGCGGCATCTGCTCGAAGATGTGGGCGATGATGTAGTTGATATATACTTGTGCTTTTATGTTTGAAAGCTGATTTTGAGTTGCTTTTGTTGTTCTGCGATTGCTTCATGCTAAGCGCTGACCAACAACGAACATGTCTGGTTTTCCATTAATGATGTCTGCCACCGATTGTGCTTTTTTGCCGGGAATTTGAATATTTGAAAGTAACAAGTTGTGCTCCGAGGTAGCAACCTCAATACCGTTTTTATCCACGTTTACAATAGTGCCCTCTGGCAAGACATCAAAGGCCTCGACTACTTCAACCTGCCATACTTTGATCGATTCATCGTTGTGCGTAAACCAAACCACTGGCCAAGGATTAAAGGCACGTACGTTTCGTGCTAATTGTTGAGCGCTTAACGACCAGTCTATGCGAGCTTCTTCTTTCGATAATTTGTGCGCATAAGTAGCCTCATCATCGTTCTGTATCGACGGCGATAGGTTCTCTAAATTTTCTAGCGTTTCAATAAGCGCCAGCGGACCCAATTCCGATAAGTCTTCATAAAGCGTTGCGCTGGTAGCAGCTCCAGTGATTGCCATGCTTTTTTCAAGTAACACAGCGCCGGTATCTAAGCCCTCATCCATTTGCATTATGCTAATGCCTGTGAATTTATCACCAGCCCATATTGCACGTTGAATTGGAGCGGCGCCTCGCCATTTAGGCAACAACGAGCCGTGGACATTTAAGCAACCTAGTTTTGGAGCATCCAGCACTGCTTTAGGCAATATAAGACCGTAAGCAACCACAATCATGATATCGGCATTCAACGCCGCAAACTGCTGCTGCGCTTCTTCATTTTTAAGTGATTCAGGCTGGTAAACCGCTGTGCCGTTATTCAACGCTAATGTTTTTACTGCACTTGGCATCAGCTTCTTACCACGACCAGCAGGTCGGTCAGGCTGCGTATAAACGCCTATTACATTATGTTCGCTAGCGTAAAGCGCCGCTAAGTGCTTAGCAGCGAAATCCGGTGTGCCAGCGAATACAATGTTCAATGAATTGGCCAATATAGTGATGTCCTTATTGCTAGTATTTTGCTGCCAATTTGGCTTCTTTCTCGAGTTTCGTTTTAATTCGATTGCGTTTGAGTGGTGATAAATAATCTACCAACAATTTGCCTTTCAGGTGATCGAGTTCGTGCTGAATACAAATCGCCAGTAAGCCATCGGCTTCAAGTTCAAACGGTTTACCATCTCGGTCAAGCGCTTTAACCGTGACTTTTTCAGCTCTTTCTACTTTCGCGTAGTTATTTGGAACCGATAAGCAACCTTCTTCACTTATTGTCGTACCATCCATTTTTGTGATTTCTGGGTTGATAAAAACGCGAGGTTCATTCTGATCATCAGACACGTCCATGACCACAACACGTAGGTGAACATCAATTTGTGACGCTGCTAAGCCAATACCTTTTTCGTCTTTCATAGTATCGAACATGTCGTCCACAAGCGTTTGTATTTCTTTGTTAACTTCCTCTACAGGCGCTGCTACAGTGCGTAGTCTCTCGTCTGGAAAGGTTAATACAGTTCTTACTGCCATTTCTAAAACCACTCATCTAGTCAGTATTAAAAAATATACTATTCATGCAGAATAGTTATTTAAACCTTGCACATATTGTCTATTCTACCGCATAAGCGATAGTCTGTAGACTAGATATGGGGTTAATTTTTTAAAAAATAAACCGATAACTAAGTAAATGGACATAAAATATAACTGTCTGTGGCATTTCTAGCCCGAAGTACAGGCGACTCACGAGTACATAAGAGTAGTATAAGAATGACTATGATGAAAAAATTATCGATGCTAAGCCTGATTGTTTTTGGGATATTTATGCTAAGCATCAAATCGGCACTGGCAGATATCATAAATATAAAGACAGATGCACCACAAACCTATGTCGTTGAAAAAGGCGATACACTGTGGGACATATCAAACCTGTTTCTCGATCAGCCTTGGTTGTGGCCAGAGTTATGGCGCAACAATACGCAAATTGAAAATCCACATTTAATTTATCCAGGGGATGTTTTGCGTTTACGTTACGTCGATGGGCAACCGGTAATGGAAATTGTTAGGGATAAGACGTCACTGTCGTTATCGCCTGAGTCTGTCACCCGAACTAAACCGTCGCCTATCGGTGTGTTGCCTTGGAAAGTACTTGGACCTTACTTTAAAAACGACAGCATTATCGATCTTGAGGCATATGATGCGCTACCAAGACTGTTGGGTGATAGCGAAGGCACAACGACGTTTGTGAAGAAAGATTTTGTATTGAGCCATAAGCCTGTGAATGCAGATACCAACTACACCATTATTCGTAAGAGTAAGTTGCTTAAGGACGAAGAGGGAACTGTAATTGGCTATCAAGTAAAGAATGTGGGTGAAGTTGAGTTAATGAACTCAACTTCAGGTAAGCAACAAATTGTGCGACTTGTGAAAAGTAACCGTGAAGCCCGTCCTGGTGACAAACTAAGACCGGTTGAAAGCATTGATACCTCTGATTTGATATTACAAGCGTCGACCACACAAATGGGGCGTATCATCGCTAACATTGAAGACCGTTCTTTGATTGGTAAGCGTGATGTAGTCGTTATTTCACTGGGGGCAGCAGACGTTAAGCCGGGTATGGTAATGGGGATCTATGCACAGGGCCCAGCCATAATGGACAGTGAAAAGCCACGATACGAGCATGGTCAAAGCGTAGTGAAAGACTTATTCAGTGCGAGCGAGAGAGTTGAGCAGCCAGCCTTTAAAATTGGTGAGCTGATTATATTTAAAACGTTCGACAATGCGAGTTACGCTTGGATAACGCAGGCTGACAAGCACATGCAGGGCGGAGAATATTTAGGGAAACCTTAATAGCTCGTCACAGCATGTAAAATGTTAAAAACAAGTAGCTAAGGCTACTTGTTTTGTTTTAGGACTGTAATTACGAACCAAGGAAGGTTTAAATGATTAATTCAGAAGAAGAAATACGCTATTGGTTAGCCTTAACCGCATTGCCTAGCATTGGTATTAAAATACTCTTGAAAACGGCAGCGGCGTTTAGCGTAAGCATGTCCGAACTAGGTAGCGTGGATAAAGAAAAGTTGGAATCAGTGGGTTGGCGTGCTGAACAAATAGCGTGTTTACGTGAGCCTCATCCTTTCACTCAACGATGCATATCTTGGTTAGCCGGGGCTGACAACCGAAGTATTATTTGTTACCAATGCGAAGAATACCCTGAGCGGCTCAAACAAATTGCTCAGGCTCCGCTGTTGCTTTTTACTGATGGTGATCACCGTCTACTGTCAAGGCCGCAACTCGCAGTGGTTGGCAGTCGCGCACCAACACATAATGGTTTAGCTAATACTCAAACCTTGGTAACCGACGTTTTAATGCAATCCGACTTGGTAATTACCAGTGGTTTGGCCTTGGGCATCGATGCCCGAAGTCATATTGCAGCCTTGGATCTTTGTCAGAGCATGCATGAGGACACAAGACTAAGCCGCAGAACAATAGGTGTACTTGGCAATGGAATTGATGTTATTTATCCCAAAAGACATGCGCAGCTATATGAACGAATTCGCCAAAACGGACTCTTGGTTAGCGAATTTCCGCCAAGCGTGATGCCGTCACCAAAGCTCTTTCCGCGACGAAATCGAATTATCAGTGGATTGAGTTTAGGCACATTAGTCACTGAAGCTAGGATTAAAAGTGGTTCACTCGTCACGGCTAAATACGCAATCGAGCAAGGCCGCGAAGTGTTCGCTATGCCCAGTAATATAAACAATAAACAAGCCGAAGGTTGTCACTGGTTAATTAAGCAAGGAGCAAAGCTATGCGAATGTGCTCAAGATATCTTCGATGAGTTGCCTGAACTAATGTTAAAACACGCACAAAAACAGCAGGCTGGAAAAAAACCAAAACAAAACTTGGCAACCACCAAATTGTTAGATAGTGTAGATAAGGCATCTAATCGTGGTGATGCTCTGCGCTTAGCGGAGCACGGTCAAATAGACGAGTCATCTCCGATATTGCAAGCGGTCGATTTTGATGTCACCCCAATCGATGTTATTGCTATGCGCACCGGCCAGTCGATTTCGACATTGTTTGTTGAGTTATTAGAATATGAGTTGCGCGGTTTTGTAGCCTCCACTTCCGAAGGTTACCTTAAATTGAGGGGCTAATTATGTTTGATATCCTCATGTACTTGTTCGAAAACTTAGTACACAGTGAGAGCGAGTTTAGAGTCGACCACGATGAATTAACCGACGAGTTAATAAATGCGGGTTTTCATCACGACGAGATCTACAAAGCCTTAGCTTGGGTTGAAAAGCTGGCGGCACTGCAAAAAACTGACGCTACACCTTATTTGTCTCGAGTGGCTGTTCCTAACAGCACAAGGGTCTACACCGCTGAAGAACAAATGCGCCTGGATGTTCAGTGCCGCGGTTTCTTAATCTTCCTAGAACAAGTAAAAGTCCTCGATATCAGTACCAGAGAAATGGTGATTGATCGCACAATGGAGATTGAATCTGCAGAGTTTTGCCTAGAAGATCTGAAGTGGGTGATACTGATGGTGCTATTTAATGTGCCGGGTAAAGAGTGGGCTTATGAGCAAATGGAAGATCTTTTGTTTGAAGTACAAGAAGGACCACTACATTAATAATGGCTAAAATTGATCACTCCTTATTTTCTGCCGATCAACACGCCCTCGACGAAGCTTATGGTAAATGTCCTGAATGTGAAGGGCAGCTTATTTTAAAGCACGCTAATAAATCCTCTTTCCTCGCGTGTCAGAACTACCCAGTTTGCAAGCACACACAGCAATTACATAAAAATGATGTCACGGTTCTTAAAGTGATGGACGGAACCACTTGTCCTGAATGCGCAGAACCTTTGGCAGTAAAAAAAGGTCGATATGGTATGTTTATCGGCTGCACTGGCTTTCCGGACTGTCATTTTATTGCTACCAGAGACATGGTAACTAATGATGGTGTTGTGAAAAGCAACACAAATACAGCAGATGCCAACGGAAACGAGCAGTCTGCCGTAGCATTATCTTGTCCAAAATGCCGTCATGGCACCTTAGTAAAACGTCAAAACAAGTTTGGTAAGTATTTTTATGCTTGTGACGACTACCCAAAATGCAAATATATGGTAAATTCCCTCCCCGTTGATAAGGCCTGTGAAAGTTGCGGTTGGAAAGTGCTTGTGCAGGTCGATAAAAATCACCCCGAAAAAGGATTAATGTGTCCGCAGGTGAACTGTCAGCATAAACAATCACTATAATCTTTATTATCCACTGCAATTTGTTATTTTTGGGACCTTTTTATGCAATCGCTTATGCAGTCATTTGAAAATGCTTTTCGTCATCATCAGTGTTTTGCCTATCCTACAGAGGCAGTTTTTGGCTTAGGGTGTGACCCTCGTTCGGAATCGGCGATGATGGAAATTCTTCGCTTAAAATCTCGTCCAGTTGAGAAAGGTGTGATCTTGATCGCTGCTAGTTTCGACCAGCTGAGGCCGTTTGTGCACATAGATAAGCTGCCGCTCGAACATCAACAAAAGGCATTCGACTCTTGGCCCGGCCCTTTTACATGGTTGTTGCCCAAAAGCGAACTTACACCCACTTGGGTAAGTGGTGATTCAGATCTCGTGGCGGTTCGAGTCAGCAATCATCCACTGGTACAAAAAATGTGCCTATTGGTTGACAGCCCAATGGTATCGACTAGTGCTAACCCAGCCAGCATGGAGCCTGCGCGCTCAGCAAGTGAGGTACGCTCTTATTTTGGCGATGAATTACTTATTATTGATGGGAGCTTGGGCGAACAACAAACCCCAAGCACGATTATTAATGGACTCAATCTCGAAACCTTGCGAGCATAGCGCAACAGGTTCAATATTATTACATAAGGGTGGTTTTCAGGCCGATGGTATCTCAGCAACAAATTGATGAAGTAAAAGCATTTTTACTCAAACTCCAAGATGATATTTGTCAAACTTTAGAGTTAGCGGATGGAAAAGGCTCATTTCATCAAGATGAATGGGTGAGAGAAGAGGGCGGCGGTGGTCGTTCTAGGGTGCTAACAAAAGGCGCTGCTATCGAGCAAGGTGGAGTCAATTTTTCTCATGTGTACGGCGATAAAATGCCAGCTTCGGCTACCGCATCTCGCCCAGAGTTAGCGGGTCGTCGGTTTCAGGCAATGGGTGTGTCTTTAGTTATTCATCCTCACAATCCTTATGCACCCACGTCGCATGCAAATGTTCGTTTCTTTATCGCTGAAAAAGAGGGCGCTGAGCCTATTTGGTGGTTCGGTGGTGGTTTTGATTTAACCCCTTCATTTGCATTTAAGGAAGATTGCATTCACTGGCACAAAGTAGCTAAAGCAATTTGTGACCCTTACGGTCAAGACGTTTATGCAAACTACAAAAAGTGGTGTGATGACTACTTTTACTTAAAACATCGCAATGAAACTAGAGGTATTGGAGGTCTCTTTTTTGATGATCTCAACGAAGAAGGTTTTGAAACTAGTTTTGCTTTTATGCAGGATGTAGGCAATGGTTTCCTTGATGCCTACGTGCCCATTTTAGAGAATAGAAAGAATACTTCATACACTCAGAAAGAACGTGATTTTCAGCTTTATCGTCGTGGACGATATGTCGAATTTAATTTGGTTTACGATCGCGGCACCTTATTCGGTTTGCAGACCGGAGGTAGAACGGAATCTATTCTGATGTCGATGCCACCGTTAGCGCGTTGGGAATATAATTATCAACCCTCTCCTGATTCTCCTGAAGGCAAAATCCAAGCGTTTTTGAAACCAAGGGACTATTTAAACGAATAGAAAGCAAGCTAGAACCTGCTTTCGCTATCTAATTCCATTGACGTGGATCAAGTGAGGGCTTAAGAAGCTTCGGTAACTTCTAAAGCTTAATCCAGATCAATAATATTAATTTTTCTCGCATTAGGATAGGCGCCATTAAAGGCTAACGCCTAAACAGTTTCTATCCTTTGTATAACTTAAGCGAGAACTCATATGAAAAACACGTTCAAAAAAACACGCCTTTCTGGTGCCGTACTGCAAGGCATTGTTTTAGCCAGCTTGGCTTTATCTGGTAGTGCAATGGCCTATGAAAAAGGCGACTTCATTGTTCGCGGTGGCTTTACTAATGTGTCCCCTAACGACGATGCATCAAACATTTTTGCGGGTGGTTCCGACTTAGGTGTGAGTGTGAATGTCGATAGCAATACACAAATAGGTTTGAACTTTGCCTACTTCGTGACCGACAACATCAACATTGAAGTACTAGCGGCTACGCCATTTAAACATGATGTTAACTTCAGTGTGGCTGATCCCTTGGGCACAGGCAATCAATTAGGTGAAGTTAAGCATTTGCCACCGTCAGTGACGGCTAACTATTACTTCATGGACTCGTCATCTGCTTTTCAACCTTATATTGGCGCGGGTCTTAACTATACGATTTTCTTCGATGAGAAATTTACAAATGCTAATAAGACAGCCGGGTTAACTGACTTAGATTTAGATAACTCATTTGGTCTAACGGCGCAACTCGGTGCTGATTATAAAATTGATGAAAAGTGGCACTTAAATGCATCTGTTCGTTACATTGATATTGATACAGAGGCAAGTTTCAAAGTAAGCGGCGCAGATGGCTATGTTAGTGATATCCAAATTGATCCAACGGTTATTACTGTGTCCTTAGGCTACACTTTTTAATTTCAATGAAGCTTTGAATAAGTGAAATACAAGGCCTGATTTCGGTAACCTACTGAACTCAGGTCACTCACTTGCTTCTAAATACCCAGTTTGCTTGCGACATCGGTATTATTGTTGAGGCAATAAAACTGTGCACAGGGTTAATTTTAAGTAGCTTTCATGTATCCTTCTGCTATGTATTCCAATTTAAAGTTAAGAATTTCGTGTCAGAAAATTCCACATCTATCAAAAAGCTCGCAGTATTTGGCAACCCAATTGCGCAGAGTAAATCGCCGCTAATTCATCAAATGTTTGCAGAGCAGTTTAATATGACAATTAGTTATGAGCGTATTTTGGGAGAGGAACTTACTTTCAAAGACCAGTTAACTGATTTTTTTGCTGACGCTAATGCGGTGGGCGCTAACATCACCATGCCTTTCAAAGAAGCGGCAGCCAACTGGGCGCATGAGAAATCCACAGGAGTAACAAAAGCAAATGCTGCGAATACTTTAATTAGGCAGCCGAATGGGTTTCGTGCTGAAACAACGGATGGCAAGGGCCTAGTGTCTGACTTGTTGCGAAACAACATATCGTTAACTAGCAAAAAGGTGCTGCTAATTGGCGCTGGCGGAGCAGCTCGCGGAGCTATCGAAGATTTATTGTCTGAGCATCCAGCACACATATTCATAAGCAATCGAAGTGCATCGAATGTGCAGCGGCTAGTTGAAATCGCTGATGACAAAAGAGTAAGCGCAGTGACTGAAAATGAATGCCAAGAACTGAGCGTAGATGTGATTATTAATGCTACGTCACTCAGTTTGAATGGTAAAGTGCCCGCTATAGGGGATGCTATATTTTCTAGTCACCCTGCCGTTTACGATATGGTCTATCAAGATGCAGATACGTGTTTTATTAACAAAGCAAAAGCACTCGGCTGTACAAAGGCGTTTGATGGATTAGGTATGCTGGTGGGTCAGGCTGCCGAGAGTTTTTATTTGTGGTTTGGTTTGCGACCCGACGTTGAGCCAGTGCTCGCGCGTATGCGACAAGAACTGACTAGTAGTACAAAATTGTAGGGTGCTATTGTCCCAGATACTCGCGACTTAATTCAACGTAGTTAATCGCACTCTGTTTTAGAAAAGCCATTTCAGCGTCATTTAGCAGTCTCTTTTTAACCGCTGGATTGCCTACATATAAATAACCACTTTCCAGCACCTTGTTCGGTGCGATTAATGATCCCGCGCCGATAAAAACATCATCTTGCACAACAGCGCCGTCCATTATAATGGCACCCATTCCAACTAAGATTCTATTTCCTAACTGACAGCCATGCAGCATACACTTATGCCCAACGGTGACATCATCTCCAACAATAAGTGGAAAGCCCATTGGATTTTGCTTGGACTTTCGCGTTACATGCAATACCGAACCATCTTGGACGTTAGTGCGCTTTCCGATTCGAATAACATTGACGTCACCTCTGGCTGCAACCAATGGCCAAATGCTGCTTTGCTCACCTAATTTGATGTCACCCACTAATACCGCGCTTTCGTCTACATAAACAGACCTGTCAAACGTTGGAGTAATACTGCGGTAGCTACGAATTGCCATGAAAAACCCTTGTACAAATAAAATGCGATAGCAAAGTATAAAGGGGTCAGAGTGAATTAAAAAGAAGATAATGGGGTCAGTGTTAATTACTGCCAGCCGATGCTCGATTTTCAGAAACAAAGGTTATAAGTAATTAACACTGACCCCATTATCTTTATCTTTGGTTAAGAAAGCGCTAACCATATCCCAACACCCGCTAATAAACTCCCCGCAATCCTGTTTAGCCAAACAGCGTTGTTTCCGCGATTTAGCAGTCGCTTTAAGCCTTTGCCGCCATTTGCATATATAAGCATACAAATGATTTCGCTCAGCATGATGATAATAAGTAGGACTGAAAACTGAAGAGCTATAGGTTTATCTAGCGAAATGAATGGGGGGAGTATTGAAACCATAAACGCCCAACCTTTCGGATTGGCGACGGCCGTAACGTAACCCTGAGAAATAAGGTTCTTAGCAGATAGTTGACTATTGTTAATATCGTTCTGTGACAAATTTGCATTGGCTCGCCACATTTTAATACCCAAATAGACGAGGTACGCTCCACCTATCCATTTAAACCAAGAGAACAATACTGGATAGTTAAGCATGATACTTGCCACACCCATTACCGCCAGTATTGCAACTGTTGCAACTCCAAAGACTTCACCAAGCATCATCCACATTGTCCTTCTTACACCAACACTCATTCCTAATGTCATTGCGAGTGTCATGCACATACCAGGAGTAATGGAGATAAAAAACCAAGTTGGGATAAAAACGACAAGGATAGCTATATCAGGCATAAGGACTTATTTCTGAGTGTTTGATTATGTAATGTGCCTCTATTATTAATCAATAACAAAAGAGTTACATTATAATAAACACTAATTGTTAAGTTTATTCAGAGAATTTGTTCTTAAACTGTAAGTAAAAGATGCTTTTTTGAGCCTTTCGTACTAATAACCAACAAACGAGTATAAAAATTACATTTATTTGTAAAAGGGGCTTGAACAAGTGTTTTTAATCTGTAGAATGCGCGCTCTGTTCAAGGGAGGCAGCCAAACAGTAGTTTGCTGGTTCGCCCGAACAGTTTGTTTTAGGGCAGTTCGAATTGGTTTTATCGGATACTTCGGTTAAAAATAAATTC
>Ga0115552_1000087_pt1 | contig 46382 bp, 28 predicted proteins | sample COGITO_mtgs_1103_3_FD_87178 | JGI IMG/M metagenome (GOLD analysis project Ga0115552, IMG submission 87178) | Pelagic marine microbial communities from North Sea - COGITO_mtgs_110328 | ecosystem: Environmental > Aquatic > Marine > Epipelagic | place: Germany:Helgoland, sampling site Kabeltonne...
AACAACAACAACAACAACAACAACAAAACAACGGGGAGACCATTCTCATCATCAACAAAGCCGGAACGAATACGAATTCGAGAGGCCAGATGCGAAAGTCCGCGTCCATGCTCCAGTTCAGCGAACACGCGATCAACCAAGTGCAAGGGTTGAGCAAAAGAGGGCTGGAGTTACCGGTCACGCCGAGGTTACAGAGGAGACGATACAGGTACGTTTACGACTTGATGGTATTCTTTTTATTCTCGCGTGGAAAAAGATATCCGTTTGTGGATATAATGGAAGGATTATGAACGCGCTTTACTAACTCTTCTCTCTGCTCTCTTTCAATCACGCGACGCACAAAACACACGTTAGGGGGATATTCTGCATGAGCTTCATCCTCAGCGTGCTCTTTTATCTCTACTTATCCGCGATCGTTGCCGCACACAATAAGCACAGGAAAGTCCTTCCTTACATTGGGAGCGAGACGAAGCATATTTACAAGGAAGGCGAGGGGTTCTTTTCGCGCGTGATGTTTGGGAAGAAAAAAAGGCGAGGGACGAATGGTGGTGGCAATGGGAGTGGTGGTGATGGTGATGGGATCGATCGCGTTTCGTCGTCGTCTTCTCATCCTCACCACGCTCGTCATCACGACGAGCACGATCGAGAGGATATGGAGTTGGAGTTAGAGAACGAGGATTCAAACGTAGCGAGGATGTTTTATCATCATTAGTTTATATAGAGCGAGAACGTAATAATAATAATAATAATGAAATAATAATGCGAACTTTACTTTGTGGTAGTGTATGCTCTCTTGCGTAGTGTGTGTGTGTGTGTGTGTGTGTGTGTGTGTGTGTGTTCATTACATTGTCTGTTAGATTTGTGTTTTTCTTCTCTTTCTTTCTCGTGTATGTATATACGCGTTCAACGCGCGCTTCTCTCGTTCGTCGATGCGCGTTCTCTCTCACGCGGCGAAATCGGAGTCGGTGCTGTACGCGTCGGACTCGTCGTCTTCGCAAAAATAGTTGTCTTCGTCGACGTTTACTACGTTGATTGATGGTGGTGGCGGTGCAGAAACAACGTGAGGTGGTACGACTGCTAATAACTCGTTCGTTATTGGATCAAACTTTAATGAAGGAGGGTTTGCGTAGTAGTCGTAGTACGAGGAAGAGGAATAGTGCTGTTGTTGTTCGTTTTCTTGCCGCACTCGATGCTGGCGGTTCTCTTGGTGATAGGAACGCCGTTCCGGGGAGGAGGAAGTGGACATGCGTCTCGATTGCGAAGAAGTTGTAGACGTGCACTGTTGATGTTGATGTTGTTGTTGTTGTTGTTGTTGTTGTTGTTGTTGTTGTTGTTGTTGTTGCGAAGAAGAAGAAAACGTGAAAGTGCGCTTCACTTCTTTCGCTTTCGTTTTTACGCGAAACGTCGTTTTCGTCATTACGCTCGCGTATTCGCGGATGGAGACGTGAATTTCCTTCATATATGGCATCGCGTCGTCGTCGGTGGACGAAAATCCAACTCCTCCAGATTTTTTCGATTGTAAGTACAAGGTGCCTTCGACGATATCAGCCACGAGCGCGACGCACCTGGCCACATCTGTTAACGAAGTGCTCTCGATCAACAAAACGCGTTCGGCCATGTTCGTCGCCGCCTTGAATACGCGCTCGTCCTTATTCAAAAAAACGTCCCCTACATCCACAACCTGGCTCGCCATATTCAAAGAGCAACCGGTCATGTGTCGTAAGAACTCGATGTGTGCGCCTTGTTTCCCGATAATTAAAGCCACTTTGGCGTCTGGGATTCGCACTGTCGCCGTCGAGAGCGTTCCGAAGAACCTCGACGCGTCTCGTTCGTACGGGGGCGGTGTTTTTCGATGCTTTGTCGTCATTGCCGTCGTCGTCGTCGCGTGATGGTGGTTAAACGAGCATTCCTCTACCTCGCCGTTGTCGTCGTTCTCTCCGTCTTCCGTGGATATAATATCTTCTTCTCCGCTCGAATATGCATCTTCGACCTCGTTCTCTTCTCCCGTTTTCCTCGTCCACCCTAAAAACGCTTTCTCGAGCGGGCGCAGCAGCTTTTCACCATCTCCCGCTCTCGAAACGGATACCGATCGTCGTCCGTACGTCTCTTTCCTTCCATCTTTTTCGGTCGTCGTCTTCTCGTCGATAATGTTCCCATCTGAGATGCTTTCGATGATTTTCGCCGCTTCTTTGCACATTTGCGCCGTGCCGGTTAAGACGACTTTTACTCTTTCCTCTTTTCCTTCTCCTTCTCCTTTTCCTTCTTCTTCTTCTTCTTCTTCTCGCAAGATAGAGACGCTCGCTCCGGTTCTTCTCTCGATGTCAAATATCGTTCTCCCGCGAAGACCGACGACTACGCCTACCTTCGACCGGTGGACGAGCGTGTGCACGCACACGATCGCTTCTTGAACATAACTACCGTGTTGTTGTTCTTTCGGAGGCGTCGAAAACTCTTCGTCGTCGTCTTCGTAAAAAACCTCGTCCTCGTTCTTCGTCCTCGTAAAACTCGTCTTCTTCTCCTCCTCCTCGTAAAACTCCTCGTAACTTTTGTTCTTGGCCACCATGAGAAGAAGACGATACTGATTTAAATCACTTTAAAGTTGTTCTCAACGTTTTTGAGCAGCGCGGTTGGGGTTCGTCCTCGGGTGTCGTCGTCGTCGTTAAACGCGCGAAGAAGGTAAAGAAGAAGAGAAAATACGCGAAGTGTTTTTGAGGAAAAATTCAAAAAAAACGAGGAATGAAAACTTTTTTTCCGAAGAGCAAACACCTAATAATAAATGTGTGTGTTACGAAAACAGTTAAAGACAACTTACGTGAGACAATTTGAACTACGTATATATATATGCATATACATATACACACACCTACACACGCAATACTACTACTTTTAAAAAAAGTACCGCCGAGTGGTCTTCGAATCGTCTGCAAAAGCGTACGCGCTGGCAATCATTTCATCCGCCAACTCTTGGAAATCAAACGCCGGGGTTACGCGAGCGTTCTCTCGGTCGCCGCCCCATTTGATAGCGTAACCGATGCCGACGTTTTGGGCGCCGAAGATGTCGTTGACGTCGGAATCGCCGACGTGTACGACGCTTTTGAAGTCATTTTTGTCGGTGATATCGATGGCGGCTAAGGAGCGTTTGAACGCGTTCGGGTGAGGTTTCTCGAAACCGCCGACGGCGGAGCAGTAGACCGCGTCGACTTCGTCGATGATGTTTAATTTTTCTAAGATGTTCGGTAAGCGGTCGTCCCAGTTGCTGGTGACGACGACTTTGATGCCTCGCGAGCGCAAGCGACGGAAGGCATCGATGGCACCTGGGGCGACGGCCCAATTTTCGGGTTGTTCGTAAAATTTCATGAGCGCGTCGAGACACTCGTTGCCTCGTTTTAAAGAGTCTTCGTTAGACGCGTCGACGTTTAGTGCGGCAAAGACGCATTTTTTCCAAAACGATTCGCGTCCGTCGCCGACGTACCGCAATTCGTTTTCGCTCAGAGGCGTGGAAAAGACGCTTTTAAACGCTTTCTTGGCAGATTCGGGCGTGACGTCGGAAAAGCCGTACGTTTTGGCGTGATCGGCGTAGACGTCGTGGACCGCTCTGGCCGGCGTGACGAGAACACCACCGGCATCCACTGATAAGGCTTTAAACGCGACATTCTTTCTGTACGCTTCTTTTAAAATCGGTTGTTTAATCGACGAACACTCCACGTCGTAAGGGTACAAACTTTCCAACTTTTCGATTTCTTTCTGGATGATCGAGTGCGTGAGCTCCAAGTGTAAATCGATATCGATCGACGCCGCCATGCCGCAGACGTTCGGGACGCCCGGCATGTCGCAATCGTAATTATATCGTCGACCAACGGTATCGGTGACTGCACCGCCGACGGATCTTAACAGCGCCTCTCCGGCGCACGTGTCCCATTTTTTACTCGCTTTCCGTAACAGCATCGCCGAGTGCGCTCTGCCTTCCAGCAAACACAAATAGTGGTACCCAGTCGCGGAAACTAAGACGGCGACTTCCGATTTTGTTTGTTCCATGACCGGTGCTTGGCGCTCGTCGCGTATGTTTCTGTTCAAGCAAACAACGTGCGGCCCTGTTGGAGGCATTACGAGTTTTTTTTGCGTCTCGTCCACTCGAAGACCTTTACACCCGGCGCCGGGGCCGCCCCAGACGACTCTGCCCAAATTTTCTAAATGTTTCGAATCGTTAACGTTCGCGTTCCAACCAAAAAACGGTTGCCCGATAATCCCAGCTACTGGGACACCATCTACGGCGACACCAAGTAAGACCGTCACTGCCGGTCTTTCCCCGTTCGCGTATTCGTTCGTTCCGTCTAAAGGATCTACGTACACGTTCACTCTGGAAATGTCAATCTCCCCGGACGCAATCGCCGGCGGCCATTTCGCCTCCAAAACTTCTTTTAAGATATCTTTATCTACGTAATGGTTCCCTTCTTCTTTCCTCATCATCTCCTCTTCCTCATCGAACGAGGCAAAACACGTCGAGTCGTCGCACTCCGCCTCGCCTTCTAACGCGTTTTCGTACGATTCCTCGCCGACGACGCGCAACCTCCCGCCCGCGAACGTCGTAATCCGTCTCAACGCCATAATCTCCACCTGTCTGTCCGCTTCCGTTTGCGCGTCCATGATGTACTTTTTATCCAACGTTTCGCTCCCGCCTTTGTCTTTAACCGCCAAATCGCCTCTCGATGTCACCTCTCGAATGATATCGCACCCGTCCTCAGCGACGTCCACTAACAAGGCGACAAACGTCGGGAGGTGGATTTTCCTCGCATCTGACGATGGTTGAATGTTCACTCTGTTGTTGTTGTTAGTATTATTATTACGAACAACATCAGCGGTCGTCGCAGCTGACGACGACGCACTCCCGCGCACTCCTCCTCGCGCACTCCCGCGTCGTCGTTGTCCTCCTCCTCCTCGTTGAAATGGAAGATTAGTCCTCCCCTTTAAGAGCGATGTGCATTTTCCACTCGTTCTCGTCGTTGTTTTCGAAGAAGACGTGCGAAGGAACAAACAGGCGCGAGTGGTGCTCATCAAAGCTGCCGCGCGCGTCGTCGTCGTTGTCGTCATTGGAAAAGAAAATCCGCCGTAAAAAGCGGTTGTTAATAAGTGATGAGTAAATGAAGAGATTTGGATAAAGTACAGACAGTTATGAGATGCAATAACATGCAAAAAATATCAACAGTGTGTGTCTTTTAATTACAAACTCTCGTACAACTCCGCGTAGACGTTACCGCTCGCTTCCCACCCGTAATCGACTCTGGCGACGCGTTCTTGCAACTCGTGAAACTTCTTTCGGTCTTGGAACGTTTTGTTGGCTCTTTGAATGCACTCGTCTAAGGATTGGTCGTCGGCGCCGTAAAAGACAAAGCCGTTGCCGTTTTCTTGGTCGGCGTCGCAATCGATGACGGTATCGGCGAGTCCGCCGGTAGAACGGACGATGGGTAAGGCGCCGTAGCGCATGGCGATCATTTGCGTCAAACCGCACGGTTCGAACATTGAAGGGACCAAGACAAAGTCCGCGGCGGCGTACATTAATCGAGAGAGCGCGTCGGAGTAGGTAATCATCAATCGGACGTTGGACGAGTTCGTTTGGGAAAACTCTTCGTTGGCCATTCGTTTGAAACCACCATCGCTGTGGCCGCTGCCGAGTAACACGAACTGATTCCCGTTATTTTCGGATTGCGTGACCGCGCGTTCGATCAAGTGAATGCCTTTTTGAGGCACTAACCTCGAGATGCACACGATCAACGGTTTTGTTTCGTCCGCGTCCAATCCCAAGCCGATTTGTAAGTATTTTTTGCACAGCTTTTTGTTTTCGGTCATTTTATTCCCTGGGGCAAAATTGGCCGGCAACGTCGCGTCTAACGCCGGATTCCACAAATCGTAATCGATGCCGTTCAAAATGCCGGAGAACTTTTCTTGGTTCGCTTTTAGAATTTTGGACATGAAGCCGCCGTTCCCGTCCAAAGTTTCTTTCGCGTACGTCGGCGAAACGGTCGTGACTTTGTTCGAGTACACGACGCCACCTTTCATTAAACACATTCTTTCCGGATTGTGTCCGATAGTTCGTTCATCCAACGCTTTCTCGATAACGTTAAACTTTTCTCCATTCACGCCAGTCGCGAAAAACTCCTCCTCTCGGCACTCTCCGGTGTTGTCCAAATTGTGAATAGTCATGACAATTTTCGCTTTGTTCAAACTCGTCTTCCCGTGGTACTCTTCCCAATACAACATTGGCACCGCGCACGTTTGCCACTCGTGGACGTGAATCACGTCCGGGTCTCTTCCAGATTTATCCAAAAATTCTAAACTCGCTCGGGAGAAATATAAATACGCTTCGAGCTCATTATAACTCCCGCCGTAAATCGCCCCGCCTTTGAAAATGTTCGAATTCGTCTCCTCGTGCGGTTTCAATAAAATCACGTCGCACCCGCCGATATTTCCCGAATACGCGGACGTTTTCATCATCGACACGACATTTTCTCCGTCCCATTTCGTCCCTTTGGGTACGTCAAAATCCATCACGTGTTTTAAATCGAAAATCTCGTTCGCGTCGAGCGATTGATAAAACGGCAAGATGATGACCACGTCGTGGCCTTGCATTTTCATCGCGCGACCTAACCCTTGCGTCACGTCGCCTAATCCACCAACTTTTGCCAGCGGTGCTAACTCTGCCGTAACGTGCGCAATTTTTTTCGGTCTGTTTGTTTCCTCCGTCGCCGTTTTTCCTTCAAAGAGTTCGTCCGGGTCGTTCTTCGGTCTCGTTTCCCAGAACGGTTTCTTGTCTTCCTCGCCTACGGGACATCCTTCCGCGGTAATCGGTAACGGCCATTCGATTTCAGATTCACTCTTAGGATCGGTTCGAAGCGCGCCGACGGCGGCTTTTTTCGTTGTTTTTATTGTTGTCGTCGTCGTCGTCGTCGACTTCGAAGAATTCGAAGAAGAAGAAGACAAAGAAGAAGAAGGCAAAGAAACATCCTCCAACTGCATCTGCAACATCTTCAACTTTGCGTTTTCAGCTTTTAACTTTTCAATTTCTTCCAATAATTCATCTCTCGTCGTCGTCGCGCCGTTAACGTTGTTCTTGTCGTCGTCGTCGTTACTGCTACCACTACTACTACTCCTCGCCGCCGCCGCTACTCGAACGCAGCCGAACCTGCTTCTCTCGTTCCTCCTCTCATCTCTCGTACTAATCTTTTTCATCATCATCATCATCACCACCGTTCGATGATGATTTTCTCCAAGAAGAAGAGCGCGACGACAGAGAGTTTTGCGACGCGCGCGAGGAACTTTGTTTCCAACAAAAAAGTTGCGACTATTATTACTGCTCGTTATCCTCGTCGTCGTCGTCATCTTCCGGTAAATGTAATAATGTGTTTATAAATACAAACTTTAGTAGAGTTTATTTGTGCCGTTATTTTGTAACACAGAAGTACTCGCTTCTGCCACAAAAACGCGTGAAGTAATAAAAAAGATCTCTTTTTGTTAAAAAACTTGTGTCTCAGAACGCTCCTCGCTTAAAAGAAAGGATGGACCTTTTTTTCAACAAGCAAGGAAAAAGAGCAGCACGAAAGAAAAAAAAGAGTTCTGGCGTTTGCTTCAGAAAACAAAAAAGGAAAAGAGAGAGAGAGATGAGGAGGAGGCGCGAGACGCTTCGTCTTCTTCTTCGGCGGGAGGGCTCTTCTTTACTGAAAACGACGAGAAGCACGAGTTCCAGGACGAGCATTAGGTGTTGCAGTTTCTGCCGCGTTCGAGCTTCCGGGTGGTCGTCCGAACAAGTGCAACGAAAACGAGATTCTGTGAGCGAATGTCTTCGGGAAACAACACTCGAGACAACATCGCATCGTCGTCGAAATTTCAATCATCATCGCGCGAGGACGACCGCCGATGGTGATGAGAGTATAAAACGAGGTATTCGTGGTGGTGGGCCAGTCGTTGAAGATTTTATGAAGAGAAATGCGACGAGTAGGGGATTCCAAACCTCCACTCGCGCGATGCAATCTTCTTCATCAGACCCGTACGAAATATTAAACGTCCCGAGAGGCACGACAGACGAGGAAGTTTTGAAGAAAGCGTATCGCGTGCAAGCGTTGAAATGGCATCCAGATCGAAATCCGGAGAAAAGAGTGGAAGCAGAGGCGAGATTTAAGAAAGTGAGCGAAGCGTACGAGACGTTGAAGGATCCGATGAAACGACAAAGTTACGAGTACGGATCGGCGTCGAGCGCGAGCGCGAGCGGGAGGTACCGACAGGCGCAACGACAACAGCAACAACAATATCAACAGCAACAATATAATCAGCAGCAGCAACAGTACACGTACAGAAGAAGCGATGATTTTACGCGAGAAGATGCGGATAGAATTTTTAGGGACGTGTTTGGGACCACGGGTGAGGCTTTCGTGAGGGAATTTGAACGCCAAATGCGAATGAGAGGGTCTATGGGATCCACGGGCGGCATGAACGGCGGCGGGTACGCGCCGTATGGAAATTTCCGGAGAGGTGGGCGACCCGCCGGCGCGCCTCCCGGCTTCGACGGCATAGACATAGAAGAGTTAGCGAGAGCCGTTTTCGGAGGGATGCAAGCGATGACGAGAGGTGCGGCAGCGTTTGGCGCGAGTTACAGCGAAGAAAGATTCCAAGATCAAAACGGAAACGTCGTTTCTCGAGTCACGTCGACGGATATGCGAACCGGGAAGCGAGAGATTGTGGAGCGAGTCATCAGCGGACCAAACGCGGGGAGAGTGGTAAGAAGATCATCTTCTGCGGGTGGTGGTAATACTACTCAACAGCAATACAGTGGCGGGAGCGAAGAACAATCGTACGACTACGGCGGACAGAATCAACACAACAATCCGCTCGCCTTGAGTCCGCTCGCGGCGCTCGCCACCGTCGCCGCGACGTGGATGCGCTCCGCCGGCGTTCGAATGATTGTCGGTGTCGCGTTCCGAGTGTTAGAAAACGTCGCCAGGTTTGTCATTCGGAGAATGCTCGGGGGTAGGTAGGTAGAGATAGAGATGATATACTTCATTAGACTTTTAGATGAGAGATGCGCGTAGTATCTCGAAGACAAGTACGAATGACACGAGCTTGTATTTTCATCGATGCATTCCACACAAATGTACGCGCAGACGACGAAAACTCTGCTCTCTCTCGCGCGACAAAAACAAGTTTGCGAAAAGCAGTCGTCGTTTTTGTTTTCATCCTCGTCCTCTTTTTGCGGGAGATCCAAAAGTCATCGTCGTACGAAACCATCATCGATTGGAAACATCGCTGCCGCCGCCCTCAACTCAAACACCACCACCATGAAAAGTCGTCGTCAAACAATCATCAGAGACATCGTCCTGGTCGGCGGCGGACACTCGCACGTCTTCGTTCTGAAAAATTTCACCATGCACCCAGAACCTGGCGTGAGAATCACGCTCGTCGCGAAAGACGTGATGACGCCGTACAGCGGTATGCTTCCCGGAAATGTCTCCGGGAAGTACACGTACGAGGAGTGTCACGTGGACTTGGGGAAGTTATGCCGCGAGGGCGGACATCGATTGATACACGACGAGTGCGTCGGGATCGACGACAAAAGTAAGAGAGTTTTGTTAAAGAATCAACCGAGCGTGAAGTACGACGTGTGCAGCTTGGATGTTGGGATTACGCCGGGGATGTTGCCGGGAGCGGCGTCGTCCTCGAATTCGCCGTCGGAAGCCTCGGCGAAGAGCGAGAGCGCGAAAGAAGAGGCGCTTCTCGTCACGCCGGTGAAACCAATCGGGACGTTTGCGACGAGGTTTGAGACCGTTCTGAGACACTTCAAAGAATTGTGCGATGAGAAGAGGAAAGAAGATGAACGGTTTCGAGTGGTGGTCGTCGGCGGCGGCGCCGGAGGCGTGGAACTCGCTTTGGCCATGGAGCGAAGGTTCGCCAGCGAAGTTGGCCTGACGTCGTCATCCTCTTCCTCCTCCGACGCTGCGTTGCCGTATCAGTTCGCGCTCGTGACGAGGGGTGAAGTCCTCAAAGGACACGGAAAATCTGCGCGGGAGAAAATATTAGCGGCTTTGAAAGCGAGAAACTTTGAAGTGTACGAGAACGACGGCGTCGAAGAAGTGGCGGAGTCGAGTTTGTCTTTAGAGTCTGGGAAGAAACTCGGTTTTAACGAGTGCGTGTGGTGCACGGATGCGAAAGCGCAGAAATGGCTGCGTACGAATACAAACTTAGAGTTGAATGAAAAAGGGTTCGTAAACATTAAAGCGACTTTAGAATCGACGAACATTCCAGACGTCTTTGCGGTTGGCGACGTGTGTAACAACGTCGAACATCCGAGACCAAAAGCGGGCGTGTACGCCGTCAGACAAGGTCCGCCTTTAGCAGAGAACTTACGAAGACGGTGCGTTGGAGAAAACGTCGTCCCGTTCACGCCGCAAAAGACGTGCCTAGCGCTCATTAGCACTGGCGACGGTCACGCCATCGCGTCGTACGGATCTCGATCTTGGGGCGCGCACGATACCGCCGTCGGCGAAAGATTGTGGCGGTGGAAAGATAAAATCGATAAAAAGTGGATGAAAATGTACGAACCGAATTTAGAGATGCTGGAAAAAATGGAACGCGAAGAGCAGGAGAACGCGCTAAATGCTAAAGCGAACAAAGTTGCCGCGTTTGCCGGACAAGAGGCGCTAGATGCGATTAAAGCGACGCCGATGCGATGCGGCGGATGCGGCGCGAAAGTCGGCTCCACGATATTATCGCGAGTTATGAAACGATTAGAACCGATTCCAACGCATCCGAACGTTTTGCTCGGCGCAGGTGACGACGCGGCTATCGTTGAAACCTCTCCTGGTAAAGTTTCTGTCCAAACGGTTGATTTTTTTCGAAGTTTCATCGACGATCCGTACGTGTTTGGCCAAATCGCCGCCGTCCACGCGCTCGGCGACGTGTGGGCGATGAACGCAGACCCCGTGAGTGCGCTAGCGACTGTCGTCGTCCCGTTTGGCATCGAATCGGAAGTTGAAGAAACGTTGTTTCAACTCATGTCTGGCGCGTGCGACGCGTTGCGCGACGCCGGGTGTGCCCTTGGCGGCGGCCATTCTGGCGAAGGCGCGGAACTCTCGCTCGGTTTCTCCGTCACCGGCGAAGTCGAAAAAGATTTGATTTTGAGGAAAACGAGCGTCGAATCCGGTCAAGTTCTCGTTTTAACCAAACCAATCGGTACCGGCGCTTTGTTCGCAGCCGACATGCGGTCCCGAGCGAAAGCCTCGGACGTCCAAAAAGCTTTAGAAAGCATGCGACAACCGAGCAAACGCGCGGCGGAAATTCTCTTCCTCCACGGCGCCACCGCGTGCACGGACGTCACTGGCTTTGGTATTTTAGGCCATCTTCACGAAATGATCAAAGACAGCGCCACTTCAGGTGCCACTATTGATTTAAGTTCACTCCCTTTACTCGACGGCGCCGTCGAGTGCGTACAAAACGGCATCACCAGTAGCCTCCAAAAGTCCAACGCGCGGTTAAACCGAGCGATAGCAAACATCGACGACGTGAAAAATTTCTCCGCCTATCCACTCTTATTCGATCCACAAACCGCCGGCGGTATGCTCGCGACGATTCCAGCGAACGAAGCGACTGAGTGCATTCAAAAACTTCGCGAAAACGGGTACGCCTCTTCCTCCGCGATTGGTAAAATAGTCCAATGCGACTTATCCACCGGCGTCGGCCTCGGTCGCGTGTTTGTCGAAAACGCAGAGGAAGGGATCTCATTTGACGGATTTTAGTCGTAAAAAAGAATGCGCAGAGAATGTAGTCACGACATGGTATACTTATACGAGTAAAATCATCTCGATTATTCTCTTCTTCGTCATCAAACATCTCATCTTCATCTCATCTCGTTGTTCGCATTCGAAAAGTAGTTTTATTACTGCAGTTGATGCTGAAATTCTCTTTTTCTAAATTCTTCGCCCAAAAATTTGGCGCCAAAATTTGAAAAAAAACGCTCCTTTCTGAAATATCTCTCTCCATTAGTATTGATATTGATTACACTTATTGTTTCGTTTCTTTCTCTTTAATACCATGACGACGACGACTTTTGCGCTTCCGCAACAAACCACCGCGACGACGAGGACGACGAAAAGTTCCTTCGTCTCCTCTTCTTCCTCTTCTTCGTTCTCGAAAAAGAAAGCTTCTTCTCTGACTTTTGCGAGACGAAGGAATAAAATCTCCTCCAAACAACGCGGGGTCGAAATCCTTCCAAAAGCCTCCTTGTTGGGAGATCGCGAGGACAAGAGTTTATGGGACGAACTGTTAGAGGCGGAAGACACCTCTTCCGATGATGGTGGTGGTGAGTACCAATCTGATGCTTCTGCAAAAGTGATGACGACGACGACGACGAGAACCGACGACGATAAAAACGACGACGTATCGTCGGAACAGCCTCTGTGGGAGATGTTAGCCGACGAGGAGGAGGAGGAAGAAGAGGAGAACAGAAGCGCTTTGAAAAAAAAAGCAAACAACAACTTTAAGGCGAAGAAAAAATTATCATCATCATCATCGGCAAAGACGACGACGAAAGCGCTGCGCGCGAAATCGTCGTCGTCCTCCTCCTCCTCCTCCTCCTCGCAAAAGAAGAGAGAGGACGAGACAGACATCTCCGCGGAAGACGCGGCGGCGGAACTCTTTCGCGATACCACGAGAGACGCGTTGAGAATATCGAAATCTGATTTTACCGTATCCTCAATCATCGATAAAATCAACCGAGGGAAGGTCGATTTGAGACCGAGTTATCAGAGAGAGTACGTGTGGACGGTTCGGACGGCGTCGAAGTTAATCGAGAGTTTATTGTTGAACATTCCAGTGCCGACGATGTTTTTCCACGAGGTGAAATCGGGAAAGTTGGAAGTCGTGGACGGGAAGCAGCGCTTGACGTCGATATGGTCGTTCGTGCAGAACGAGTTTCCGGGCGGGCAAGCGTTTAAGTTGAGTGGGTTGGAGGTTTATCACGAGTTGAACGGGAAGACGTTCGACGAGTTGAACGAGACGTTCCAGGAGATTATTTTGGATTACCCGTTGAACGTGCACACGATTTCCAAGACGTCGCAACCGGATTTTGTGTTTGAGGTTTTTGAGAGGTTGAACATGGGTGCGACGCAGTTGAACGAACAAGAGTTGAGGAATTGCATCTATCAAGGCGCGTATACGGATTTGTTGGAGGAGTTGACCTTGAACGAAAGCTTCTTGTTTGCGAATCGATCGAAAATGCCACATTTGAGAATGCGCGACCGAGAGTTGATTTTGCGATTTTTCACCATGCAACGCACGACTCCGAGCGGGTTTTATTTGCCAGCCAAGTCCTGGTTGAACGAAGAAATGCGAGAAAACAAAGATTTGTTGCCAAAAGAAGCGACCGAGATGACTGAACTTTTCGAAAAGACGTTGAAATTATCCGTCGACATCTTTGGTGACTGCGCGTTTCGACCGGCCAAGTACCCGGAGGCAAGCAAGAAAGGCCAAAAAGTCACCGCGGAAGACGTCAGCGGCATATTCGTTCGCGAATACTTCGAATCCGGAGAAATTTCTGTCGCTTTGTGGGACACCATCACGAGTTCGTTCGCTAAAATGGTCCGAGATGAAAACGAAACCAAATTAGCCTTGGAGATCAAGGATGAAATCGTCGCCGCGTGGATCAACCTGGCGACGAGCGATAAGTTCAGACGGAACATGGTAAGCCAACCGAAAGCGGTTTTAGCTAGAGACGAAATGTTTAGAGATATGCTGTTGAGTTTAGGTTTGTTATCTCCGAACGACGAGGACGAGAACGACGGGGAGGAGGAAAGCGAAGGGAGCACTAAAGGACCGAGATAATAATAGACATCGTAGTAGTGAACGGAAAAAGAAGATGTGTAAAAATACTAAGTCTTTTTGCGTGAATCTTCCTCTTATCTGTGACGCGCTTGTTCACACTCACAGAATCATCATAACACACAAATAATGAACGCAAAGAAGAAACATCGACGATCGACACCGTAATAATAATGAGCGGCAATGGATACTTTCAACCGTGGTACACCGTCTTCATCGTCTCCATCTCTTTCGTGTGTTTGGTGAAAGACTACGTGCAATCTGATTTACTGTTTTGTGCCGCCCTCGCACTTTTAATAACCGGGAAAGTAATCACGGTGGAAGAAGGCATACAAGGATTTGCCAACGAAGGATTACTCACCGTGGCGGCTTTGTTCGTGGTCGCGCAGGGCATATCCAGCACGGGCGGTTTAGATTGGTACATGGGCCGCTTTTTAGGCAAGCCAAAGACGATTGCGTCGGCGCAGATTCGGTTAATGATTCCAATCGCCATAATATCGGCGTTTTTGAACAACACGCCGGTGGTGGCAGTCATGATTCCTATCGTCCAGCGGTGGGCGGAGAATAATGGGATATCGAAGAAACAAGTTTTAATACCTCTGTCATTTTCTTCTATATTAGGCGGGACGTGCACGTTGATCGGGACGTCGACAAACTTGGTCGTCGCCGGGATGTTGGAGACGTGGGCGAAAGAGAATAAAGACAAAGTAGGCGCTGAGAAGGTGGATATTGGCCTCTTTGATTTAGGAAAGTATGGCGTACCGGTAGCATTTAGCGGAATAGTGTATGTGCTTATATTTTCTCGATATTTGTTGCCGGGTGGGAATCTGCAAAGAGGAAGACGAACCGGATCGTCTTCGCAAGCAAACAGAGCTGAGAGAGACAACGATAACGAGGACGTTATCGTTGGCGCAAAGGTGACGCCATGGTCGGACGCGGTGGGGAGAACTATCGAAGCGAGTGGAATGAGAGGTTTGCCAGGTTTATACCTCGTTTCGGTGAGACGAAGTGGAAGTTTGATTCGCGCGGTTGGGCCCGAATTCATCATTAATCAAGGCGACATTTTATACTTTACCGGATTGATTGAATCTCTCGGGAGCATATGTAGCGACCACGGTTTGACTGCGATGACGCACGAAGACGACGACCACGACGATTCATCGCCATCGGAAGTTTTGACTGCTGACGAAAATGTGGTGTCCATATCGAAGACTGCTTCCTCGGAAGCGATGAGAGAAATTCTCGATTTACAGGCATTGGCGCGGTCCCAAGCTATTGACGGGAGAGACAAAGCCGCGCATCTATACAGAGATGGTCGCGATACGTCCGATACCATAGGAGGCGCTGAAGCTTCCGTTTCAGCTGCGGAGATGAACGTAGCACTTGGCCCAGCTTTAGTTTCCGTGGAGAAAGACCCGGACGCATCCGAAGACGATCACACGCGAATGGTACTTGGAATCAGCGCAGCCGATAGACCTGGTTTATTACACGACATCTCCAAGAGTCTCAATCGTCTCAAAGTGCAATGTTTACACAGCGAAGCAAGCGCGGTTGGGGGACGCTCTGTCTCTATATGGAGAATAGTAGCGCTGGATCCTGATACGAAGAGAGAAGAGATTCGAGCTGTGGTGCAAGCGATGCTGGCGCCCACTGGCGCCCAAGCGCAAAAGGAACGAGGCCAAATGGTTATGAGATGCAAGGTGAAAAATGGATCGACGTTGGTGGATAAGTTTGTAAAAGACGTCGACTTTCGCGCGACATACGGTGGTGCCATCGTTGCTGTTCAAAGGAACGGACGCGCAACGAGTGGAAAGTTACGAGACGTTCGATTAGAAGCAAACGACGGTTTAGTCGTGCAGGTCAGACCAGATTCGCCTTTGGTGACGTTGCAACAAATAGCCAGGAACGCAGCTTTGAAGGCAAAGCAAGAAGGAGGGCGAGGAAGCGGCTCAAATAGTCGAAGAAGTAGCCACGATAACTTACTCAACTCTTCGGGACGAAACCGGAGCTCGAACGACTTACCGACGACAACGACGGCGGTTTTAGATGTCGAACGCGGAAATGAGGAAAACGAGGACGCCGAATACAACGAAGCGTTGAGGAACGAACTCACCGCGGTTGCCAACATGGAGATGAACGTCGAGGATTTAACCGGCTTAGATAGATGTAAAGTTGATTTTGATATTCCCTGGGAAGATGTCGCGCAGTTGGGCGAGGACGCCAAAGAGTTTTTGATCGGCGTACAAATTGAAGACACAGCGAGGCAATTCATTGGAAAGAGCGCGATTGAAGCCGGATTGAGAACATTGCCGAAACTTTTCCTCGTCTCTATCGAGCGCGGCGTGTACGATGCTAGCAATGTGTTACAAGAAGAGTTAACCATCGATGTTACGGAGCAATTACAGCCCGGTGACATCCTTTGGTACGCGGGATCGGCGGTTGCAGTTTCTTCCCTTCGAAAAATCCCAGGCTTGACGACGCTCGGCTCTGACCAAGCATCCAAACTATCGTCTTCAAATCAGGACCGAAGACTTGTTCAAGCCGTCGTCGCTAAAAACGGGCCTTTAGTTGGGAAAAGTATCAGAGATATGAAGTTTCGTACGCGTTACAACGCAGTTGTTTTAGCAGTTCATCGTGAAGGCCAAAGAGTCCATGCCAAAATGGGTGAGGTTGTGTTGCACGCTGGAGATGTGTTACTATTAGACGCAGGCCCAGATTTAGTTCGAGAAGGATTTGCTTTGGTTTCCATCTTAGAGGATTCAGCACCTCCGCGGCTCTCCCTGTTAGTACCGGCCATAACCTGCGCAGTGGCGATGATTGCTTTATATACATTTGGCGTGATGAGTTTACTAGTCGCCGCAATTTTCGCTTCTGGTGTCATGATTGCCTCGGGCGCGCTGTCTCAACAAGAAGCGCGAGATGCCATCAAATGGGACGTCATTATCACCATCGCCGCCGCGTTTGGTTTATCTAAAGCGCTGCAAAATTCCGGCGTGGCAAGTTTTATGGCCGAACAGCTCGTGAAGTTGGGAACGGCGACAAATACTGGAGAGATTGGCTTATTCGTTGGCGTCTACCTGGCGACGTTTTTGATATCCAACGTCGTCACGAATAACGCCGCCGCGGCTTTAATGTTTCCCATTGCCGCCGAAGCAGCTGCAGAAGCCAACATATCGTTACTCAAAATGTCCTACCTTCTCATGCTCGGCGCCTCGGCGTCGTTCATGTCGCCGTTTGGGTACCAGACGAACTTGATGGTCTACGGCCCTGGAGGATACGTGTTTAAAGATTTCTTAAATTTTGGTTTCCCGATGCAACTCGTGCAGTTAGTCGTGTCTGTTGCCGCAATCGCCGCGGATGATTTATGGTGGCTTTTATGGATTGCCTTAGGTGGAATCTTGTTCGTCGTTTCGTTGGCGAAAGTTTACGGCATATCAAACGGGATGAAGATATGGAAGAAAAACAATTAAGAAGAAGAAGAAGAAAAGGTATTTACTAGCAGTAGTAGTGAGTAGTAGTATATTAGGTAGTATAATGTACAAATCTAGAAAGTAAGCTCCGCAGAAAACAGCATCATATTCATCGCATATTCATCACATATTCATCATGCCTTTCTCTCTCTTTCCTTTTTTTTAATGTTACATGCGTTAATTACACACGCAAGAAGAGATAGTTTTGTATCTCATCTCATGCTGCTCCACGCCACGGACGCGTTCACTCTCCGCCGCTCGATATCCGAAGATTCCACTCCTTCTCCGCGAACGCTGCTGCTCGGTCCATCGTTTTGGTGGTGGTGGCGTCGTAAAACCGTCGCCTCCTCGGCTTTTTCTTCTCCCGCACTATTTCGTTCCTCCTTCCCTCCTTTGTGCTGACTGGACGATAAAACGTGACTGGACACCCATCTCGAGGTGGGCACGAGCGCGCTCTCTCCACTCTTCATGGTTTGGATAAACCCGTACGCAAACCCGCCAAAAATGGACACTTTGGCCAAGTTTTGCGTGTTTCGCAAAATCGCGTTGGAAATGTTCGTTATTATCATTCTTCTTCTCCTTTTAGTGGTATAACAAATGTACAGTCACTTCTGTAAAAGCGTGCTGTGAGGGCACGGTCCGTAAATTCTTTCGATTCCGAAAAGTGCGCTAAACGCGCGCGCTAAAGAAGCAAAGTTTGTATCGAGTATGAGTAATACACCAAAGAAAAACAAAGACAGAAAGTATTCTTCCGTCCTTTTCGAGCGAGAAATGCGCGTATTTCTCTTCGCGCAAGTGTTGTATGAAAAGCGTTTAATAAGCGCGTTTCTGTGGAAACAGTTGAGTTTTTGCGATATTTTTCTCTTTTGCGCTTAGGGTTTAAGGTTTGAGAAAAAAATCGTGGTTTTTCTTTCTCGAGGAAAAAAGCCCGCCAACTTCTCCTCCAAAGTTGAACCACCACTCCTCCGCGTGGCGCTTGGAAATAGAGAGAGCATTACTCCTACTACTGTCGAGCGCAAGGCGCGTGTTAGTATTAAACGGATAATATACAACGCGCACGAGGAGGCTAGGCGAAAACTTTTATTATTATAAACGTGTGGTGGTGGCATCCAGTGAGTGAGAGAAGACGAAGAAGAGAGACGACGGCTGTTTGAAATCTAGAGCAAAAAAAAAAGATGTCCGTGACGACGACGACGAGGATGGACAAAGAGAGCAGAAAGAGAACCACGAGCGGGACGACGACGACGACGGTTTCGTCCGCCGCCAGTCTTTTGAAAGGTACGCGTCTCTTTTTCTTCTCTCTATAACTCTTCTGAGTTTGAGCGCAGTCGTAGTACTAAATCTCGCTGATTTTAAAAACTTCGACACATTTGACTTTTCCCCACCGCTGACTTTTCTCTCTTATTATTAAAACAGAAACGGATGTCGAAATGATGCTTCAAACGCCGTTGCGCCCGAACTCAAAGTTAAAGATGGAAGAATATTTCTTACACTGGGTCCACGAGGCGAACAATCGGATCGCGGTACGTTTACGCTTCTCTCTTCTTTGCCGAGTCGCTTTTAAAAATCATCGGATCGAGACGACTCTTCTCGTTTTCTTCGCCTGATATTTTTCAAAAACGCTCTCAATATTTCAACAACGTCTCACATTTCTTCTCTTCTTCTTCTCTGTTTTTTTCTGTGATGCAGATATCGAACGCGTTTCTTCGCGAGGAAGAAGAAGCGGCGAATGCGACGTCGTCGTCGTCGTCGATTCCGTTTGGTTCGCCGGTTCGAAACAAAAACAATACCAACCTCGCGCCGCCGAAGTCGCCGACGAGGAGTAGTTTTTATACCAAGTCGAGCGTTACGGCAGCGTCGCCGCCAAAGTCGCCGATTAAATCGCCCGGGTCGATGTTGTCGCCGACGAGAGAGAGTAAAAAGAAGCAGTTGAAGTTTGGTGAGGGTTTATCGACGTCGTCGTTTTCTTCGCGCGACGAGGAGAAGAGGAACGACTCGGAGCTGCCGATTCTTGATATCCCGGAGAGCGACGATAGCGAAGATTTTAGCGTGAGAACAATCACGAGTTCCGTGCAACAGTTAGCTTTGGAGGCAGAGAAGGAGAACGTAGTGGAGAAGCAACAGCAACATCAAAAGTCCTCACCGTTGATTTTGGAGAATAAGACGCCGTTTGCAAAACAGCAACAAGGTTTGAGTCCAAGCCGAGGTGGACAAAGAAACGGCGCGTTGAGTTCTCATTCGTCTGCATCCTCGTCGTCATTATCGTCCGCGATTTCGCCTTCGCCGAACTATTTGATTCCTCAGTTCTTCTTCCCGAACAAGAAGTGGATTCCAGAGATCAAATCGGCAAAGATTATGGAAAAATTTACGCAAAAGTTCAACGACGTCTTGCATAACGAAACGCCGGGCGTTTTGAGCAAAGAAGCGTTTTCGAGTTTGGTGAGAGAATTCATCGGCATTCCGAGTTATTTTGGCCCGTTGATTATGAAACGCGCGACGGATATGTGCAGTAGTAAAGTAGAGGATGGTCCGACATCGTCGGTATCGTCTACAAAATCAGCGAATACGACGGAAATGAAGGATTTTGAAGATGACTTTGGAGAAGAGGATTCGGAAGACGTGACTCAAATCAAAAGAGATGACTTCTTGCGCTTTTGGAAGAAAACATTGTCGAGATATAACGACGAGACGGAAATGATTTACAACATCTTGAAAGATCCGAAGCAAAAAGGCGATTTCGTCTCGCAAAACGATTTCAGATCAGTTATTCGAGCGTTGCTCGATACTCATCCGGGATTAGAGTTTTTGAAGCACACGGCGGAGTTTCAAGATCGATATTTAGAAACCGTCATATATAGAATCTTTTACACGGTAAATAAAGATTGGAACGGTCGAATGACGTTGAGAGAGTTGAAGAAATCCGATTTGATCAGCGCGTTTAAACAGTGCGAAGTCGAAGAGGATATCAACAAAGTCTTGAGATTTTTCAGCTACGAGCACTTTTACGTGATTTATTGCAAATTCTGGGAGCTCGATACCGACCACGATTTCTTAATCGACCGAGACGATTTGTTGCGATACGGGAACCACGCTTTGACGTATAAAATCGTCGATCGCGTTTTATCGGAAAGCGTGAAGCCATTCACTTCCGGCGTTCCTGGTAAAATGGGATACGAAGATTTCGTTTGGTTCGTCCTATCCGAAGAGTACAAATCTCAAGACTTGTCCATTAAATATTGGTTCAAGTGCGTGGACATCGATAACGACGGGTTCTTATCTAGCGGTGATTTAGCGTATTTTTACGAGGAGCAATTGCAACGAATGGAGTGCTTGGCTCAAGAACCAGTGTTCTTCGAGGATATCGTGTGCCAATTGACGGATATGATAAAACCAAAGATTGAAGGTTTCATCACTTTAGAGGACATGGTGCGCTCGTTGCCCATGAGTGGGAACACGTTCAACGTCTTGTTCAATCTGAACAAATTCATCTTATTCGAAACCCGAGATCCGTTTACTATTCGTCAAGAGCGAGAAGAGAAACACTTAACCGAGTGGGATCGATTTGCACGAGTGGAATACATGCGTTTATCTCAAGAAGACGACGAAATAATGTCCGAAGCCGACGACGTGGAGAACTTGTCCTCGTTCGCGGTGAGCATGAACGAGGACGAGGACGAGGATACTAATAATAATAGCAGTAACAACAGTAGTGATAGTAGTAGGAGTAGTAGGAGTAGTGGTGGTGGAAAAACGAACACTTCATCTGCCTGGGACGACGACGACGATGATGATGATGATGAAGAGTATTAGTTTTCCGTCAAACACGAAGAGAGAGTTTGTATTTTTTTAGTACTCGTTAGAAATTTGTTGTAATAAGAGAGACTTGGCACAAGACCATCCATCTCTCTTTCGCCTTTCTCTACGCTCCCGTTCGAGATTACGAGATGAGATTTTTTCCAACACTCTTGCGTTATCGCCAGAAAATTTCCAAAGAGACGCTTTTTATTATAAAGACACACTCGACGACACACGCAACCTTCACGGGTTCTATTTTCACATCTACACACACACACACCATGCACGCTGCTACCGCACGCGCGCGCGCCCCGGTTGTTGGGTTATGCGCGAGGTACGTTTTCGTTTAAGCGCTTCGAAAAATTTCGTGAAAGAGAAGAAAATGTGTCTGACTCACGAGTTTTGGACCCCTTCGTCTCTCGCGTCGCTTCCGAATGTTTTTTTTTCTTTCCTCTTTTCCTCTCTCTCTTACTCTCTCTCGTCGTTGTCGATCTCGACGATGATGATGATCGTCGTCCTCGCTCGAACAACGCGAAAGATCTTCGCATTGGGTGGTCACCCGCCCGATCATCGAGTCGATGATCGATTTTGTGAGAGTGCGATCTTCAAAGAGGAGAGAGTAAAAGAGAGAGTTAAAGGTCGTGTCTCGTGTCGTTTCCTCGTCGAAAAAAAGAAATTTGTTCTCTTTCTCGCCTGAAAATGTTCGATTTTTTCGACGTGTCGAACGCTCGAGGGAGAGAAAGAGGTGCCTCTTTCTTTGAGATAAGACGAAAAAAAGAGGGCCCTAACAGCTGAAGAAGGAGAAAAAAAAATACCAACAGCTCATAATACTGACATCATCGATCGCTCTCTTTTAAATTAATCTGCAAAAACAATAATAACAAACAGAACGACATCGACGTCGAAAACGACCCGCAGAGCGAGCGTTGTCGTCACGCGCGCTTCGGCGACGGACGAAGCGAAGAAAGTCGTCCCGAAAGTTATCATCGATAACTTGTCGGACCCGTTGGCGACTATCCTCGAGATTGAGTTTGGAGACAAACTCGGGGAGCTCGCGGATACCTGCGAAGCGATTAGAAATTTGGGTTTGGATATTTCCCGAGCGGAAATTACGGAAAGCAACCAAAACCGCTTCTACGTGACGGACCACCAAAGTTCGGAGAAGATTACGGCGTCGGCGAGATTGGAGGATTTGAGACAAACGGTGTTGACGACTATGTGCTATTATCACCCGGAAGCGCAAGAGTTTGTGCAGCAAACAGCGAGAAACTCAAAGCCGTACGAAGTGGCAGACGATGCGGAAACCGAATACGTGACTCCGACGAAGAAGAAGAGACAAATTGTGCCGACGAGAATCACGGTGACCTCCGTCTCCAACGGGACCAAGTCCAAGTTGTTGATTGAAACTACGGACAGACCGGGGTTGTTGTCTGAGATTGTTCGCGTGTTGAAGGATTTGAATTTGAACGTCGTCCAAGCGGAAATCGACACGATTGGTGCCGCGGCTGTGGATACCATGTTGTGCACGTACCACGGAAAGGCGTTGAACGACAATATGGAGCAGTTGGTGGTGAACACGTTGCAATACTATCTCGGTCGTTTGGACAGAGACGAAAGTTATTAAGAAGAAAAAGAGAATAATAAAAGTGTTGCTGCGCGAAAATCATCATCAAAAACAACAAATAGAATAGCTAAAAGTGAGAGAGGGAGAGAGAGAGGAGAAGAAGCGCGCGCGTATATGCGTGGAGATTAACAGAAAGAGGTGAGAAAGAGAGCGCGTTTTTGACGGAAGAGATAAGAACGCGCTCCGCGAGAGGAGAGTAAAAGAGAAAGAGATGGGAAGAGAGAGAAAGAGAGAGAGAGTTTCGAAAGATATATAAAGCTTTGTTATAAATGAAAATTGTCCAAAACATCAAAACGTATTGATTGAATTGACTTCACGTTTGCGCTTCTGATGAAGTACATACGCGCACATAGTATCACTTCTCTTCTTTGCTTGCGTTTCTCGCTTGAAATTAACGGCATAAAAAAAATCATCAAGAGAAAGAGACGAGCGCGTTTGGTGAGCGTCTCTTTTCTCTCTCTCTGCTCTTCTTTTCTCGGACAGAGAGATGTTTCATTCGGCGCTGCTGCTGCGCGGTACGTCGGCGGCGGCAACGACGACGTCGTCGTCGTCGTCGTCGTCGTCTCAACATCAAAATGCGTCCTCGCCGTTGATAGGAATGGGCTTCTCTCGGCCTTCTCACGCGAAGAACGCTTGTGTGCTCGCCGGGGTGTCTTCGTCTTCGTCTTCGAGAACACTAACGAGATCATCATCGAGTACTACCAACATAGGACTCACGCGAACGGAAAGACGGCAGAACACGACGAGGGCGATGTCCTCTTCGCACGCTTCGTCGTCGGCGGCGTCTGAATCGTTTCGTTTCCAACCTGCACGACGTACCCAGAATGGGGGAATGTGCGTGAGTCATCATCATCATCGTCTGCGTCGTTTCCGGTTTGTTTTAGGCGCGGAAGACTTTGTCGACGACGGGAGAAAAGGAAGGAACGCATCGTTGGATTTGAGAGCAACGCGTTGCCATCTCCTGGGAACGTTTAGGACGCGCGCGATACGCGATTCCTCCTCTTCCGGTGGTGGTAGTACAGAAGAAGGAGATGAGAAGAAGAGAAAAACGAGTGAAAATAGCAACGACGAAAGTCCACGAGGAGGAAGAAGAAAACCGTACGCAGAGGAAAAGAAGGAGGTCAGCGCGAGAAGGTACGTGCAGCGACGAGTAGAATCGAGCGGGGCGTACGGGGATATTTCGAACGAGCGATTGCCGCGGAAAATTTCGCCATCATCGTCGTCGTCGTCGTCCACTTGGCAGAAAAGCTCGAGTCAACCACCGCCGAATAAAAAAATCGCGGACACTCGTGACGAAATAAAGGAGAAAAGAAGAAAAACTGGCAGACTGAATAACAAAAAAGAAACGAGAAAATCTATAATAGATAAAAACGAGAAGCTAAAACTGAAACCAAACGTGAAAGCGTTGCTGAATTTCATCAACGGTAACGTTCACAAATTTAGCGTGGTGAACTGCGCGACGGCTGCTCACAAATGTGGGACTTTTGTTCGCGATAGCAAATATCTTCGAAAATCTAGCGACAAAAAACCGATTTCGTTAACAGAAGTAAATCCAAACTCGAGAAGTTTAGTGGAGAAAGGTGGCGACGAAGGCGAGGACGAGTTTGCAACGAACGAAACCCTCATCCGCACGTGCCAGAACATTTTGGCGAACAAACACTTTCAAAAGTTGATTCGGCGTATTGAAGAGTTGCTACCGAGATCGAACGATCCAAACGACTTGAGAGAACTTGCACTCGAGTACGGAACGCCTTCGAGCCGCGAATACTCGAATCTACTTTGGGGGCTAGCGCACTGCGGCGTGCAAACTCGGTTGCAGGCAAACGAATTTACCACACTTTTGTTGCGACAGTACATAAACTGCGCAAAAGAGAACAATTACGCGAAATTTGCCGCACAAAACGTTTCGAACGTGCTTTGGGCATTCACGATCATGAGCCCTTCGGGTAAATACGAAGATGCTGTCGACGATGAAAAGGTGCTTTATTTTGAACGCGATGATCATAACGTGGAAGACTTGTTTTCGGGTATTCCTCCGGAGCAAGTTCCGCAGAGTATCAGAGCTGAGTTTTTGGATGCCATCGAAAGATTGAACTTGAACGTCATGGAAGGCTACGTTCCCCAAGGTGTCGCCAACTGTCTGTGGTCGTACGGCACACTTGGTTATAAGCTTCGGCCGGAAACTGAAGCAGCGTTTAGAAAAGGTATAGCGATGCATTTAGGGCAACCTCGCACGACTTCAGCGTATGGTTTTGGTGCTGGAAACTTTAAGACGCAAGAAACTTCCAATATTTTGTGGGCGTGTGCGCAACTCAGATTTGACATGGGAAAAGATCTTGCGAGCATGTTCCTTCACAGCATGACAGAGAACCTATTCAACGATCCAAGAGTGTGGTCGGTTCAGTCGCTCACGAATATACTCTGGGCTCTCGCAACGTTAAGAGAGCAAGGCCTCGGTGAAGTTTACACACTACCGCACGGTTTACTCAAGCGAATCGAAGATATGATCGAACCAAAAATTGAGACGATGTTTATTCAAGGCATTTCAAATACTCTTTGGGCCTACGCTTGCTTGGAATACGAACCAGACCACGAGTTTTTACGACGAATGACTAGCAGATGGGACGATGATTTACATAACCGCTCGACGGTGGAAAATTGCAACGCATTCTGGGCGTACACAAAGTTTAGAAATTTTCGACCGAGTCAGAAATTTGTGGATTATCTCGCGGGACTACAAACGCGATGTACTATGGTAAAAGAAAAGTGGAACGCAGACGATACATCCGAGTCCACGAAATTCAAAAATGAATACACAGAGGATACGCTTACGATCATGGTATTCGTGAATACATTCTACGGAATGGCGGAAATTGGTGCCTATCCGAACGACAAAGGAAGGTACTTCGAACACGTGTTGAGCGAAATGACCGAATGGCTTAAAGTGACGTACGATCCACACCAGAAGAATAAAAATTGCACGCAACCAATTGTCAATTACATGCGAAGCTTGGCGCTCTTAACGTATTTACCAAACGATGATTTCGTGGAAATAATGAGTAAAAGAGCAAAAATGGAAGCCGAAAATGACCAATTTACAGTCCAGGGGATCTCGCAAATGTTATGGTCGTGGTCGATTTTAGGTTTAAATATTCCGCAAGACGTGGTGTATGCACTCATGCAAGCGATGATACGGCAGATGGATCAAGCCACCACCCAATCGTTAACGACTTGTATTTGGGCAGTTGCAAATATGGGATTTATCGAGGAAAAAGATATCTTTGATGTGTTTCGTAAAAAGATAGCGACGATTGACATTGAACAGTTTAACAAATATTCCGATAAGGATCATCCTTATCGTTTCGTGACGGGAGGAGGGAGCAAGGGGGAAATGTCCTTAAATCAAATTTATCAGGCTCATTTTGCGTACGAGATCCTTTCCCCGTTCGGGAAATTAATATACCCGGAGTTGGAAAGCGAGGCGAAGAAGAGTTGGATGGAAGTCACGAGAACGTGCGTGACGATTTCTGGGTTTCATCAAGAAGTCTCTTCGACACTGTCGGAAATGGGTGTCCCTCACGAGCTCGAATTCCTCACCGAAGGTGGCTTGTATTCGTTAGATATTGCGTTGAAAGGTCGTAAAATTTGTATCGAAGCCGATGGGCCGACCCATTACTCGATAAACCGTCCAACTGTTCGGATCGGTGGCGATAACTTGAGAGAGGCTATCTTGACAAAGCAAGGATGGACGGTCATTCAAATACCGTGGTTCACTTGGCAGGCGGCACCAGAAAGAGACAGACGCGAGTACATAGCGAATCTTCTCTACGAGCACGCTGGTTTAACCATGAAGCAGTTGACTGCTGGAGCGCGAGAACAAGCGTCTCTGAGAGATTTGGGAGCGGACGTTTTCATGTCGGAACTCAACACCCCTGACACAAAGCCGTCGTCAACTACGTTCAGCCCGTATGGTATGGATTTCGAGAAACCTTCTTCTTCTTCTTCTTCTTCTCCTTCTTCTTCTTCTCCTCCATCTTTCTCGCGTTCTTTGGCGTCTTCGGCTCCGGAACGGAAGAAAAGTGATCCAACAGGCGCGCTTCGTGCGACGACGAGTGGTCGTATCAAGAAACCGTCTACTTCTTCCTCCTCCCCCTCCTCTTCCTCCTCCTCCTCCTCTCGAGTGATACAACCAGTCGCTCCAGGTACTCGCCGAGTGTCTGCAAAGTCCCCTCGAAGAGTCGCATCATCAGTGACAAAGAATGCGTCATCCCTTTCCGATGCAGAATCTAAACGCTTAGCCGAAAAGTTGGGCTCTCGAAAAGTCGAAGCGCCAACCGACGAGGGCGGTTCTCCCAAGGCTCGAAAAGTCGTCAAGCGCGTAAAAAGAGTCGTTCCGTCCAAGGAGAACGACGCAGTAGCAGCAGCAGACGCGACGAAGATGAAAAAGATGAAAAAGAGCGAAGCGATCGAAGAGGAAGAGAAAGAGTAAAAAGAAATATTGAATAGTTTGAATAGTTTTGTTTGTTTTACTCGTATTGTTCTTCTTGCACATCCACACCAAATCATAAAATCCAAAAGGAAAAGAAGAAAAAAACACAAAAAGCTCGAAGCAACTTTTTTCTCTTCCTCCTTTTTTTTCCTTGAACAAGTACATTTCTTTACTTTTATCGGGGTGCTTTGTGTTGAGCGCGTAGAAATATCCCGAGTACCTCTCTCTAAAACGCAGACGTTGAATACTTTCGAACGCGTTTGAGTAAAGTTATCTTAGGAAGACGGTTCGCGAGACGCCCGTTTAGGCAGAAAAGAGCGTTTCATTTTTTTTTTCTCCTTTCGCGAAGAGAGAGAGCAAGCGCAGAAATTGCACACACAGACAAAATTTTGTTCCGGTGTTTTTGCAAATTCGCGTAACAGAAAACGTAAATCCAAACGAGGAAAGCGCCTCGAAGCGAGGGATAATTGCATCGAGAAAGAGTAGATTCTCGCGACAAAGTGTTCGATTGATATAGAAAAATGTCCGCCCCGTGGGCTAACGTCCTCAAGCAGTCCTCCGGCTCGCCGGCAAGTGCAGGAGACGAGAAAAAGAATTCGGGACAAGCTGCTCAAAATTCCGCTCATCAAACAAAACACAACCAAGAGCAACAAGGGACGAAAAAAGAGAAAGATGATAACAACATCGTCGGAGGACAAGCTGTCTCGCTGAGCGCAGCGGAAAGGAAACCAGAGGAAGAGAAGCAAAAAGAATCGGGTTCGAACGAAGGCCAATCGACCGCGACGACTGTTGGGAGCATGGCGGCTGCGGCCGTGACATCGTTCGCGTCCTTGTTCGGCGGCGGGAAGAAGAAAGTTGAGGATACGTTAAATGATACGATTGAAACAACGTCCTCGCAACAAGACAACAACAACAACAACAATTCCAACAACAACAATTCCAACAAAGCTTCCTCGGGGGGTTCAAACAATAACAATAACAATAAATCTTCGGGCAAAAAGAAGAAGAATAAAAATAACAACGATAGCAATAGCGCTAATAATAAAGACTCCTCCGAGAACAAGAAAGAAGGCGGAGATAAGAAGGAGAAACCGGTGAACTTAGTGCCGGCGGAAGCCCCTTCAAAACCGGCGTGGGGAGGAGCGAAACTCGGGGGAGGGACGCCCGGGTCGAGTCCGACTGCAGCGGTCGCGGAAACTGTGGTGTGGCCGTCATTAGGAGATGAAACCGCGGTGCCTACTGGCGCAGAGAGCGAGTTATTGAGAGCAGCAGCGGCGGAGAACGGAACGAAAGGCGCTTCAAACTCGAATTCGAAAAAGAATCAGAAATCAACCGAGGACGGCGCGAATGCGACGCCGAAAGATGCAAATAATAACAGCAACAGCGAAAATAGCGAAGCAAACAAAAACAAAAACAAAAACAAAAACAACCAAAGCAACAGCAATAACAACAGCAATAACAATAACAATAATACCAATCCGAATGCGAACAGCAACAACAACACCAATAACAACAATCGACCGGCGAATGCGCCCGCGGGCGGAAGAACCGGCCCGGGCGGAAGAACCGGCCCAGGCAGAGGCGGCGGTGTGGATACGAACATTAAAGCCCGAGGACGAGGACGAACTGGAGGTGGTGGTAGACACAGTCGAAACGGTTCTGTAGGATCCATCGGGTCAGATCACAGCGGCGAATATGCATACGGTAGCGGGGGTAGAGGAAGAGGAGGAGGAGGCAGAGGAGGCGGCGACAACGATAACTCTGGTAGAGGAAGAGGCGGCAGAGGGCGAGGAAGTATTAACAACGGTGGAAGAGGATTTAACCAACAGCCATACAACGTTGGCTACATGCCCCAAGGGTATCCCTTGCGGGGAAGGGGTATGCCGCCGCAAAGTTATGGATATTATCCACAGAATATGGCAGCCCCGGTAGCGACTAGAGCTCAGGTTTTGGCGGCGTTGAAGCGACAAGTTGAATACTACTTCTCGGTCGATAACTTATGCCGCGACTTATTCCTTAGACAAAAAATGGACCCGACGGAAGGTTGGATTGCTCTCTCTGTGATTGGCGCCTTCAACAGAGTGCGCATGCTTACTCCTGATCCGACTGCGTTATCGGAAGCGTTGCAAGGGTCGACGGTGATTGAATTTAACGAGGCTAAGGATGCGATTCGAGTCGGTGGCGATCAATGGCGAAACTGGTTGTTATCTGCCGATGGATCAGCGAGCGTGCCGCAATCAGCAGATAGCAACGCGGCAGCAGTAGAATCTGCGACTTCAGCACCGACAAAGGCGGACGATTTCGAGATGGACGAAGACTTTGGCGATAACAATAACAACGAGTCCGACGACGAAAATACCGACGACGAATACGAAGAGGATGATATGAACGACGCTGATGTTGGCCGACTTATGATTGTCACTCAGAAGGGAGCCCGTCACGGGCCGGGAAGTACCGCGGGGAGTTCTGCAGCGAGACCGATTACTGGGTCAGGCGCGACGCCGGCAATGTCGACACCGGTGAAAAATTCTGTCACTGGCTCGTGGAAGAAAGATACGGCGAACTTTTTCCCTTCATCGCTTCCTAAAGATGGACAGTCGCAACGCGAAGACATTGGCTGGTTGATGGGTTCGTTTTCTCCAAAAATTGGCTCTCAAATGCATCAAGCTGCGCAGCAAAGAAGATCAGCAGACTCGCCTTCTCATGTGTCGCACGCTTTGTTAGAAGAGAATGGCTTTAAGCAGCAAAAGTATAAAGCTTTCCACGAGCGTTGCATCGAGGAACGTAAGCGAGTTGGTTGTGGTCAATCAGAAGAAATGAACACTTTGTTTCGATTTTGGAGTTACTTTTTGAGGCAAACTTTCAACGTGAAGATGTACAAAGAGTTCTGCCGCCTCGCGGAGGAAGACGCCCGAGCAAACCACCACTACGGGTTGCAATGCTTGTTCAGATTCTATTCCTACGGTTTAGAAGCACGTTTTCGAACTGCGATATATCGTGATTTTGAAGAGTATGCGTTAAGAGATTACGAAAGTGGATCGCTCTACGGCTTGGAAAAGTTTTGGGCTTTCCATTTTTACTACAAAGGCCCAGAGAAACCAACCATGAGAGACGACTTGAAAGAGATCATGGAAACCAAGTTCAAAACGTTGGAGGACTTTAAGAGAGAAAGAGCAAAGAAGAAAATTGAGGTGTGATGATGGCGATGAACGAGTAAAATACGCTATAAGCCGCAGCACGAAAGAAAATAAACAAATAAAAAGAAAATAGACGACGATTAACGTACGTACAGTAAACTAAAGTAAAGGATAAATTTAGCTCTTTAGAGGCAGCTACTCCGGGGAATTATTGCCTCCGGAAAGATTAATATATTAACAACGTAATTATAAATATTGAAACAGATGAAAATCACCACAGTGTACGCACACTTTCTTATTATCTCAAGTTCGTCGTCGCGATGTTGTTCCTCTCATGACACTATTTTACGAAGTGCCGAGAAAGCCAAAGATGGCGTCTCGAAGGTCGTCGTTAGCACTGAGCGCGTATAAAGCTACCACTGCACCGATTGGAACAACGAGACTCTCCAAATCGATGCTCTGTCTTTGATTGAGTAAACTCTTTCTCATTAGCAACGTGGTCACCTTCACGACTCTCGCTTTTCCGTCGCTCTGCATCTTCAACGCATTTTGATCTTTCAGCGTTTTCGCGACTCTATAGCCCATTTTTTTATACAACGAACGAGCTTTACTATTCGTGCTTTCTACAATTAAAGCGCACTCTTCGAAACCGTTATTCTTCGCCTCCTTTTCACACTCTCTCACCAACGCCTTGGCGTAGCCTTTCCCTCGAGCCTTTCGAGAGGTGGCCAGGTTTGCAATAATCGGTACCGTTATCGAAGACCCGAGCGCGAATCTATCAACGTCTTCCGGAACGTTTTCGTAGTCGTAATCGCCCAAATATCGTCGATACTCTACCCCAGCGCACGCCATCAAATCGCACGTCTCGTCGTCTCGCACGATGAACATCGCCCCTTTCTTCGCATTTGAGTATCTTTTGGATAAATCAGACGCCTGGGCGCGTTCTAAAGAGCCGATTTCTCGGTCGTCTGGATTCGATTTACCGTCGACGAAGAACGCGTCAACGAAGCACTCTGCAGCTTCGCGAAAATCACCTCCTCGAGCGCGTTCAATGTCTGCGTTTGCCAACGCCGCGTGGGTACATTTCTTTTTTCTTTGATGGACTTTCGGGTGACGTTTTTGTTCATCTCGAAGGCCAGAACGTCTTCCTCCTCTGCTCGATAAAGTGTGTTGAGTGCGATGAGAGGAAGAGGAAGAAGACGTCGATGGCGCACAGAAGAATCGAGATTGTGCGAGCATGTCGTCTTTATTATGTGTATTTGTGAGATGTGAGACCCGCCTCTTGCTCTCTTAAGTGAAGCTCCTCTTTGCAAATCTGTGAAGAAGAAGAAGGAAAAAAAAAGCACAAAATACTCGATTGAACTATTAAACCATCATCGCCTCTTCTCCTCTATTCTTATTATTGATTGCTTCTTTCTCGTCCTCCTCCTTTTCCCCTTCTTCCTCCTCTACATCTTTGCTGGCTACCATTCCCGGGAATAAATCTTTCATGTACACCGTTCTTCGCAAGGCGTTCGTAAAGCCTTCGTTGTATTTGTACTTGGTCACGCCAACTGTCGTCAAAGATTTTGGTTTGGTACTCGCGGCTATTCTGTGTTTGTTCCCGCCGGAAAAGCCAAGCTCGAGTCTCGCGTTGCTCGCTTTCTTCATCTCGTCGTACGCGGCAGACTGAGGCAGGTTTACGACGTTTTGATTCGTAAACTGCTTCTTTTCGACGCCTCGTTCGCCTCCTTTTTCTGGTGTGAATACGCCTTCGGGATTGTAGCTTCTCGCGCGTTCGCGGATTTCGTCCATGGTTACTTCTCGGGCGACCAATTCTCGGGCGTTAGGACCGAGCTCGCGTCGGTCGACGAGCTTTTCGTTTCTTAACTTGTCTCTTTCGTCGTTCAATGCGTTTCGTTGTGCGATCCATTCCTCGCGAGACATGCGAATCGCAGCACCATTAGCAGAGATTGGTTTCGACACCATTCCAGGAACTCCACATCCGTATTTTACGAGTTCGTCAATCGCCGGTTGCAGCTGTAAACTAGCACTGTACGTACTTCTATCGAATGAACCTTTTGACGATGTTTTCGCATACGTCAAACCGGCTGAACGCGTCACGTCGACTGCCCGTTTCAACACCTCCGACTCATTTTGCGACATGAAATCATACCCGGCAGCTCTGCCCACGTCGGGAGCTATTATCGTCAGAACGTATGGTAACACGTCAACTGAACTAGAATTGCGCATTGAAATAGATCGCGAATCGATCTTCGCTTTCTCCATCCATTCCTTCGTTATTTCTCTTTTCCTTTGCAATTCTCTCTCGGCGGTTTTGATTTTTGGAAACTCCACGGAATCCATGGTACTACAACCGCTCGCGCGATGGTGCACGGAAGCGATTTGACCGTAGAAATAATCCGTCGAGTTTGCTAGTTTTGAACTTTTAAAAACATCTGCGTTAGAGATGTCATTTGACGCCAAAGCAAACATTTCCATCGTCGAATCATTAAGCTTTGCGCTGGGAAGATTTTCAAAAGTAGACTCCAACAATAAATTGTCATCTCCAAATGTTTCAAGTCTATCGTACATCCAGCTGAAATGCTTTGCCGGTCCCGGATACGTCTTCTCCATGAAGGCATGTCTACCTCTGTATACATCGCGCATCATCTCTAACGCTTTCGCCCCAACGTCTTTACTTTCTCCGGAAATAGGAGCATCCGCCATGGTAAATTTTCCTCTCGCGAGAGACTTGTATTGCAAATGATTCAAACACGCGCGAATATCTAATTCACACGTCTCTGCCAACTGACTGAGCGCTCTTGGATCGGATGAAATTTTCTCCTTCGAACTAATTTCTCTTAATCTACCGGTGACTCTCGCCGCCAATGGCGGACGCAGCCTGACGAGCTTCGATGCGTCTCTCAACTGTCGCAATGCTGCCGAATACATGTCGTTGCAAATGAGGATAATCGGACGATTCAGAGGACCATTCGAGTTCTTCTTGCCGCCTAAAGTTCCGTTTGCAAGTTTCAGAAGAGCACTCATGGCACCTTTGCCTTCGTTTCCGCCAAATATGGCATCAATTTCATCGATAACTAAACAGTTTGGCCTTGCATTTTGGCTATCACTCTTTGTTGAAACGGAGATTCCCTTCATCGATTCCAACACCGAGCGCATTTCTACGGCTTGTTTTACGGCTTCCACGAGACCATTGGTGGATTTCTGCGTACTCGCAGCGTTGATTTCTACGACTCTGTACCCTGCGTGTTTCGCTGCGATGTGCGCGAGCGTAGTTTTTCCAGAGCCAGGACCGCCAGAAACCAAAGCTATTTTCTTCATCGGTCTTCCCGACGCATCGTAAAGTTCTTCCGTTTTTTGTTGATACTTGCTGCTGTTGTTGTTGTAATTGTTATTTCTATTCTGGCCGTTGCTTGCCTTCATAACCGACGGATTAATAATTGAATGATTCATCATTTGATCCGGCGTCTTTTTGTTGAACACGATTTTGTCCCACATTTTTAACCATCTCAACAACTCTCTATTCGATCGTTCGTCGGAAATCAAATCCGTAAACTTTCTCGGCGCATATTTCGTCAACCACGATGCACTGGCAATCTTTGCTTTCAGCTCTATAATTTTCTTCTTCTTTCTTTGCATCTCAGCGAAGTCTTCCACGCTCATCGTCTCTTCTTCCTCTGCGCTTCGCATCTCTTCCTCCGTCGGCATCGTGTTCTCTCTGTTCGCTTGCTCTTCCAAGCTTGCAGCCAACGCGGCTGATTTCTTCTCTTCAATTTCCATCAACATGTCGTTAATGGGTTCATTTAACAAGTGAATGCGATTGATCGTCGCCCGAGCGTGGTCGTAACCTCTCTTTCCTTTCTTTCGCGCCAGCTGGTTTTCGCTCAACAAAACATCATTTTCATCGTTCGAATCGCCATCCAACTCCCCAAACGGACGCTCCTCGACTTTCAAATACACTCTGTGCGTTGAATCTTTCGGATCAGTCACGCTGATGACTCTAAATCCCGCCGAAACGGCCTCGGCTGAAGTCAACAAAGGCGGAGCGTTTCTCGCCACAGATTTGTATCTCAAAAGTTCCAACTCCAACTCTCGTTCTTTCCTTTCCAACTCTTGCTGCTTTCGTTTCTTCTCCGCCAATTCTTTCGCCAGTTCTTCCTCGGTTAAAGACGGCGTCGGGTTTATCGAACGCTTTTTCTTTGCCGCTGCTTTTTCCGCATCGTCACCATCATCGTCGTCATCATTTTCAGTGTTGTTCTTTTCGAAATCTGAAGGGCCCCGTTTATTTGAATTTTGCGTTGCACCTCCATTTGCTTCGTTCTCTAACCAATCCAAATCTTGCGTCCCGGGCGGATTTTGCGTTGCACCTCCTGCGTTTTCTTCATCGTCGTCTAAGTCTTGTTCCGCTAAAAACGCCATGTCTTCCTCGTCTTCGTCGATGTACGTCTCCTCCATCTCGTTCTCATCGTCGATGAGGGCGTCTAAGTCGTCTTCCATCTCGTCCACCAGGATGGTGATATTTGATTTTATGTGGAGCCCAGTTTTGAATTCAAACAGTTTGCCTTTTCTGCAGAAATTTCTGCTCTTCGCTCGTCCTTCTGCTAAAACCCAAAATTCGTCCATCCTCAGAAAAAAAGAAAGCTACTACTAAAGCTCTCTTCTTCTTCTCTCTTTTCGTCGTGCTTTTCTCACTGCCGAAGAAGAAGAACAATCTCAAAATATCAATAACCAAAGTTGCCTCATTACACCGTTCATTCTTAGAAAATGGAAGCGTATTACTGGACGCAGTTTAGCGTCCTGGCTGTTTTTTGCGCTCTGATGGAGTTCCAAAAGTTCACCCAAAAAGAAAAGACGCAAATGCCTTCGTCCTTCTTGAATTTCAGAAATAACTATTTGTTCGTGTATTCTTTGATGATGGCTGGAGATTGGTTGCAAGGTCCGTACGTGTACGCGTTATATCAGCACTACGGATACACGACCGGGGATATCGGGAAACTTTTCATCGCCGGGTTTGGGAGTTCAATGATCTTCGGCACCGTGGTTGGTTCTATGGCGGATAAGCACGGGAGGAAAGCGGCGGCTTTGGTGTACGTGGCGACGTATATCGCGAGTTGCGTGACCAAGCACTGGTCGGATTATTACGTTTTAATGCTCGGGAGGTTTTTTGGTGGCATTGCAACGAGTTTGCTGTTCACGGTGTTTGAGTCGTGGTTGGTCGCGGAACACTTCAAAAGAGGATACGAAGCGGAGTGGTTAGATAAAACATTCTCGAAAGCCATCTTCTTAGGGAACGGGTTGGTCTCTATCGTTTCCGGGTTAGTGGCGAACTAATTAGTGACCGATATGAGTTTGGGTCCGGTGGCACCGTTCGATGCGGCGACGTGCTTTTTGGCCATCGGCGGCGCGGTCATTTTTCTCACTTGGTCGGAAAACACCGGCGACGTCGTCGAGAACGCAAACTTACAGCAGTCCTTTTCGACCGCGTACAAAGCGATTTTCTCCGATAAGAAGATTTTCTACTTGGGTGCTATGCAATCTTTGTTTGAAGCGTCGATGTACTCGTTCGTCTTTTTGTGGACGCCGGCGTTGTCACCTAACGGCGAGGATATTCCTCACGGTATGATTTTTGCCACCATGATGGTTGCGTGCATGATCGGTTCGTCCATGTCTTCGAGATTAATGGCGAGATCGGATTTAAGAGTTGAAAAATACATGCAATCGGTGTTTTTACTCTCCGCGTGCTCGTTATCTATTCCAGTGTTTATTAAAACGTTCGAGTTAGGCTCGGGTGGGTATAAAGGAGGACCAATCACGTTTGAAGGCAAGTTGCAATTGTGTGGGTTCCTCGTCTTTGAGTTTATGGTTGGTATTTTTTGGCCATCGATGATGAAAATGAGAGCGCAATACGTACCCGAAGACGTTCGCTCGACCGTGATGAACTTTTTCCGCATTCCTTTGAACTTGTTCGTGTGCGTAATTTTGTACAACGTCGCTTTATTTCCGTTATCGGCGATGTTTGGGATGTGCACTTTGTTCTTGTGCGGATCGGCGTTTTTGCAACGCAAGTTGGAGTTGATCACCGCGAGCAAGTTGCCAGCGTAATGTGCGAGTTTGTGTGTGTATACGTACACGTTATTATTTTAATAGAAGTTAAAAATGTATTGTTGTTTTAAAAGCTCTTGTGATTGTTCCTTGTTCGTTGCGTTGAGCGTTTAGCCTACGAAAAACGTTAGAAAATCGTCCCCTCCTCTTCCTTTTTTGTGTTGTACTCATCATCTTCACACACAATGGCATCTCTGGTCAAGAAAACGGCTTTAGGGAGCATATTCGCTCTTTTTCTCTCCTCTTTCTTCCTCTTCATTTCCATCTTCTTTGCGTTCGCGTTGAGATATTTGGTCTTGCCATCCGGCACCGCGATAATGCGAGAGGATTTGTTCTTCAATTTCGCGGAGAAAACACCGACCGCGATGGCGTCGTTCGTGGAGCAACCGATCTATTGGGAAGGTAGTGGTAAAGGAATAGAAAATTCAACGAAAGAACAGACGATGACGACGACAAACATCGTGAAGAAAACGTTGGCTTTCCTCCCTTGGTTTTCCAGAAAAGTTCAAGAACGGATCGTCTCTCCGCATTCCACGTTTGACGTGCACGTGCAGTTGGACGTGCCGGATTCGGAATATAATCGAAAGGTTGGGATGTTTCAAGTGAAAGCAGAATTGGTAACTACGAGTGGGGAAACGATACTAGATTCTATGCGACCTACTCTCTTGAGATATCAATCGCCGTTAGTGAGGTGGATGAAAACGCTGGCATATTGGCCGTTTCACCTGGTGGGATTCGTAGAAGAGAAGCAAACGATTGACGTGAGAGTGTTTTCAAAGATACGGGAAAGGAGAGATTTCACGAGAGTTGCGGTAAAGTTACTCCCGAGAGGTCAGACGAAAAGTGGGATGTTGCCGGAGATTTATTCGGCGTCAGCGACAATCTCTTTGCGGATGAACATTCTGCAGAAAGCGCTGTATTTTTATCCGATTCTATCAACAATTTCAGTCGTCGGTTTCAACTGGTTTTGCTTGAACACGTTCGCGGTGATTATGACGTCGTTGATCGTGTTTATGAAATCTGTGTCCGGTAAGGAAGAAGGGACTACGATGATGGACGACGTCGTGAACACGATTAAATCGACGACGAGTGCGACGATTGGGGGGAGAGACAAGAGGCAAGATAAACTCATCGAGTCGATTTTAGCGAGCGAGGACGATACGATTTCCATCTCGACCCAGCCAGGGGAAATGTCCTCAGAACCAGCTTCAGAAACAGATATCAAGGAAAGAAGAGATAAAATGCCAGCTTCGTATCGAAAGGACGACGAATTAAGACGTCGAAAGTAACGTCATGTTATATATACGTAGAATAAAAATAGAGAAAAACTTAAAGTTGTAACATACACTGCACATAGTACGCGAAAAAGAAAAGCTCCTTCTGTATAATTATTTGTATTGTATCTTTTGTGTATCTTCGTTTTAATGACATTTTATTCGCGTGTGTGTATCCTAATTATAATGCTACGTACTGTATCAGCTATTTCTTGCACCTCCTCTATCACTCGCACCTTTTCCTTCCTTCTTCTTTTCTCATTTCATCCCTTCTTTTAACTTCTCGAGCTGCTCCTCGACAAACTCGTCGATTAAAACAGGCCACGCCGCGTCCTTCCCTTCTGCATCGTACCCGAACAAACTAGAGTTGTACGCCCTCGAAAAATCCAAAATTTGATTCCAGGTGTCCCCTGAAATCGCCTTCTTATGCTCTCGGTTCAAGAAATCGCACCATTTATCCAACAACGACCACTTATCTTTCAACAAAAGTTCCCACATCGCGCACGCCGTGTCCAAATTCAACGCCTTTTGATTTTCCTCCTTTGAGAATCTGAACGCGTATTCGTACACCGCTTTAAACGCGTACGAGTCTACCAATTCCTGCCTCATCGCCGGTATTTTCTTCTTCAACTTTACCATCGAATCGCACTGGAGTTGTCTCATCCCGCTCGTAAACTCCTCGTGCGTAAACTTCCCCATCTCTTGCGCGTTCATCTTATTCGCTAAAACTAAAGTGACCAAATCCGACTCCGGATTGATGCCTAAATCGTCGAAGAACCGCATGATTCCTTCCGCATCGATTTCTTTCTTATCCGTGGCCGTTTCTTTCTTCGTCTCTTCCGATTGGTACTTCTGGAAAAACGTTTCCAAAGTCGATTCCGAAAACGCACCACCACCACTCGACGACGACGCAGTCGATTTTGGTGGATGTTCCAAAAAGTCCGTCACCGCCGCTTGTAAGTTCCACGCGAACTTCTTCAGATATTTTATCGCGTTCGTGTTGGTCGTCCGAGTGACCGCAACGAATTCCTGAACCCCTTTCTTCTGGCCCGCGTTGAGTTTGTTCATATCTTTGTCTTCTTCTTCTTCTTCTTTTCTGTTGATGTGATGATTTTGACGCGACGACGCACGCGTCTTTTTTTAAAAATGAAGAAGAAAAGACGAAAAAAAAGAGAAAACGAACTCGTCAAAACTCATCATCCAATCCCCTATTTTGTTTATTATAGTATTATTAAGCGCTCTCTTCTCATCAAACACACACACACACACACACACACAAAGAAAGGACGGAAAGATGGCATCATCATCTTTCGCAGGCTTCTCCGGAGGGATTAAAGGGACCAAAAAGAAGAAGAAAATCAACGTCCAAGAAGAGGAGGAAGAAAAAGACGGTGAAAAAAGAGAGGCGGTTTTAGCGGTCGGGAAAGACCGGGTGCATTTGAAAGAAGAGAAGAAAAAAGGAGAAGAGAAGAAGAGTATTCCGGCGATGAGGAATACTTTTGAAGTTGGGACCGGGAGGCAAAGAAAGGTAAGCGCGTGCTGTGTATTTTCAGATGCATCTGTATCGTCTGTCTTCTCGATTCGTATGTTTCTATTCTCGAATAGGGGAATGTATTTTAATCAGTTCGTATGCTCACCTCCCCACTCTTCGTAATACTAATAATAATAATATCACAGGCACCAAGTTTTCTTCCAACGGAAAGCGAGAAAATAGACGACGACAAACGATTCGAGGTATCAGAAACGATCGGAGGCGAAACCGCGCAGGGCAACAAAACCACGTATGGGTTAACGAGGATGGCACCGAAAGACGACGAAGCGAAAGTGCGGTACGAGAACAAGAAGAAAGAGCAAGACAAGAATAAGAACGAGTCGTTCATCGGAAAGAGTTTAGCGGAAAAAGAATTGGATGCTTTTAAAGAGGACGTTGAGGATTTACCTGAGCAAGCGTCAATTGAGGCGTACGAGTCGATGCCGATTGAGGATTTTGGTGCGGCAATGTTGCGCGGGATGGGTTGGAAAGAAGGCGAAGGGGTTGGAAGGAACGCGAAGAGCGGAAGAGCAGATCCTGTAGAATTTGTGCCGAGGATGGGGAGGTTAGGATTAGGAGCGGATACTATGGATGTACCAGGTGCAACTCTGAGGAAGAATAACAACAACAACGATAAGAAGATACGGAAACCGGGCGAAACGAGAGAGGAAAAGACGGAGATATTAGTGAGAGATCCAAACGCGTCTCGAGCGCCTGGGATGAGGAACGTAAAATCTATCGACGAAAAGCTCGTAAAGAAGGAAGAGTTAGGGGTGAAAGAAGGGAAGCGCATGTACGTGGCAAAAGGGAAGCACGAAGGGTTAACTGGACGAGTGTTGAAAATTCAGAAAGCAGACGGGAGAGCGCAGTTTGAACTTGATTCCTCGGGCGAAGTCATTACGTTGCGATGCTCCGAATTAGACGAGATGGTAAACGCTCCCGATTCTCAAAGAGATAAGAAACGAAAGAGCAGCGACGATGCGGGTAGTAAGAAGAGTAAGAAGGCGCGGGAGGAAGAAGAATCGGAAGAAGAGGATGATGATGATGATGATGATGATGATGATCCGTGGCTCTATCCATCCGTTCGCGTTCGAATCGTCTCCAAATCTTTCTCTGGCGGGATATACTATCTGAAGAAAGGAACAATTGTAGATATTCCAACGCCCAAGGAGTGCACTGTGCAAATCGATGGAGATAACGGTAGAACTTCGCCGCTGGTATCGAACGTTCGTCAATCTTATTTAGAAACGTGCATCCCGAAGAAACCGGGTGGTCGTGTGGTCGTTCTCGCCGGGAAGTTGCGAGGCCGCCGGGGTAAGTTGGTGCAAAAGAATAAGAGTAACGATACTGCTCGAGTCCAATTGAGTGACGATTTTACCGTACATGACGATATCGATCTCGATGAAATCGCCGAGTACGTCGGCGAAATGGACGAAGACGAATAAATAGTTTGAATTTTAGGAGTATATTTAGAGTTGAAACGCAGCGCTAGAGATGTAGTAATATAGAATATTAGAACGAGGGAGACGGGATACGTATCATCAAACACTGAATTCATCAGTGTCCTCCTTTCTTCTTCTTCAAGTCTTTCAAACACTGGTCTGCGCTTCTTTGTGCTTCTTTCACAACTTTATTCAGCGCGTTCCGCTCACCTTCTAAGTTTGCCTTTTCTTTCGCCAGGTGCGTTCGCGCTCGCTGTAACGCGTCGATTTTCGCCAACGCGTCTTCTTTGCTAATCGATGGCGAGGCGAGTTGTCCTAATCCACTCTCACCGAAAGAACTGAGAAGTTCCGACGCGCTTTTCTTCTTGGAACAGTCACAACTATCGCTCTCGTTATCTTCTTCACCTCCACCTCCCCCTCCTCCTCCATTGCTATTCCTATTCCCATTCCTATTCCTCTTATCACTATTCCCACTTCTACTCTCTACCCAATCGGTTGCCGCTCCCGGTATAATCGCCTGGCTTTCGCTGCTCGACGTCATAAAGCTCGCGCGTAACATTTGCCCTCCATATCTCGGACTATCTTTACTTATAAATGGTTTCGGTCGCCAGTTTTCGTTCGGGAGTAAAGCTCCTAAATAGAGTCCAGAACAGAAGACTAATATGAACGTTATGGACGGTGATGTCAGCGAGGATTGGCTCATCGGGCGACGAATCCCCATCTTTTGTGTGTGTTGCGCGATGTTTTCGTTCTTCTTGTTCTCGTTGTTCTCTTGTAATCAGATATATGAGAGAGAGAGGTGTATCGAACAAACAAGAAGAGCGTGATGAAAGAATGGGGGAAAAGAAGGACCCTCTCTGTACCCTAAAAATTCGAAATCGCCAAAAAGTCCACAAAAGAGACCCCGGGAAGAAGAAAAAAAAGAGAGCACGACTGTGTGTACACTTAACAACTCGTACTCCTCGCGCCGCGCAGACCTAACGCGATGATGATGATGAGAGCGGTAGCATCCTCTCGCTTCTTCTTTCTCTTCTTCTTTCTCTCCTTCTTCTCTTATTTTATCTCCGGAGAGAAAGACTTGAACCCGTACGCTATTTTAGGGGTGGACAAAACCGCCGACGCTTCCGCCATCAAAAGAAGTTACAGAAAACTGTCCTTACGGTTTCACCCGGATAAACAACACACGATTAACGATGATGAAGAAAAAGAAAAGATAGAGCGAAAGTTTATGAGCATTCAAATGGCGTATAAGACGTTGATTGATCCGGAGAAGAGGAGGAATTACGACGTAACCGGGTACGCAAACTTGAAAGATTTGGAACGAGATGAGAAAAGGAAAGAGAAGGAGGAAGGAGAGAAAAAAGGCGGATACCAGCGCTTCACGAAAAAGAAAGGTTCGTCCTCCTCCTCGTCGTCTTCGCGAATGAAAAGAGGTGGGTGGGATTCTGAAGAACAGACGATTGATTCGATTGATTCAGAAACGTTCGATTTTACGAGTTTGAGCGCGTTCGAGTCCATCGTGTTTAACCGAAGGAGGAACAGCAAGGACAATAACGCCGGCGCCGTCGGCGGGAATAGTTGGCTTATCGAAGTCTATGACGATGCTTCGGAACCGTCGCAAAGAGCGTCATCGAGTTGGGAACAGGCTTCCAGAGCTCTCGATGGTTTTGCAAAGTTTGGAAGAGTAAACCAAAAGCTCTATCGACGGCTCGCCGTGAAAGTTGCCCCGAAGTACTTCATGTCCAACGAACCGATTGCGTTTACCAAGTTACCCGCAGTTGTTGGTTTCGCGCAAGGATGCAACAACTTTTGGTGCGCGCAAAGATATAGAGGCGAAATGAAAGCGGACGATTTAGGATCGTTCGTGATGGATAAGCTGTTGCGATTGAAAGAGGTTCCAAGTGTTGCGTCGGAAGAGCTGGAGCAGAACTTTGCTCCTGTGACAATTAGGGGAAATATTAAGGACGAGAACAAGAAAACGCCAAAGAACGACAAAGTTAAGTTTATCATTTTTTCACCTCGCGCCACGACGCCGAGCCCAACCTTGCGTAAACTCGCCACGGAGTATTCGAATGATGTTCATGTGGTCAGAATTCATCACACGGAAAGAGATCAAGGAAAGTGGAAACAGATATACGGGGTTGAATCAGCTCCAGCAGTGGTCGTTCTGAAATCCGAATCGAACGAAGTCATCGTGAAACACGGCGTTTCTGGCAAGGAGAGCTTGAAGCGCTTATTTACCGAGCATCATTTCCAACTCATTCCGGAGATTACGTCACGTAGTATGGACGATATACGTTGCAAATCTGGCGGATTGACTCGACTTTGTGTGCTCCTCCTAGGTGATGAAAGGGAAACGACTGAGTCTCTTAAGCACACTTTGAGTAGCATCAAGAAGGATTTACAAAAAGAAAGAGATGAGAGTAACGAAGAAGGACTTAATGCAATGAAAGTAAGTTTATCCGCTGCTTTAGAAAACGATGAGATTGTTTTCGCACGGATAGATTGCGTCAAACAAAAGAAGGCGTGTCAAGCGTATTCCTTCAAAAGGGGATCCTCGAACGCGGAGTTGAGAGCGCTGCGATTCATTTCCGACAAACCCGGTAAGATGAGTAATGTTCTATTCAAGGGTAATGCTGTAGATATCGAAGAAGTTTACGAATGGATTGGGGAACTGTTCAACGCCGATGAAACAAGTCGTTCTCTCCAAGACGAGGTATCGAAAGCGCTTTTGATACAGGAACGCCTTGGTTTGAAAACGCAACTTGAACAGTTCAGAATGGACATTTTGCAAAGTGTTGCTCGAGTCTTGGAAGAATCTGTTATCATGATGGTAGAGATTGGTCCCTTCCCGATTATTTTCATGTTTGTTCTTCAGATATCCCTATTTCGATTTTTGCGTAACAGAAATTTTGCAAGGAGCGCACAAAACGTTCCATCTGCTGATACTGTGGATACTTCGACGTCCAATGCACTCGACGCTAATGATATCGTCATGAACCTGAGCGAATTCTCTGAAAGGACCACGGCACTCACAAAGAGCGTTTACGTCGTGCTTCAATTCATAAACAGTCGTGACAAAGGACCGGTTGTGGAGCAAATACAGGGCTTACAAGCGCTCGCTAAAAAATTTAAGTCAGAACGCCTGTTGCGTTTTGCTTACGTCGACTTGGATCAAAACGTTTCTTGGAAATCGTTCGTAAATGATGTTGGGGAAAATTCAGTGTGCGTTTGGCATCCTTCCAAGCTTAAGTATGAAAAATTAGGAATCAGTTGTGTCGAAGATGGCGTATGCACCAAACTTGACGCTGTGTTGGACGGAAGCGCGAATTGGGAGAAGGAAATCAAAGACAATGCTTGGTTCCATTCTTCTTCGAGCGTAAAAAACAGGGATATGAAGAAATAGTCGCGCACAGTATTTATGATAGAATGTAGGATTGATAGTAGCATGTAATAGCAGCAGAAGTACTGTAGTTAAAATAAATAGATTACTTACATGCGGCAGGCATCTGACTTTTATAGGCTTAATTCGCAAACTATTTGATTATAATCCCTGGGATTTGGTTGACGTCTTTGCTCTCTAGAACAGCGATGAGGTTGTCTTCGAGTTTCTTTCTGTTAGCTCCGGTAAACTTTTGCACCATTTTGTCCCCTCGAAATATACGGAAATCCGGCGTGTTTTCTACTTCGAGTTCGTGAGTCAAATGCGAAAGCGCGGGCGAAGAGTCGCCGACAACTTTTAAGAATTTGATATTCTTAAACCGAGGGTCTTTCGCCACGGATTCGTACGAGTGTTCAAATTTTATGCACGGTCTGCAATACGAGTATCCACACTGCAAAACAATGACCGGATTCTCGTTTGCTGAACTTTTCTCCTGCAAATATGTCTCGAGTTCTTCTTGACTCTGCACGTGTTTGACCACGGACTTTTTGACTGTTTTTACCCACCAACGCTCGAAATCGTCAAACGAGGCTGTTTGATTTCGAGCAGCTGACGTTCCCGCAAAACTTCGCAACACCGTGTTTGCTTCTACTTCCGAAAGTACTACATCGTACAAAGCGGCACCGCGAAGGATATCTTCTGCGTCTAATTGGCTGTCCTTGTTTCTATCTAATTTTTTAAATACATATTGCATGTCTTCGTCGGTCAAAATTCTCGGTTCAGGCGCACCGGTGATATCTTTGCAAATCGCAGCTCTAAGAATCTCAACTGTAGCTTTGTTGGAAAGCTCCAGCATCGCGCCTAACGCGGCACCTTTGACAATAGAAGACGGAGATTCTGAGATGAGCAAAGCCTCCGTGGGATTCACACCGGCGGAAGCTATGCCTGGTGCAAATAACTTGAAGAGTAACTTTGTTGGTAGTGTGCTCGCGTGTCCAGTCGTCAAAAGAATCACTCGCTCGGGTTGCACGTGCGAGGTAACTTTTTGAAGATACTCGTCGACTAATGTGCCCCACGCTAAAAATTCGTCCAACTTTTCCCTCGTTTTCGGCCCGATATCACACTTTTCAACGTCATCGAACGACATCTCCCAACTTCCTTGCAAGCCAAAGTTATCGATGCACTGCGTTATTTTCTCCTTCTCCTCCTCGTCTTTGTCGTCTTGAAATCCTGGTGCGATACCTTCCCAATTAAACTTCTGTTGTAACTTTTTTAATTCTCCTTCGTACGTCCACGTGAAGTTTGTCATGTTCATGTTTCTCACTTTCTGCCCGTGATTGTATACCACAGTCCCGAAGCCTCTACCAATCGTGACTACTAATACCACACCATCGACGTCTCGGCCTGGCCCGTAATACATTTGCGCGTACGCCGCGGCTTCGGTGTGTATCATCGACCCCACTTTGCCTTTTGATTTTGGAAACATCTTCACTATGTGTTTGTTAATATCCCGGTTCCCGCACGCTCGCATAACCGCTCTCGTGTAGCTCACGCCAACTGTACCTCCCCAATTGTAATGGGTCGCAATTTTCGACAGCGCCTCTTCCACCGCTTCTTCCTTCAACTCCTCTAAATCAACTTCAACTCCTGGTCGCATGAAATCTGCGTTCGCGGTATCGATGATGGCCCCTTTCGCCCCGTGACCTCTCAGCTCGATGCCTAACACGACTTCTCCGATTGGATAGTCGTTGTTGGAGAGTTTCTCCGAGTTCAAACCACCTGCTCGTGTGGTGGTGAAGTTCTTTCTCATCCTTCTTGAACCCCGCGTCGTCAGAGTGAGCTGCGTCCGAGCACTCGTCGTCGTGGACGCCATCATCTTTTCGGTCGCGTTTCAATATATTTCTATCTATGTGTTACTATTCTTCTACTCTGTCGTATACTATATCTCTCTTCTTCTTCTCGTTAATATATTAAGATGGGAAAAAAAAGCATCAAAAGACAAAACCCGTTCGTTGTGGTTTGTGTGGAAAAGCGAGAGAGAGAGAAAGAGCCCTCGTTTTTCGCCTTCACTCTTCTGCACAACTTTGCTTGGGATAATAAAATAATCGCGCACACACACACGCACACACACACAGTGTCTGTCCGTACTATACACAACACGTAGTATTGTTATTATTAACAACAACAAAGAGAGAGCGTGAGAATACTACTTTTCGAACGCGACGAAATAAAAGGAATAAAAGTCCTCCTCTCTCGCGACTACAAAACGATTCGTC
>Ga0115552_1000089_pt1 | contig 45795 bp, 7 predicted proteins | sample COGITO_mtgs_1103_3_FD_87178 | JGI IMG/M metagenome (GOLD analysis project Ga0115552, IMG submission 87178) | Pelagic marine microbial communities from North Sea - COGITO_mtgs_110328 | ecosystem: Environmental > Aquatic > Marine > Epipelagic | place: Germany:Helgoland, sampling site Kabeltonne...
AAAGAAAAAGAAAAAGAAGAGAAAATTATAGAAGAGAGCTATGTAGCGTGTAATTGATGATAGAGAAAAAAAGAGGATTTTTACAGTATTAATATGATCTCAACGAACAAAACCGTGTACCTATAGTTACGGTACGTGTGTGTACTATTTACGCTTCACCTTTTGCCTCTTGTCTAGCGAGGTACTCCTTAACGGATAAAGAGTTTCCAGCCAACGCTTTCGATCCTCCATTCGAGGAGGCGTTCATTCTCCCGGCGGCAAATCTTTGCCTGACGAGAACTGGATCGCGCTCCGTGGCTCTTTTCGCGTGCGTTAAAGAAGGTTTCATCCCGTTGCTATTCATGTTGAGGAGTTTATTTTGCGCGAGTTGGTGCGATTTTGAGATGTGATGCAAAGACTCGCGAAGTTTCTCCTTCATCGTTTTGTAGTTCGCGAACGCGTCTTCTTCATCCTCTTCTTCTTTGCGTTCGTTTCCTGCCGCAGCTGTCTCTGCATTCATTTCGGCCATTTTCGCAGCTTTCTCTGCTGCAGCTTTTGCGTTGTTCTCGCCATCTGTTTTCATGGACCAATACGTCGTCACTCGCGTCGGACGTCTCGAAAAAGGATCGTCTTCAGAAATATCTTTACCCTCTTTCACCTTCTTGATGTGTTTCACCGCCGCTTGAGACAATTTAATTGCGTTTGAAAACTCATTTTTCTTGTTGATATCCGCCATGACTTTTTGATTACCGCCTCGTTTGTTTATTTTGTTCTCGATTTTCTCGTTCAATTCTTTGATGGCTTCCTCCAACTTTTCTTGTTGTTCGACGTCTCCTTCCTCGCGGGCTTTCGCCAATTGCATCTTCATCTGCTCTTTTTCAAAGATGAAATTCGTCGATACCCCACCTCGTTTTTGCTTGTTCAGCTCGAGCATTTGTTGAACATCCTCAGCAGTGTATCGATATTCGTCTGCGCCGGTTAATTTTTTTGAGATGATGTCGCAGTCGTCCACCGAGGGAAGATATTTTTTCGCGGTTTTCTTAACGTGTTCGTACCATTTCCCGAACTCTGAATTTTTGAACCGTTCATCGTCGTGATCGAGAATGAGACTACCGACACCCACAGTTGCGTTGCTCTCATCGTTGGCCCGAGCAAACGCATCGTCTACGCGATTTGATGTTTCTGAAATTCGAAACGTCTTCTCGTGACTACCCCAACGCAAAATCAACCACTTTTTCGTGGATTTTTTTGCGTTCGTGCCGTCGTTATACTCGTACGCTTTTAAGCTATACGTTTGCGTTGTTCCTTGATATGATCCGTCCGCGATTCCGGCGATTTGACACAATCGATAGCGACTTTCTTTGTTTTTATCCAAGCCGATGTTCACTCGAACAAACGCGCCTTCCACGGCGCTCTCGTAAAAAGGTTCCGATATCCACTTCTCTAACTTTGATCTTGGAAGTGTGATCGCTCTCACATCTTTTGCCGTAGCTTCTTCAAAAACATCCATATCATCGTCGTATCCAAATCCACCGCTGCTGCTCGATTCGTCGTCTGAATAGTCGCCTCCTCTTTTTCTTCTCCCTCGAGTCGAGGAAGGTTTCTTCTGTTTCGATCTTCGCCCTTTTGTCGTCGTCATCGACGTTCGTCTTCTCTTCTTCCTCGCTAACATTTCTTCCTCATCTTCTGAATCTAACCTGTCCTCGTCATCGTAGGATAAACCCGAAGAAGAGGACAAATCGTCGGAAGAGGACCCGGCTTCGTCGATTTTCTTTTTCACTTTCTTTCCAATCTCTTCCAGAGCCTTCTTCGATTTCTCGTCTTCGCCTTGTCGCAATCTTTCTCTCCCTTTATTCCTTTCCTTCTCTTCTCTCTCCTTCGCTTTCTCTAAAATCCGCTTGCGATCTTTTAAGATTTTCAACTTTGCGCTCCGCTTCGCCAACTCTTCTTCGCGATCCAATTCATTCATTTGCATCAATTCTTGCCGATCGGCCTCGTCTCCGTAGCCGTCGGAATCATACTTCGCGAGAAAAGCTTCGTCATCATTTTCTTCTCTCCCGTTCCCTCCCATCCGCCGCTTCTCGTCGTCGTCGTCGTCGTCATCAGAGTCTAGAAAACGCGTCGACTGGGGGGGCATTTCTTTGTTCGTATCGTCGTCCGACATGTTTTGTTTGAAGAGGAAATTACTTTCTTTGTGGATTGGAGAGGCACAAAAATGAAGAGATTTTGCTCTTTTGAAAGGAGAGACAAGTTTTTGAAGGAGTGAAAATGGGGAGATGAGAAAACGAGACAGAGAGGGATCGATAAAAGAGGGGTAAATAAAAGTTCGTCTTCTGCGGCTGGGTTCATTCTAATAACAACGAGTACATCAAACGAGTATTCCATCATTACAAAAAGAAAAGAGTACTAAGTTATCAAGATGCTATCTGAAAATCTCATCATATTCATCATCATCGCATGTGAAAAATCAACTCTTATTGAGAATGCGTTTGTTGCAAGCGTTCTTCCAGCGCCCTGATGCGTTGAGAGCGGTTGTACCTCTCTTGCACTTCTGGTCTTTGACGACCAAATCCAAAGAGACCACCGCCGCTTCCAGTGTTGGCAGATCCTTCGTTATCTGAATCGTCCTCGCTCGAGCTCGAATCAAATTCATCCAAGGCTCCATCGTAGTCCTCATCGATGAAATCAATGTGCATCATCTGCAAGTTGCGTCGGCGTTTGAAGAACATCCACAGCATCCACGCAAAGACGGTCAACACAGCAATTGAGGGGACAATCACAACCGATCTATCCAAGTCACCCTCGACATATTCCACATAGACTGGCATCGGGGGGGAGAGCGGAGGCGCAGGCGGCGGTGGAGAGTAAATAGTCGGTGGCGGCGGGTAATAAACCGTCTCCACGAAATACGGTCCAAACGTGAGCGCGGAATATAAAGAAGTAGAGAATCCTCTTATGGAAGTAGAGTCCGTAACATTGAAGTTATCTGGGCTCCATTTCCTCGGCAAGTCTGACCATTCCGTCACAAAGTCCCCGAATCCATCATCACCCAACGGCCACTGTCGAATTTCGGTTTGGTAGTCTTCTCGATCTTTCGATTGACCATCAAAAATTTGATCCCATGACTTATGCATCGTAAAGTCAAAGTAAGACGCATTGGAGGGGATTCTAGCAGCGTACGCAAAGTTATCAGTGGCAATTGCGTAGTCCAACATCGCAGTAGGTGTGGATGCAATCATTGCTGTGAGAGCATCCTCGCCGAGATTCAAGGAACCTTTATCAGGAGAGTTGAACGCTTTTATTTGCTCCGCAAAATGACCATTTCCAGATTTCACAAACTGCGGTACAACTATAGCCGTGTAACCGTATTGCTCCTCACCACCGTCGATTAATACTTTCGCAGAGAATGGATTAATCGTATCCATAGCACTCAATGAATAAGTTGTCTTTGTGAAGACAGTCGACGAGACGCGAATGATGTCATCAGACGTAACATTCTTACCGCACGTAAATCCAGCGAGCTCGGAAAAGCATGGTCCATCGTCATCAATGTCAATATTCATGGATAATAGCGGACCCGACACATCAGTAACGTCGCTAGTTATTTGCGGTACTGTCAACATCAAATCAGTCGAACGTTCGTTTCTAAGAATCTGAGTTGGGGAACGTCTTTGACCGGCGAAGCCAGTCACCGTGAAATAGAACGCTTCAACAGATTCCGGGTCTTCTCCGGGAACCAAGGTATCCGCAATTGCCTGTCCAAGCCACGTAGTTGCGGTAATAACATCGTTCATTTTGTCTTGGTCTCTGATAATTGGACTGTTATGGCACCCTACGTACGCCTGCACTAACATATTACTCAAAAACTCAGCCGCGCAAACCTTTGCAGCATCTGTTAACTGCAAGTCCACATTCAGCGCACCGTCCACATAGAGTCTATGTTGAAACACCGCACCCTTTATCTTAGACGTCGCCCCCGAGCTAAACAACACGTCAAACGCTTCGTTCGAAATCTCACCTGGCTTCCATAATATAGTATTCATGGAGCAAATATACTTCTCGAGATAGTCATCGTCTACAGAAGATGCGAGATCCAACGGTGAGTACTCTTGAATGAGTTGATTTTTCATGGCTAAGAACTCCGTCTCGACAGAATTGCATGCAAGTGCCGGAGTTGGTTGATCACTAATAGTAGCCGGTGGAACGCCCCAAGTCTTACCCCAGACGTTGATAAATGATAAAGCACGTGCTGTGTCTTTCGCTCCGACGTAAGCGTTGAAATCAGTGTTAATCAAAGTCTGCGCAACTTCTGATGATGCCGCATACCAGCTACGGCCAGACGCCCGAACCTTTCTTCCTTTCGCGGTCCTAGCCGGGTCTTTCGCATCCGTGATTTCCGTGTTCGATATACGCTGAATAATTTTGATCGATTCGGCGTCAAACTTAGCTCTGCGTTCAGCTTTGGTACCTGACATTGCAATTGATCTCCAGTTCTCTGCCAACATACGCCTGCGGGTTGAGGACGAGCTCGAGGTCGAGTCGCCAAAAATCGCAGCCGTGGAAGTTTGCTCCGCATCTTCCGTCAACTTTCTGACCAAGTTACAGGAAACTTGCTGAGTAGTATCCTCGTCAACAATTGCAGCTGCAAGAGGATTGATTCTCAAGTAGTAGTCTGTTGCGTACCTCGTTGCCATTCCTTGTTCATCGTAAACATAAACAATCAAAATGATATCAGCAGTGTTCACACCATCACCAGCCGAGGGCAACGAGAAGCCCGAAATTTTCGTGTTCGTCGTTTCCTTACCCGAAATGGCTGTTTCTTCGCTTTCTTGACCTCTGAGGGCGTAAGCGAACTGGTACAAACAAGATGTAGAACAATCAGTAGTTCCATCTAACCATTGTTTTGCAACAAGCTCAAATTCGGTTTGTCCATCCTCGAAGCCGTAATCCACAAGCAAGACTTCCTGTTGAGTGGCGTCGTCAACGACATTTTCAGCAGCAGGTACGGACTTATAAGAATCTTCTCCACATTCGCAACCATCGATGGCCGACGGACATAATATCGTCGAAGTCATTTCATTATACCTAACTTCCAAGAAGCCGCCAGAAGGCGGTGTTCCAACTGTGATCGTTTGGCTTGCTTCACCAGTAGTTCCCGAAGCTTCCAAAATCACGGTGCATTTAAACGTGTACTCGGAACCAGCCAAGAGAGTATTCGGCGCAAGAGTCAATGAGCTTTGTTTGACAGCTTCAGACGGTTCTACGCCGTAAGAAGTCGAGACTAAAGATTCCAAACTACCTCCTGCAAATCCTACAGAACCAGACACGAGTTCCCATTGATAAGTGACACTTTCGCCCGAGGCGACAGCCGCAGTCGCGGAAGGTGACTCGCACGTGAGTGTACCACCTCTGGTTGGTGACCATTCGCCTTGAAAGTAATCTTCATCGTCGTCTCCGATAGTTACAGAAACGGACGTGATACTCGTCCACGTGACGTATGCTGTTTTCGTTCTTCCGGTGAGCGATGACTGACCGCGAACTCCTTTCGAGATGGTACAGCCAATCTCGTACATGTTATTCGTTCCGAGATATTGAAGTAGATCACTCCCTGGAATAGATATGGTGTCAGTGTCAGTCGCAAACATAGCACTCGCATCAGTGAAGCAATCTGCACCATCGGCGATCTCAACCAGTTCGCACGTCGATTCACCATCAGGAATTTCACATGCTTTCGTGCAGAACCAGTAGTAACTCCACGGATAAGCCACACCAGACTCATCACGTGAGTCTTCAGGATCAAACGGAGACGCAACGAGTGAGTTTGTCAAAAATGGTGAAACAATTCTATCTCCACCAAGCCTATCCTCGACGATAATTTCACGGTAAGCGACATTCACTTTCGTTGTTGATGTTATAGCTTGAGCAGTATTGCCGGAAGAAGCAATAGTTGCCGTAACTAACAACTCATACGTTTCTCCAGGTTCGAAAGAGTTTGGAGGAAGAGTAAGTTCCGGAGTCCCTCGCGTATTAATCCAATCAGAAGATTCAACTTGCAAGGATCCCGCTGTGAACTCCCAATAATACTCGAGAGCGTTCAAATTCTCGGGATAATCCATGCAAGACGTGTCCGGAGCTGATACGTACGAGATAATTGTCAAGCGATCCGAAGCGTAGATGGTAACTTCTTCCGGAGTTGCAATCTTGGGCAAAGGAACAGCAGCGACTGCCGTATCAAAAGTCGCAGTTGACGTTGTTCCTAAAAAGTTCGTAACTTGTAACTCAGCAGTGTACGTTCCGCCTGGCACAAGGTCCGTGTACGGAACGAAGAGACTATCTGTGCAAGTATTAATCTTGTTAGCTGTGTCAACTTCGCAAATATCAATATTAGATACATCTTGCGTACTGGTAATTCTCCAAACGTACGTGAGGGCTCTACCACCACCACCAGTCGATCTCAACGCATCAAAGTTGAGAGGAGTGCACGTACCAACACTGACCACACCAGTTATTGAGGCCTTTACAGATGGGTAAATGAGAGGTCCAAGGACACCCGTCGACGCAACGGCGAAGTACGAATTTCTGTCCTTCGTTCGGATGGTTTGTTGCTTCAAGGTGATGAACGATGCCGCGTTCTGCGACGTTTGTGGCTTCACCGTAGGGTTCGATCCGAGCGTAATTTGCAAATAATTGTGAGTTTTCGAGCCAGCGCCATCATCGGTCGGAATGTTAGTCCACTTACACAATGGGTTCGTACCCAAAAGACTGATCGTGGCTGTGGCAAGGACGTTTGAACAGTCAGATGCGCCTATTTGCATAGCCTCATCTGTCTCCACATCGAACACAACTTGGATCGTTGACAAAGAGTTTGCAAATCTCACTTCCGTGACAACAGGCGCAGGAACTGGTTTCACGGTGATGACTTTATTTGAACCATCACCAATCGCTTCTTTCTTTTGAATTATTTGGATGTAGTACGTGCCCGGCAGAATTGTCGAATACGTAAATTTGAAGACACCCGGCGAAACGTACTCAGCGCCGTTATTCGTGTATTCATATCCTTGAATCTCCGCACCTTCGGGTACGATTTCATCAAGGTCGATGGTAATCTCAAAGTCGTTCAATTCATCATCCGCGCTGAATGGGTGCAATCCAGAGCTAAATGCAAGGTTTCCGTACACGTCTCGCGTGGTGATGTAAACCGTTCGGTCCGTAGAAGTAGCAACAAGACCAGATGCGATGCCACCAGATAACGTCGTTTTATACACATTCGCAGTGCCACCTACAACCGTGATCGGAACATACATGGACGACACCATTGACCCACCGGACTCGTCTCGTTCAGTCAAGGATAAGTACCAGGTTCCTTCCTTGTACAAGGTGAACGTCACAGAGTAACCACCGCTTTCTTTCGTTCCAGAGTATCCAGTGACGGTGCCAGTCCTTGAAGTGGCACCGGTTGCTTTCAAAGCATCGCTGGGAATCAATTCAACATCCCATAGGAGCGCTGGAGTAGCGTGATCGTAGCCATATATATCTTTGGCGTAAATACTGAACTCAAATCTGTCTCCCGCACTCACAGTGGTTCCTGAAAGTTCTTCAGTTGTAACACTCGCCTCCGTGGCCTGCACATTCACCACACCGTTCGTTACCTCGACAGATGCCGTGGTAACAAGCAACTTACCTCCAACAGGTCCGAGGTAAACACTCACAGTGTTTGTGCCAACGTAACGCGGAACGAATTCAACTTCGTATTCGTAACCATTACCATCAATCTTCGTGATGATACCCTCAACAACGATAGTCTCCGACTCCACCGAAGAAGCAATTTCAGCGTGGAACTCGTCGTTCCCGGCGACGTCGTCGTACTCGGCGTAGTTTCCAAAAGCATCTCTAGCGATGATGGAAAATTTTGACGAAAGGCCTGCACGAACCAAATTCGTTTCATCGGGCTCGAGACCTGTACCTTCAATGGTCGACGTCAACGCCGAAGTTGCCGCTGGGATTACAGTCAAAATCATTTGAGAGTTCGCGATCTCCACGCCATCGAAGGCAACAAAGATTGGAACTTCACCAGACTTTTCAGGCTTGACAGTGACTCTCCATATGCCAGAACCATCGTTAACAACAGTCGGAGCAGTTGGCACAAAGCCAGAAGATACTTGAACAGACGGAGCGGTGGCACTATTCGAAGCGACATCTAATCCATTCACGTCTCGTTCTTGAATGAAGAAGACAATTGCTTCTCCCGCCACGGTTTCAAAGAAAATTGAACCTGCAACTGGAATCTGCGAACCCAGCATAAGAGTACCGTCCGAATCGATGGCCAACAAAGCTGCTGATTTTTCCGCACTCGATTCACGCGTCGAGGCAACATCGTAGACTTGAACGGTTTCACCACCGGAGAGACCATCTGAAGTGCCGATCGGATCATTACCAGTAGCAATTTTAGCGTACATAGAATACGGATAGCCCAGGTCATACGGAATGTACTTGAACATGTACGTACCAGCACCAGTGTACGTCGGCCCGATAACCTCAACGCCAGAGATAGCGCTTGCCTTATCAGTTGCATTCGATATGCCAGAATTAGAAAGAATCTCAAATTCTAGAGTGAATGCTGTAGTATCAGTGCTTTTATCAGTTGTGATAATACCACCGGTTCTATCCGCAGCTTGAATGTAAATCGTAGATTCCGATCCAGCAATAGCGCCAGAAAAGATACCGGCACCTGAGTAAGTTGAGTACGGAGCACCAATTGCACCCGGTAGCACCGTGCACTCGTAATCCTTCTCCGTAGTGGGGTCAATCACCTCAGAACCATCAATGTAAAGAGAGAGACGCAATGAACCCGCAGCAGGAGGTGAGAAGTTCAGGATAGTGATGTAATCACCATTCACGGCGTTACTTGACGTGAAAGTGATGTCAACTGCGTAAGTTTGACCTCGGACTGTGAAGACGTTCAGGGCCAAAGAATCAAGAACTGCAGTTAGCTCATCACTTTCGCCGATCACATTGCCATTAGCGTCACGAACGTACAATTCAACTGTCGAAGCCACGTCCGTTTGAAACGGAATCGTGGGTGAAATTCCAACAAGTGTAGTAGTAGAAGCGGACGGCTGTCCGACATAAACTTGAATGGAGAATTGTTCTTTCGTGTCGTAGTTTTTGTACAGATTCAATGCCAAGTCGTTGTCGTATACGACAGTCACTAAACCTGGCGCAACGTCAACAGAGGGGAGAGTAAAGTCAACCGTTAACAAGCCAATCGAGGCATCCGAGATTTCGAACGGCAAGAAGCCAGGATTATTGAGTGTATCAACTTTAAGTTCGAACAAACCGCTGTTTTGCAAGTCAGTTACAACATTTCCGTACTGATCCTTCGCGATTAAAGACAGAGTTGAGAGGACACCCGCCTCCACTCCGGCAGTCAAAGCATCTCCGTACAGCAAACAGTCCTTCAAAGATACAGACGAATGAAGCACCTTACCGCCAGATGGTACAGAAAGGAGAGATTCGCCGCGCAACTTAACTTCGACGATCAAGTCGCCAGACTTTTCAATTGTGTAAGTAGCTTCGTATGTGCCGTCAGACTCTTCAACGTACGCAAACTGACCGAAATCAACTACCGAGCCACCTGCAGAAATTTCATACGTGAACTCATCTGCGCTTGACACAATGGCATTCCCAATGGCGTCTCTTGCAATCAGGGTAAGTTTGGCTTCGTTACCGGCAACGATGTAGCCAGTCGACTGTAATCCGAATCCAGTTCCTGAGACTGTTGACGCAGTAGAAGCAACTCCTGGCTCAACAGTGATAAGGAAGCCCGTCTCATCTGTTGTACCGACAACTGCTCCAGATCTTGTGATCAACAATTTGAAATCACCAGATTGCTTTGGTTGTACTGTTATAGTGTACATTCCATCGCCATTATCGACGATGTTAGATGGAGAGATGCGAAGTTCGCTTTGACCGGTGGTTAGCGTGGGGACTAATTTAGCGCTCAGAATTTCACCACCGGTGCTCAAAGTGTTTCCTTGAGAGTCGCGCCCAAAGACATACACGAGCGAGTCTTCAGCGACTTTGAATTCGGAGGTACTATCAGCGCCGACGACCTCAGCCATAGCAGAGACGAAACTACCAGGGGATATAACTGTACCAGTGTATCCAGAGATGGGAACTTCTTCACATACAGGTGGGTCTGAGGAATCACACGCACTAACTTGCATGTCAAGTGTACCCGCGACAGTAGAAATATACTCACCAACAAAAGCAGATTGAGCACTAACATACACGAGTTCAATATCACTTGCAAACGCTGCTTCATTTACATCGCGCCTCATCAAGTTGAATTTCACTGCACTGAGCGAGGACTGAACGATATCGTCCGTCAAAAGGTTCGAAACAGAGTCGCGAAATTGTACTTTAACAGCACCCTTCGCCAAAACCTTACTTGAGAACACACCTTGTCCACCTACCACTGAGTTAGAAATATCAAGGGCACCAGCACTGACATCAAGAGAAAGAGCAGCTTGAGCGAGGGTAAGAACACTCGATGTCACACCATTCTGAACGAGTTGCGCAGTGCCTCTATACACACCAGCCATGACAGGTTTGATGAAACCGTAATAATAGTACGAGTCATTTTCGGTATCCTTGACCAACTTCATCGTACCATCACTCGCCGAACCAGTGTAAGTGACGGTGTAAGCAGCAGGACCGGTGAGGGCGATAGAGAACGTTTCTTCTTTATTCGCTAAATTCTTGTAATCCTGGCCGTTGTAATACGCATCTCTTGGGTAAATGTAAACAGGTACGCTATCACCTGCAACGATGCTTCCATCCGTGTTCCCGAGCTGAACATAAGAAGTTGAACTAGACGTGACGCTAGAAACGAGTTCGAACGTGAACTCCCCAGGATTCTCGTATTCGACAGAACCGGTGACTAAACCATCGACAGCGACCGTCAATTTGTACGGTGCTTCAGCTACACTAGTCTTAGTAAAAGTAACAAAGTATGTGCCACCCGCATCTTCGTTGACGTAGCCAAACGCACTTGGATCGAGGCCCAAACCAGAAAGCACCGATGAATCAAATAATTGAAAATCTGTGTACTCAACGAAATTTTCGTTGTTCCCATTGAAGACAGTAAGCACCAGAGAAGGTGCTACGGATGGTACCGCCAATATACCATCGCTGTCGTAAAGCGTGATGGCGATGGCAGTCAATTCACCCGCAACTCCATATGTTATTCCAGGACCTGAGATAACGCACCTTTTCTCATCCACATCCGTGCTTACGGAAGAGGAGATTGGTATGTTCGAGAACGGAGAGCCTGCAATAGCCTCACTATCGTAAGCAATATCGACCGTGACCGTAGCGTCTGTGCTACCCTCAATCATATACTCAAATCGATAAACTCGGGAAGATTCGTCCCATGTTGGACCGCTTTGAATAATCGATCCCGCAGTCGTGGTAACAGTCACTTCAAACGAAGAGGCACTTGTACCTGCCGTGACGAGAAAATCTGAGGCATCACGAGGATCTATGGCAATGTAAGTTTGGATGCCGAGAGAGCCTCCAACAATACCAGGTCCAGAAGCGCGCGTGTAGCTCGCGCTAATAGCACCAGCAACAATCTCCTGCTGGAATGGCGAATTGGCAATATCCACGCCGCGAATATTGAGGGCCGTTTCCATGTAACCAATAACAGATGGGGTGTATTCGATGGTGTATTTCCCAGTAGCACTGTCAAAAGTCACAGAGTGTTCCTGGATGGTCGATTCTTCCATTAATAAGGCATCATCAGAGTAAATCGTTTGTGAAATACCATCGATGATGTCATTCACGAGATTACCGCGGTCCTTCTTGAAGTTTCCATACACATCTCTCGCCTCCAAAGTCAACGTAGCCTTACTGTTGACTGTTGCAGAAGCCGTAATACCAGCACCAGTGAGGGTAAATTTCGAATAATCCGCATCAGATGCGATGACTTCCATGTTCAATGGTAACTGAGACCCACCAGGGCCGTCCAGGACTAGCCCATCTGATATGTATGCTCGGAGAGCATAAGTTCCAGTCGTTTCCGCAGACCAGCGCACTCGCCAGTTTCCTGGTTCAGATGCACCAATTTCTTGTGCGTAGCCATACTTAGCAGGAGCTGGCCCGCTTACGTACTTGTAGCCTTCAGGCCCGTATTTGTTCGGAGCCGCGAATGTAAGATTCGTCGGCGTACCATACGGATCATACGTCAATTGGTTCGAGTACTTATCCGCAGTAATAATCTGATAGTTGTGTTCCGAACCAGCAACGGCTACCTGCGTCAATGGAACTGTTCGGTCATTTCTTGTGTACGAACTTGAAGCTACGGCAACCCCAGGATCGACATTCACGTAAATAATACCGTTGGCGGGTGAATCTATGACAGTTTCTGTGCTCATGCCGTCAACTGGTCGAATTGCAGAAATTGTCAACTGCGCCGGGGAGGTCACTACGGCTGTAAAAGAAACCTTGATTGAACCATCCGGGTTCGTAGTGAAAGATGGCTCTTGTCCACCACCGGCCGAAAGTTCGAGATTTCTTGACACTACTTTAAATTTGTTCGTATCAGGCATCTTCGTGATCGTGTTGCCTGACGCATCGACAGGCTGAATGGTGAACGAAGTAACTTCGCCAGCCCTGGCAGTCATCGTAGCATCACTCAAAGCTTCACCGTACGCGAACGAGTACATTGGCGAGATATTTGGAGAAGCAACCGACATCGTGTACGGAGAACCGATAATGTGATCACCGTCGTAAGTGATGTTGAACTGATATTCAACACCATTTCCGCCAGTTGGCAACGTGTACACAATGTTGTAAGTGCCATCTTCATTATCAGACAAGGTAGCGACATTGGTGAGGAGCGACCCAGCTGTTGGTTTCGTTTGAATTGCAGAAACAACGAGCGGATTTCCGTCTCCACCACTTGTGATTTCGTTATTGAATTCATCCCGGGCAACAAATTTTAACGTTCCACTTTCCATTGCAGTGACAGTACTTGGAGGTGTCGCGAGTAATCCCGAAGTTTTGGAATTCGGTGAACCCGCAGTAACTGTGATGGAAACGGACTCTCCAGAGACAAGACATCCGTCAGGGTTGACCTCCAAATCATCCGGTGAGCCACTCGCGCAAAGTCTTACAGACATGTCAAACGTCCCCGTGAGGTAAGTTATGTTGTAATATACTTCGAACAAGCACTGGTCAGTCGTGAGACCAAAGCAACCATCGAGTGCAAAGCAGTTCTCCGAGCTTGAGGAAAATTTTTCTCCCATGTTGCCTTCCGAAGTTCCAACAAAATCAATGCGGCAGGAAGTCAACGCATCTTCTCTCTCGTCTTCTGACAATTTATAGAGAGCATTAGAGCCGGCATCATAGGCTGAGATGAGCACAGATTTTCGTTCGTCCGCGATAGAACCAGACAGACCGTCCCCATTCATGAGAGAGTTTGCCGCATTCACAACGCCAGGAACAACTGTGACCTTGAATTGTTTGACTTGAACCGCATCAGAGACCGGTGCCGATCCTTCAGTTGTTGAGATACCCATAGCAAATCTCGGTTGCAAGCTGACAGAGATGGTGTATGCAGCGGTGTTGGAGAAAGTCAACGAAGCTTCAGCAGACACCGATCCATCAGGAAACGCCTCCACGTAGTTTGAAGGAATTCTGCAGTCCGGAAAGAATGATGATGACGGGAAGCATGCCAACGAAGTAAATTCAGCATTCAAAGTTTCCGCTTGTGACGCGGTAGCCGTGACTGTGAACACATCCCCGGGGTAATCCGAGGAATAGTATTGCACGTTGCCGTATGAATCTTTCGCCGAAATCGCAAACTCAACGGGAAATCCTGCGGTAGCAACAATCGGGTTCGTTCCTTGAACACCAGATGCAATAACAACATCAACGCTGGAAGCTGTAGTGAAATCTGGTCGGATGACGAGATTAGAATATCCTCCAAACTCGGCAACAAGATCAGTGCTAGCACCAGCCTCATCGAAAGCAATCTCACGTAAGCGAGCGCCAATTTCGACGCCGTTCGCCGTGATAGATATCGGCCACGTTCCTGCCGTACTGTAGTAGTAGTCGATTCGGAACTCACCCGTTGTACCTTCCACTGCTGTGATGGCGATATCAGATCCAGAGAGTACGGTTCCACCAATTGATAACTGGATGGTGACATCATTTCTGCCCATTTGGACTCCATCTTGATCAAATGTCAAGATACGGAAAGAACCTGAGGGTTTTCCCGTGCTTGCTACAGATGCGAAGCCAAGCGTAAGATCACCATCACTGGTGGACAAATATGCAGCTTTGTAGGTAGTCTGCAATGGATCCAAAGTCTGAACAGAATCGGCAGTTTTGATATCCAACAAACAACCTGATGAAGGAATGGTGATGAAATCGCATCCAATTTGAACAAAACCAGTGCCGTACTCAATCTTGAGCAATGCTGCTCCGGCAGCCACAGGCGTGTACGTGATGGTGTAAGTACCATCACTGTTATCAGTTACAGTTGTCGTAGAGCCTGTCTGGTTCAAACTCGCCCGGAAAGTATCTCCACCCGACGTTTTTAAGTTGCCAAAGGAATCCACAGCTTGAATGACAACTTCTGACGCAGCTCCAAACAGAGTTCCTCGGACACCCGCGCCACTAAGGAAGGACTTGGAAGCAGAAGCGGCTCCAGCAGTAACAGTGAAAACTCGAGGAGAATCTGCGATGTTTGCACCATTTATCTTGAACGAGAGACTAGAGGTACCAGCCACTGAAGGAGTGTACGAAACGTTGTACTGACCGAGTGCTGTATCAAAGACAAAGGATGGTGCAGTCTCCGTAACAAGATCTTTCGTAACACCGAGGCCACGCGATACCACTAACGAAGAAGAGGCACTCGCAGCACTCGTGTAGACTCTGTTCGAGTACTTATCTCGTGGAACAACGACAAAACTGGACTTCACTCCAGCTTTGGCAGAGTTCCACCCCGTACCCGAGGCCGTAGAAGTCGTAGCTACGATAGGTCCAGAGGTGATGTATGCTTTATAGCTTGAAACGTCGGTAGCAGCAACACCGTCAACATACAATTTTAAAGTGTACGTTCCCGTGATTGTTCCTAAATACTGAAGAGTCACCAAACCAATTTGAGTGCCGTCTGAACCGAGAGTAATTGAAATGGCATCAGCGCTGTTAGAAACTACTGGTAAAGAGCCAAACAAGGTACTCGATTTCGTAGTTGACTGCAAAATCATTTCAGCCTTGACATCCACAGATCCAGCTGGGGAAGAAGTCAGGGCGTTTCCATATCTATCGTACAAACGCACAACCCATGTTCCACGAGTCACAGACGTTGCATTCGTGATAGAAATGAGCTTCGTCGTGCTACCAACGACGGCACCAGGACTCACGACAGCAGTGAAGCTTCTGACCGTGGCCGCAGTGGCTCCAGCCGGTGTCACAGAAACTGTCACCGGTGTTGTACCTGCCGTTGTGAAAGTGTATGAAACCTTATAACCGCCCGTATTTGTATTCCAAACACCCTGCGAAAGGACAATGTTGTTCGCCCGAAGCACGACAACCATTAGCACGTCACTTACCGCAACGTTTCCATATACATCAGCGGGAAAGATGTACAGCGAATATTCCGTACCAGCAACAAAAGCAGCAGAGCTTCCTTGTGCAGGTAAACCAGCCGAAGCAGCAAATGAAGCAGTTCCGTCGACCAAGGCCGGCGCAACCACATTATTCGTCGCAATGATAATCTCTGGGTTCACCATCGTCAATGCTACTCCACTGGCATAGGCCAAGACAGAGTATTGATCGGATGCGAACTTAAGTACACCTTCGGCGACTAATCCAGTTCCGGTACTGTCGGCCTTAATAGTCAAAGTTTGGATTCTCGCGGTGTTTTTCGACTTGATCTGGACAATTACGTCATCCGAAAATCGAGCCGTGGTGATGGCGTTTCCATATGAATCTTTCAAACTCAACGGTAACGATAACGTAGCTCCGGGCGCGTACCCACCTGCTGGAGTTGAAGGCTTGGTAATAGTAGACACACTTCCACTTGCCTTCGCGGCAGCTAAAGTGAAAGAAACAGGCGAGTCCTTCACCGCATGATAGACCGAAGGCGTGTCCGCATCAGCTTTAGATACTGAAAGTGTGTAAGTCCCAGACTTCGTTGTGTACAATTTGTCCACATAAAGACGGCGATTCATATCCGCGTCTCCTGCACCGGTTCCTAGTGGTGATAAAGTCAATGATACTTGACTTTGAGGTCGAGAAAGTTTCGAGAGAAACGTCGTGGAAATCGTGTTCATATCCAAATTATATTCCAGGTTCCATTGATTTATGATGAACGTCACACTCGATCCAACAACGCCAGAAACTGGTGCACCGGTTACCTTGAAGTAATCTGCCTCGTTCGTGAGGAACACAGAGGCAATGTGGGTAGACGATCCTTGATCAAGCGGGTACCCGTCTACTGAGACTGTAAGTGTGTATGTTTCAGCGTACAGGGGAGTAAATGATCCATAGTATGAACCAACCGACCCTGTTCTATCAGAAAGAGAATTCGAAACTTCTGCAGCTCTAGTTCCGGAGATGCTCCCAGTCACAGTGACAGAAAATGCAGAGGATTGTCCAGAAACAGCAATGCTATTTCCAAGACGGTCGATAGCAATGACATAAAAGTAAGCAGGTTGACCAACTTCGATGTATTCACTCGGCGTGGTCATCGTAGACTTAGTACTTGGTACATCAGAAACCACGTTGATACTGGTAGATGTACTGAGAGTTTCACGATCGAATGGTTGGTCTGTATCCACATTCAATAGGTTACTTATCATCGCAGTGAACGTATATGTTCCAACTGTATTCACTGACGGAATCGAAACAAGATGCTTACCAGCAGAGATACACGATGTGAAGGTACCTGGTTCTGATAACTCACCACCGGTGACACCCCACGCCCAATTGAAGTTATCGCGCGTAACACACGTCGGATTCGAATAGATATCTTTTATGGATACTATTATTTTTTGAGTTCCAACACGTCTAGTGCCGTAATCCACCGTAGTTGACGAGGTAGCAATGTATGTGCTCGCTTTTACAACAATTGTCTTGGAAACCGCAAGCTCATTCGTATTGACGTAAATCTTGAAGGTGTACGAGCCAGCAACTTGTGGAGCTGTGAACTTAATTTTAATGTCATACGGTTCTTGCGTATCCAAGGGAGTAATGACGATGCTGTCAGTAAATGAAGACGACGCAGGCGTACTCGTGAACACGATACCACTTGCACTCGGAACTTCCTCGTAATTTGTGGCTTGGTTCCCTTGAGAATCCAAAGGATCAAGCGTGAACTCTTCCTCCTCGCCCGCAATCAAGGATGTCGGGAAGTCTACCGCGACAGACTCCTCGGAAATCGGACCATGTCTCACGTCGATGACAAGTTTATTATCAACGAATTGAGAAATAGCTTCACCATATTCATCACTTCCAATTTTTACATCTAACTCAATCAATACCGGAGCCTTAATCAAGAGTGAAATTGAATACGTGCCATCAAAATTGTCTTTCCAGGGCTGAGCAGACAGGCCCGCGTTCTCAACAATAGCTTGGCCCGCATTCTCATGACCAGCAGGGAAGACGCAGCTCGTGTAATCAGCGGCGGTACCAAATTTGCAAAGATACGAGACAAACAAACTTTGGCCACCATTAGAGAGATTGATCAAGTTATCAAGTGTTTGAGAATCTCCAGAATTCCAGCCTCGTGTGACAACTGTGTAAGTGACGGTCCCAGTTTGCGTGAAGCTCTCCTTGCCACCCGTTGCAGAATCTCTTTCCACACAATCAACGGCGTTTGAATTCAAGTGTTCCGTCGCCGATCCTTCATCACAGACGCCGGACATATACGAGTTCTCTGGACTGATGACGGTTTCAGAAACTTCAAATGAAGTGATCATTGCGCCTGAGGCCAATTGACCACCAAACACAAAGCTTCCCGCATCGTTCTTGAACACCACCATGGCAATGTAGAAGCCTGCATCAGATGCATCGTAAGAAATCGTGTACGTACCGTCAGCATTGTGCACGGCGCTCGCAGGCACAGCGCTAGATCCGCACCCAGCTGGATCAGCCGCTGCTACAGTTCTGCTCGAGACTTTGCAAACCCGAGCAACGAAATCTTTGTCTTCTCCGTAGACTAATCCCGAAGATTTCGACGAAATTTTGTTTGGGAGAACGCTATCGTACGGAGTCAACTCAAAACTGGACTGGCCAGTTCCTTTGTTGTCCGTAGTAGAAGAAGTATCGGAATACTGCAAGTCCCAAATTGTATGCGCGACAGACATCGTACCCGGAATGACCGTGAACTCTTCGTAATCGGGGATGAGGTTTGCTTGAACAACCGTAGTAGAATCGTACGGCGCCCCAGTACCCACCTGAACGAAATAACCTTCATAAGCGACCATCTTACCCACTGTCGGCCAATATTGCAGAGCGAAGGTTTCTTCATTCTCATCGTCGTACAAGCTCATGAAGTAAGCCTCCACTTTAAAGCGAGTGGCAATTTTCCTATCTACTGTAAAATATGCATTATCATCGTAAACCGCAGCCGAAGCAGAGTCAGCTGTTGATGCTGTAATATCCGTGCCAATGACTAAGACATTGTTGATTTCTACAGTTGGAACATCTGTTCCGATGATTGTAGGCGACCACGTAACACTACTTCCCGAGTACTGGCTTACTTTTGAGGTGAAGTAATGCGTTTTCAAGGTAGAAGACACCGTTCCGATGTTCTTTAATCCCGTGTTAGAATTGGCCATGAAACCCTCGGTGTCGAGCTCGATAGTGTAGCCAACTTTGTCAGTTGACGATGCTTTGAACACGGACGTAGAACGCTGCGTACTCGGTTCAAGCGAGTAATATTGCGCCATATCTCCTGCAGTCATTCTCGTAAGTGTTACGGTGTACGTGGTGCAGAGAGAGTCCGTGCACGTCGCATCCGGAGTATCCTTCGTACTACTGGGAAGAATTGTTAAGCTGACCGTAACGGGGGTTCCAGGAACTAAGTCATACACGGTATAACTCGTATCCGTTCCATGGATGGCATCACCCGCATCATTTGTTTTAACAACATCGTTGATTCGGACATACGTTCCTGGGTACAATTCCCACTCAACTGTGGCGGCGTCGGCGCCATGTTGGATGCTTCTGGTGTACGCGAGAACAGAAGCGTCAAACGAAAGTGGTTCGGTCACAGCACTACCAGTAAAATCGACACCTCCAACATTTACCGTACCGTTGATATCGTACGCATTAATAGAAGACAAGATGGCAATGTCCTCAGAACTCTGAGGACTTCGGGTTACCTGTATTGTGTACGTGTTGATGACGGTGACACCATCTTCTTCATCTGTGTATTCCACGGAGACTGCCACATAGTTCTGATCACCAACGTCAGGACTAACTTTGTAACTCTCGGATGAATCCAACAAAGTTCTTGCGCCAGTTCCTAAGGATACATACACAACGGACCCTTCCTTGGCAACCAAGTTAGCGGCCGCTCTAACATCGAGTTCAGTCGTGTCGTACCCAACCGTGGCAGAGTACGTGTTCACGGTTGCATCAAACGATGGCGTGAATCCACTCGGAGTGAGACTGAGAGATGTAAGATATGGCGCAACTTTACGAGACGATGAGATAATGTAAGAACCGGAAAATCCAGTTGTTCTCGACGTTACTGCAATGGTGATATCAATCTTGCCAAACGGAATTTCGACGCAAGAAGCGACATTGGTAGCAACCGCGAGTGGCGCACCTCCACCCATTTGAATACTTGAACTGTAACTCACAGTATCGAATGACATGGTGAAGCAAACGGATGAGGAATCAAACGGAACTGGCATGTCGTATGCGTACGTCGTGGCAGCAAAAGAAGGGTCCAGTTTAGCACCCGTCGAGCCTGAAATACTGAGAGTATTCAAAGTTGGGAGTGCCTCTTTTGTAAAGGTAACTGTGTAAACGTTCACGACGTTCAAGTTACTCAAATCCCTCACATAAATTTTCAGTGCTCCGATATCTTCCGTAACACCCGTAGTGTCGTGTGTTTTGTTTTCTCCACTTGTCAAGCACGTTGAGAAGTCTTGACTCAAACTGACTAGACACGTAGAGCTGGTACTGCTTTTAGATACGGTGTAAGTGAAGCTGTTCTCTGCGCTCCCCAAGGCAGCCACGTAATTGTAACGAGACGTTGAGAAGGTTGGCGTAACAGAAGATGAGGAAAAGGTCAAAGAGTCTAACTTTGGCAACGTGCCACGTGTAACATAGTACATGTAAATAGACTCGACTCCACCTATTGCAAGACTTCCTTGCACAGTTATCGTAATTGCAGTCGTCGTGCCTTCCGCAACTGGCACAGTCAAACGCCCACTTTCTGGGAAAGCAATACGTGAGAGACTACCATATTGTACGAAAGCATCAGAGACTGGAACATCGCCAGTTTTAAGGAATGCCACAGAGATGTCTAATTCAGATTTTGTCGCAGCGACTGTAGACCGGTAGACGTAAACGGATGTTGAAAACGAGGGCGAAAGTAAAATCGCTGCGTCACTCGAGTCCACGACAGCGATACTCGTGAGTTTCGGAGTATATGGCCTCGTAAATGTGAACGTGTACGTCGAACCGCCATCCACGTTTTGACCCTCAGCAACTGACTGCAGAGTAATAGAGGAGAGGCCGGAACCATCCGTAGGAACAACAGTCACCGTGTGCGTGCTCAAACCTTCATCGATTCGTAGTGGTAACGCGTATGCACCAGAAGTAGAACAACTCACATCGGCTTGATCACACGTTACCTCAACTCCATCAACAAACAGGACGGAAGATGACGACGGCGTGATTGTGATCAAAGTCTCGTACACGTATTGCGGCACATCCACATTATACATATATGTATTGCTCGAGAATGCAGTCGGATCGGTGAATGAGGGACTTTCTGATGGACTGCCGTCCGAGGTGGTGGGATCTGACTCCCATTTATAGTTGCCAATTTCAAGTGCGGTGACCGATGAAGCGTCTGCTCGAGTAATTGAAATGGAATATACAGTCGTGCCCTCCGCGCCAGAAACAGTTACGAGCAAAGCATTGACGCCGTAATCTAACGCAACTGGAGTCGTTAGTGAAGATTCACTCGTTATTGACTTAGTTCCATCAGGCGCCGCAACCGTGAGGGAAACATGCGGCACATCTGAAGAAACAATGGAAGACAGAGTAATAGAAGAGACTGTGGCTAACACGTTTACAGCGTACGTGTAAGAACTTGCCGTAAACGCAGGAACCATTTGTTCGCCGATAACATCAAGAGAAGACAAGAATGGTGATTCCTTCACGTCCACGTAGAATGTATACGTGCTCTTTACAGTCTCATCTAAAGATGTAACCGTCATAACCACAATCGTATCTGTAGTTGAGAGCTCGATACCTTGAGAGGATCCGCTCAAGAAAGAAGCAGTAGATTCGTACCCGCCGGAGGAAACAAATGTGATTGCACTCCTGGTGGTGTCTCCATTCACAATTGGTTTAAAAGTGAGACCTTCGCCATTATTATCGTACGAGTATTCGAGGTAATACGTAAACGTTTTCGGAGAGAAATTCAGCTGATTTTGCCCCTTCGACAGAGTGACGCTCGAAAATGTAGGCACATCTGGGCGAATGAAAGTTACCAAGTAAAACGTTTCCGATGTGGCTGAATATACCGTAACTCGAACAGTCTTGGAGCCAACGTTGAGTGAAATTTCCGAAAAGTAAGAGCACGTCAGCAAACTGCACGTAGACGCTTCGGATCCATCGATAGTGACCGATTGAGTCGTAAAGCAATTGTCGGTATCACCACTGGCAATTTGCTCTGCTGTGCAACTCAAGGAATCGTCAATGAACGTGAGCAATTGTACGGTGGAAGTGTCAGCATTGACGTAAACGTTGTAGCTGGGGACCGAAGTAGAAAATCCAGACGCAGTCTCATCCAATGAGGAAACAAGGCCGAATTCTCCTCCACCAATAGTGATATCTTTCAGAGAAATGGATTGCACCGGGTCAACACCAAGCAAATCAAAGCTGACATATGGAATAAAACCGCCGCCGAAAGTAACATCAAGCGGTGGCGTGGCAGACCCATAGAACACTTTAATTCTCTCAGCTTCTTCCGTGGATCCACTGCCTCCTTGTCCATATTCATCATCCTTACCAAAGTCATTGTAGGTATCGATAATGATAGAAATACCGACATCGGTTTCACCAATCCAGTTTGCCGAACCATCTCTGAAAATAGGAGGTTTCAAAACGAGTCTGAATACGCCTCTTTGATCTGTTGCTGCAGTCCACAAGTCACTGGCCTCGTAGATTGTACCGATTGAGGAATAATCGGAAGTTCTAGTACCAATGGAGGTGATGGCATCGTTGTTACTTGGATCGGACCCACCATCGAAACTGAGTTCGATTCGTACCTTTGTATCATCAGACGTTGCAGCTTCAGAGCTTTCGTCATAAACTCTCACTTCCATGTCTAGGAGTACATCCGTGGCATTTCCGGACTCATATGTCAAGAACCCTTTATAGCTTGTTAATCCATTCGTGACATCGATGAATCGAGCTTTTTTGGACAAGGCGTGAAGCAAGTACAGAGAATCTGCTGCGTCTGGCGATACGTAAGCTCCAGACTTCAACCAGTCAAGATTCGGGTCCATTTGCTGTCTCTGCCAATCGCTATAAACGCTCAGATCGAAGTCAGCATCGTAGCTCTTGCCCATGATGGCTCTTTTAAGAGCTAAAACGTCGGAAACATCGAAAGAACAATCTCCGTTGACGTCCCCAAACTTACATCCACTATCAACACCACTTGCGCACGTCCCGACTCCATTACAAACTGCTTCGGTATCAGTATCTTGGAGGAGTGATCTCATGTGGGAAGGAAGTACGGCAATTTCCACCTCCAAAACTTCGGAGATAGAGCCATCCTCGAGCAATTGACGACGACGTTTCTTTCCAGAGTAGCTGTTAAGAGCGATATCACCTGAACCAGTCATGTTAGAAACGAACGCAGCTGCTGTTATGTCGGCACCATCGGTACCCTCAACAGTCAAGACCTGGACTGTGGTTTTGATTTTAGCCAAAATCTTGAAGGAAGTTTTCACAGAGAACGAAATCGTAGCGACGTGAATGGAGGAACCACTTACGGTAGAAAGCGGCTCGGTACCAATCATGAGCACTTCAGTGGACGGGTTATTCCTGGTACAGGCAAAATCGTATTGAGCCCAGTCGTCTCCTACCGTGCAACCAGTCGCTGCGATCATATTTGAATCAAACTGGGTAACGAGTTGGAAACTTCGAAGATTCGCAGATCCCGAATTGATTCGAACTTCAATGTCGAACGTTTCGTCTTTAATCTTCGGAGGAAACGGAATGCCTGTCAACGCACCCAAGGAAACGTCATTCTCAGCTGGCAAGAGATTCGGGGCAATCGAAGAAGTTGCCGATACGAGGTAATCGACACTGCCATCAGCGCAAACAGCAGAAGCAGAAATGAGAACTCGAGTCCAATACTGGTTCTTCAAAGTCGCCGTGCTTCCACTGACTTCAATGATAGAGGGCAAAGTAGAGTCGAATTTGACTACTTCTTCCCAGTTGAAGACTGCTTGCACTTCTTCCGAAGACACCGCGTTGGAAATCTGAGATCCATCATTGAAGTACATGTGTACATCTAAAGATTTTGTTGCGTCTACCAGGCCGATGAAAGAAGTAGACGCGTCCCAAATATCTTCATCAAAGAGGACAGAGGTCAGCGTTACTGGTGTATCCGAAAGCGCAAAAGTCGTCTCAATGGTAGACTCGGCAAAAGTGCTACTAATAGCTGCATTTCCAGTAGTGGATCCAGCAGCAGCAATTATCACCTCCGAAGAAGTGGAGGACTGGGTCAATGTGAATATGTCAGAGGCTGTGTAAGATGTTTCGCTGGTGATATCAAAAACTGAGCCATCCGTTAAAGTAGCAACTGACTTCAATATCGCTCGTTGATAACTACTGGTGCACACAATCTTGTTCAAAGACAGTTTTTCAATGTCGCTGCTTCCTGTGAATGCCGGATACGGAGTCATCACTGTTTGCGTGCTCATATGTTTAACTATGTCAATCGTCACCTTCGCCGTCTTCATCTCATCTGTCCAAATGCCCATAACGGTGATGCTCGTGTCATCAGTTGAACCAAATATGGTGAGCACACCATCGTTAGATACGCGAGCATATGAGTGATTGGTTACGTATGTGGGATTGTTGTAGATATCGAGAGCGGTAGGGTGTTTTATCAGAAACTGAGACGTGGCTGAAGATGTGAAACTCTGAATATCACCGTCAGAGTATGTTCCAGTAAGTTCCAAGTTAGCAACACTTCCGATATTCATAGGAGCGTTCGTAGAGAGATCACCTTCAAAGGTAAGCTTGGATGCACTCGCAGTCAAATTCACATATTCGAGATCAGCGATGACAGCTTCGACACCACCGTAGCCGTAAATGATATCTTCACCTCCTACGGCACCGTTACAGGTGGTCGTAAGCAGCTTTGCCTGGATGACATCATAGCCTTCCATACCGCCTTTCACATCTCCAATTTCTCCATAGTAAGGTGCGGCCGTGTTGTCTGAGCCAGCCGTGCTTATAATGCTCAAACCGTTGTATCGGATACCGGTACTTACGGTCAGGCCAGGCAGGTGAGAAAGTTCGTTGACTTTGTTATCTTTAAAGCGGGCATAGACAACAATAGCGCCTTGCGCACCCTTACGATTCAACTTTTGAATCATATTCACAGACACATCAGCGTATGTATCTGCGTTCAAATCGGAAGGAGTCTGCGAATCAAACTGTTCGGAAGTAAATTCAGCTCGGGAAACAAGTACAGGTCGAAGCGACTCGATACCGATAGGGTCGGAAATTGCCGAGATAGTCACCGATGGCTCGACTGCCAAATTCGAATTTATCAGAGTAATTGTCGCCTTACCAACGCCATTGGTTTCTACGATTGTAGTACTGCCATCCCTAAAGGAGAACGCATCCCCTTCTGTATTGTTCAAGTACAAGTCAACCATACACGTGATGTCAACTTCATCTTGGTCAGTTAAACCACTCCCGCCATATGTTGCCAACGCAGAGATGTTGGTGTATTGATACACTGAACTGCAATCCTCGTAATACACATCCTCGACCGGAGCCAATACTTTATCTTGTGCTTCTAAAGACACAACTTTCGGAAACCAGACTCTGATAGATGAAACGACAAACTGTGCACCGTCCCCAGAGGTCAATTTGACAGATGCCGCAGCAGCACCAGCTTCGTTCGTTTTTCCAATTTTGGCCACACAGGCGTTTTGCGTCCCGTCCACACCGTTAATTTTCAAGTTACCCGTTTCTACGGTAAGTACAGAACTCGACGTTATAGAGCATTCAACACTTTGCATAACTTCGTCGCCTCCGTTTTTAATGTAATTGTCTGGGTTTCTGTACACAGCGTATCCAACAATTTCCGTCTCTTGTATTGCCCTCGTGGTGTCCAAAACTGCCGTATTGACGATCTCAGTCTTGGAAACAATGCTGTAGGAACCGATAATCTCGTTGGTGTCGAGTACAATAAGTTGGGCGTTTGTGACACTACCACCTCGTGCATCCGTTACATACGCGTCAAAGCTTTCTAAGAATGTGTAGCCACCGATCGTTACCAAGGAATCAACATTGAGTGCAGCCACGTCGTTGTAGGTTCCCACCGGTACGTTGTTGATGGTAAACGTGATGTAGCCCAAAATGACTTCGTCACCCGTGAGATCTGCCAGTGTAGCGCTGGAGGTAGCTCCAGCGACAACGATAGAGACGATTCCTTCCGTGCTGTTTCTTTCTAATCCAACAGCCGCAGAGTTGTATCCGGTAGAAGTAGTGAAAGAGTCAAATCGAAGAACTGTGGTATTGTATTTCAAACTACCACTCCATGCTCCGAGCGGAAAGCCGCCCGTATTCGCTGAAACTGGAACTGTGAGTTCGTTCTCGCTGAAGCGAGGGGACTTCGGCATCTCAAGGATGACACCACCAGTCGAGGGAAGCGCAACATAGGTCGCAGAGTTCGCAAGCTGGACGGAAAGGATGGACGATGTCGAGGAATCCTCAATACCGTATCGGAAGAGCAGCTGCGCTTTCATAGAAACAACTTCGTCGGCTTGGAACCACGCGGTCGGAACATCGAGTTCACAAGATCCAACGCCAGTAGTGAGCGAAGGCAAGGCGCAACCGATGGAGGCAACAGAGGTTGCATCTTCCGATAACGTTGCCGACAGGCGTAACGACAATCCAGTTTGCAAAACTGTGCCAGCAGTCGTGGCGTCCATCAATTGAAATCTCACCTGCAATTTCGCTGTATCTGGATACACCGTGCTCGTTAGAACAATTAACTTCACAGAAGACACCGGACGACGAGAGATTGCAATTGTAGCGGATGCTTCAGTGAAACCAGTTGGGGTGGAGTCTCCACATCGATCAGCCATCAGCTTGGCGGAAACGCTTTTCGTGGTGGTTGTTGATCCAGGAACGAAAATACCGAATTCGCGAGAGAATGCACCCAATGACGCGTAGGTGGTCGAGCCAATGCCAAAACCATCTCCAGATATTTGATAATCATCGGAAATAATCTGCGGTTGGAGCGCGGAAACGTAAGAGTCTTCATTCGCACCAGCGATGGGGTCCGGGGTTTCAAACGTAAGCACCGGAGTGTACGTATACCCAAGCGCAGACATGTGAGGATCAAGCGATACACCAGTGTATGGGAAGATCGTGGCGCTCGTAGAACCGACGGAGCTTGAAGCGCATTTAGATTCACACGTCTCCACGACAAGTGCAACGGTAATGTTTTCTTTTGCAAATTCTCCGCTTGGGCCCGAGGCTGTCACGGAAAACAAACCAGCAGAAGACATTGGAGCTTCAACGGCATAGCGCACCGGTAATTCGCCATCTGCGCTTGAAATATATGATTCAGCCTCGGCAAAACTCATGGCAGCATTCGCGAAATATGTCTCGTTAGTCGAAGTAAATTCGAAGCGGACTCTGGTGTATTCTCCGCTGACACCAGTACCAGCGTAATCGAAGAGCTGTGCCTGGAAAGTAAGCGAATCGTACGGAGATTCAGGGAGGACGATGATATCATCAACGGACGTCGCGAACAAGAACCTGTAGTCCCCTTCAAGAACCTTCAATAAGAACTGCGCATCTCTAAGTTCTGGGCATGGTGATCCGCTAGCTCCATGTACTGCACATCGAGATGTGTCGAAATCTTCACCGCGCATCCAGTCCATAGTAGGATCAACTTGTTTGCGCTGGAAGGAGTCCGCATCGCCCAAGGTCGAAGTAAGATTCGTGTATTCATCCGAGCCAGCAATCCAACGCATGAGAGCGAGGTAATCGTTTGCGTCGAACTTACAGTCACCATTAACATCACCTTGCACATTCGTCGAGCACGTAAAGTCTTGGAGGAGCGTACGTTTCGCGCTTCTGGAGCGCTTCTCAGCTGCTAAATACTCGTGCGAAGCTCGCTTTTCGTCAGGAGATTTGGTGGTCGCTGGGACCACTGCCATGTGCTGAGCTGGTACTTTGACGTTGGAGTTCACCCAGTCTTTCGGAGCACCAACAGAGAGCAAAGAGCGACGTCTCGCACCATTCAACTTAACGTAAGTCGTTCCAGCTACCGAAGCTTCGTTTGAATACGTGGCTCCGTCAGAAAGAACAATAGATGAAACTTGAGTGTAAATAAGACTGGTGGTCGCAGTGGACAAAGTAGACAACGTTATTGACGCGATCTCAGCCTCTTCCCCGATGAGTTCTTCTTGAACAGCACTACCGACGAGAGAAATTTTCCCACTCGCAGTATCAATGTTGCAAATAAAAATTTCCTTTGACCATTCGTTGGAAACAGTGCAATCTGTTACTGTGAAGTCAGTTGCGGTAGTCTCAATCTCAATCACAAAAGACTCGAGTGACGCTTCACCTGTATTGACCGAAATAGGAATGACCACAGCATCTCCAAACACGCTTGGTCGTAACGGTACACCGGAAGTTAAGCCTATATCGACATCCCCAATCTCGGGTTTCAGGTTGGCATAAACCATTTCCGATGCATCTGTGTCCGCGAGAATTGAGGATGAGTTGAAAGGGCACTGCACGGTAATGCCAAGGGTGATGGACTCGTAATGGTTATCACTCAAAATTGCTCTGCCAGTGTTTGTAACTTCAATCGCGGAAGTTACGGAGGTTGACCAGAGCAGCAATGTGTCAAGCAACTCCGGACGCACCGTGACATCCGGTATAATTGTCCCATCTTCGAACGTTATTTTCGCAGAGAGTTGCGTTTCGGTCTTGACGACGCCAGTGAAAGTCGCATCAGCCGGAAATCCGGTGATGAGCTCCATGGCTTGAACTCTCAGCATTTCCGACGAAACGGTCACTGAAACCGAATCAGTTTTGCCCGCGTAAGTAGTAGTGATGATAGCAGTTCCTAATGACTTACCGTATACTACATACGTCCCATCTACAAGTCCAACTGAAGCAATGCTAGAATCACTGGAGCTTACGGTTACGAGAGAAGAAATGTCGATCGAACTATCGTCGGTGTATACGAGTTTCGAAGAAAGAGAGACGGCGGTGTAATTACCACTGCACTGAATGACTTTAAGCTCAGCGCTATCTCCGAGCGAAGAAGCGCCAGAGTATGTCGGCCACGGTGCAAGTTCTGTCTGTAAACCATCATCGGCAATATCAATTGCGAAAAAGGTTGCGGAGCCACGGACGCCCTCCGCTTCGGTGTAACCTGGAATGGTCACGAGAATCTGAAACATTCCTTGTTTGGGACCATCGGGTAAAACGGTGACTTCACCAGTAGATGAAACCTGGGCAATATCGGTACCCATGGAAACACTGAATGATGGCGGTCTGTCCGCATCATTGGTGAAGTCCACCACGCTTCCATCTTCGTATCTGACAGCAACAGTAAGTTGAATGGAAGTTGCAATGCTAGCTGGTGGATCTTTCGCACTGGACGAAGAGTCCGTGATGTATCTAGTATCTGCATTGACAAAGATAGCCGCAACTGGTGACAAAGAAATTGTTACGTTCCCAACGCCAGAATAAATCACTTCTTGATTACAAATATTGGACCATTGCGCTGTGATTGCAGATTCAGTCGAGATACTTATTGCATTTGGAGCAACGTAAGCGTTGATGACGTCCTCATCAGTCACAATTTTCACAGAATCAGCGCAACTGGTTACCCCACCATTGTTATCGAAGCAGTCAGCGGTAGAAATACCGGCCGAAATACCCATATCCTTGGTGAGATACTGTGTAGTATCATCGCTGAACGTGGCCATGAAATATAATGGACCACCTTCGCCAGCAGCCGTGAGAGATTGCTCCAAAGTTGCTTTCACATTAACGCTGTAGTCGATTTGGGCTTCCGGCGCCGTAATAGCTGACCATTGCGCCAAGTTCGGAAGCAAAGCTTCCAAATTTGCCACGGTTACTTCAGTCGAATCAATGGTGACTTCAGCGAAAGCCGAAGATCTAGAATTAGAAAGCGTTATAATACTTGATCCTGGATTAGTACCAGTTAAAGTCGCTCCAGTAACTGCGGCAACTTCAGACCGCGATGACTCGTACGCGACGGAGCACGTGACATCAACACCGGAGACAGGGTCCAGGAATTGACCGCCATACGTGACAAGAGTACGAATCGAGGACGTTTGATACAGCGGACTGACACAATCCGTGAAACTGCAGACAGCACAAGCACCAGAAATAGGGTGCAAAACTGGCTGAGCAACAGCTATTTCCACATCAAGTGGAAACCAAACCGTCACAGGAACCACAGCTGAGTAGTCCCCGACGCTGGCGGAAACTTGAATATTTTTGTATCCATCAGATGAGCCTGGCAAAATCAAAACGGAGCAGCCACCAGTTGAATCGATGGCTTGCGCCGCAAAAGATGCGCTGGAACCACAATCTACCATATCGGTAACTTGAGTGTCGGAACCGACGTTCCAAACATTCATGACAGTAAGGAAGTGATCTTGCGTCGTGCCAGTCAAGTAGGCAGTATTGAGAATTTCCGCTTGATCCATGTAGGCGTACACTCCCGTGCGCGTCTTTTGGCCAACCAAAAGCGAACCAAACGAAGACGTTCCGTACAAGTGGTCAAATTGCATTTCTTCATTGACAACGTATTCCCGAGTACCCTCGTTGACGAGGGCATTCGTGGTACCCCACAACGGCATTTCAGCTTTCCCAATGGGAGCATCAGCCGCGACAATAAATCCCACCGTCCCCAAATAAACGGCGGAACCACTTGTATCGGAGAACGATTTTGTCACGTTCAAGCCAACAGATACGATACGAACTGAGTTCGTTCCAACCGCTTGAACAATAGGAGACGGGCTGAATAATTCAGAATTCACACTGAAGTAGTTGTACGACAAGTAAGTTGTGTTCCACTCTAACGTTACCATATACGAAATCAACGCTTGTGAATCAGTGGCAGCGTATAAATCAAAAGTCTCCACTCTACCAGCGTACACCGGCGAGTATCTCAATTGCATGTAAACGTGTGGGTTGTTTACCATGGTGATCTGGTGGTCATCGTTAGACGGTGGTCTCACCAAAGTGCCAGAGGATGCAAACGTTGCAATAATTTCATCTGAATACTTCAACAACATTTCAATGTCAAAAGTTACGTCGGAGTTCCACGCGCTCGAACTTGAAGCCGGAAACCAGTCGGAGCTGATCGTGGTCTCGCAGTCACCGCCACCGGAAACGGCACTGGGCAAACCGCAAGCAGTTAAAACCTCTTCAGAGCCATCAGGGGAAGTGAGTTTGAACGTTACAGAAATTCCTGACGTCAATATCTGCGGACGTCCGTTGGCGTCGCGCAACTGGTAGCGCAATCGAAAAATTGGCTCGCCTATTTCCACTGTCGGGTTTTTCAGAATGACAGACATTTCAGATGCTCTGTCTCGCGCAGTAGTGTATTCGCCAGATATTTGACCTTCAATATTCGTTAAGCTTTCGGTAGAACACGCGTCGTCGCTACCAACAGTTAGTTTCAGGCTACCAGTAGATCCTGGTGCCTTATTGTTGAACGCAAAGAAGTCTCTGGAGTAATATCCTTTCGGCTCATTTTGCTTGGTCGTCCCTGATGGTAATCCCGGGGAGTCCGCAGTTGTCGTCATAGAAACTTCGAAATCCGCGAGTAAGAGACCATCACCGGCGGGTTGAATCGAAATCGGGGCGATAGGATCAAACTCGTAACCAGACACGTTGTACGGATATTCCGAAGTGCCATAGAATGGATAGTGCGTCCCAAGGTCAGAGCCATCTGCGGCATAATTTTGAATAATGATCGTCACGCCAGCAACACTCTCAGTGGGAGCATCTTCGTTCCATTCGTAGTTGAATGCGTAGTTGTTCTCCTCGTTACCTTTCGTTTGAACAACATAAGTCCCAACATTCGTTTGCGAGGCTTTCGTGATCACGTTGTTTTTCACCGTCGATTCATCCAACGTTTGATTATACAGTGTTCCCCAGCGTTCGCCCATGACAATCGTCATGTCAGAGTTATTGAACACTCGGCCATCCGTGCGTCCATACTCGATAAAAACTTTGGAGTACGAGTCGCCGTAGCTCTCATCGCCATATGCAGGCTGATATGCGTAATGCGTGTAATCGCCAAGAAAACTGTTATCCAATTCACCGACAACCGTACGAGAAGTTGATGGCAAATAGCCCAAAGCGCACGAATCACCATTCAAACCAGCAATATTGAAAGGATCAAAGATTGGGTCATACACCCTCGCCGTCACCGTCAAATACGAATATTCGTTATTCAATTTTGGAGTCACAATTTCGTAAGTCGAAAACATAGCGAGGAATTTGTAAACTCCAGTTGCCTTCTTCAGGTACGAGCCATCGACAGCCGTGGGACAGACTTTGGTAGAGTTCTCCTCACCGTTCCACAACTTACAGCCGCCCGCTACTCGATCGTAATCTGGATCTAGGTAGTTCAACGTAGCGTCCATTTGCATGAGCTGCCACTGGGAGAAAATGGAGAGATCCTTATAATCGATCCCATTCACGGTTTGGCCCAACAAGTGATATTCAATTACAATAGCATCATCCAAGTTGAACAGACAATCGCCGTTCACGTCTCCAAAAACACGCGGATAGCAATCAACACCAATAGTTCCCTTTTTGACAGTAACACCAGTCGAAACGCAATCATCAGCTGTTTGAAGCATTTTACGACGCGAGACGTTGGAAAGCAACGTTCTTCGACGAGACGCAGAGTTCAAGGCAATTTGGGTCACACTTCTCGGAGATGTAAATGGAACTTTAGAAGTCGAGTCAAACTCATTTCTGTGAATGAAAGACTGAACATCAACTTCCAGTTCAGTCACGACAGCCTGATCCGTGACGACTTCGAACGTAATTATCGCTACTTCAGTCGCCGAACCCGTAACGGTAGACTCAGTGTTAGAAATAAGAATCGAAGCCGAAGTTGAAGGATAATTGATCGTCTCTTGGAAGTAAGATGGCCAGTCGCTGCCTACGACAGCACTCACAGCCTTGATGTAAGTGTCGTCAAAGTTAACTTTCAGCTGAGCACCAACGAGGATTTCATCGCCCGTATTGATTCTGACGGCAACTTCAAACAACTCGCCCGCGGATTTCGGCGGCAAAGGAATTCCAGTGTTTGCACCGATATCGAGATCGTACAAGTCCGCTAAAAGATTCGCATACACTTCATCAGTTCCCGTGACGGTCGGATGCTCGTTGTTCGCGTTAAGAGCAGCGGAGCAAATACTCGAAGCAGTCAAAGTGACAGCTTTGTAGTAATTCGCCTTTAATTCAACGAACGAAGAAACCACTTTGATCACTTCGTCTGCACTCGAGGAGAGCTCAACGAGTGCAGAAACGGGAATGTCTTGGTCCAAAATGTCTTCAAACATCGTTCCGTCGCTGAAGACAACCTTCATTCGGACTTCTTTAGAGGTCCCAAATGAGGCAACGAATGCATTTCCGGAATCCCACTGCGTTACGTGCGAAATGGATTCGATGCTGATGCGAGTATCTGTGACCGTGATCGTTTGAGAAACTAAGAAAGCCTTTTCACCACTTCCGAAACTGGACGTCATATCAAAAGTACTCGCCGAGATCCCGCGCGCAAAGTTGGCTCCAACACCTGCACCACCAACAGTGCTGTCGGCACCGTACACGAGACCAATGGAAACATCGGAGGTAGCGTAGTTACCATACTTAGAAATGTCGAAAACAGATCCATCCGACAAGGTTGCGGATAAGGAAGCCTCGAGACTTTGGTAGTACTCAGTGCACGCAACTTTGTGAAGCGTCGTCGTCTCGTATGACGTTGAGCCTGAGTAAGCTGGAAAAGGATTAGTGCGCATATCAACATCCGTGAGAATGACCAAAGTCATGGATACTGTTGCAGTGCCGAGCTCCGGAGCATACTCAGGCAACGACGCGCTGACCGTGATCGTTCCGATCCCGTTAGAATCGGTTTTAGGAACGACGACGCCATTGATTACATCCGCCAAATCTTCACCCGTCGAAATAGTGAAATTCGCACGATCATCGAGAATAAAATTCTTGGAGGATCCGTCGTCGTAGTTGATAGTGTAGGTCAGTACAGCCTCAACGGGAATTGCGATAGGTTGTTCACTCGCACCGTCTCCTCGTCGCGTGATTCTGTTCGTGTTTGCGGAAAACTCGACAGAAATAGGAACCGCGAGGTCAACCAAAGTCGGAATAATTCCAGAGACGTTGTACGGGGTCTCGCAGACCGTCCAAATTGGTTTCAATAACGAACCATCAACGAGCGAATCAACAGAAGTTGCCCTCACTGGAATTGTTAATTGAAAGTCAGATGTACCGTTGACATTCTCCGCGACTGACAAGTCATTCGTTGAATTTACCGCGACAGAGATGTCCAAACCATCGGATTTTCTGATGTACCTCGTCGACCCGTCCGTGAAGTGCGCCCAAACCCATATCTGACCTTGATCTAATTCATTTTTGAAGTCGTGCTTGAGCTCGACGCTCACGGCCACTTCCGAATCAGCACCAATGGCAACCCCGGCAGGAGTGCTCAAAAGTTCCGTACCAGTGACGACAGCCCCTAGCAACTGGGTGACGTTGACGTAATCGTCCACGGCGCTCACGGTCACGATTGCCGTCGCGTTCAAAATGCTTGAAATGGCCGGGCTCGCAAACGAAACAATAACATCCCCAACTTCTGGGTACGCGGTGATAGTTTCGTTAGATGTCGTATTCGTCAATTCGTCATAAACTTCCACAATTTCCGGAACTTTTTCGATCGTCGACGCATACGCTTCGTTCACTGTAATTCGCGTCTTTGAGAGGGAAACTGCTTCCGCTACGGAATCTTCGGAATCTTCCACTTGAAAAGAGGTGTAACAGGTGACGTCGTTGTTGTAAATTGATTCTAAGTTATCACCGCCAAATGTCACGTACGCCTTAATATCTGCATACTGCCAAAGTTTCTCCGAGCACGACGGATAAGTAATCGAAGTTTCATAAGACGTCGTGTTCGACGTTTCGTTGTAAGTTGCAATCGTATTTGTGATTGATGGTAAATTGATCGGGTTCAAGACAGCATCGGTGACGACAATTTCAGACTCAAGCGGGTAGTACACGTTGAGCGAGGTAGAAGAACTCAAACTTCCACTCGTTGTGGTGATCGAAAAGTTGCCGTGTCCGGTATGCGTTTCGTCGATGGTAATGTCGCAACCCGAAGAGCTGACGGCCAAGGTGAATGCAGTTGAGGAGCCGGTGCTGCTCGAGCACGAACTTGGTTTAAGGACGGCATCCGAAGTGCTCGGCGAAGACCAAACAACGTAAGTCACGATGCTCGTGGACGTACCTTCCGAAGTGATGGGGTACGCATTGACCAAGTCAGTTTGACCGATCGCTGAATACATCTTCACTTGCTTCGTAGAACTCACCAATCCGGGTTCTAAGCCACCCGAAGGGGCACTGCGAGAGTACGAATTTACGACGCTCGCAGTTCCCGTTGGAACGTAAGTGCGCAAGCCCCAGTTTGCCATTTGCCTAACGGTGGCTGATAACAATCCTTGGTCACAGTCAAACCAGGAGCTTCCAGCAACACACGCGTACGTACCGAATGAGCTCGTGTACGACGTGATCTTTTGCCTGAGCGTTATCTCTCCGATCTTTAACTTCGTACCTTTCGTCTCTTCTTCGAGAACATTTGTCGAAGGAGATAAAAAGACAACCGAGATGAGATAACCTGGAATGGCTTCGCTAGCCTTCGCTTGCCAAATACCGCTCGACGTGAACCCAACGTATTCAAACGTAGAATCCCATTGCTCTCCGTTTCCAGCGTCGCTGATCAAGATTTCGAAATCTCCAGCGTATAAGCCGTAATCTCCAGTGTTGACAAAGACTTCAACGACACTTTCTTCTCCTTCAAAAACAGGATATTTTGGTGCTTCCAAAATAATAGTAGGTTCAGAAACCGCATCGTGTTCATAGTGTTTCTTCAAAGTGAACTGCTGGGTAAGACTCGTTCCGTAAGTGACCGAATCGTATTGATAGGAAATTGTCGCTTGTCCAACTTGCTCGTTAGTAGTGGAAAACCATTCTGAAACCGCTTCCACTCTACAAACGCCGGCACCGGTTACGGAGCTTGGAGTTTCACATTCGCCCTTCGTCGTCGCGCCGTTTAAGTTCAAAGTCATAGAAACAGTTAAACCACTGAGTTGGACTTGGCTTCGACCATCGGCGTCGGAAAGTCTGTACCAAACAGTGGCCCCCGGCCCTGATTTGTAAAGCGACGGGTTCTTCATCAACGTTTCGATCGAAGCCGCCGGATTCGCAATTGCTTTGTAAATTGGCGTCGCGAAGTCAAAGCCGACTTCGCCGGAACACGTGTCCGAACCTCCCATGTAAAATTCAGCGAAACCAGTGCTCGAAATTGGCTTGTTCAAAATCGTCCCCACTGGTCGCTCCCACATCCCGCAACCCGTCGTTCCAGACGTGCGATTGAGGATGACTCCGAAGCGTTCTGGACCGCCTTGACAGCGACCAGCCGTGCTTTCTCGGGTATCTGCCGTGGCATATCCGAGCGAACCCTCCTTGACCTGAATATCCGGTAGCGCAAACGCGTTGTACGGATCGAGAGGAATAATAACCGTTCCTTCCTCGCAAGAAATAGAAATGGAATTCGTCGACCAGTCGTACGCTTGAAGATTCATGACGGAAACTGAAGCGCAATTGGAAAAGAATACCTGCAAATTTTCGCGCGCTTGACTCCTGTAGGACGAAGTCAAAGCTCCGATGGGAGCAGAGAACGTAACCGAAATATCGGTGTATCCGCTACGATCAGCCGTCACGGAATTAATCGTGAAGGATGCCGAAGTAACGGACGCATCGCCGAGGTACAACTGCGCGTTACACGTCAACACGTCGATCAAATCTGCCAAGAAATTTGAGTAAAATTGCGTCGTGGGGTCGCTGAATAACGAGTAATCAATATCGACATTCAAAGAATGAGTGATGGTATCGACGAGACCAGCTTCGGCGAATCCGTCGCAAGAGAAACCGTCGTCAAATCCTGGCTCTTTGTAAGCAAGGAGTTCGTAGACCGCGGTGTTTCGGCCATCCTTAGCACGAATTTGAATCAAGTTGAATCCATCTTCGAGTCGCATGTAACCTTTTTCTCCAGAGTTTACAGTTTCACAAGCGAAGGCGTTATCGTAAAAATTTTTGCGGATGCGTTTTCTCGCCCACATTCTTTTCATCTCCTCGGAGGAACCAGTCGTGATTCTGCAAATCTTGACGTCGTTTCCAGAGAGCGAGTGCGGAGTAATACCAATTCTATGATTCGTAGAATCCAAGAACGTCGAATATTTGAAGACATCCGGCATGAACGAGGGTTCGAGCTCGCCACGATCGAGTTGAATATCGCCGAGCGAAGCGCCCTCCTCTTCGTCCATCAACACATACACCGTAACAATGTAAGTGCGGGTGGACAATCCGTTTGGAGAGGTAACTACAATCAACGCTTTGTTCTCGCCGAGTCTAACGCCAATTCGAAAAGTATCGCCAGATCTCACTTGCTTCCCGTATAATCCACCGATGCGAATGGTCGCGTCCGGTTGAGTGGCGACTGGAGTCAACGCGACTCTCATGTCTGGTAAGTCATCTACGGTCAACAAGACAAAGTATTCGAACGTTCCGGAGTAAAACGGAGGTTCGATAACGCCAGGAGTAACCGCAATACCAGCCAAGGAGGCAAAATCGCCGTTTTCAAAGAACACGCAATATTCCGGGTGAAACGGAAGGTAGTCGAATTGCATGATATCGAACCAATTATTGAATTGCTTCGGCGCCGTGATCGTACTCAAAGACGATTTTCCAGAGCCGTAACGGACCATAACCGTCTCATCCGAAAAGATTTGCCCATCCAAGGATATTCGAAGCTCCACGTTCGCACTCGACGACGTCTTTGTAATTTGTTTCAAAGACGGCGCGAGGCAAGTCAGCTGGGACTTCATGGCGTCAAACTCGCCATCCACTCTCATGGAACCAAAGTAGCACGCCGACGGCACCGTGACAGAGCTGGGATCAAAACCTGGACCAAACATGTAGTCGCCCAAAGTGAAACGAATGGCAGTTCCGCCCTCAGCGGAAACTTTCGGCGCGGATGGTTTGACATCCGCGACGCTCATCTTTGAGTGGTAATGAAACTGCGCGCCGTTGACGGAATACAAAGATCCATCCAACGAAATGCGCAAGGTGACGTCCTCGTCGTCCTCCATAGGCGGTGCTTCGCAAACAATAACGAGGACACCTGATTCCTCCATGATCTGAGCGCTCATGGCTTCGACTGGTTGTTCGCCAAACTTACAGTAAAACGAGTTGTGGTCCCGCGCGACGTGACCGGACAACATAACGGAGACTTTCGTGCCTCCCTTATCTGAACCAATCGCAGGAGAAACCGCAATTTCGCAAAGCTGCAAGATGCCTCCGTCTGGACCAGTAAACTCCTTAAACTCAGCGTCGACTTTTTGATCGTAGAAATCATAAAAGTCGTAGAATGAGTAAAAGTCGTAAAACGAATAAAACGCCTCGTAAAATTGAGGAGAATAAAACGCCAACGCTTCGTCGACGGCATCCTCTTCCCAACCAATGACTTCGGGAGACAACGGACTGATGAAGTGACCGTCTTCCGTGAATTCATTAAGCGTTCTCGACCCAGCACCTCTTCTCACAACCTTGACATCGTCCGAAGAGACGACGTGCACGTCGCCATCAGTCGTCGCCGCCGAGGAGGAGGAGGAGGAATCCTCTCCGCCGAAATCTTCGACGCGAGGCAGGTCAGAGCTGAGCGACTCACGATTGTCAGCTCTCGTCGCGTCCGAAAAGCCTTCGCGAGTCAAATCATCCGAACCGTAGCGGTGCGCCTTCTGTGATGGCGCGCCGCTCACTCCGAATGCAACGGACGAGCACAAGGCGACGAGCGCGAAGAAGACGAAGAATTTTGTCGTCGCCTTCTTTTTGCTGCTAAATTTTTTGCTAAAAAAACTCATCTTCCTCTTATCGCGTCGTTTTACGTCGTCGTCGTCGGAAAGAGTTCTTCTTCTAGTACGTGTGTGTGTGTATACACACTACAAAACTACTTCTCTACGAGAGCGAAGACGATCTGATCTGATCTGATCTGTTGTGATATAAACGAGGAAGGAGTTGTGAGTGATTTAAAACCACAGAAAAGGAAAGCGGCGCGCGCGCCACGTAAAAAGATAAATTTGGATTACAGAGAGACGTTTGAGACGGAAATCACTCCATCCACGATCGCGGCTGACTTTGACGATGAGATGACGTACCTTGTGCCCGCTCTGGTATATTTCTATCTACTACCGATCCAAAAGAGGATCAGATCTCCTAAAGAAGAGAGGGAAAGTGAAAAGCTTTTTGTTTTCACTCCCTTATCGTCGTCCTCGTAAAGAGAGAGGAGGAGATCTGCGTCGCCTTTTCTACTTGTTTGAACACGAAGCCTTCGATTTCTCTTTCGGTGTGGTTCAAGTCCTATTCGCGCGCGTTTCTTTTTTTCGGAAGAAAACAGAGAAGACGCGTCCTAATTCACGGTGAGCAGCGGTAGCTACGTTAAAGTACTACGCGTAAACTGTTATGGTAGTTTACTTTTGTTACGTTATAAAGCGCAAGAAAGCTTAAGCTTTGATGGGCGTGTGAGAATTTTGAGGGCGAATTGCTTCAAAACGACTGTTCGATTCTTTCGATTCTGGCCATTAAATTCGAAATGAGTCCCTAAATAATTAGTAAAGAAAGTCTAAGAAGTGTATTTGCGAAGAATGTGCGCGTCGGCGTCGTCTGAATCGTCGTTATGATAGTCGTTATAGTCACCATCATCGCCGGGGCCGCTCTTGTTTTCTCGTTGATGGTGATCGTTACTTCTAAAAATAGTAGTATTGATGATTCCAGTTGCCATCTCCTCCTCCTCTGAGTAGGCATCAACTCCTCTTCCTCGTCCGCGGTCTTCTTCCTCGACGAAGCTTTCTTCGAGTTGATCTTCGACGACGAAACGAACGAGGCGAAGACGTTCGCGCAAAACTTTATCGACAAATACGCTCGACGGCTTGTGGCCATCTTTTCTTGCATCCTTTTGCATCGACGTTTGTTTATTAACTCTTCTTCGGTTATTCGCAAACGAACGCTCGGCGCGTTTCACCAAATCAGCCGCCAAGGAGCGAGGCGAGAGATTTCCAGTCGATACGGAGGTACCTCTCACTGGAGAGCTCTTATTATTGAATTCCTCATCGCGACGATGTCGATTTTGAAGCATCTTTTCTAAAGCTACAACTTCTCTTTCTGCTTCTGACATATTTTTTGTATCCTCAGATTTTGGACGCGGGAAAGTTGCGCTGCCGAAATTCTTGTACCCAATAATATCATCGATTTCGTGGTTTTCGTGGTTTTCGTCGTCGTCGTCGCCTTCATCGTTCTCCCCCTTTCCTCTGTTCTCTTTGCCAATGCCGTTGTTGTTGCGATCAAAATTAAAGGCGATCGAGGCGCGATTGATTTCTTTCACCGCGCCGAGAACAAACGCATCCGCTGAATCGTTGGAATCGTCGGCATTTGTATTTAAAGTGACGTCAACTTGATGCGGCACGAAAGGTTCTTTTCCTTGCGTGGCGACGCAATCGTAACACTCGAGTCGCGGCATCGCCGCGGAGGCATTCTTTTTGTCATAATCTCCGTCGTCATCTTTTCTTTTGCCGTTCACAACGCAGACTAGAAAACTGCCGTTTTGAGATACTTTCCTCAAAACAGAATTCGAGGCGTAGCGCAAACACGCCGCCCACACTTCGCTCGATTGTAAAAATGCAAGACTATCGCGAGCATCATCATCGAGACGATGTATCCAAACACCAACCAAAGGCGTTTCACAATTATGCACTCTCGATGAGTTTGTTTTGAGAAAGCACAACCGGCGAGCTCGATCGAGCGTGAGAAATCCTGTCGTCATTTTCGTCCTCGTCGTCGAAGATGAAGAAAGAGAACTTTCCCTCGTCCTTCTACCGTTGTAACCATTCAAAAAGTGGTCGTCATCGAATAACGCGGAAATAACTCGAGAGGATGATGAAAATTCTCTGGAGACCCTCAACGGCCGAATCGGCGCAAACCGGAAAGCGCACGAAGGCATCTCCAAGGCTACGGTGAGATGTACTTTCCACGCAGGCGGCGAGTTTCGCTTCGTTTTCACACCGTCGTACCGTTCAACGACGGCTCCTATTCGCATCGGCCACATGTCCAGAGGCGTCAACGGCTCGTCTTCATCTTTATCTTTGTCCATCTCTTCTTCTTCTTCTTCCTCCTCCTTCTCCTCGGCGTCGACGACGATACTCTTCGTCGTCGTTAAAGGCATCGCATCGCACGTCGCGTAAAACGACTCTCTCACGCTCGTAAAACTCTTCCCCCACGCCAATCGCGATGCCATTCTCTCGCATCGCTTTTTCCCTTCTTGACTTCCTCCGCCGCGGCGGAACGAGACGTCCAGCGGTACGCGTCTCTCGCTACTACAATGACTAAATCCGCGTTTGTTTCTTTCGCCTGTTTTGTTGCTTTTGACGCCACTACTGCTACTAATCGTCACTATCCCAAAGCTATCGTTGCTATTACTGTTACTGCTATACATCGTGTTGTTGTTGTTGTTGCCCTCGCTGCTGCTAAAATCGCATCTCGCGTAGAGATGATGGTGCGAAACCGATTTTGATTTTAATTTCTCGAGTATCTTTCCCGCCAACGAGTCAAAGTCGTCGTCCACGAACTGAAATATCGTCGGCCCGACGTCGCTGGACCAAACCACTGTCGTCGTCGTTTCCTTCTCCTTCGTCGTCGTCTCCGCGTCCCACAAAATCTCTCTCACGCGAGGGAAATCCTTCGCGTTTTCAGAAGAAGACGAATTCAAAGACGAAGACGTTTCTCTCGTCCTCCTCGTCCGCGAATCATCGTTATAAAATCTAATGTTTTTCCCGTTTTTCTCGTGTTCCTCCTCTTCAAACGCCTCCTCTGTGGGTGTTTTCTTTGTCGTCTTCTTTTCCAAGAAATACGCCGAAGAAGAAGACATTTGTCTTCTGTCCTCTCTTTTGTCTTCTTCTTTGTCTTCGTCTTCTTCTTCTTCTTCTCAACAACAACAAGAGTTGTACTTATTAGAGTATTAGTATGGATTGTGGTGTACTGGAGAAAATGGCGGGAAAAGTTCGTCATTTTTTCATCTCCTCATTTAATCAACAAAGAAAAGTGAAACGATGACGCTCTTCCCTCTTCTCTCGTCCTCCTCCTCCTCTCCGTGCGTCTCTCACAACAACAACTGTCGTTCTTCTTCTTCTTCTTCTCGTTGTTTTTCCTCCAAATCATCGTTTTCAACTTTATCGCGAGGTAAAGGAGGAAAGATTCATCAGAATCAATATTCAACGATTGCAACACGAGCGACGAGGAGTAACGACAGCAACAACAACATTAACAACAATTCTAAATACATCGAGAAAGCGAAAGTGCAAGATTTATTGTCGAATTTGGAGCGATGGCTTCGAGAGAACGGGTCGGAGATGAACGAAAAGTGCGAGTTTGGGTTTAGCTCTATGATGGAAGAAGATAACACTTTGATGATTCGTAAAAACACGTGCGGTATTTTCAATCGTGGTAGTAAAAGTAGTAGTACAAGTAGTAGTAGGAGTAACATCAGCAGCGACGATAACACGAGTATTAAAAAGAACGAGTCGATCTTAAAAGTTGGCGATTCGGTGTGGATGACTGCGGAGAAAGCGAGAGAAGATGCGGACGGGAAGTGCGGGAAGATTTTAAAGCGTCTGGCGGCGCAAGGCGAAGCCGCGCCGGCGTGGGTGGAACTTTCCGTGTATTTGGTGTGCGAACTCGAGAAAGGCGAAAGTTCGTTTTACGCGCCGTATTTGAGTTATTTACGCGAAGCGACGGTGTTAGAGTCGCCGCTATTTTGGTCGACGGAGGACGTGAACGCAATCGCCGGGTCGCAACTCCTCGACGACGCGGCTGGGTACGATTCGTACGTTCGAGGCACGTACGAGTCGTTGAATTTAAGCAACGACGGTGTACCGGAGGATACGTTCTTGTGGGCGTTTGGAATTTTACGGTCTCGAGCGCAACAACCCATGCGAGACGGGTCGGAAGTTACCTTAGTTCCCGGGTTGGACATGTTAAACCACAAGGCGAGATATTCGGAGAACGATTTTGGGGTTGGCGGGAAGAAGAAAAAGCCAGATTGGCAAGTCTACGAGGCAGGTATGGACGACGGCGCGATGGGTTCACCCATGGCGGCGATTACAAACTTATTCGGCGGTGGTGGGAAGAAGGAGGACGCCAGGGGGAGCAGCGGTAGCGGTAAGAGTAGCGGCGCAAAAAGCGAGAATAACAACATCAAATTCGCCTCGTTTCGAGCGCAACAAGATACCATTCAACCGGGCGAGGAAATTTTTATGGATTACTACGCCTCCATCAACTTCGACGAGCGACCTTTGGATGGTAAAACCTGCGTCGATTACGGCTTCGTCGATCCCGTGGAACGAAACGGTGGCTACGAGTTACGAATAGGCATTCCAGAAAACGATCCAAACAGAGACGATAAAATCGACATTTGCGACGTGAGTCAACAAATCATAGGCGGCGGCGACGATCCAACCTTTTATTTAAAAGCGTACGAAGATCCAGATCCAAACTTGCGCGTTTTCAGCAGATTGTTGAACATCCAAGGCTCGGACGCGTTTTTGTTGGAAGCTTTGTTTCGAAACAACGCGTGGGAGTTGATTTCCGAACCCGTCTCGAAAGAGAACGAAACGCAAGCCTGCGAAACGATGATTGCGGGATGCAAAGACGCTCTGTTGCAATACGAAACGAGCATCGAACAAGACGAGGACATGTTATCGATCCAGGACATTTCCGACGAAAAGCTTCTCTCCATTCGCGTCTTGTTGGGCGAAAAAAAAGCGCTCAGAAACACGTTGCGATATTTCGAAACCATTCGCGCCTCTGTCGATCGCTTAGAGTATTACCAAGAGCGACGCTTGAGGCAGTTAAACTTGTTGGACGAGGACGGGAGTTCCACGTACGATCCATTCAACGATTTCATAGCTTAATATAATACTATAATACTCTACTATATTAATAATGATGCAAAAAAAAGAAGTTGTTCAATACGCGAGTTGAACGCGTGACCTTCTCGGTGTAAACGAGATGCTCTAACCACTAAGCTAATCGAACGAGACGACTCTCCATTAGGGTTTACATTACTCTATATTAAAACAACAATAAAATAATTTGAGCAACAAAGAAAAACAAGACACAAAAAACGCCATTCACAGAAGAGACTCTACTAACAATACACAATGTTGTTGACGAACCCGATCGAGGAGGACGTGTTCGAACGAACCAACGAAAACGAGGACGAGGAGAAAGCGTGCGAAAAAGAACGAGCGAGGAGACGATTAGTATTGGAAGAAGAATCGTCGTCCTATGTGTCGTCTGAGCAGGCAAAAGTGGCGTTTGCTTTTCTCTCAAAATCCAAATCGTCGTCGTCGTTAGAAAGAAAAACCGAAGAAGAAGAAGAAAAAGGCATCGAAACGATCGCGTTCTTCTCGAACAGCCGAGTGCCTCTGACGGTGTGCGAGGAGATTTTATCCTCGTTTAAGAAGAAAAACAAAAAGTTTGAGAAGATTGGCCACGTGAAAGTATCAGGCGTGAGCGAACGGAACGACTGTTTGAGCGACGATTTTGATGAGGATGATTTTGACGACGAGAACACAAAACGACACGAGACGTTCACGAGAACGTGCGACGTGTATTACCAGAGAGAAACGAAGATCGCTCTCGTGAAGTGTACGTACGACGTTCCCGTGGAAAATGCGACGAGATGGGCGGAAACAGTTTTAAAGAGTCTCTTTCCAGACGACGACGATGAAGGAAGGATGCGTAGTCGTCAAACATCGCCGCTACGAAAGGCGTTCGTCGTCACGTCGTTCGTTTCCTCGTACGCCGACGATACGGACGCGGATGAAAACGGTTTCGGTGATAGCGCTCGTTTTGCCGTGCAATACGTAGGGAACGAGGCGTACACTACTTATTCGAATACAAAAACACGTAAAAATAGCACAAATAAGAAACCTTTATCGGTAGGCCGGGCCGTCGTCGGCGCCGAGGCGGCGTTGTTCAACCGCTTGAACCAGATGGCAAACGACGGCAAAAGCGCCGAGAGGACGAGAACAAAAATAGCCTTGCTCACATGCCCGGACGAGCGTTCGTTTTCGGGAACCGCGGACGATATCATCGACGTTCGCGCTTTGAAAAACATCGTGGATGTATTACGAGAAGATTTTGACGACGACGAGAATACAGAGGAGAAGGACGAATGGAGCGAGCTCTTACGGTCGGTGGACGAAACCGCGTTGAACGAATGGGCGAGAAAAGGCGGTCGTCATCGTAATCGACACCATCTTCAGCGCGACGCGACGAATTCTTCCATCTCGTTCGTCGCCGACGATAACTTGTTTTCTTAATAATAATAATAATAATAATACTAGTATATATATATATAGTAGAGAGAGGTACTACTAGCGAATGAACTTAAATAAACATACATCCGCACACATGCTTACACTTGACAAACAACGGGAAGAGAGCGTCCTCAAAAGTCGTCAAAAGTCGAGGACATCACATAATAAAAAAAATGTCATCAACAGCGACGATATTCGCAGCAATGAAGACGACGACGACGATTCAATCCTCTTTTAAACGACCTTGTCGTCCTCGCTCGCTGTTATTATCATCAAAAGGAAGCGAGAAAACTTCTTCCTCCGTCGTCGTCTTCAAAGGTCAAATTCGTCGTCAACATCGGATAATAAAAGGTCGACATTCTGTTATTCGTTCTTCTTCTTCTTCTTCGTCCTCCTCCTCCTCTTCCGATGAAAAAAAGAAGACGACGACGATGAAAACGACGACGAAAATAATGCTCATCAAGAAAATGATCGTCGCCCCAGCGATGATGTTCGTCTTTTCCGCCACTTTCGGGGGGTTTCTTGGGTTTACTGAAAATGGGTTTTTTGTTCCGTCTGC
>Ga0115552_1000113_pt1 | contig 42048 bp, 29 predicted proteins | sample COGITO_mtgs_1103_3_FD_87178 | JGI IMG/M metagenome (GOLD analysis project Ga0115552, IMG submission 87178) | Pelagic marine microbial communities from North Sea - COGITO_mtgs_110328 | ecosystem: Environmental > Aquatic > Marine > Epipelagic | place: Germany:Helgoland, sampling site Kabeltonne...
AAGAAGAAGAAGAAGTAGAGGCGGAGTGGATCTCCGGGGACGAGTTGGAGTTATTCGAAGGAAAATCAAATTGGGTGGACGCGTCGAAGCACGGATGTTTGTCGAAACTTTTAAGCGCCGCCGAGTTCGGCAACGCTGATTTTTGTTCGGAAGCTTTGAGAGATATCGAAGACGAATTTGTAAACGCGAAAGGGGACGATGGAGATACGAGTTTACATTTAGCGTGTTTGTACGGACACGTGGACGTGGTGAAGGTTTTGTTGAGCGATGAGAGAGTCGATGTGAACGCGAGGGATGACGACGATGGAACGAGTTTGGCGGATGCGTCGGCGAGTGGATTTCACGAAATCGTTGCATTGCTTCTCGCGAAGAAAGGGATAGAAGTGAATTTGAAAGACTCGGACGGAGAAACCGCGCTAGATTGCGCGATACGAGGGGAACACGAGAAGTGCGCGGAATTGTTGAAAGCAGCTGGAGGGAAGGAAGGCGAGTTGTGATGATGATGATGACATTATTAAAGTAGCGCGTTTTTAGTAAAAGTGTGCGTTGTTAGCCAAGCGAAACTATAAGTAGTATGTATATTAGATTAAATTAAACGACGTCTATGACGTCTTCTATCGACTTTTCGTTCACGTCGTCCTCGCGAATATTATCCTCTTCTTCGCTCGCGTTCTCGTTGTTCTCGTCGCTCTCTTCATTATCACTATTTTCTCCGTCTTTTGGCGCGTCCATGGAGATTTCTAAAAGTTCCTCTCGCGCTTTCTCCACCTTCCCGGGTAACTCGACGACGGCGAGCTTAATGCCGGATTGCGTCACCGCGCGCCTACCACCGTGTCGAGTAACTGAATACGCAACGAGTAGCCGACACCCATCTTGCGCGATTGTCGGGTAATTAAAGTGTAAACCAGGACTAGAGTCTTCTAAGAGTTGTAACTTCGACCATTTGTGACCGTCCGAGGAGAGCGCGACGGAGAGTTTCCTTCGAACGCCACTCATGGCATCATTATATGCGAGCGCGAGAGATCCTCCTAAATTTGTCGGTGCGCCTTTCGAACTTTCCAATCGAATTAGATTAACTTTCGAGTTTGGATTCGGAACGCTCGTTCGTTCGGCGTTCGACCACGATTTACCTCCGTCTTTTGAAATTTGCTTGTATAAATATTTCTCGCCGGAACGATGGAGCAACAACAAATCTTTCGTGTCACCAACCTCCGCGACGGTACCTTCAATGAGCCAACGCACGCCTCTCGCTCTGTACGAACCAACGACTGACCAGGATTTGCCTTGATCTTTTGAGAGCAAAACGCCTGCGGACGTTCTCGTTCCTTTCGAGACGCTCGGTTTACACGTGTTGGAATGCGGTGATTCTCGCCACATCGGTAGTACCCAATACCCGGTAGGTTCGTGCACCGCGAGCTGATTAGATACCAGTTTCGGAAGATGATTGGATTCTGCCGCTTGCGTCAAGATGGTTTTTGGTGCGCTCCACTGAATGCCGTCTAAAGATTTAATGACTTGAATGTCCCCTCCCGGCGCGTATTTCACTTTACCGTGACCGGCATTTTTTCTGCAACTCGTCGACGCGGCGTAGAACAACCACGCGACGCCGGTGTTTGGATCCTTGTGCCAAACAGGGCCCCATACAGCCGCTGTAGATGGTGTCACGGGAATTGGAATCACCATCGGTGGCGTCCACGTCCCAGTCGGGTCGTCCGCGAAGGAAATAACAATCTTCTGCCCGAACGCACCTTCGAAAGAATTGGACGCTTGCCACGTCGCCGCCCATTTCCACGGTGAGTTTTTCGGCGCCTCGCCAATCATCACCATGTGGCCGTACTTGAAACTCCCTCCATTTCTGAATAAAAACGATTGTTTCAACACGATATTCTTCTTCGCCTCCTTCGAGCCGCATCCATTCTTGTACCCGCCTTTGGCGATGTACGCTTCGGAGACGCCGATAGGATCGGGGATCTCCTTGGAGTGTCCGTCGACGTACACTTTACCTTTAAAATGCTTAATTAACGCCTTTTGCGTTTTCACTCGATCGTCGTCGACGATCATGTCGTCTAGTATAACTTTTATCGGCGCGTTCGACGAGGATATCGCGTTGCTACTTATTGTGCTATTCTCAAACTCTCCTTCTTCGTGGTTATGGTACTCCGTATCCAGAATCTCGTTTGCCTTACCGTCACCTTCTCCCTCGTGGTTATTATCCTCGTCCTCGTCCCCGGGTTCGTCCTCGTCGTCCTGACGGAATCCTAAAATACTCTCCGCGTATTCGTGTCCAGGTATGTGTTCCCACACGTCGTGCATCGCGTGTCCAAACGCACTCATCATGCCCATATTATTAGCATTATCATCATCGTTATCATCGTTACGCTCTAATTCTATTTCGTTTCCTTTTGGTTTTCTGTGCGTCTCTTCCATGCTCGCAACTTCTTCGTTCGATAAGGAAGACGACGACGATGATGGATGTACCACTTTCTTTTGTTTGTGTTGAAGGCCGTGCGCTCGACTGTTTCGAGACTCGAGGAACTCGTTGGTATTCACGGGAGCGTGATGGGTGGAATACACGCGAGTCGAAGCCACGGTTAAGAGGTACAACGAAACGAGCAAGATGAAGAAGGTGGCGAAAGCGCGTCGCGCACTTTTCTTGCTCGCCGCAGACATCTTTTTTCGTGCGTGTGTGGGTGGATGGGGAAGAACTGAGGAAGCAATGTGTGATATCTTTCTTTAAAATACACGCGCGCGTATCGCACTATCGATTAAAACTAAAAATGCATTTCAACTAATCTCATTCACTCTTCCTCTCGTTTTTCAACGACAGATTTACTATTTGTTTTTATTTTCTCGCGCGTTTGGTAGCAGCGCTCGTGGGTGCCTTACTTGGTACGGCTCGCTTCTTCGTCGTCGCCGGTTTCTTCTTGTCCTCCGTCTTTGTTTTCTCCTTCTTTGGCTTTTTACCCACAGGCGCGGTCTCGTTGACCTCCACGAACGCGTCAACGTTCGCATCGTCGTCGTCTGCAAAAGCACCGTCCTCCTCTCCGCCGACGACATCCGCTTTGTTTGCTCTTTCAAAGACGAGGTCGTCTTTAAAACCGTACCTGGCGTAGCCGTCCGTTTCCGCCGCGCGATCGATGGTTAATTTGTCTGGAGAGATGTCTTTATCCGTATCTTCAAAGACGTAATCGTCTTCGTATAATATCGATTTGAGCGAGCTTGCTGCATCATCGGTGTCATCTTCGGACCCACTTAATTCGCCGTCATGATATTGAGTGTAATTGGAGAAGAAGGATCGAAAATTTGCTCGAGTAGGAGCCTCAATCGTGCAGCCTCGTTTTCGAGCACTTTCAACGAGCGCACCCCAATTTGGATCCGTCATCATGGCTTTCGCGTTTCCTAGAACAAACATGGAGCATTTAGCGCGCGTTAAGCCGACATTTATGCGACGTTCGTCCGCGACGAAGCCTAATACATTACGTCTGCTTTTGGTATTAGCATTCGAAGCTTTTTTCGAGATTTGAAACATATCGTTCAAGGGCGCGCGCACGAGCGAGAAAATGACGACGTCCTTCTCGCTTCCTTGAGAGTTATCGATGGATAACACCTCAACGATACGACCGTAGTTGTGCATTCCACCAAACTTTCTCTCAAGTTTGCGACGAATCATCGAAACTTGCGCCCGATACGGAGAAATGATGGCAATTTTTGGACCTTCTCTTTTCAGTACTGGATTCGCTTTCAACAGCTGATGCGCAAGCTCGACGGCAAAAGTCGCTTCTTCTTCGTTTACCCAGGAAAAGCCACTCGACGAAGACTCTTCTTTTCCATGCTGCACGTCGTAAAATACAAAAGGCTTGTATAATTTACACTCGTGCCATTCTCGATAGTTTTGCGTTAAAAGTCCTGGTCCATCGCGCAACTCGCCGCCGTAGAATTGATCCGAGGGAAACTCTCTAATTTCTGGAAGCATTCTGTATTGCGTCGACAACTTGTGCACCGGATATGCTGAATCCATGAGTCTTTTAAACAAGGATTGCTCGTAGTTGTTCTTGGCGCACTCTCGAGAAAGTACTGTGGCCGGTAACTGCGCCGGGTCACCAACTAAGTAGACTTGTTTCGCCTTAATTTCCGTCAATGGAATCAATGTCGATGGCTCTACCGCTTGCGCGGCTTCATCTACGATGATGACGTCAAACTTTGTCTTCATCCTACGGAAAATTTCAGACCCGGCAGCGGACAACGTCGTGCACACGATTTTAGCCTCGTCTAATATGATTCGTCTGAAGCGTCTGTTATCCTGGAAGGAACCGAATTTCTTGAGACCTTTTTCATCTTTACCTCCGCCACCGCTGAAATACTCTTTTCCGTAGTCTTGTTTTATGCGCTCTTCAATGAGCCTTTCTAAACTTACATTCGCCACGTCTTTTCGGAAATTGCCGCCGACACGCACGATGCTAGGCTTATAAGACTTCCCGTGTTCATCGAGTAATTCCTTACGCAAAATTCTACGGACAATTTCATCAACGGCTGAATTTGAAGGCGCGCAAACTAAAATTTTCGATCGTCTGGATATGCTAGGTCCCATGAGTTCGATTGGAATAGTGCTCGAGGGAGCGGTGTGGCCCCTTCTCTGGTTTTCAATATTGGCACTGTTCTTGTTTCCGTCGTTGGTTCCGTTGTTTTCTTCGTCATCGTCCGAAGTGTCGCCTAAATCGATGTTCGGCAAGCAATCTCTTGGATTAGTTATTCCAAACAACCACGGTTGCGCCTTCATCCTCATCGCGAGCTTTTCTTCCTCGGTGATTGTACTTTTCTTTTTGTTGTTCCAATCATCTCCTCGGTTTGCGACGTGATTGCGATTTATCGGTTGCGCTGCTAAAATCACCGATAAAAGGGAAATAATCGTGGTGGTTTTCCCCGTCCCCGGTGGTCCTTGAATTAACACGAGCGGATTTTCTTTCGTGAGCGCCGTAGTCGTCGCAATTTTGAGCTGCGATTGATCTGACCTTCCTTTTGCTTTCATCGCGTCCGATAAATCTTTCGGGATTTCCCAGCTCGGTTGATATTGCCGTTGTTGCTTATGCTGCTGCTCTTTCTTCTGCTTTTTCGTTACGTTCGCGTTACTAACGGTTGTGTTATCGCTATTATTGCTCGCATCCAGGATCAAATCAGCGAATGGAATAGAAGAAACTTCTTGCACGGCGAGCCACTCCCGTCGCGCCGTGCTCATATTGCACACGCGCGTCAAGTGCCACGAGTGGTTGTTACTCAATAACTTAGCTCGAATATTCGCGAGTCTCTCGTTATCTTCGTCCAACGCATCTTTAGTGCTATTCGTCTGTCGCTGTTGCTGTTGCCCAGATTTTTTCTTCTGTATCATCGGTGGCGAAAACAAGCGCACTTTCACTTCCGTATCGCTCACTCTCCCTTGGCAAAACGCGAAGCAATAATCCACGCCTTTTTCAATCTTCTCGTCTTCGGAGACCGAGTTCAGCTTGGAGAGGAAGAGTAAATCGTTCTCGTTGAACTGTTCGCACTGTTGCTGCGTTTCGAACGACGCGACGGCGGTGTACAAACACATCTTCAACGTCTTTTCCTTTTGCTCCTCGTCTTTTTTATTCTTCTCGATGGTGGTTGAGCTTTTCGTCGTCGTCGCCGCCGCCGCGGTGGTGGTGGTGGTGGCGGCGTTTTTAGAGGACAACGCGTTCACGCGCACGGCGCACTTCTCGCACACGACCGTCGCGCTGCCGTTCCCGTCTCCTTTCAAAACGATCGCTTTCGCTTCCTCCAACAAGAACGAAGAGAAGCACTGGATGTATTCTTTCGCGTTGGAAAAGCGCAAAGGGATCGGTTTCAACGAAGAAGAGGGAGTTTTGGTGACAGTCTTTTTAGCGGTATTACTTTGTTGATACGCACTCATGCTCTCGGCGTAGATTTTATAGTAATCCCAGGCGAGGATTTGGGTGAGGAACGGGGCGAACGCGCCGAGGGTGTCGTCGCCGTCGTCGTCGTCGCCGACGCCGCCGCTCATTTTGAGATGAGGGCTGAACGCTTTTTTTTTGACGAAAATAAAGAAAATTACAAAGAGGAGGAAAGAAGAAAACACGAGCGAGCGCGAACTATGGTATTACATCCGAGGCTGTGTAAACGCTCTCGCACCCACGAGGGATGCGCCCAATCTCACTCTCTCTCTTTTGTTGTTCGTGTTTTTGTTCGTGTTGTTCTTGTTGTCGTACCTTTGGTTTAACCTTGGAAATGAAATCCGATCCGTCGGCGCGACACTCTTCAAGCAGAACGCCCTTCTCTGGATGTACGGTTAACATCCAACACTCTTTGCTGACCTCTTGGTCTCCTTCGTCTTCTTCTCCATCATCTTTTTTTTCCGTTTCTTCTTCTTTTTCTTCTTTTGACTCTCCTCTTTCTTCGTCTTCTTTTTTCTCCACCGCTGCTTCTGCTTTGGCTTCGTGCCACTTAAAATACCCAGGCGGAAAGTCTTCGGAATTTAGTCTCACCCAATCGCCTCGTCTCGCATCGACGCGAATAATCTCGTCGCAATGTTTACCTCCTATCGTATGCGCGTCTAATTTTGGTCTTATTCGAACAGGAACCCACGATTTAGAGACGACTCGAAACGTTCTCGGCCGGCTGTAGTCGATGGTCACCATGTGCTCGTGATCCAGCAAATCGCTAGCTTCCTTTGTCGCCAAGACTTGATTGACTGCCGGTAGCGTGTGCGAACCTCTCATGAACTTTAACAGGTCACCAAATTCAGGGTGCGTGGTGAGCATCCAACCGAGCGTTTTCAGATTGTCCTTCTTCTCTTCTTTCTTCTTGAATTTCACTTGATCTTCTTCTTCTTCTTCTTCTTCTTCGTCCAAAATTTCAAGCCAATCGCCGTGCTTTGAAACGGCAACGACCTTTTCACCTTTCTTTTTCACCCCACGAAGCGATGAATCGATGTGTGGTTGCATTCTCACCGGAACGCGAGCGTACGAAACTAACCACTCTTGTCTCAATTCACCGCGTTTTGCCCTTTTCGTCAGCAAATGCCACGACTCCTCGTTCCCGTTTAACGCCGAATCGATTCGTCCAATGAAACTCGCATGCGTTGAATTTGTTCTGTCCCCGTGATTATTTTTTTCTTCAAACGCGTCTCGTTCAAACGCGGTCCCGCCAACTGCAAAACCTTGTAATCCTAAGAATTGGTGTTCCAACGGAGTCACTCGTTTCGAGTTCCTCTCCACGTGTTCGACTAAATCGTTCAAGTCCAACTTCATTCTTTTTGTTTTTCCTTTTCTTTTTTTGTGATTTGTGAGCGTTTTTTTTTATCAACAAAGCTTTTTTGTTTCTCCTCCTGCTCTCTCTCTCTACAAAATCTGCTCGTCGTCCTAAATATGGGACGACGACCAACGAATAAGAAACAAAAGGCAACGAAGAAGAAGACGGATTCTTCTGTTTCTCCTCCTCCTCCTCCTTCGACTCTTCTTTCCGTCGTACCGGATTTCGGCGATCAAAAGAAGAAGACGAAGAAGAAGAGAAAAGAACGAGAAGAAGAAGAAGAAGAAGAAGAATTCGCGCCGGCGGTAAAAACGACCACAACAACTGTCCTCCCTTCCACCAAGAACAGAAAACAACGCAGAGCGGAAGCGAAGCTCGCGACGGAGAAGGGAGAGAAAGATGAAGGAATTAAAGAAGATGATGAATCACAACAACAACAAAAGGAGGAAGAGGAGGAGAAGAAGAAAGAAGATGAAAAGGAATTGACGCCTCCTCGAGAGGTGGACGTGGAACACGAGGGCGAAAATACCACCGTTCGCGAGATTTTACGTTTGCCGAGATATTTCGATGATGACTTTGAAGCGGCTGCCATGCGGTGTTTTCGGTGCGGTAAAGGTGGTCACCGCGAGTTTGAGTGCACGTTACCGGCGAAGCAAAAGCCGTGTCACTTGTGCGGTGATTTTGACCATCAAGCGAGAGACTGCCCGAAAGGTTTATGTTTCAACTGTTTGACGCCGGGACACAGGTCGAGAGATTGCGAGGAAAGGAGAGGTATTGGAAGAGACCAGCAGTCTCTGTGTTGTTTGAGGTGCGGGAGATCTGGACACGTCGTAGAAAAGTGCATGTTTACGTTTTCAGAGGCTGATTTGAAGCGCATGCCGTGTTACGTGTGTGGAGAGTTCGGGCACTTGTGTTGCGCACCACAAGATTCGCAACCTCCCGGAAAACTAAGTTGCGTGAAATGCGGCGGCGAAGGACACGTGGAGAGTACGTGTAGACATTCGAACTTCCGAAGGTCTCAAGGCGGTTTCGAATGTTTTAATTGTGGTGGTCCACATTTAGCGAGAGAGTGTCCCAATTCGAGACTCTCGGGCGGAGCCGCATCGCGATATTCACCTTCGCATTTAGGCATCAAAGGAGGTGGTGGATGGGGCGGAACGGGTAGCAGTGGAAATAATAGCATGAGTAGATTAGGTAGTGGTGGTGGTGGTGGTGGTGGTGGTGGTGGAATGTACGGTGGAGGAGGAGGAGGAACGTTCTTTGGAGGAGGAGGAGGGCGATTTACGCCTAAAACATTCCCGAATGTACCACCGAGATTCCAAGGGCGCATTGATACCTCCAACTCGGTGCCACCACCGTCCGGCAAGTACCATAAATTCGATTAGAACATATAGATAGTTGTCTGTAAATTATCTCTCTTATTAAAAAAGGATTAATAGTATGTGCTTGTGTCTCTCTATCTCACTCTTTAAAAATGTTTATCGATACCATCTCTCACTCTCTCTCTCTCTCTCTTTCCCTCAAACGAACGAAAGAATCCCGCCGTATCTTTGTCTCTCTCTATTTCTCTGTCTCTCTCATTAATTCTCTGAATGAATAATACCTCCTATCGCTTTACGAACATTGATGAATTTACCCAGTAATACCATGTTCGGTTTCGAATTCGCCAATCGCCTTCTTCGCGACGTCTGTCGACAAATCTTCCGGCTTCTCCCACGTCAATTCAGTGTCTTTAAAACCGGCCCAGCGGACCAAGTACTCTTTGCGTCCAGCTTCTGGATACGCGATACCGATGATGGTGTCGACTTCAGGCTCAGCCTTTGCTTCCGCCTTTGCCTTCTTTTTTGGATGGTGCTCAGGTCCGATCGGGACGTGCTCCCACTGCCCGTTTTCCTTTTTAACGTAATCCTTGCACTTCTCAATTTTTCGTCGAGACATCGCGTTCTTCACGCCAGCTTCGCTCGCATCGAGCGCTTTGCACAGCTCGTGTAAAGTGTGCGATCTTGCGGTTTGCTTCGTCAAAAACTGTGTGCAAAAAAAAATAGTCAGTCAGTGTATATTCCAAGAGAAAAAGAAGCGAGTTTCTCTTTCTTTCTTCTTTCTTCGACTCGTTTGCGCGCTCAGCTGCAAGCATTCATCACTCTTGGTCCGTGACCTTTCAAACGAATTTTCTCAACGCATTTGTCATCATCGCGCGCAAAGAAGAAGAAGAAAGTGTCCACCTTTATTGCGCGCGCTTTGTTTTCTCCGAGAAGGAAAATACGCGGAAGTCGTGCGACGAGCGATTCAAAATTCAAACGCGATTCAAAATTCAAACCCGAAGAGGAGAACTAAAGGGGACAAAAACAAAAAACAAAACTTACCGAATAATCGATGTGCTTGTGCGCGTGCGCAGGAACTTCCTCCGCCGCTGGCGGTTGCTCTGATTTTTGAGACATGTTTTGCGCGTTGTTGTGTGTGTTTAAAGAGTGTGTGTGGTAGAAAAAGTGTGTGGTTTTGTTGTGTGTTGGTTTTCTTTTTGTTTTTTTTGTTTTTTTGGAGAGAAAAGAGCGAGGGGGGGTGCTCAAAATTCTCTCTCTCCGAGCCTTCTCACAGAATCAGATTCGTTTTCGCCCAAAAAAATCCGAAAAAACGTATCTAACCAATCGAGCCTTCACGTCACTTTTTGTTATTGAACCGTCGCGCGCGCTCACAAACGCTCCTTTTGAACACGCGCGAAAACACACGCACAAAAAAAAGAAGCAGAGAGACGCTCGATTGCCTGCGCTTTAAAACTGTATCTTCTGAGGTAACTGCGAGATCGCCTTTTAAGAAGTGAAAGAGAGAGAGAGAGGTTAAATTAAAAAAATGGGACCGAAAAAGTCGCCATCGAGAAAATCGAAATCGAAAGAACCAACGCCCGATCCGCCGAGCGGGTTAGGAGATGTGGATAACACTAATAATAAAGGAGGAGGAGACGATGGAAAAGATGAAGATGCGGGAGGGAAAGTTTCGTCCCCAAAAGGTGGAAAAAAAACCGTAGAAATGATACAAAACGAAATAGCAATGTTAGAGAAGCAAGCGTACGATACGAAATCGAAGCTCTTGAACGAGTCGCAATTTTCCGAGCTTCTTGGATTGCAAAGCGAAGACGAGCCTGAATTTATTGACGAAATTATAGAGATGTACACCGCAGACGCTCGATCAATGTTAGACGAATTGAAGACTCTGTATAGCGCAAAAGACAAAGAGATTGACTTTGATGTCATTCGCGGGACTTTGCACAAATTAAAAGGGTCCTCGTCGACGTTTGGCGCGGATGGAGTGACAGAGATGTGCGACCAGCTTCGCGAGCTGTGCATCGAGAAAAACGTGAAAGACGCGAGGGAGGGGCCCAACTCGTTGGTTGAGCTCGAGAAGAGAGTGGAGATTTTGGCAGAATTTTTGACAAAGTACATGGAGAAGCTGAAAGAGCTCGCGGCTGCGAAGAATCAATCTTGAATCCATTCGTCATCATTCTTTTGATATTCTTTTTATTGGTATGTGTGTGTGTATGTGTGTGTATAGTAATTTAGCTCGAGAACCAAGGACAACAACAAGCCAACATTTTTTTTGTTTGCCGGTGTAATTCTACAAATAAACTACATGGAAACAACAACTACGTTAAATACATTAAGACGAGCGAAAGCTCGCGTTTAAGCTAGAAAGGAGCGAAACTGCCGGTTCAACCTTTTCAGATATCGTTCGACGATCGTACGATCCTTTTTGCATAGCTAAAGAGTGACCCATGTAAATCGCCAGCGCCTCCAGTTCTTTTTCGCTGGCGTTTGTTCTTCTCAAATGCGTGACAATCATATCACGAACCAAGTGCGGATTGGTTCGTTTTCCCGTCAGTCTCATGGACGTGGATGTAAACAGCCTATAAATTCCAGCATCGTTGAACGGTTGCCCATTCTTTCTCGAAAACAAAAAATCGTGCTGCGGCTTTAAATGCTCCCTATAGTTGTTCACAAAATTTTCCAAGTGCGGGTACAAATCCGGAGCAATCACCAACGGTGGACGAACGCCGTAGTCTTTCCCTGTTTTGTAGTCATTTGGCCCGTGTTTAATAATCCATCTCGCTTCTTTCTCGTCTTCTTTCTCTTCTCGAATTAAAGTCTTTCCTATGCGCAACTCTCTCAAAGTGCGCTGACGATCGGGAACACACGACAAAATGGCAAAAATCAAATATCTTTGCATGCTCCATGCGATAGCACTTTGCGATCTTTTGTGACTCGTGACGTAATTCAGGGCCATTTCATCTTTTAATATATCGCATACTTGGAGGTAGTCCCCCCAATCGAGCCATTTCAATTTCTCGTTCGACATGAGAGGAGATTTGGACGCTCTGCTTTTGGCATCTTTGGCGAGTCTTCGCAACTCTTTGATGAGAGGAATATCTTGATAAGGCAAAGCATCTTCACCGGGTTGAAATTTCGATTTAGCGCCGTACATAAACTTTGCAGCAGCTATGCAACTTCTCGTGATGAGCAATTCGTAGTTTGCCGAGATGCCTCTTTCTACGGTGAGATATTGTAAGTAATCGAACGTCACATCCGCGGCGCTTGCTTTCATGCTCGGGAAAAGCATCGAGAGCGATTTCAAATCTTCGACTTTGTATTCTTTCTCTTTCACGAGCCAACCGCAGATACCTCGTATGTGCTCTTCGTATTTGTTCGCCGTGACGTTTGCAATTGGTGCTTCCTGAGGCCCAAGTCGTCGTCGAGTGAGGAACGTTTTCATTTTCGAGAGTTCTTTTTGTAACGAGTTTGGGAGATCGGAAAAGCTCAGACGATAATTTTCCAGCTGCGAGTTTCTTTGCGTCACTCGCACGCCGTCGCACAGAACTCCCGTGCGTATTCTCCGTTTCATTCGTTTTAGTGTTCTTTTTTTAACCGGTGATTGTAGTGGTGATGATGAAGAAGATGATGTGCTGCTGTTTTCGTTCTCTTCGTTTTCCTCCAATATGTGCACCTTCAATTTTACCGCTTCTTCTTCCTTTCCTTCCTCTTCTTTTCGTCGTTGCCGTTCCGCTTGTTTCATTCTTTTCTTTTCCAGGATCATTTCTTCTCTTTCAGTCGCCGCGGCTAACTTCTCCTTTTCTTCTCTGTACTCTTTTTCTCTCTCCATTTTCCTTTCCTCTCTCGCCTTTTTCCTCTCTTCTCTTTGCACTTCTTTCTCTTCCTCCTCGGTCCAGATTCCCAATTTCTCTCTCAACGCCCTCGCTAAATCTTTCTTATCAACTCCGATAGTTTCAAGTAAATCTTCTCCGTTTACGCGAAGTAAATCTCTTGGATGTTTAATAGAGCTCTCTCGTAGTAATTTCACGACCTCTCGAACGTTTATTTTTGCGTTGTTGTCGTTACACTTTTGGACAAAATCCGGAAGCGCGAAAGGGTCGTTTCTTTTGAGCATCTTCTTGTACGTTTCCTCTTCGTCTTCCCTCGAGGAGGAGGAAGAAGATGCCACGCTCGCGTTCACAACGACTGAGGATGATTTGCGACGAACACATGTCGTCAGTATTTGTGCGTGTTGGTTGTGCTGAAAGTGGTCATGCTGCTGCTGAGCAGCGCGTGTGTGAAACAGAGTACGAGTTGAAATGTATCTGCGCATTTTTTTTCAAGAGAGTTTTTGTCCTTCCTTCCCCTCCCTCTCTTTTTTTTTCTTGAGGGGGAGCACACGGAGAGCCTTGAGCCGAATGTACCTACAAATAATACTAGTAGCCTAAAAACTATTATTCTACTACACCTCGAAGCGAGTACCGACGCACTCTTCGTGCTTCTTCCAAAACTTATCCATCATCTCCTCGGTAATCGGTTTCGCTTTCGGTTCGTGAGGTTCCGGGAAACCTTTACCCCGCATACCGTGCGACGGACCGTAAAATTTACCGCTTTCCACATCCATCGAGGACGAACACAGTAAGATACCCGCCGCACCATCTTCAGCAGATTGAAAGAACGGTTTGATGAGATTCATCACAAAGTGGTTAAATCTTCCTCCTGATTTTGCGTGCGTGGTTTGTAATTCAGTCGCCGCAAAGCCTGGATGCGCGACGAGCGCTTTCACGTTTGTAATCTTTTTTTTACGCAAACGCGAGTCTAGCGCTTTGGTAAACACAATGTTTGCTAGTTTGGTTTGCCCATACATTTGCCAAGGAGTAGAGTAGTGTTCGGAACATTCTGGGTGTTTTTCTAACGACGTTAAATCGAACTCGCCGTTCGTATTCGCGGCAACCGACGCGTGATTCACGACTCGCGCGTCTTTGGATTTTGACAGCAACGGGAACACGCCTTGCGTCAACAAAAAGTGCGACAAACAGTTCACTTGCATTTGCTGGTCGAATCCGTTTTCCTCGGTGCCTTTGAATGGCAACGCCATGATCCCCGCGTTGTTGCACAAAACGTCCAAAACGTCCGCGTTCTTCTTCACTTCCTCGACGGCTTTTCGTACCGACGAAAACTTTTGCAAATCGCAATCGATGTGAATCGCATCTGGAGCACCGTGCGCTCGGCCAACTCTTACGACTTCCTCCAACGCCTTCTCGCTCCGATCGCTCGTTCGGTTCAGCATTAAAACTTTCGCGCCTTTTTCTGCAAATCCTTTCGCCAACGCTAATCCCGTCCCCGAAGTTGTCCCGGTTATCGCAACAGTCTTGCCTTTTTGTTCCGGCGTTTTATCCAATAACTCTCTCCAAATCACAGAGTCGCACTTCAAAGGCTCGTACTCTCGAAGCAACGACGCGATGCCGACAGATGCGACCCCGACTCCAGCCACGGCCGCGTACAGCGCAGCCATTGATTTGATTCGATGATGATGCGTTTGTTCTTGGCAACGAACTAACTCACTTGCTACTAATGGCTAGTTTTTTTTCTTTTTCTGTGTGCAAAAGTGGCAAAAGTTGCTCTCTTAAAAAAAAAAGTCAACCAAAGCTCCCTCACAAAACACACACTTTTCGTTGTTTGTGAGATCGGATCGTATAACAACTTTGAAAGTTCTTCTTCACTTCGTATCACACACACACACGCAGAGATACACAGAGTAATCGAAAAAGATCATCAGTAACAGCGGCACACGAGGAGTGTGAAAAGAGAAAAAAGAATCATGAGCGTGATGGGAAACGCGAACCCGTCGGTGCTCGGTGAAGGCGCGAGCGAAGAAAAAGGCGAACACGCTCGTTTGCAATCTTTCGTCGGCGCGATGGCCATCGCGGACTTGGTCAAATCGACTCTCGGACCGAAAGGGATGGATAAGATTTTACAATCGGTTTCGAAAGGGAACGCAGTGACCGTGACGAACGATGGCGCGACGATATTGAAATCTATTTACGTGGATAATCCAGCCGCGAAGGTGTTGGTGGACATATCGAAAGCGCAAGACGACGAGGTGGGAGACGGGACGACCTCGGTCGTCGTTTTCGCCGGGGAGTTGTTGAGACAGGCGGAGTTGTTGGTGAACCAAAAGATTCATCCGATGACGATTATCCAGGGGTTTCGAGAGGCCTGCGACGTGGCCAGGCAGGCTTTGGAGGACGCCGCGAGAGATAATCACGCGGACCAGGAGAAGTTTCGAGAAGATTTGATGAACATCGCGAGGACGACGTTGAGTTCAAAAATTTTGACCCACGATAAAGATCATTTCGCGAAATTAGCCGTAGATGCCATCCTGCGATTGAAAGGATCAGGGAACTTAGAGATGGTCCAGTTGATCGAGAAGCCCGGAGGGAGTTTGAAGGATTCGTATTTGGACGAGGGGTTTATTTTGGACAAGAAGTTTGGCGTCGGGCAACCGAAGAGGATCGAAAACGCGAAAATTTTAATCGCGAATACTGGGATGGATACGGATAAAATTAAAATTTACGGCGCGAGAGTGCGAGTGGATTCGATGACGAAAGTAGCGGAGATTGAAGACGCGGAGAAGTTGAAGATGCGAAACAAGTGCGAGAAAATTATCGCGCACGGCTGCAACGTGTTTATCAACCGACAGTTGATTTATAATTACCCGGAACAGATTTTCGCGGACGCCGGAGTGGCAGCGATTGAACACGCCGATTTTGAAGGCGTGGAGCGATTGGCTTTAGTTACTGGTGGAGATATTTTGAGTACGTTCGATACTCCGGAATCGGCAAAGTTAGGGGAGTGCGATTTAATCGAAGAGATTATGATTGGCGAAGATCGTTTGATTAAATTCTCCGGCGTGGCGAAAGGCGAGGCATGCACGATTGTTTTAAGAGGGGCATCGACGCATATTTTAGCCGAAGCGGAACGTTCCCTGCACGATGCGTTGTGCGTGTTGAACACGGCGGTTAAGGACTCGCGCGTTATCTGTGGCGGCGGGTGCGCGGAGATGATCATGTCCAAAGCTGTTGAACAACTCGCCGAAAAGACGCCGGGGAAGCGTTCGCTCGCGATGGAGTGCTTCGCCAAAGCATTGAGGTGCATTCCATCGATTATTTGCGATAACGCGGGTTTAGATTCCGGTGAAATCGTTTCGCAGTTGAGAGCGAGACACGCGGAAGGTGAAACGAACATGGGCGTGAACGTTTTGAACGGACAAGTTGGCGATATGACCGAGTTGGGTATTACCGAAAGCTTTAGAGTGAAACAACAGGTACTTTTATCCGCCACGGAGGCAGCGGAAATGATTGTCAGAGTGGACGATATCATCAAGTGCGCGCCGAGACAACGAGCGGATTAGTAGAAGAAAGAGCAAAGGAGAAAAGGGGAGGAGAAAGAAAACGTTTTGCGGACGGCGGTGCGCAAAGGAGTAAACTAAAAATAGAAGAATACATATTTAGAGAGTGTCAGTGATGCAAAAGGCAGCAATACGTAGGAACAATAAGAAAAAGAAGAAGAAGAGCAACAACAACAGCGTTTCAATCTAGTGCTGTGCGGTGAAATCCCAGGCACCACACCGCGACCAGTCCAACATTTTCCACTTCTTTTTTTATCGATTATCGTCTGTCCCACTTGGTTTGTCCTCATAATAAAAATGAGATTTTTCTACACGTCGTCTTTGTTCTCTATCCGATAACGAGCGAGCGATGCGACGACACGCCATCGAGCAGGTCGTCCTCTCCTCCTCTAATCGTCTGTCGAAGCGAAGACCGTTAGCGAAGAGATTCAAAACTGATCTCATCCCGATGTTTGTCGGCGCTTTAATAGCGTGTTTTTTCCTCTCGATCGTCTGGACCGTTCGAATACAAAAAGTTGAAGAGAAAAAACACGGAGGAAAGGACGTGTTGGACGGATTAGTCCCGAACACGAACACGAAATTCTTGAAGAGTACTCCTCCGGAAGAGTTTTCCGCGATTCCTAAAGACGATTACGCCAACGATGACGATATTGATGATGATAACGAGGATGACGATAATGAGAGAGGAAGAGATGATGAAGAGCAACAACGACAGGAGGAAGAAGAGGAGAAAAAACGAAGACAAGCTACAGACGAGTACCAGAAAAATATCGAGAACAGAGCGAAAGCGACGTCGAGAATGAACGAACACACTCGAGAAGAAGTCATCGAGGAGCTTTTCGAGAAGGCTCAGCGCGAAGATGAGAAAAAGCACGACGCGCAGGTGTTTGAAAGTTTATCGCTCGATGGAGAAGAAAAAGAAGAAGTGAAAAAGGCGGTTCTGAAGAAAGAGGAAGAGGTTGTTCAGCTATCGATGAAACCGTCGCTCGTACCAGTTGTTAAGAAAGAGAAGAAAGCAGAGAAGAGGAAAGAAACTGAAGTGGAAGAAATTGAAGAGGAAATCACGGACGAGACGAAGGCTTCGGTTGCGCAAAAGGCGAGAAAACACAAATCGCTCCACGCGACAACTTTGAAACATCTCGCCGCTTTGGCGAGGACTCCGACGGTGCTCTCTTTGGAGAGAAAAGTGACTGCGCATGGTAAGATTACGTGTGGTGGTACGGAAGCCGTCGTATTCAAGACGTGGCATAACTTTTTCACCGCAAACGAGAACATCACGCGAACTTTACCTCCGGTGGAACCGAGAATAACCGAAGTGGTCAATCACGCGCAACGGTATTGTAGACATCGAGGCGAGTGCGACTTCACGAAAATCTATGCGAACGTGAAATTGAAAAACGACGAAAATATGAATAAGAAACAACCCTATAAAAACGATGAGGTATTGCCCACGTGTGCAGTCGTCGGGAACGCTGGTTCGCTCAGGAACGCAAAGTTTGGCGAAGAAATTGACGCGCACGATATTGTTTTGCGTTTCAACAATGGTCGCGCGAAACATTTCGAGAAGCAAGTGGGTACAAAAGGGCATCTTCGAATGTATAACGGACCGTACGTCGAGGGCAAAATGGGTGGTGAAGTGACCATAGCACAGCTTAGAGATTCGAGCGTGAATCATTGGATTCGACAATATGAAAAGCATCGTGAGACGTTCCCAGAATCGTTCATCATGGACCCAGAAATTATTTGTCGAGCTTGGGATTTAGTGAACAGAGAAGGGGAGAAACCTTCCTCTGGTATGGTTGGCATCACGTTTGCCATGCGCTTATGCAGTTCAGTAGATATTTACGGGTTCAGCGCTGAGTCATACTTCAACGAAACAGAACGTCCGCACTATTACGACTGGGAACGACCGAAGCCGGGAAGAGAAAACGTGCACCCGTTTGAAGCCGAGCGTAAGATTTATAAAGCTTTGCAGAAAGAAGGTTTGATTACGCTTCACGAAGTAGAGGTAGGAGATGAGAATAGTAATAATCCTAGCAACGATAGTAGTACTAGCAGCAGCAGTAGCAGCAATAGCAACAATCACGATGAAAATTGAAAAAAAAATGATTTCTTCTTCAATAATTTTACACGTACACACACACACACGCATACGCATCAGAGTTAAAGAATGGCACAACAACCTCCTCCGCTCTCTTCGCTCAACCAGGCCATCGAGAAAGCTTTAGAAAGCGTGACTGAGTGCGAGAGATCTCTTAACACCGGAGAAAACGACGGTCTGATAAATAAAATGGAATCTTTAGTCAATCACTTCACTCTTTTACGGGAAGCCTCGAGTACCGATGAGACGGAAATTCCAATCTCAGTTATCAAACAGATCGACGAAGGGAAACGGCCGATGGCGAGAATGGTGGAGAGAATACTGAGCGTGGGGAAGACGAACGAGGTGACGAAAGGGAAGGCGAACGTGTTTGCGGAGTTTGAGAAGAGTTTAGAAAAGGAGTTAGGAGAGAAGAAATAGAAAATTTAGAAACGCAGAAACAACACACAGAATAGTTTATGCGTATAGGTAGAAGCAAACAAAATAGCGATGTAGAGTTACGTAGAGAGTTGATAATAACTATAATAAAAGGCAGAGCAAAAGCCGAACGTGCATAGAAATGTGTGCAAATCTTAATATTTTCTTTTACGTGTATCTCGTATCTACTCTATTAAAATGTTATACAAACGCGCTGCGCCGGCGAAAGAGAGAGAGGGAGAACGAAACATCATCGTCATCTTCACCTCCGCGAATAAATTCCCTTCTCTCTCTCTACTTCTCTCTATGTAACGATAAAAACGAAGAATAAACATGTGAATGACCGATCGTCTCAGCAACACTGCGACTTTTGTCTGTTTTGTCCCGCGTTTGCATCTAAAACGACGCCGCCTCGCCCTCCTTCCTGCGGCGTCGCTCTCGCCTGTTTCGGCAACTTATTCGCAATGGAATAAAACAAATCGTTCACGCACTCCCCACTCTTAGCGCTTGTTTCTAAAAATATTGACAATTTTTGCTCCTCCGCGTACGCTTCCGCCTCTTCCTTCGACACTTTCCGCATGTCTTTACAATCGCTCTTATTCCCGGCTAGAGCGATGACTAAATTCGCGTTTCCTTGTCGTTGCAGTTCTCTCACCCAACTCTTTGCCCGTTGCCAGGACTGTTGCGATTGCATATCGTACACAATAATCGCCGCAGCTGCGCCACGATAATACATCGGTGCTAACGAGTGATACCTTTCCTGTCCAGCCGTATCCCAAATCTCAAACTTTACCACATGATCGTCAACCGTCACCGTTTGTGTCATGAAGGCAGCACCGATCGTGCTCTCTTGGTGCTCAAAGAATTGTCCTTTGACGAATCGAAGCACCAAGGAGGATTTCCCGGCGCCCATGTCTCCTAACAGCACCAGTTTTGCCTGCGTTTGAGATTGTTGCGCTCCATGTGAAGAGTTGGACATGATGTTTACTCTTCCAGAAAAAGAGAAGAAGGCAACTTCTTTCTTTCTCTATTAATTATAATAACGGACTTTAAAAGTCCAAATCTCTCTCCCTCAAATAATAATACTAATAATAATAATAACAATAACAGCGCGTGTGTGCGATGATGCGCGAGCAATACCGCAAGAGCAGGAGTGACAGATGATGAGAGAACTGAAGGAGAAGAAGAAGAAGGTCTTTTCTCTTTCGCTTTTCAGAATTTAATGTGTTGTTTGTTGTGACGAAGAGTCGCGCAAGATTTTTATTCAAAGAAGAAAAACTCTCGAGCTCGCCAAAATCTCAAAACTCGTCGTCATTTTCACAAAACAGGACGACGGTCAGCGGTGTCGCCAATTACCAAAAATTACGATGGATAAATTTTAACAACACGCGGACAGAAGACGATGAAAGGGAGAAGAGAGCACGACGAGAGGACGACCCAAAACTCCTCCTCTTCGGAAGGAGAACAAGAGGAAGAAGAAAATGGGAAGAAAGAAGAAGAAGGAGAAGGATACTCCTCTTCTGCGACGAGCACGAAACTCTTCCTGTTTTTATTTCTCGTTTACTTTCTTTCCGTCCTGATGGCGTCCTTCTCGAATTCGATTGCGGAGAATTTACCGAAAGCGTTTGGGACGATAACTTTGTTGTGGTTCGGCAGAGGGAGGATTTTAGGAAGCGGCGGCGGCGGCGGCGAGGCAAACAACGATGCGAACGGGATTTTTAAGAGCAACAACAACAACAACCGTCGAGGTTGGACGTCGAAAAAAGGAGACTCCGACGAAGACGACGAGAAAACAAATTCCTCGATTGGTGAAGAGGACAAAAATGGTGTCATGGCGCGGGAAGCGGCGGATACGACGAGGAGGAAGAATAACAATCGACGCGCGCGACGGTTCGCGAAACTCGACGCAAAAATCGTCGAGAGTTGGATTAAAATCAGAGAAGTCGTGATTAAAAGGTACGTCAATCACTGGTTCAAAACAATCAGTGACGACGACGAAGTACCGAACGCGTGCCGAGCGGTTATGGACGACGCGTTTCTAGAACTCGAAAAGAGAGCGACGAGAAATATCAACTTGCCAAAATTGTTGCTCTCAGATTTACCGTCTATTTTACAAGACGCGTTTGAGATGTACCGCGAAGGAAAAGCGATGATTGGTGGTGGAGATGACGACGCGTTGTTATCCATGAATAAAGACGTGGTGGACGAAAGTCTCGCAGAGGCATTGAGGCACATGAAGAACGAAAACGGAGGAGGCGAGTCGAGACTTCACCCGGCAGTACGAAACGAGAGGAAACAACGCAGGTTAGCCAGAGCGTACGCGAACGCACTCGCCTCGAAAGTGTTGACGAACGAAACGAATAATGGGTTGACTGAACCGCTCGCGAGAGAGTTGATTGTCGCTTCGATACACTTGCCGATTGTTCGTTTGTTTACGCCGAGACTCGTGACGAAACTCTTACTCATTCTTCTCGGCACAGACGATGAAGATTACATTAGCAGCACGAATAGCATCAACGATAAAATATTATCGGATAGAACGAAAGGAAACGGAGAGAACGGTGGACGACAAAATGGGATGGCACAAGGAGAAGGGATTGTTCATAATAAAGTACCAACATCGTCTCCGATAAAAAATGGCGATAAAAACGGATTGGGAGGAATAGTGCGCAACGAAAGAAACTCCTCAGCGAAGAAGAAATCTCCGAAAAGAATAGGATGGGAAGACGATATTGCACCCGCATCTGCGCCTTCATCGTTTAAAGCCCGCGTGACTGGAGTAGAAATTGCCGGGAGTGGCATAGCCGCGTTTGCGGTGTATCTCGTTTCGGTAGAATCCTTCGAGGACGGAAACAGTTGGATCGTACCTCGACGGTACTCGAACTTTGAATCGCTCCATCGGAAGCTCACGTCAATTAATCCTGAATTCAAAGGCGAATTTCCACCGAAAAATTGGGGGTATAACAACCTAGATGGCGCATTTATAGAAAAGAGACGACAACAGCTGGACTTGTACGTGCAAGAGATGTTAACAGACGACATCGTCAAAGACTGCGAACACATTTTCCATTTTCTAGTCACGAGGAATAGAAGCCTGATGGGAGGCAGTGGAGGGTCCACGATTCGAAATGGTGGCAATGGTGATGAAAACGCGTCTATGCTGTCATCCTCGGAGATGAGACCGGTGACTCTGTCGAACTTACCGCCGTTAAGAACGACGATTTCGACGACCAACGAAAACACGTACATAACGACGCCTACGGGCCACGGGGGAGGACACAGAAGAATATTGTCCATCGAACAGATGGAACTTTTAGATTCTCCTCCGAAAAAAGGAAGTAAGTTTGTGTCAGGGTCTACGGACTTTGCACATTCGCCTTTGAATTGGGAAACGCTCATGCGAACCTTTGACGAGTGCGAACAAGTTACCGCCACCGATAGCGTGTCGACTATTTTCGCCTCCGAAGTTTTGAACGGCCCAATGCTTGGTTTATTCGAAACTGTTTTTAAAATGCACACGAAAGGCGTGGTGAGACGTTCATTCGTCTCTTTGGCGCGTCAGACCGTAGAATTTTTCCTCGGTTCCGCAGTTGAAGATTTTGTCTCTCGAAGTTTCAACCAACTCCAAGCGTCTTTCTTGATGAACTTGATAAAAGATACCGTGTGGCCGGACGAAAAAGAAGGCGGAATGACCCCGTACGATGAATACAAGCTTTCGCTCACGCCTGCGGAGGAGAAGCAAATAGACGAAACGAACAAAGAAATTTTGCGAAGAGTGTTGTTGAAAAGATTGTCCCAAAAGCTCTCGCCTATAGTCGGCGAGAGCACGGCGAGTCGAGGGACTTTAGAACTCTTCAGTCTCGTGCAGTCGGAAACGATGTGTCAACACGTCGGTTTATTGTTGTTTGAAACTTTGAGTTGCGAGTTAGTCCCGGAGACTATAATCGAATTATCCTACTCCAACGCGAAAGCGATGAAGAATGCATCGTCCTCGTCGGAGAAGAAGAAGACGTTGAAGAAGGCGAAGACGAAGTAATATTTTTTTAATAGTTGACTTGTACTATGGTAAACAAAGGAAAAATCTCAAATTTTGACTCGTACCCCTAAATAGGAGAAAAGCCCTGACGTGGCGTTCTCCACCACGAGAAAGCATCTCGTTTTCTCTCTCGTTTTGGTTTAAAATGAAGAAGAGAAAAGAATGATTTCGAAGCGAAAATCGTTATTCAGGCGAACGCGTGTTGGTTAAATTCCCTCGCAACTTAAAAGTTTAACATCTCTTAAACTACTACAACATCATCTTCATCATACAATGAAGTTAAAGTGTGAAATTTGCCCGCAACAAGCGACGTACGTCGTTGGGTGCGGAAACAAAGCGGCGTGCAACGGATGCGTCAAGACGAAGAAATGCAACCCGTCTCAAGAACGCGCGACGGAAATCACGCAGCAAGACGCGCAAGCGATGCCGTGCGATATCTGCAAGTCGAACCCGGTCTCCGTGGTCTGCCACGAAGATCGCGCGTTCTTGTGCACCAACTGTGACTTGAAAATCCACAGCGCGAACGACTTTGCTGGGCACCACCAACGTTTCGCTTTCACCGCGGCGAAGATGGCGATCCCGGAAGGCGTGAGCAAAGTGAAACCGGCAACCCCGGCGCACGTTCCGATCACCATCAGAACGAACAAGGTACGATACATCGTTTTTTACCCTCTCGAACGCAGAAAGGAAGGATGATCATCGCGTGAAACGTAATTGATTACTTCTTTTTCCGTACAAAAATTGCGCTTCCGTCGGGATTAGATCACGTGAGAAAACGTTTTATCTCTCCTTCTTTTTTGTATCTTTCTTCCCTTTGCTTGGCTGCAATTCACTCTCGTCGAAGCAGAGATGATTTCAGACCAAGAGAGAGATGGTTTTTTTACGAAACGAGGAAAGAAAAAAAAAATTTTGGAGGAAAAAAAAGAGGGGTGCCTTCAAAAAAGTAAAAACTGACCAATTCCAATTTCTCACACTTCAAAAACCACACAGCGAAAGAACATTGCGCAAAGCAACAACAACAACACGAACACGAACAACAAAAACAACAACATCAAAGAAGAAGAAGAAGAAGAGCAACACTTCTTCGACGAAGACTGCCACGTCGTCCCGGAATACGTTCCAGTTGAGCTCATCGACGCGAACGACGTCGAGCAAGTCTCGGAGTTGTACTCTTCGGTGAACACCGGCGTCGAGTTTTTTCCGTCTGCCGCCGCTACCACGGCGAACGTGTACGTGCCCACGGCGAAATCGCAAAAGAGATCTTCCTTTGAAGACTTCTTGGGTGAATTCATCGGGTACGAAGAGACGATCGACGATGCGATTGTCCCGACGTTTTAATTTTGTATTGAAGCGTTCAAGCAATCGGCGACGAGGCGTAAAAAATTGAGGAGGTGGAGAGAGAAAAAGAGGTGGTTGTTGTGTGTGTTCGGCGGCGCAGTGTGCGCGCGCTCATTTTGGTTTTAAAGCAAATTTCAAAATCAGAGACACTTAAAGTTTAAAGAAGGAAACTTTTTAAAAGTCAAAAGAAATAATCCATGACACGTCTCGATGGCATGCGGATCTTTTTGTACCGCACAGACGTCGACTCTGGTGGGTGATTGGATGTTATTTCGTTGTGATTACAGAGACAAAATGTAATATATAAACACTTAAAACGAATCAAATTATCAAATGCTATCTTTAACCACAACACAGCTATCGTCTTCTACCGCCGTAGGCGCTTTTTCGCTCCGAGCTTAAGAAGGAAGGCTGTGCGTCTTTCTTCTTATCAGACTCCAAGTCTCGATGAATCTCCTCGTTCGTCTCTCTCGCGTCTTTGTCTAATTTATCCCTTCTCGAGGAGCGGTGCGAATCGTAATTCTCCGCCGCTTCGTTCATTTCTCTCAACCTCTTCTCTTTCTCTTCTTGCGAAAGCTTTCCAGCTCTGTGCCCGACGTTATTTCGTCTCGAATCCCATTTTGGTTGTTCCACTTTCGGCGCTCTTCGTTCTTTTTCTTTTTCGCTCTCGCGCCATTCATGTCTTCGATTTCTTCTCGCCTCAGCTGCCTGTTCCGCGCGCTCGTTTGCGTACGACATGCCGTATTGATCGTCTTTTTCTCTTTCGATGGTTGACTTTCGACGAGGTGGCGGTGATCGGCTTCTCGACCTCGAAGATGAAGGAGATGAATGTCTTCTTTTTTTTCTCGAGGAAGATTCTTTGCTGCGTCTTTTTCGTCTTCTCTCTCGAGAATACGAAGACGTGGAGGAAGAATCGTCGTCGTCGTCGTCGTCGTCGCTACCACTGCTGCTGCTACCACTATAGTCGTCACGACCCCGGCGACTACGACGCGAGGATTTTCCTCCTTTTCTCCTCTCTTCCTCGCGAACTTCTTCTCTGATTTTCTCGCGATACTTTTCCTTCTTCCGTTCCTTCTTCGCGCGTTTGCGTTCTTTCTTCTCTCTCGCTTTTTCCTTCTTTCGTCTTTTCCTCTCGTCCACTTCTCGTCTTATTTGCTCTCTCCTCACCGGATTGCTCGCGATATTTTCTCTGGCTTGTATCTCGCGTTGTTTCATCGCCAACAGTGGATCGTTGTTCATTTTATTCCACTGCTCGACTCTTTGTTTCGGGTCGTCCATATTCGGCGCGAGATATTCTGCCCTCCGTTCCGGTTGTTCCGGCGGCAAGTCCTCTCGTCGTTCTCGTTCTCGTTTCAACTCTTCCGGTTCTTCCTCTCCTTCTGCTCGAGTAAATTTCGTATCTTCTAATCTCGTCCCTTCCGCTAACGAACCTTTATACATCCAATCCAACCGTTCGCTCTTCTTTGAATGTCCGGCGTCCACGGCGTCTTGTTGCAACTCCGCCAACTTTCTCTCCTCTTGAATTTCCTTCTTCATCTCCTCCAGTTTTCTCTTCTCGTGTTCGGCTTGTTGCTCTCGCTTCCAGACCTCTTCGATCATTTGGAAGCCACCGGTGTGCCATGATTTCTTGTTTAAAAACGCTGTCGTATCGTGTGACGATTGATGAAAAAGAGAGAAACACCAAACACGGTTAGTTTTAATAAAAGACCACAACATCACAAAAGAATTGGAGAGAGCGGCGACGAATTTTACTCTTCCAATGATTGATGGTGATGAAAGAGAGACGACGAAAGATTTTCAAACGAATTAAAAAGAAAAAGAAAAAGAACGCACCTAAACCGCCCCCCATTTTGAACCGACGACGACGTTTTGCGTTATTCTTCTCGTGTTCTTCTCTTATTCACGGTCGGTGGTTTAAGAAGAAGATTCGCGGTATATAATTGATTGTTTGATGGTGGGGCTCCACTTTCTGCCGATTTAAATGAATTTTTTTCTCTTTTTTTCATTCTTCACTTTTCAGTCACTTTCATCTCCCTCTCTCTCCCTACAAACGCGCATGCTCGGCGGCGGCAGCATCTTGTCGTTTACGTCGTTTACGTCATCGTCGTCGTATCTCACATCTTTGACAACTTCTTCCCTTCTGGCGAACAACAGAAGAAAAAAATCATCATCATCATCATCGTATTCGATTGCAAAGAAAAAAGCTTCATTCATGAATAAGAAGAAGAAGAATATCACCACCACCATGGCGACCCCGAAAACCACCGAGGAGGAAGCCGCGCATCCGAACGAGAACGACGAGAAAATAACGAACGCTTCGTGTTATTGCGGTAAAATTAAAATGGAGATTTTAGGTAAACCGATAGCGGTTTCCATATGCCACTGCACGGTCTGCCGTAGACTGTCTGGAGGTGCCTTTAGTTTGCAGTCGTTGCACTCGCAAAAAAATTTTACGTGCGCGGCGACGGAGAACGATTTATGGTCGATTCAATCCTCGCCAAACGTCACCCGGTATAGATGTAAAGAGTGTGGTAGTCCTGTGTATGCTACTTTGGGGAAAGGGAAGACGTACGTCGTGCCTCGAAGCGCGTTGACGAACATCGCCAAGGACGACCAGAGTTTCAAACCCACGCATCACATGCATTATAAACAACGATGTATAGATATAGAAGACGAGCTACCAAAATTTGTGGGAACGAGTGCCCCAGGACGAGCGGAAATTTGGAATCCATCTTTAGATTAGCGATCACTTAGTTTGTAAATTGTCTTTAGTATTGTTGCATTTGTATATTCTAAACCAATCTGTCTATCGTTCTCTCTCTATGTTCGTCACCGATATCCCACTTCCATCGTCCATCTCTTCTATGCTCGAATACGCGTCTAACTTGACGTGCTCTGATCCCACGAAGACTCCCGTGAAGAGTAAAAATAACGCCAGAAACACCGCCGTGTCTTGTATCAACGCGCGAGTTAACTGCACTAAAGCTACGCGAACGCCAGCCGCCCACCTCGCCGCAAACCCGGGCAGTTTCAATCGAGAGATGACTCTAGAATCTAAAATTGTTTTCTGTTGTTCCATGTCTGCTTCTGTTAACGTCGTCGGCAAGAGCAGCACGAATGCGGTCGATAGAACCGTAAACTCAAAAGCGAGGAACACCAAAAATGGAGAAGAGAGATAGGCCACGTGCAATTCTCGTTCGCTCACTTCTATGTATTCTATGTACGCGGACAAAATCATGGCCGTTAGGGAGAGAATCAGTTTCCTCGTCGTATTCGTGTGTTTCAAAGTCAACGCCAAACACATCGGCACGCGAACGTTAAACGCCACAACTTCTTTCTTGCTCTCGTTCAGCGCTTGCGTTAGCATTTCCCGGTTCCAGGAGTTCTCTCTCGTCGCTCTCCCTGGGGATTTTATTCCCGTCGAAGGACTTCTTGCACTGCTTCTCTTCACTTTTGATCTCACATCGTCATCACTATCACTATGAATACCGTCGTCGTCTGATTCTTCTTCTTTATCCTTTTTTCTCTGCGATCGACGCATTGTTGTTGCTGTTTCAGATGATATTGCGCGTTTGGTATCTTCCTTGTTATGAAGAAATTTATTTTGATATAACGTCTAACGGTCTTGGCAGTACGGTGCTACGGTTACGTTCAAAAATGTTTATCTATCTGTACAAATGCAATATGCTGCTGCTTTAACTATAACAATAGTAAGAAGAAGTTCGCGCGTATAAAACTACTTCCTTCATCAATCTTCGCCCAACCGTTTACTCTCTACGTCCTGGAAACTCATGACGCGTAAGACGGCTTCGGAGAGTTTTGAAACGCCTTCTTGAATTTCCGAGGCGCTCAAATGCGCAAAACATAACCGAATGTATCTCTCTAAATCCTCTTTACACGCATCGTTGGCTGAACATCTTTCACCGGCTAAATAGGCAACTTTTAAATGCTGCGCGTACGGCTCTAAACTTTTGCTCGTCACGCCTTCCGGAAGTTTTATCCAGACAAAATAGCCTCCCGACGGTTTCTCAAACTCCCATCCGCATCCTTCTCGTTCGAGTTTGTTGCACAAAACCGCGCAACGACTGGCGTAAGAACCCTTCAAATCGTTCATGAATGCCTCCGTTTCGGTTTGCTTGATTGCTTCACACACTACGTTTGCAGAAAATCCAGCGGAGTTGCCACCGGAAATAATGTACCCTCGCTTTGAAAATTTCCCTCGCATGACAGAATCCGCGGTCTCAATCCAACCGACTCGTAACGCCGGCGCGAGAATTTTAGTGAAACTAGACACAGAAACAACCGCTCGAAAATCTCCGTTAGCTTCTTCCGGATTTTTTGCCAAGTATTTTCTTTCAACTTTACAAAATCGATCGGGCAAAGGCTCTTTCGACCAGCTCAGAATGTGGTACACTTCGTCGGCGATGATGTGGAACTTATATTCGTGCGCGAGTCTTACCAACTCCTCTCGCGCTTTTTGCGGCATCGTCACACCTTGCGGATTCGAATGCGTTGGCACGATGTATACCAACTTTGGTCGAAACAAAACTTTTCGTTTCTTCCTCGGCGTCGCGCCGACGTTCTCGAGAATAGAGTTGATTGGGTTGATAAACGTGTCCCCTTCTTCCAATCGTATCTTCAGCGCATTCACGTCCAAACCGAATTCGTTACTTTTCACCGTCGTTATTTCCATATCGTGGTCTTCGAATATCTTCGTTGCCAAGAAGTACGTCGCTTTCTCGCATACGACGATATCGTTCGGTTTCGCTAATATCGACGTCGCCATTTCGATGCCGTGCGATACGCCCGAAGTAAAGAATAGATCTTCCGGTTGCAACACGTTTTTCGTCGCCGTCGTCGCTGACGTCGCCGTCGTCGTCGTCCCCGCCTTACTTTGCATCTTCGTCTCGTCGTTTTCATTTTGCTCTGTTTTTGCTTGATATCCTGTTACTCTCATTTCCTCTTCCTTTTCCTCTTCTTTATATTGTCTTCTCAAGAACGAGCACAACTCTTCCACGGCTCCAGTTGGTCCTTCCGAGGGAATATAGTTCAGATCTAACTGATTGTGCTTCAACTTCGATCCGCATCTCTTCAAAGCGTCGGATATGATCTTATTCGGTAGCTCCGAGTGCATCGGATGCCCCACGGCTAAATTGATGGTATCTTTCGGTTGGTTCGCGAGTAACGGACTTTGCGTCGGTCCAATTTTTGCCGAAGCCATGGTGGTTGTCGTTGGATAGTAGCAGGAGTGTTTCCTTTTATTCGTCGTAGGCGTGGTGGTGCTTTTAATAGTGTTTATGATCTTACTCGGCGAAGATGATGATTTTGGTTGCACGGAGTAGTTGTGGTTCGTGAGAAAGTGATGACTCATATATGATGTGAGATGAGCGACTGGAACGTTTTACGAATGAGGAAGAGGAGGATGCTTCCCCCTTTTGCAAAAAAGCAAAATCTTACTAAAAACTGTGCTCTCCCCATACCATACCACACTTTTTCCTCTCTCTCTCTGGGGGGAGAGTAGAAGGACGACGACGACGACGACGGAGAGAGCAGTCGTGCGCCCGCAATAATGTTTTGAAGAAAAATGTCTTCTCCCTTCTTCGTCTTCTTCTTCTTGGTCTTCTTCTTCGGAGGGGGAGGGACGATTCACATCGCGAGAGGAGAGGAAAGCGTGAGTGCGATGACTATTCGAGGAGGAGGAGGAGGAGGAGGAATAAGAAGAAGAAGACCAAAACGGAGAGAAGAAGAGGCGTGCGGATGTGAAATAGGCGTGGAGGAGTACGATGCGCACGAAGAGAGCAACTGGTGGGATACGAGAACGAAGATACCGTTCGCTTCCGCCAAAGACGCTTTGGAGAAGATGTCGTTCAACAACTCCGTATTGGTGATGATGACGAACGCAGGGGAGGTGGATTTACTGGATAATTACTTGTGTTCTTTGCGTTTGTCTGGTTTGAATAAGTACATCGTCTTTGCGACGGACGAGAGGGCGATGAAACATCTGGAGTATCGCGGATACAATGCCGTGGACGGAACGAATATCATTAAGAACAACAACAATAACGCAAAGAAGAAAGAGGGTGATAGCAAGGAAGAAAACGAGGAAGAAGAGGAAAAGATAAAAACGGAGATTAAACTGAGCAGTAAAGACGCTGAATTCGGGCGAAAAGCGTGGAAGCGCCTGACCCAAGCAAAGCTGAAAATTGTTGAGTTTGTCTTGAAGAGCGGCTACGACGCCTTTCTTACCGACGTAGATATCGTCGCGTTTCATAACTTCATGCCAGAGCTTATCAAAACCTCGGAAAAAAATCTCTGGCTGAGAGATGGCCAAGAAGTGAACACTGGTTTCTACTTTATGCGGAAGAAATCGAGTAATTTAAACTTGCTCGAAGCGGCGTTTCAGCGAATCAAAGAAACGCACGGAAGTCACGACGACCAGAAAATAATCAACGCCATCATGAAATCTTCTCAGCGAAAGTTTTTACCCACCCCTGAGTATGCCAACGGATGTTTCATGAAAACCGAAAGCGGTCGAACGGCAGTGGCAAACGGCAAAGTCAAGGCGGTCCACGTCAACTGCGCGCAATCGAAAGTGGTCAAACACAAAATTATGTGTCGACGAGGCCTTTGGTTTTGTCGCCAGCCTCCTACGTCGGCGCACGTCGCGCACGACGGGGGTCAAACGTGCGTAAAACCTGGTGGAACGTACGTAGTAAACGACGAGAGGAAAGTTTAGAGAGTATTTAGATTAGCATTAGATCGTATTAGTTGTGATAGTTTTCTGTAGATCTGTACCATCATCAGTGTGTATTTGATCGAATATTATGTTTCCCTTCCCAGCTCTCAACATTCATTTTTTAGGGTATCCCCAAACATGCCAAAGCGATGAGAAAAACTCAGAACGAGAAGGGCTTCAAAAAACGAAGAAAAACAACATTTCTTTATTCAAAGCGCCGCACACCGGGTGTTGTCTCAGATGCAGTCACAAAGCGTGATGAGCTCGGCGAAACCGACGAACGGGACTCTTTTCGGGTCTCGTCACGACGTTTCTGCTGCCGCGTTAAAGAAGGCCTCAACGAAAGCGCAGCAACAACAAAGCCGTCGTCGTCTTCAACCGATCGATGCGGTTTCGGCTGCTGGAAAAGAGTTCAGAGCCTGGGACGATGCCAAGAACAGCAAGAAAAGAACCGATCTGAAGAAGATCATGATCATCGGTGCGGGACCGATTGTCATTGGACAGGTAATTACGCTCTCTCTTCTCTCCGTCTTCGTCTTCTTCATCGACCCACCGCCCGTGAGAAGCAGCGGTAGGAGGGTTGGTGACGATACGATGATGATGAGTTTTAAAATAGTTTGTCTGTGTTTTTTTGGTTTGTTTTTGGTTCAAATTTTCAAACAACACCAACAAAAATCGCGTCGGTGTCGAGACACGTTGTTTTTCTCTCCTCTCTCTCCCATAAAAAAGGAGAAGAGAGAGAAATGTGGGTGCTGAAAAATATTTTGGTTTTTTTTGACTTCTCTCGTATTTTAAACTGACTTTCTCTCTCTACTCTTTCTCGAAGGCGTGCGAGTTTGATTACTCCGGAACGCAAGCGTGTAAAGCGCTTCGAGCGGAAGGGTACGACGTTATTTTAATAAACTCCAACCCGGCGACTATTATGACTGACCCGGAAACAGCGGCGAGAACGTTCATTACGCCAATGACGCCGGAATACGTTGAAAAAATCATCGCCGCTGAAAAGCCAGACGCGGTGTTGCCAACCATGGGTGGGCAAACCGCCTTGAACTTGACCAAAGCCTTGGCAGAGGCTGGTATTTTTGAAAAATACGGCGTGGAGCTCATCGGCGCGAAACTTCCCGCGATTAACAAAGCTGAAGATCGTCAGTTGTTCAAAGATGCAATGACTAAAATTGGATTGAAAACGCCGCAGTCTGGAACTGCGGAAACTTGGGAACAGGCGAAGGTAATTGCTGCGGAAATTGGAACATTGCCTTTGATTATTCGACCGGCGTTCACGTTAGGCGGCTCTGGAGGCGGCATCGCGTACAACATGAAAGAGTTTGAGCAAATCACGAAAGGGGGCTTGGATGCTTCGGCAACCTCGCAAGTCTTGATTGAACAATCTTTACTCGGCTGGAAAGAGTATGAATTAGAGGTCATGCGCGATTTGGCGGACAACGTCGTCATCGTTTGCTCTATCGAGAACTTTGATCCCATGGGCGTGCACACGGGTGATTCGATCACCATCGCCCCGGCGCAAACTTTGACGGATAAGGAATATCAACGGTTGAGAGATGCATCTTTAGCGATTATTCGTGAAATTGGCGTCGAGTGTGGTGGATCGAACGTGCAAATGGCCGTAAACCCGGCTGGTGGTGAATTGATGATTATCGAAATGAACCCGCGCGTTTCGAGGTCTTCAGCCTTGGCTTCCAAAGCGACAGGTTTTCCAATCGCCAAGATGGCAGCGAAAATGGCTTTGGGTGCGACCATGGACGGTATTCCGAACGACATTACCATGAAAACGCCAGCTGCGTTTGAACCTTCGATTGATTACGTTGTCACGAAAATTCCTCGATTCGCTTTCGAGAAATTCCCGGGCGCCGAACCGATTTTAACGACTCAAATGAAATCTGTCGGTGAAGCGATGGCCATGGGAAGAACGTGGCAAGAATCATTCAACAAAGCGCTTCGCTCGTTGGAAACTGGCTTATCTGGTTGGGGCTTGAACAAGAACGATGGTTTCATGCAAAACGACCCGGAATTGATTAAAGAACGCTTAGTTGTCCCATCCCCGGAACGCGTCGTCGCCTTGCACGAAGCTTTCATGTCTGGAATGTCCGAGGATGAGATCATTAGACTCACCACGATGGATCCATGGTTTATTCGTCAGCTTGGTGACTTGTACCAAACCGAATGTTGGTTAAAATCTTTGAGCTCCATGGACGATTTGTCTGTGGAAGACTGGACTCAAGTAAAGCGACGAGGATATTCCGATGCGCAAATCTGTAGAGCCTTTCCGGGAACTGTGGAGGCCGATGTTAGACAAAAACGAAAATCTATGGGTGTTGTCGTGGCAATGAAGCGTGTCGATACGTGCGCGGCTGAATTTGAATCAGACACGCCGTACATGTATTCTTCGTACGATGGCAGCTGCGAAGCGAAACCGACGAATGCGCGCAAAATCTTGATTCTTGGTGGTGGACCAAACCGTATTGGTCAAGGTATTGAATTTGACTATTGCTGCTGTCATGCCGCCTTTGCGCTTTCCGATGCCGGCTACGAAACTATCATGTTGAACTCCAACCCGGAGACTGTCTCTACGGATTACGATACTTCCGATCGTTTGTATTTTGAACCACTCACCGTCGAAGATGTCTTGAACGTTTGCGAAGTTGAACGGCCTGAAGGTATTATCGTACAATTTGGCGGTCAAACTCCGCTGTCTTTGGCTACAAAACTCGAAGCTGCTTTGAAGGCGAATCCGATTCAAGCCGCGTCAGGCAATGGCGTGACGCACATTCTCGGCACACCGCCAGATTCGATCGATGCCGCGGAAGATCGAGACCGATGGATGGATATCCTCAAGGAACTCGATATTCGACAACCGGCTGGGGGTGTTTGCGTTGACGAAAGTGAAGCTTTGAGTACAGCAGAACGTGTTGGTTACCCGGTTATGGTTCGTCCGTCTTACGTTCTCGGTGGACGTGCGATGGAAGTTGTTTCCACACCATCGCAGTTGAAGAGATATTTGAGCACAGCTGTTGAAGTCGATCCGGAACGCCCAGTTTTGGTCGATAAATATCTCGACCAAGCGACGGAATTGGATGTTGATGCTTTGTGTGATTCTTTTGGCAACGTCGTTATCGGTGGTATCATGGAACATATCGAGCAAGCTGGGGTGCATTCTGGTGATTCTGCCTGCTCTTTGCCGACCCAAACGGTTCCGGAATCGGCTTTAGCGACGATTCGTGAGTGGACACCGAAACTTGCTCGACGTTTAGGTGTCGTCGGATTATTGAATATGCAATATGCGGTTATGCCAGATGGCACGCCGTACATTATTGAAGCGAATCCGAGAGCTTCGAGAACGGTTCCATTTGTTTCGAAGGCGATTGGACATCCGTTGGCGAAATATGCCTCGTTAGTTATGGCCGGTCAATCGCTGGAGGAGATTGGGTTTATGCAAGAACCGATCACGAAGCACATTTCTGTTAAAGAAGCTGTATTACCATTCGACAAATTTCTAGGGTGCGACACGTTGTTAGGACCTGAGATGAGATCAACCGGTGAGGTTATGGGCATTGACTTTGATTTTGAGCGCGCGTACTGCAAGGCTCAAATCGCTGCCGGACAAAAGTTGCCAAAGTCTGGAAAGGTGTTCATCTCCGTCAAAAATTCGGACAAAGAAGCTATGGTCCCGGTCGCTAAAAATCTTGTAGACATGGGGTTCGAAATTTTGTCAACGGGCGGAACTGCTACCACTTTAGAAAGCGCTGGCATCAAGGTGACAAAAGTGAAGAAGATTCACGAAGGTCGACCAAACATTGGTGATATCTTGCGTGACGGTGATTTGAAGTTGATGTTTGTCACGTCTTCTGGTGACGCGAACGATTTAACAGACGGCCGCGAGTTGAGAAGAACCGCTGTTGGCTTGAAAGTTCCTATTTGCACGACTGTCGCTGGTATTAAAGCAACCGCAGGCTCCTTGAAAATCTTACAAGAAGGAAACTTACAAATGCAAGCCTTGCAAGATTTTTTCTAGATCCAAAAAATATTTAAATATCTGAAGTTCATATCGATTCTAAATACTAAGTAATGATGATAAAAGTATACACTACTAACTCCGCACATCTTCCCTCTCAGCATGCTTTCATCTCTTCTTCTTCTTCGCATTCTTCGCGTCTTCTCGAATTTGCTCGAAACGCGGTCGTTGTTCAAATACTCGCGAGGATTCTTTGGCTCCTACTGACGCACTTCGTCCATTTGTGGAAGGACGATTCTTCATTTCTCTATATTTTGCGATTAAATCTTCTCTCAAAACTGCCATGTCGTGTTGTCTTTTCAATCCAATGATTGGACCTTGACGCGACCTCGTCGCTTTTTTCTTTTTCATGTTGGAGTTTGCATTGAACATGAGGTCAGCGAAAATTTTAGATTGACGATTTCCAGCGCCTCCATTTATACCATTTTTTGCACCACCACCACCACCTTTCCTCTTTATGGTAATTTGCGGCGGTGCCTCTGCAACTTCTCCGAACTTAGGCAGTTCTTTGACTATGCCGAGAAACTTTTCCTTTTCTTCTTCCTCTATCCTTGCTTGCGCTCGTTGTTCCTTCTTCCTCTCGCGAAGCGATTTATACTTAGTCTTCTTCGTTTTCTTTATCTTTTTGCCTTCTTCTCCGAGGATGTCTTCGTCGAACAATTGACCCTTTTCACCTTTATCGGGCATGTTCCTCCTTCGAATTTCTTCTCCCACGTCTTCACTATCATCATCGCCGCTAAAACTACTACTACTGTTACCGCCGTCGTCGTCATCGTTTCTTTCGCTTTCTCTCTTTTCTTCTTCTTCTTCTTCTTCTTCTTCTTCTTCTTCTTCTTCTGTATCGTCGTCCTTGTCGTCCCTATCGTTCGTCTTCTGAGTTGTCTTTGAAGCCGGCAGTGCTTCTACATCATCCTGAACGCCCGCATATTCTCTCGCATTCGCGAAATCTTCGTCGTAAAAGCCTTCGTATTTCTTTTCGTCCTCGTCTTTCTTCCGTTCTTTCTTCTTCGTCTTATTTTCGTTCCTGTTATTGTTGTTCCTGTTATTCTTTCCATTCTTACCCTCCTCGTCGTCTTCGACCGCTGCCACTAAATCGTCCACGTTCAGTCCGTTTTCTCTTCTTTTCTTGATTTCTTGTCTCATCTGTCTCTTTTTAATCTCCTCTTGCGCGCGCATAAACCTCTTGAAAGACGACGGCGCTTCCAACATGGTGTCCGCTTTCAAAGCTTTTTCCACGTAAGAGACGTCGTGCTCTCGAAACGTGTTGTTCTTCTTATCGTACGTCCTGCCCTCTTTCAGCGCTTTCTGCCGTCGCCGTTGCCCTTTACCTCGCTCGCCGGTGCCCATCGTGTTTGTGTTCTGTTTCTTCTTCTTCTTCTTATATCGCGCGCGTCGTCGTCGTCGTCGTCGCGTCAAAGTTTGTGTCGGCTGAAGCGATGAATTTTTGTAACAAACTCTCATGAAAAAAGAAAGTTGCTCTTCATCAAATTTCCAAAAGAGAACAGCACTTTTGCGTACTCTACATTATTATTTATTGATATGGCACCTCCTTCGATAGACCCACTGGTGGACCAACCGATGAGCTCGGGGAGAAAGGAAGTCTCCTTATCCGCCTTTGCGTTTCTCTTTTCGGAAATCGTCCAATACCATTTGCAACGCGTCTCGGACACGAACGAATTAGAGTTGAAGTTGGAAGAAGCGGGCGCACACGTCGGAAGACGAGTGTTAGAGTTACTCGCGTACAGAGAGAAACCAACGAGAAGAGAGACGAGATTGAATGGAATCTTGACGTTCATACAGAACAACGTGTGGAAGAACCTGTTTGGACGCTCGGCGGATTCGTTGGAAATATATAACGACGACGAGTACATGATTTCAGATCGAGACGTTTTAGTGAACAGATTCATATCGGTGCCGAAAGATTATCAAGGGATGAATTGCGCGAGTTTTGTCGCCGGAGTGGTGAAAGGGTGCTTAGAAAGTGCCGGGTTTGACGCGCAAGTGTCGGCGTATGACGCACCGACCGCGGATGATGGGCACTATTCAGTGGCGAGAACAAACTTTTTAGTGAAAGTAGACGCAAACGTTCTCGAACGCGAGCAAAGTTTTTAGACATAAATGATGCTTCAAATCTTTAGAGTAAACGTAGACGTAGCATATTAACATATAGTGTAATGCATAGTAGTAATTATAGCAGTAGTATATTTCATTCTAATCAATCTAATTGGTCGATGGCCCAATTGAGATGTGCACGGAATTGCATCGCAGCCGGATAACTCATGTCTCTCGGGACACCGACTCGTTCTCTCAAGTAGCGCAGGCACTTTGCGATTTCTTTGTCCTTCTTCGGTTCTGACGGTTGTAGTGGCTCAGCCGAGCCGTCAAGCATAGCGTCGGCGACGATTCGCAACCATGCATCGACCGAGTCCACGTATTTCTCGTTTGGAACTGCGTATGGATCCGCAAGCGGTGCCTGAAATTGTTTCCTTCCTGCTTCGCCGGCGCCGCGACAGGCAAATCTGGCGACATTTTTCGAATTAGATATGAGTTTATACGCAGCTTCATGTCGGGCTTCTTCTTCTTTCCCAACATCGCACGCGTTAATAGGTTCCAAAGAATTCGTATTCAATTGAATCGGGAGTCTCCAGCTATCTCCTTCTCCGTTGATGATGCGCATCGCTTCTTTGACTTCAGCCGTGTTGTCCTCGTAACCAGGTCCATATTGCGGCGGAATGTTCATCACATGCGTGTAATAATCCGATTTCGTGGCTCTATATTCTGGGATCTCCTCAAACGCTTGAAACCATCGTTCGATGTTTTTCCATCTGCTATTTCCTCGCAAGTTTAGCCCTTTCCAATATACACACGAAGCGTTCATTCTCTCCACGTGACTGACAAACTGTAAATCTACGAGACTCGGATGTTCTTGATTTTCCAAAAACCACGGTCCGGCAGTAACTCCCAGCGCTTGTTCAATTCGGTCTAATGTAGCCTCGAATCCGCCTCTCGCCCCTCCGACGCCAAATGGCATCGACGGGCGAAAGATGAATCCACACCACGCTCCAAATAATTCTCTTTCCATTCCCAAAAGTTGGTTTACTCTATCAAACTCTTGTTCGGGAACCATAACTTTGTATTCTGGACCGGTAAACTCTCTCTCAATTCGTGCCATGATTTGAAGACTTTCCGTCATCAATTCGCCGTCGAGCTCTATCGCGGGTAACAGGCCGTTTGGAACTTTATCTAAGAATGCTTTCGGCTTATCACCGTACGAACGCATGTTAATTTTTTCGACTCGAAACGGAACGCGTTTTATGAGTAACATCAAGAGCGTTTTTTGGCAATACGGACACCACGCCGCGTGGTCTCTATATAACGTCAATCGCACGTCATCTTCCGATTTCGCGCTGTATAAATGCAGCAGATTATCCACGTGTGGTTCAGCTTTTCCCCCTTTCCTCTGTTCCGCTTGCTCTTTCATTTTCAATCCCGTTTCGGTGCTTTCTGATTTCGATTGTAAGTCTGCCCAAGAAGAAGAGGATGACGCCGATGTTGTGTTCACCATCCTCATCGTTCTTCTTTCTCTTGTTGTCGTTGTTGTCGCACAGTTCTTCCTCTTATTATTATTATTATTATTCTGTACGTGATGATGATGATAATATCCAGCGGTAGGGCCAGTGGTGAAGACGGAGTTTCTCGCTTGATGTTGCGCGAACATATCTTTCGACGAGACGAATATTTTTGTGTGGACGATGATGAAAGACGAAAGAGAAAAGTCTACAAAAATCGATAGAGCGATTTGGATCGAACATTATTCACGTTGAAGAATTAATACGTAATACATAATGAAATCTCTCTCTCTCTCTTACATATTTACCACTTGACCAAAGAAGGCTCCATTTCGTCCGGAGCTAAGTAACCCATCAAGTTGATGTAAGTTCCGGTGATGTTCGCCAACCCGGCTGCGGGTAAATCGTCTCTCAACTCGACGCTCGCCGGTAAACCAGGGCCGCCGATGGCGACAGGAACCGGGGCCAACGTGTGCGAAGTCAACGGCAAAGGTTTACCATCCGCATCCTTTAAGCACTCCTTCTTCTTGCTTCGCTGTACCATATCGTCGGCGTTGCCATGGTCGGCAGTTACCAAAAATACACCTCCCAACTCATCCACCAAGTCCAACAATTCTTTCAAGCACGCGTCGCACTCTTCGCAGGCGGCAATTGTAGCGGCGAGATCGCCCGTGTGACCAACCATATCTGGATTCGCATAATTCACGCGAACAACGTCGTATTTGCCAGATATCATCGCTTCCTTCCCAGCGGCTGTAATTTCTCTCGCTTTCATCAACGGCTTTTCGTTGAATTGGCAGTTATCCGAAGGAATTTGGACAAACGTTTCCAACGCTTCGTCAAAATATCCGGATCGGTTTCCGTTCCAAAAGAAGGTAACGTGTCCAAATTTTTGCGTTTCCGAGCACGCGAAAGTTCGCAAACCGTTCTTAGCAAAATATTCACCCGACGTTCTCTCGATTAAAGGCGGTGGAACGAGATAATTCGTCGGTAAGTGCAAATCGCCGTCGTATTGCATCATGCCGGCGTATAACATCTTCGGGAAACGTTTTCTGTTGAACGAATCAAAGTTTTCGTATTCCAACGCTTTTGAAATCTCAACGACACGGTCAGCGCGAAAGTTGCAGCACACGACGGCATCTCCGTCTTGGACAGCGCCAACTGGAGCACCGGCCTCGTCGACGATGACGAAGGCAGGAATGTATTGATCGGAAACATCGGCTGTCTTCAGCGTTTTCAAAGCCGTCGCGGCGTCGGTAAACGTATGTTCAGCTTCGCCTAAAATGTGCGCGTTGTACCCTCTTTCGACCATCCCCCAATCTGCTTCGTAGCGATCCATAGTCACGCTCATTCTTCCACCTCCAGAACCAACTTTCGCATCGCATCCTGCTTTCGTGAAGTCATCTAAATCTTTTTGTAAAGTCGCGAGGTACTCGTGGCACGTTCCGTCTGGGACATCTCGGCCATCCGTGAGAATGTGCAAACGCATGCGTTTACACCCATCTTTCACGGCTCCTTTCATGACGCCTAAGAGTTGGTCGTATCGCGAGTGCACGCCACCGTTCGAGAGCAACGTAATCAAGTGCAACGTGTTGGACGCGAACGCCGGTTTTATGTAGTTCCACCCGGGGTCGGTGAACATGGTACCTTTTTCGAGAGAAATGTCCACCAACGAAGCGCCTTGCGCGATGATTTTACCCGCACCTAACGCGTTGTGACCGACTTCTGAGTTTCCCATGTCATCATTCGTGGGTAAACCGACGGCTTTTCCGTGAGCGAGCACGGAGCGGTAGTATTTTGATCCCTGGTCCCGTAATTTGTCCATCGTCGGCGTCTTCGCGACGTGACAGGCGTTGTACTCGTCTTTGATGTCGTTCTCGCCCCATCCGTCGAGAATGCAGACTAAAACGGGTTTCTTCTTTGGAATGACCGGATGCGGTTGTAACTCCATCTTTCAATATACTATTTATATCCGCGCGCGAGATGAATTAAAGTAGTTATATTCCAATAATTATCCGGGTTTTTCCCAGAATTTTCTTTACTGCTGTCAGCTGTACCCTAATTTCTCTCTTTTCTCTCTTGGGAGCTCGAAAAAGCAGAGGGAGGCCTCACATCACAAACTATACGAAAGAGTCATTTTTCCTAAAAGTGTACTACTATTCTATACAACCAGACGAACAACTGATGCCGGCTAAGCGTCCACTCGTCCACGCCCAGAGAAAATTAAACCCACCGATTCTTCCGAATATATCGCATATCTCTCCGCACACGTAAATGTTCTTCATCTCTTTCAGCTCCATGGTTTTGGTATCGATGCCTTCGAGCGCGATGCCGCCGCCGGTGACTTCAGCTTTTCTGTAGCCTTGGTGACCGGTCGCTTTGATTTCGTAATTCGAAAGAATATCGATCAAATGCACCCTTTTCTTCTTCGGTAAGTTTGAGACGTTCGTAGTCAAATCCACTTCGGCTTCTTTCAAAAGCGCTTCGCACAAACGCGTGGGTAAGAGCGGCTTTAAGCGTCTCACGACCAAGTCCGAACCGCTTTTTCCAGGGCTCAAAACTTCGTTCCAATCGCAGGACGGGTTCCAGTTCACGACCAGTTTACTACTGCTACTACTGCTGACGCTGCTACTATTGCTATTTCTACTTGAATTATTCTCGACACTGCCATCTGCAATACTCTTAACCACGTTATGGCTTAAATCTAAAATCGACGGACCAGAATACCCTTTATGCGTAAACAAGAAACCCATTCTCGCGGCTTGCTTCGCTTTCTTCTTTTCAACTTTTTTTATCTTTACTTGACAATCGAGCGATACTCCTGGAAGATACTCGCCGCCTGGATGCTCTCCTACCAACGGCACTAACGCTGGATACGGTTTGTTCACGCCAACTTTCAAATCTCTTTCGGCGATGACGTATCCCGTGCCGTCTGTCCCTACTGCGGGGAAGGAAGAGCCGCCCATCGATAACACCAAGACGTCCGCTTCGATATCTTTTCCGTCCTCGGTATTCACGACGTACGTATCGTTCGCTTCATTTTTTGTGATTTTCTTCACGTTTGTTTCGTACTGGAACGTAACCCCCTCTCGTTTACACGCCTCGACGAGTTTATCTCTCACTTCTCTCGAAGAGTTGGAAAGAGGAAAATATTTGTTCGTCGTGTGTTCGATGCCGAGCTCGAGTCGCACGTCGTCTCGAAGCCAACTCAAACACTTTGGAACCGTCCAGCTTTGTAAAATAGCTTTCGCCAGGCGAGGATTAGAGTCCGTGACGTAATCATCTATGGTCGCTTCCACTGGTAACACGTTACATCGCGCTCCTCCGGACATTAAAATTTTCTTCCCGCTCTCTTTCGTCTTCTCGTACACAGTAACTCTCACGACAGTTTTTGCATCCTTTTGCGTGACGGCGGCGAAATACGCCGCCGTCAATCCAGCTGCGCCCGAGCCTAAAATCGCAACTTCTTTCACACGAGCCGCTGCTGCTACTGCTGAAGATGATGATGATGATGAAGCCGTTATTACTACTGTTCTACATTCCCGTTTCGTAGGACGACGACGAAGTTGGTCGTTATTTTTTTTCCAAGACGAGTGCGAGTCGTACGCTGTTGTTGTTGTTCTTGTTGATGACCTCACTGCTGCCAAAGCACAGCCTCTGATCTGCTGATGCGTCGTCGTCATTTTCGCGGCGCGAAGATGATGAGAATACTGGAAAGCGCGATAATAACGCTGAGCTCCTCCTCCGGTCGTGGTGGTCAGAAGTCTTGCACCCACTTTGGAGGCCAGGAACATTCACCACTACCTTTTTTTTGTGAAGGGCGGCCAAACA
>Ga0115552_1000117_pt1 | contig 40826 bp, 39 predicted proteins | sample COGITO_mtgs_1103_3_FD_87178 | JGI IMG/M metagenome (GOLD analysis project Ga0115552, IMG submission 87178) | Pelagic marine microbial communities from North Sea - COGITO_mtgs_110328 | ecosystem: Environmental > Aquatic > Marine > Epipelagic | place: Germany:Helgoland, sampling site Kabeltonne...
AACAACAGGTTTTATTGTTTTATCTTCAAGTGTTTCTTTATGTTCTATTTCATCTTCTAAAACAACAGGTTTTATTGTTTTATCCTTTAAAGATTCTGTTGTTTGTTTTATTTCATCTTTTTCTATTTTAAATTGTTTATCTTCATCATTCTCAAGTTCTTCATCATTCTCAAGTTCTTCATCATTCTCAAGTTCTTCATCATTCTCAAGATCTTCATCATTCTCAAGTTCTTCATCATTCTCAAGTTCTTCATCATTCTCAAGATCTTCATCATTCTCAAGTTCTTCCTCACTTTCATCATTCTCAAGTTTTTGATTATTCTTATCATTCTCAAGTTCTTCCTCACTTTCATCACTTTCATCACTTTCATAACTTTCATCACTCTCAAGATCTTCATCACTTTGAAGATTATTAACATTACTATTATCATCTTCACTATCATATTCATTTTCTACTAAAGTTTGAGTATTAGTAATATTAATCTCTCCTCCTCCTGTAATATCAGTTAATTCATTAATAATTTTATTTAAAGGAATAAAAGATCTAACAGCATTCTTAATACAGGTTTTAGTTATTTTTTCAATAGTATTAATGTTATTTTGTCTTTCAATAGATGATACTTTTTTATAAAATAAAACTGGATTTTTCCAAAATATGTTAGATGCTAATATACATACTTTATATAAAAATTCATACCATTCAGGAATATATACTTTTAATGATTTAATAATAGATTTATGTTCAATAATTTTAATTTTAATACTTTTAGAAATAATTTCAGATAATAATTTTAACATATATTGAGGTGTTGCCTGATCTTCTTCAATTAATTTATGAATAGTATTCATTTTACCATCTTGTTTTTGTTTATTCCATTTTGTTAATAATACTAATTCATTTTGAAATTCTTTTAATGAACTACAATTGTTTGCAATATTAACAAAGAACTTACAAATAGGTATAGTAGAAATATCAGTTAAATGTTCTAAATATTCATTCTTGTTTTCTACCAAAACATCAAGTTTATCAGTCATAATCTTATTTAATGAAAAATATAATTGAAATATATAATTATTCGCACATAAATATATCAAATATATTATTACTCTTAAGTTTAACTAGAGCAATACGTAAATACATAACATCAAACATTGAATTATGTGCATTTGGTAGTTCTTTAAGATTACTATTATTTGCGTAATTATATAATTCCAATAACTTGGGATATTTTTTATTATGGCAAACAAAATGTCTAGTTTTTTTCATAGAACAGATTAATTTAAGTAAATTAATTTTATTAATAATATCAGTAAATCCAAATCTATATAATTCACTCATTAAAATGAAATAATCAAATTGTAAATTATGTGCTATAATTCTAGAACAAATATTAAGATCTTCAGTAAATATATCACAAAACCGAGTCATACTTATACCTTCTTTTTCTAATAACTCTTTTGTAATATTATGAAACTGAGAATTACTAACCGTATCTACTTCATTAATATAAAAGCTTCTTGTAGCAATAACATTTAAAGTGTGATCTAATATTTCATAACTAATTTGGATCATTCTAGCATTATTATATTTAGAAGTATTTGTATAATGATAGTAATTATTTGAAGAATCTTTAGGTATTAAACCAGTAGTTTCAGTATCAAAGATGATATACATTTATTATTTACAATTAACGAAATCATTTTTAAATACTAGGAATCCAAGTCCATTTCAATTCTTTACATATTTTCTTAAAAACTTCTTCATTTTGAGCTATTTTTTGTCTACTTTTAAGTAAAGGAAATAAAGCGAGGTATTCTGGCATATCTAAAATTAAAAAGAATTTATGTAAAATGTAAGAATATGAAATAAAGTTTAATCTATTTGCAGGTGCATATTTAATAAATAAAGGTTGTGTTTGCATAAACATATTAGATAGATTTTGTTCTAATTCTGGTGAAAATTGAGGTGGTGGAATACCATTAATTCTATTAATAATATATGCAGTATGTTCATAATATTTATGTGTTCTTAATTTTTTTAATATTGTTCTCATAAACTTAGGTGTAAGTTTAGTTGTATCAGTAATTTTCTCTTTTTTAAGTTCATTTAGTATTTTTTCAAATACTTCATTTGGTATATCAGTGCTTTCTTTCCCTTGTATTTGTGATATCCATTCTCTAAAATGATTAATACGTTTATAACTATAATGAATACCGTCTTTCTTATCATATAACATTATAGGTCTATTTTGTTCTGCTAATAAAACATCTTGATAACCACAACTGAAACATACTATTAATGCTTCTTGAACTAAATTAGTCATTTCGTTATTACAATTAAGACATTTAGAGTTAGTAAATTCACCATTCATATGATTGATGTATTTATTGTCTGTTATTGCTAAATATTCATTAACTAATTTAGATTTATCTTTATACTCTCCTATTACACTGTTATTATCCATTTCAATATTAAGTGCTTCTAAAATAGTATATTTTTTAGGATTAACTTGCTTAACATCAACATTTTGATTAACTATATCATAATAATTAAACAATATTTCTCCAACATTTTCGTAATAATCAAGTTCATTTTCACTATTAAGTTTATCTAACTCACTTGTATAATCTTTAATTTGTTCTTTAATTTCAACGTTAGATAACCAAGAAATATCTGTCATTGATATGATATTCAATTTATTAATTTGTTCGGTTATTTCTTCCGCTCTTTTATTTTTAGCTTCAAATTTTTTTATGCTATTAATATGAATATCATCTAGGGTTGAGATTTCTTTAGTATTATCTACAACGTGTATTCTTTTCTTACTACATCTTTCTTTCATCATATTTAATTACTTTTTGCAAGTTAATTTTTTATATGCTTAATAATTAAAAATGGGTGGTGGATTATTACAATTAGTTGCTTATGGAGCACAAGATGTATATTTAACTGGAAATCCTCAAATAACTTTCTTTAAAGTAGTATATCGTCGTCATACTAATTTTTCAATAGAATCTATACAACAATCAATTAACGGAAAGTTTGATTGGGGTAATCGTGTTACTTGTCAAATATCCCGTAATGGTGATCTAGTTCATAAAATGTATGTAGAAGTAGAATTAGAAAAATTAAAAGACGGAGATGCTATATATAATATTCTTACTGAAGATTTAGATCGTTATGTTAATTTTATAGGTCATCGTTTATTGAAATCAGTTGAAGTTGAAATTGGTGGTCAAAAGATTGATAAACAATATTCACATTGGATGTATATTTGGAATGAGTTATCATTACCTGTTGGAAAAATGGATGGTTACCAAGAAATGATCGGTGCAGATACTGATATGACAAGTTTTACGGATAATAAAGTATATATTCCTTTAGAGTTTTGGTTTTGTCGTAATATTGGTTTAGCATTACCATTAATTGCTCTTCAATATCACGAAGTAAAAATAAATATAGAAATAGAAACATTTAATAATTGCACTTATAATGGAACTGCTTATGTTAAAAATGCAGATGTTCAAATTGCTAATATTAAATCAATTAAAAATGCGACTATTTGGTGTGATTACATATTCTTAGATACGGATGAACGTAAAAGATTTGCTCAATTATCGCACGAATATTTAATAGAACAAGTGCAAATGAATGAAAATACGCTTTCAGGAACAAACGAACAAAATATTGCTTTAGTTATGAATCACCCTGTTAAAGAACTTATATGGACTATCAATGATACTGAAAAAGCAAATGAACAAAATCAATGGTATAATTATACTGATAATGAATTATTTACAGAATCTAATGCTGAAGCAATCGAAAAATTTGGCGACGAATCAAATCTAAAACTTCAAAATACCTTATTTGGTATAGATCCGGATGGCAACAATTCAATTACTTCAGCTAATTTACAATTAAATGGCAATGATCGTTTTGCTAAAAGGAATGGAGATTATTTCTCGTTAGTTCAACCATACCAACATCACACAAATATACCAACTAATGCTGGTATAAATGTATATTCATTTGCGTTAAAACCTGAAGAACATCAACCATCAGGAACATTAAATATGTCAAGAATTGATACGGCTAAATTAGTGGTAAAACCTAAAAAATTAGGAACAATAAGGGTATGGGGTGTTAATTATAATGTCTTACGTATTTTAAGTGGTATGGGTGGTTTGGCTTATTCTAATTAAAATATAGTATTTATATTATTTGTTTAATAACTAAATCGTTAAACATATATGCTAAATTATCTGGAAGATCTTTAAAGTATTTAATAAAGTTCATATAGAATTGAATAGGTTCAATACCTTTTGTATAATACAATATGATATGATATACTATAAACATTGATAATCCAAATGCAAGATCTTTTGTATTAAATTCATGCTTTAATGTTAAAATTGGTAAAACTTTAATTAAAATAATTCCAAAAACAATAAAGAATAATATTTTTTTTGTAGATATGTTAAGATAAATCATATAACATAACATCCAACATACAAATGATAAAATTAAATAAAATATAATAACAGGATTAAAAGGTATAATAGCTAAAATATATAAAAAATACCATAACAAAACATAAGTTGAGAAAAAATCTGTAGTTTTATACATTAATATTTTTTATCTTAACTAAGAATAAAATGGGTGGAGGTCTTCTTCAACTTGTAGCTTATGGTGCCCAAGATGTTTATCTTACTGGCAACCCTCAGATCACTTTCTTCAAAGTAGTTTATCGTCGTCATACTAACTTCTCTATTGAGTCTATACAACAAACCTTTAACGGAAATGCTACCTTAGGACAACGTGTAACTTGCCAAATCTCCCGTAATGGTGATTTAGTTCATAAGTTATACTTACAAGCCACGCTTACTACTCTAGCAACAACAGGAATATTAAAACACTATGCTGGTTTTGGATTAATCAATCAAGTTGAAGTTGAAATTGGTGGTCAAATGATTGATCGTCAATATGGTGAATGGATGTATATTTGGAATGAACTTACTTTACCTGAAGGTAAAAAGGAAGGATTTGGTAAAATGATTAGTAAATCTGGATCAGCAAATCCTGCTTCAGAGGATATTAGAACTGTATATGTTCCTCTTGAATTCTGGTTCTGCCGTAACATTGGTTTAGCACTTCCTCTAATTGCTTTACAATATCACGAAGTTAAAATCAATCTTACATTAGGTGCAGATTTAGTAGGAACTAATGTTAGTTTATCAAATGTAGAATTATGGGCTGACTATATATTCTTAGATACTGATGAACGTCGTCGTTTTGCTCAATTATCCCACGAATACCTTATTGAACAAGTTCAATTTACTGGTGGTGAATCAATTGCTAGTAGCACCGGTGGTGCGGTAACAACAAAATCCAAACTTTCATTTAATCACCCTGTTAAAGAATTAGTATGGGTTAATAAATCAGCAGATTTTACTTTCTTAGGAACAACAGATTTCCAACTTCAACTTAACGGTAATGATCGTTTTGCTAAGCGTGATGCCAAATATTTCACACACGTTCAACCTTATCAACACCACGAAAATATTCCTGATGGAAAAAATATCCACGTATATTCTTTTGCATTAAAACCAGAAGAACATCAACCATCTGGAACTCTTAATATGTCTCGTATCGATACAGCAACTGCTATTGTTGGAACTAACGGTGTAGGTTCAGGAACTCTTAATATGTATGCTGTGAATTACAATGTGCTTCGTATTCTTAGTGGAATGGGTGGTCTTGCTTACTCTAACTAAATATATTAACAAATTATTTTTTTTCTGTATTAATAATAAATACAAAATGGGTGGAGGTCTTCTTCAACTTGTAGCTTATGGTGCCCAAGATGTCTATCTTACCGGCAACCCTCAAATCACTTTCTTTAAAGTAGTTTATCGTCGTCATACTAACTTCTCTATTGAGTCTATTCAACAAACCTTTAACGGAAGCCCTGGAGCTGGAAAACGTGTAACTTGCCAAATCTCCCGTAATGGTGATTTAGTTCATAAATTATATGTAGTTTTTGGAGATGGAGATGGAGACTCAACAAAAGATGCTCGTGATTTACTTAAAAAAGTAGAAGTAGAAATTGGTGGTCAATTAATTGATCGCCAATATGGTGATTGGATGCAAATCTGGAATGAACTTACTTTACCTGCAGGAAAGAAAACAGGATACAATCAAATGGTTGGACCAACAGCTGCATCAGAAAAACGATATGTTCCTCTTGAATTCTGGTTCTGCCGTAATATTGGTTTAGCTCTTCCTTTAATTGCTTTACAATATCACGAAGTTAAAATTAATATTGAATTTGATACCGTTCCAGGTGATGCATTTACAGATGCCACCCTATGGGCTGATTACATCTTCTTAGATACTGACGAACGTCGTCGTTTTGCTCAATTATCTCACGAATATTTAATTGAACAAGTGCAATTCACTGGAGAGGAAACTTTAACAAATAGTGGTGCTTCAGTTAAATTATCTTTCAATCACCCCGTTAAAGAACTTATATGGAAAGGTGTTGGCGGTGGTTGTGGAAAAGCCAAACTTATGCTTAATGGTAATGATCGTTTTGCTGAACGTGAACAGCAATATTTTACTCACGTTCAACCATATCAACATCATACCAATATTCCTACAGATAACACTATCAATGTTTATTCTTTCGCATTAAAACCGGAAGAACATCAACCATCTGGAACTCTTAATATGTCTCGCATTGATACTGCGCAACTTAAATTAGGTGGTAGTACTAATGTAACAGGTGTCAATATCTACGCTCACTCCTACAACGTCCTCCGTATCCTCAGTGGTATGGGTGGTCTTGCGTATTCTAACTAAATTATTACTTACTTCTTTTTATTTACCATATTAGGATATCCTAATACGGCATTGACACCTAAAAACATTGAAATAATTGAACTAGTTAAAGCAGATTGAAAATAATAATTATTAAAGTTCATAAACTTAGACGTTATCCTATTTAATTTATTAACAATATGTGAAGGATTACCAGTTATAACTGAATAACATATCATAAAACTAGATATAAGTAAAGCATTTTCAATACCATTAATAAATATCTGTTCAATATTAGATTGTTTAGCAATAAGTATATTTTCATTAACATACCATGGTTTATCAGGTATTACAAAACAAATTTCTGGTTTTTTAACAAAACCGGAATTAAACAACATTATTCTAATTTAACTTTATATTCGTTAGTATTTTTAATATATACTAAATCATCATTTTTTATAGGTGTATCATCTATATATTTACCATCTTCAGTTCTAAGTTTAGTATATTTATCATTATATAAAGTCCATGTATCATATTCGTTTTTATATAAAACAAGTGTAGGTTTATTTTCAGTAGATTCTAATTTACCAACAATAAACTTTTTCATCATATCTTTCATTAGGGCAGTTTCATCACCACGATATTTAATCATATAATACACCTGTTTGAGATTGTATTTTTTTATTAAAAATAAATAAATAGTAATACCAACAACAGCTAAAATAACTATCGCAAAAAGTATGAGAAATATAATACCCCACGACATTTATATTAAATAAATATATATTTTTAAATAAATGGGCGGAGGTCTTCTACAACTAGTAGCATATGGTGCTCAAGATGTTTATCTTACAGGTAATCCACAAATAACATTCTTCAAAGTAGTTTATCGTCGTCATACTAATTTTTCATTAGAATCTATACAACAAACTTTTAACGGAAATGCTGAATTAGGTAATCGTGTAACATGTCAAATCTCTCGTAATGGTGATTTAGTACATAAATTATATTTACAAATAAAAGCAGTAGCAGGATCAACTGCAATATATCTTCAACCTTTTTATGGTTATAGAATGATAAAACATACGGAACTTGAGATAGGAGGACAACGTATTGATAAACAATATGGTGAATGGATGTATATCTGGAATGAACTTACAATGGATCAAGGTAAAAAAGAAGGATATTATGAAATGGTTGGTGGTAATTCTGCAAATAAATCAGTTGAATTAAAAGACAAAACAATAGATTTATATATTCCTCTTGAATTTTGGTTTTGTCGTAATGTTGGTTTAGCATTACCGCTAATAGCTCTTCAATACCACGAAGTTAAAGTTAATATAGAATTTAATTCAATGGAAAATATCAGAGCAACAAACCAAGATGATGCACTTGCTTCAGATTCTACAATAACCGTTCAAGATTCACAAGAAGATTTCGAATCATTTAGTGCTACATTATGGGCTGATTACATATTTTTAGATACAGACGAACGTAAAAGGTTTGCTCAATTATCGCACGAATATCTTATCGAACAATTGCAATTTACAGGAACAGAAACTATAACAGCAAATACAGTAAAAGCATCACGTTTAAGTTTTAATCACCCTTGTAAAGAACTTATATGGGCAGTAAGACCTGAACCAGATATAACAGGTTGTAATGTAAATTGGAATAACTTTACAAATGCCGCAGACAATAATACAATTAAAGATAATCTAATAACAACAGCTAAACTTCAATTAAACGGAAATGATCGTTTTGCAGAAAGGGATGGAAAGTATTTTTCGTTAGTTCAACCTTATCAACATCACAATAATATACCAGTCAATCAAGGTATTAATGTATATTCATTTGCATTAAAACCCGAAGAACATCAACCATCAGGAACATTAAATATGTCGAGGATAGATACAGCACAATTACAAGTTAAAAGTAGTAAACCAGGTGAATTATTTGTATATGCTGTAAATTACAATGTTTTACGTATATTAAGTGGAATGGGTGGATTAGCGTATTCTAACTAAAAAACATAAAAATAATATTAAAACTTATATAGCAAAATTGAACTCTTGTTCATTGCCATTACATTCTGTTTCAACAACATTAACCCTATAACATTCTCCATCAAAATCGGAATAAAGATTATTGGAAAAAGGTGTAGGTGTTTTAACTATTTTTTCTTTGGTATTATTTGTAACAACAATGTAAATAATTCCAATAATAAATGCTAAAATAAAAGGTATAAATTGAAATTCAAAACTTGGATTAATCTTCATTTAATTCTTTTAACTCAAAATAATTTTTATAAGTATAAATATCAAATTCAGGTTTTTTAAAAGGATATGTTTTAAATAAATTAACTCGTTCAATATAATCGTTAGTATCAGAAGATTGTCTTAAATATTCTGCATAGTGTTCTTCATAGTCTTTACGTTTAGATGATATATGTGTAATATATTTATCACGAAGATCAACTAACATATTTAATTCTTCTTGTTTATTAGTATTAAACACCATACAGTGTTTTTTAAACTCAATAGGAGTAGATGTAAATAGTTTATACATTTTTATTCTCTATATTTATAATTTTCTCGAAAGAACTTTTAAATTGATTATCAATTGATTCAGCTCCATTCATTTTTCCTTCATATGTGTGTAAAGGCACATATTTAACAACTGTTTGTTGTTTTTTAACATTACTAATTTTATTTTCATAATAACCTTGAACTATAACTAATATACCAATAAATACTAATAATAAAATAACATTTTTCATATTTTCTTATTATAGATAAATATTATTTAATCTACATTAGTCATATCAATAGTTTCAACATTGTTGAAAGGATCTTTATCAGTAGCAACTTCTTCTTCTTCATCATCATTAATATCCATACCAAGCATAACAACATTGAGAACCTTTTTAGAAAAATCAACAGGTTTGATAATTTGATATCCGGAATACAATAAAGCACTATTGATAACAAGATCAAGAAGATCTCTCAATGAATTATATTCTTCAGTATCATTAATATTCTTAATTTTCTTAATAATAGGATGTAGAGGATTAATTTCCAACACTCTTTTATTTAACATAGCATTAGTATTATCAGTTTGTCCTAATGTTTGCGATTTAATGATCTTTTCCATATTAGCCGAGAAACCATTTTCGGGTGAAGATACTATACAAGGTAATTCAGATACTTTATTAGTAATTTTAACTTCACTAAAGGTGGTATAAAGACGTTTGATATAATCACAAAGTGATTTATATTCTTCTTTCTGTTTTTTAATAAGTTCTTTATCAGCATCAGTTGTATTAGGTAATTCAATATCACCTTTGGTGATGCAGGTTAAAGTGCATTCTTTGTATTGCATAAGTCGTTGACACATATATTCATCAACAGGATCAGTCATAAATAGAACATCTAAATCATTTTTCTTGAACCTATCTAAGAATGGAGATGTTTTAAGTATATCCATATTATCTCCTGCAATGTAATAAATATGTTTTTGATTTTCATTCATAGATGTAATATAATCGTCAAATGTGATCATCTTATCAGGTGAATTAGCCGAATAGAACATTAAAAGATCAGAAACCCTTTCACGATCACCGCTTTCTTCATAAACACCAAGTTTAATATTTTTTTGATAAGTCTTATAGATTTTGAGATAATTATCCATATCATTCATAGCAGATTTTAACATATCAATGCTTTTCTTAACAACTGCTTTTTTAATAACTTTAATAACCTTATTCTCCTGTAATATTTCACGTGATACATTGAGAGGTAGATCATCAGTATCAACGATGCCTGAAATAAAATGAAGCCATTCGGGGCATAAAACCGCACTATTATCGCTTACAAATACTTTACGAACATATAATTTAATATTATTTTGTGTTACACCTCTTTCAAATACATTATTCTTAATTTTTTTAGGTAAATACAAAATGCCTTTATATTCTATTTGTCCTTCACCGCTAATATGTTTATAAGTATAAGGTTTTTCATTATCATTTGTTAAAGACTTATAAAAAGCATAATAATCTTCTTCTTTTAGTTCATTGCTTGATCTAGTCCAAATAGGTTTATGTTCATTTACTAATTGAAATTCTTTAACAGTTTCAGTAATTTTTTTCATTTTTTTAGGTTTTTCTTCAATGTCTTCAATAGTAACATCATCTAAATTAGAAGAATCAACATTAGAAGTTCCATCAGTAACAGTTACATCTTCTTCTAATGATGCTTCTTCGTCTTCAACTTCTTTAGTTTCCTCACGTTTAATGAAGATCTTAATAGGATAATTAATATATTGAGAATGTTCTTTTACAATGGATTTTAATTTATTAACATCAGTATATTTGTCTACAGCTTCGTCGGTTAATAAGCATTTAATAATAGTTCCTTGTGTAAGATTATAATCAGGATGAATATGATCTTTAAGGTTATCTTCAGTAAGTTCTTCAATAACATATTGTCCTCCAGCATCTGATGTCCATTTAAAATATCCAGAATCTGTTTTTTTAGTAATAATAGAAACTTCTTTAGATACTAAAAACGCAGAATAAAACCCAACCCCAAATTGACCAATTAAGTTGCTATCTTTAACTTTTTCCATAAATGCTTTAGTTCCTGAACTAGCGATTGTTCCTATATTTTTAATAAGTTCTTCTTTATTCATACCTATCCCTGTATCAATAATATGTAATTCTTTATTTTCTTTATTAGGTAAAAGTGTAATACAATTATCTACTTTATTGTCAGGTTTGTTAGTAATACAAAAATGATTATATTTGTCAATACTATCACTAGCATTTGAAATAAGTTCTCTTAAGAATATATCCTTATTGGAATAAAAATTATTGATAATAAGTTTAAGTAGAGCTGAAATATCAGTATCAAATGAAAAGGTTTCAGACATCTTTCTTAGTTGTATTTAAATGTTTTAATTAAGTTTTTATATAGTTTAGTTAAAATGGCAACAATAAAATTATTTTCCTTTACCTTCTGAGATAACTAAAAGTATTAGTAGTATATCTTCTAATAAACAGGTATATGATATTATAAATGCTGAATATGTTGATTATGATGTATGGTTCAGTCAAGCAACTATAAACAATGTAGTTTTTGAATATAAGAATAAATTAACTGGTTATGATCTTGCAACTATTAATCATAATATTACATATGTAAAATGTAAAAAGATCAATAATATTTTATTAAAGAAACACATTTTTAATAGTAAAGTTAAATACGTAAATTTACCTTTAATAAATGAATTATTGGTTTATTTTTTATATTTACGTTTAACTTTTTATTATAATATAGCAATATATCCTTTATTATTTGAACCACTTACTAATTTTTCGTCAATAGACGATGATAAAATAAAACAACATATTAGGGTATTATTCAAAAATAAGCAAAGGCACAAATAAAGTGTTATATAGAGGTATGGTAAAAAGATAGTTGTTTAATAATATTAGTTTCAGCAGAACTATAAATGAATTTATATCTGTATCAAAAAATATAGAAATAGCTAAAGAATTTGCAACAAAAGTTTTATATTATGTAAAGGTGTGCCTTATATTGATAATTCAAGAATAACTGTATTACCAGAAGATGAAATTATATTACCACGAGGTATAGTATTAAAATTGATGAAAAATATAAAGAAAATATGGAATATGAAACAATAAATGGTCTTAGAATACCTGTAATTACATTATATGCAAGTTATAACAATGAAAATTTATTAGATAAAAGATGTATAAAAAAACTATTGTAAAAATTTCAAATTTATCACAATCAACACATGCTTTATCAGCAACTAATATTGCAGGAACATATTAATATAAAGTTTTATATTACTTAAATAAATGGATATTGTTAATTTAAAAAAACTACATTTTTTTGAACAAAACGTTAAAATACCAACATATGAGTTTTATAAAGTAAATTGGACATCACCTTTTAATGAAAAATATAAAAGATATGTAGAACCAGGACTTACAGCAATTAATAAAAAATACATTAAAATAAGTTATAAAAAAAAATTATATTTAGTATCTATAAAAACATATAATAAACTATGTGCAATATCTAACCCTATAAACTTTTATGTTACAAATACTAATGAATATATTTCAAAAAATAATTTAGAAAAAATAAAATCAAAAACTCTTACAACTAGCCAACTAACAACATTATATTTGTATCAATCTCAATTTTATTATGACTATTGGAATAACCCAAATAAATTAAAAAAACCAATACAACTAGATAAAAAAGCAAATTTAAAATCAAATAGCAAATATTACAGACATTTAGAAAATTACGAATTTTTTATAACAAGCGATTCTTTCAACAAATCATACTATGTTATTATTTTATTTGGCGAAAATAATTATAAAATTAAAATAATATCAAGTAATGATGTTAAAATTTGCGATTCTTTATATGCAATTAATTGGGCTGATATAAAAGGCAATGTTCTTGAAAGCAAACATATAGAACTATATCGTCAAACCAAAGATACTAACAAGCCAATTTTACCTCTTAATATGACAAAACCTATACATGAAATACTACAGAAAAGAGATGTTGTTTTAAGCGAAAATAAGATGCATTATTTTGTTCAAAAAGTAATAATTCATCAAAAATATATATTAGATCAATTTTATTATATTACTGCCGAAATTAGTTATCCAAGATTAAATAAATATAAAAATTTTAAAAAAGTTGATTCATTTGAGGTAAATGAAAATAATTTATTTGTAATACCACAAACTAATTTTACTAGCGGAGAACATTATAGATTATATAAAAATAATTCTATTCAACACATTGTTACTGAGACTGAACTAGCTAAATATATATATAATGCAAATAAAAAAAAACCATCAACAATAACACATTACAAATTTATAAATAATGAAATATTTGAACCTATTCAAGAAATAGTATTTTACAGAGGAATGAATATAACAACAACAGATTATAACATATTTGAACAAAAAGAATTTGTATCTATGTCAAGGGATAAAAATATAGCATTAGCGTTTATGGATCTATCATCGGTAATTACACACACACCTATATTATATGAAATAACTTTAGAAAAAGGTGTTCCATATATAGATTTTAAGATTTTAGGTCAAAATACACTATATTTTGAAGAAGAATTATTATTATTAACATCCCCTTGTAAATTTGAATATGAAGAACCTATTTTAGAAAGCAGCACACGTGCATATTTTACTTGTAAAGTATCTATATCTATAGATAAAGACTTTCAATATAAATTTAAAAATTTACCAGATATAGAAAGGTTTAAAGAATTTAAACTTATTGATGCTAGTGAATCTTCTAGTTCATTTAATATTTCTTCTTCACAATCATCAATAAATTCAATAAATTCAAAACAAACAACTGATTCAAAATCATTTAAATTGTCTTTAGGTGAAAATATAGAACCTACTGTAATGTTAGAAGATGTTATAAATAAAAAGCATTATATAGTGTATAAAAGAACAAATATACAAGATGAATCTGTATATATTGAAATTGATAGCAATTATTATGAAGTTAGTGGTGTAATTAAAGATACAAATAAAAAACAAATTACAAATAAAATAACTTATGAATTTATAACAAGTAATTATAATAATTTTGTTTATCTTAGTAAATATTCGCCTATTTTTAAAAAACTTAAATTAATTAAATTTATGATAAAAGAAACAAAAGCAGAAATAAAAGCAAGAAGAGAAAAAGAAAGAAACAGAAGAAAAGAAGAAAGAGCAAAAAAAAAAGCAGAAAGAGCAAAAAAAAAAGCAGAAAAAGCAGAAGCAGAAGCAGAAGCAGAAACAGAAGCAGAAGCAGAAGCAGAAGCAGAAGCAGAAGCAGAAGCAGAAGCAGAAGCAGAAGCAGAAGCAGAAGCAGAAACAGAAGCAGAAGCAGAAGCAGAAGCGGAAGCAGAAGCAGAAGCAGAAGCAGAAGCAGAAACAGAAGCAGAAGCAGAAACAGAAGCAGAAGCAGAAGCAGAAGCAGAAACAGAAGCAGAAGCAAAAAAAAGAGCAGAAGCAGCAGCAAAAAGAAGAAAACAAAGAGCAGAAAGAAGAATAAAAAATAGAGCAGACAGATACCAATAATAGTAGAATAGATATAGCAACTAATTTCTTGATATGATGGTAATTAAAAATAAATAAATAAATAAATAAACTAATTACATTTTTCTAAAAATTTTTACGAGTATCTTCACCACTACGATTCCATTTGGTTAAAATGATATCAATTAAAAACTCAAATTCATCACAATCAACAAATATTTCAGGAACATACTAATATAATTTTTTATATTACTTAAATAAATGAATTTAAATCTTTTAGAAAACGATGATGTAGACGTAACTGAATTTTATAAAGTGCGATGGATATCACCTTTTAATGATAAATATGAAAGGTATGTAGAACCAGGTATTACTGCAATAAATAAACTGTATAAAAAAATAAAGTATAAACGCCAATCATATGTAGTATCTAATAAAACATATGAAAAATTATCATATTTACAAGAATATAGACAATCAAAACCTATAAAATTTAATCTTACAAATACTGCTGAATATATTTCAAAACCTAGATTACAAAATATAAAATCAAAAGAACTTAATGATAGTCAATTAACTACAATATATTTATATCAATCTGATTTTTATTATAAATATTGGAATAAACAAACAAGCCAAATAGAATCAAGCCAAATAGAATTATGTAAAAAATCAGTTATGCAATCAACGTATATATATTTAGAGAATTATGAATATTTTATAAAAATAAGATCTGTTGATAATCATAAAATAATTATTGCATTTAATGAAAATTCTTATAAAATAATTATATTTAAAGGTAATGTAAAAATTTGTGATTCTATATATGCAATTGAATGGACTACTAAATTTAATATTGCAAAAGAAGATATACGTAAATATATAATAAATGTAGTAGAGAATCAAAAATATTATTTAGAGCAATTTTATTATTACGCTGCTGATTTTAGTTATCCAAAATTAAATAAATATAAAAATTTCAAAAAAGTTAGTAGACAACCAGAACAAAATATATGTAAAATACCACCTGAATTTGCAAATTATTTTAAATATTATAATAATGATAGAGGTAAATATATTATTGCTAAAAATGAACTAGCAAGATATATACATAATGAAAGTAAAAAACAACCATCTATAACACATTATAAATTTGATACAGATGAAATATTTAAACCCGAACAATCAGTAGTATTTTATAGAGGTATGAACATATCTTTACAAACAACTGATAAATTTCATGAAAGAGAATTTATATCAATCACGCGAAATAAAATGATAGCAATGGGGTTTATGGAAATGGATAGACAATTACCAGTAGAGAAATCACATATATTATATGAAATAACTTTAGATAAAGGTGTTCCGTTTATAGATTTTAAGATTTTAGGTCAAAATACACTATATTTTGAAGAAGAATTATTATTATTTACAACTCCTTGTGCATTTAGATATGAGAAACCTATTGAAATGAATACAGGTATTAGTGTGTATTATATTTGTAAAGTGTATATTTCTGTAAATGAACTTATACAATATAAATTTAAAAACATACCTGATATAAAACGATTTAAAGAATTACAACTTGATGATTCACTTTTACCTGAAAGTGTAAAAAACTTACAACTTTTTCATAAAAATAAATCAACTACATTTAATATTTCTACTTCATCATCCAGTATAAATTCAGCATATAAATCACCACGAAATAATGGTGTCGTCCGCAGCAGCAGCAGCAGCCCTGAAAAGAAATCAAATATTCAATATGAGACAACTAATGTAATATTGGAACACACCACAGATAAAACGCAATACGTAATATATAAAAGAACAGATGTAAAAGACGAATCTATATATATATATATTGATAATACATATTATGAAGTTAGTGGTAAAATTACAGATGAAAATAGAAACATTATCAATAAAAAAATAACTTATAAAATTATAGATAAACTTTATAAGAATAAGAATTACTTAGTTTATCTTAACAAATATTCAGCTCTTTGTAAAAAACTTAAATTAATTAAGTTTAAAATAATTTATAATAGTGATCTTTCTATGTAAGTAATAGCATCAAGTAGAAACTCAACTTAATTACATCTTTCTAAAAATTTTTTACGATTTAAATAATTACGGGTATCTTCACCACCTCTAACCCATTGTGGAACAATATGATCAACATTTTGTATTTCAGATACACAATCTAACATAGGTGTAGGGTGATAGGTTTGTTTTTCCATTATTTTTTCATTACATTTATCGTAAATATGCGAACTATTAGAACCAGATAAAACATCTAATTCTTTAGTAGGATCACCTACACCTGGACGTAAATTAGGGCAAGCTTGAAACATTCTATGAAATAATTGTATATTACATCTATCTCGTGTTTGTTTAGATTTATCATTTCTTAATTGACTTTCGTGATCGATTAAGCAACTATCAGGATGATTGGCAACATTAGGATGAGGAGCAGGTCTTAAATTAACGTGATCAACATAATAAGTAGGCATTCTTACATTAGGATCTTTACATTCTACAAAATTAGTATTATAATGCATATATTCATCTATATTTTGATTTTTAATATCTTTGGATTCCATCCAACAGGTATCATTATAAATATCACAGTTTTTATTATACATTTATTCTAATTATATATTTATTTTTTTGTAGTATCTTTGGCTCTTAGTTTATCTATTGCTTTTTGTATTTTATTGTATATACGTCTATCCATTAATATACTACGTGTTAAACAACTACTTAAAACAGTTAATATTGATACAGTTTTACTATGTGTAATCTTTGTTTCATCTATAACAATTTGATGAATAGCGTTTGCTGTTTTTTTTTTTGTTTTTTTAACTTCTTGTAATCGTAATACGCTGGCATATCCATTAAATAAATATAATAATTGATCATAAGTAATTATTCTATAAAATGGTTTTTTAATTGTCAAAAAATTTATAACTGAGTCTTTATGAGTATTCCCAACACTGGATTCGATTTGTTCATTAACATTTTTACTATATTCATCATAACCTACAAGCGTAGCTTTTTTTGAATCAATTAAAATACGCAAAGCAATCCAAACTAAAATTTTATATATGTATGAAAAATTATATTGTTTAAAATATTCTATTTTATGTAAAAGTTTTGCTAAATGTTTTAATTTTTTAATATGGTTTCTATTATTAACATCAAGTATTTGAATTATTGCAGTTGTTATACTTTCATTTGTTTCTCCAGTTACAGCACCTAAATTACCAGGCGATATAATACGTCTATCATCTGGATCAATAGCTTCTTGTTTTATACTACTAGCAGAAATGGGTTTTATACTACTAACAGGTATGGATTTTATACTACTAACAGGCGATGATTTTGATTTACTTTCAATGTTATCAAGTTCTGCCATAATTGCTCGAATTTGTCTTGCAATTATTTGATGTGGTTCTTCATCTTTAGCATCCATTTTATTATTAACAAATATATTATGAAGATTGACCAACAAATCTTAAATCATCTCTATCTAAATTGATATTTTTAATACATCTAGAACTATTACCTTGTTTGCAGGATTTTTTATTATCATTTGAATTATATAACCATTGCATAAGGCTATCACGATCATTAGGTATAGTTTTACCCGCAACAGTATGAAATTGTCTTACAGATAATCCTCTTTCATAAAAATCATTAACATCTCGAAAGGTATTAGTATAAAAATTTGTATTTAAAATCGCATTATCAACAGCACAAGGTTTGGCATATGTTGTATCTAAAACATTAGGATTCATAAAAGGATTATTGACCGAAGGCATAACGCAATTAGATTTAAAGTTTTCAATATTATAAACATATTTATGTTGATAAATTACGAAAGTAATAATAGCAACTATAAGAGCTAAAGATAAATAAGATAAATCAAAATTGTTAAGTAAAACTAAAATAATACTTAATATTACCCCACCTAAAAATATAAAGTTTAATTTATCAATAAATGTAAATTTATCAGGTATTTCTTGAAATAATACAGTTGGATCATTTAGCCAAAAAATACTCATTCTTTATTTTTACTATCTAATTTCTTTTTTAATTTAGTTTTTTTGTCCATTTTACGTTGCATTGAACGAGATGAAGGCATATTAGCACCACCCATCATTCCAGACATCATTTTCATAATGTTTCCAATATCCGGACCATCACCTCCACCTCCGCCATTCATACCAGGTAATTTACCCGCCATATTAAGAGCGTCTTTTAATAGAGCATCTTGTTTAAGTTCTCCACTTTTTAATTTAGTTGCCATTTTTTGACTAACATCTGAAATTAAATTACCAATACCGTTATCAGGATCAGATAATGCACCTAATATATCACCTTCGGTATTTATAGATTTTTTAACTTTTTCTATATCTACATCTTCCATTATTTCTTTTGCTAACTTACCGATACTAGTATCTTCAATATCTTCCATAGTAAAACCAGTTTTATTTTCAATAGCAAGTTCTCCAATACGATTAACTATTTTGCGATATTTTTCAGGGATAAGATCATCTTCAATGGTGCTAGTGCCTTTAAGTTTTTCCATAATATTTTTAATATTATCTTCGGTTAAATCGGTATTTTTAAACAAATGAAATATTAATAAGAATTGATGTAATACTGTAGTTTTTTTAAAAACAACTTTAATATTTTTAATAGGAATATTGTTAAGAATGTTAAGAGTTTCGTTATCTTCAAACCATTTATCAAGTTCTTCTTTATTACATTCAACTAAAGGATTACAAATAAAATCAGTAAAAACGGTTGAATAGGCTTCAATATAATCTTTAGATTTATTATCAAATGTGCTATAAAATGCGTGTATTTTGTTTAAAATATCTCTAGCAACCGCTTTTTTTTCTTTTAATGGTTTAGCATTTTTTTTAACAGTTTTAATAAATGTTAGGAAATATTGATTAAATACGTAAGTTGTCATTTTACTTAATATATTTATTGAATATCTTTATATCTAAACTTTTTTTAATGAAGTGCGGATTCACGCATTTTTTGTATTTCAGCTAAACTAGGTAATTGTTTATGAGATTTTTCAGTATCAGTATTACCAATTGGTTTAATATCAGGTTGTATTACATTTGTTTTTTCATCCAAGTTTTCCCAAATAGTAACTGGTCCGGTTAGATAATTATCATTATCATCAATATTTTCATAACTTTGAGAAATATATGAATCAATACCAGAAGGTTCAGATACATCTAAAACATTTGTAGATTGTAAGTTTGTATTACTAGGTTTTAACAAAACACCTTTTCCAGGTAATAGTAAATGATCAAATACTTCTTTACCAAATATAATTTTATTAAAATCCGGTAATAACATTGCAGGAACGTGTGTAATTCTTACATCAAATATAATTTGGTTTGATTTTAAATAATCAACTGATATAAGTTTAACTAGTTTTTGTTTATCTAATGTCTTTAATGTTTCTATTAACATAGTGCAATGACTACATTGATCGCTATAAAATAATAACATTTTTTAATAGTATTAATAGGAATACAGTTTTATATAAAAATGATTTATTTATATCATTAAAATAAATGTTAAGTAATTTCAGTTATGATAAAAAATTAAATAGAATATCTGTTGAAACAGCAGATATTGATTTATCAATATTAAATGGTATTAGACGTATATTATTAATGGATATTCCAATTTTAGGATTTATAGGGAATGGTATTGATACCACTGTAAATATTATAGAAAATACTACAGTGTTAAATAATGAAATTATAACAAATCGTATAGCATTAATACCATTAGATGTAAGTGAAAAATATAATGATAACTATATGTTAGGCGAACATAAATTAGAAATTGAATTAAATGTTAGTTGTGCTGAGAATATAAAAATAATTACCACTCAAGATCTTATTGTTACTATGGAAAACAAACAAGTTCAAAACTTCTTTAAAAAACAATATAAAACAATAACTAAATTACGTAAAAACGAATGTTTACACTTAAAAGCGGAAGCTGTTAAAGAAACTGGCAGAAAGAATGCTTCTTTTAATATAGTATCAGGATCAACAGTATATAATAAACCAAAAAAACCTTTTACAAATACAAAAAGTATTATAGAACAAGAGCAAGATTATAATGAAGGTGAATATGTATTAGAATTTGAAATTATTAATAATACTATATCACATAAATATATGTTATTAAAAGCAATTGATATTTTAATAAGTAAATTATCTATATTAATTGATAAATCAACAATAGACCAATTTGAAAATAATGAAGAAACGTATGATTTCAGTATTCCTGATGAAAATGATACAGTTGGAAATATAATACAATCTTATATATTTGATAATTATGTGATATCTAAGAAAAAAACTGTTGAAAATTGTATTTGCACTTATATAGGTTATATAGTAAAACATCCATTAGATAAAGTTTTAACAATAAGAATGACACTAAAAGATGCTAAAAGTAAAGAAGAATATATAAACTTTTTAGGAATAATATGTAATGAAATAATTGAAAATAAATTACAATTAATAAAAGAACAAGTACAGAAACTTTTATAAAACAATAGAATAAAATATGGAAGATGAATTACCAAAAATTACAATTAAATATATACCAACCTTGGAAAACGCTATAAATATATTTTCAAAAGATGCTTTATACTATTATTTTAATGAATTTTTTGATAATGAAGCTAAATCAAAGGACATTGTAGATGATTATGTAGATGATTATTTAGTAAATAAACCAAAAGGTTTAGAAGATATATATACATTAATAGATGATATTGAATATGAAGAAAGATTATTTGAAAATTATATGAAAATGTATAAAAATAATTTTCAAAATAAAGAAGATTTATTAAAATCTTTATTTAATAATCCATTTAATTTTGAATCAAGTTATATTGATAATTTTATTAATGTTATTCATACAGATAGGCAATTTAAAATAGGAACTACAATACCGGATGATCTTAAGACACTTGAAATTTTACAATTATATAAAACATCATTAAATGAAAGTTTATATTCTAAATTACACCAAATACCTAAAGAAATAAATAGTAATATTCCTTTAACTTTTAAAGATAATGATTTTGATTATGTTAATGATATGATGAGGCGTTATGGTAAAAATATTGAAAATATGACAGACGAAGAATATGATAAAATACCTGAACTTGCTGATAAAAAAGAAAAAGCAATAAAACCTACAGTATTAAATGCGAAAAATATAGTATTTTGGGATGATGATATAAATAAATATATAATTGATAATTTAGAAAATTATACAGAAGATAATATAAGTAGCATATTAAATTATTTATCTGAAAAGAATCTTAATTCACCACAAGCAACTGATATATTTAACAATTTAACAGATTTGTATAAAAACATAGCAGATAATAGTATAGATATTGAAGATGTATATAAAAATGCAAATGATTATTTAAAAAAAATAGAGATTGAAAGATTAATAAAAATCTTTACAGAATTGAAAAACAATAAAGATACTGAAATAATAGAAGTTAAAAACATATGTAATACGATAGATAAAGTATTTAACAATGAATATAAGTTTCCTAAAGAGTTTATAGAAATAATAGATAATGAAGATGAAAATAACATAGATGATAATTATATTGAAATGGGTAATATATTGCGACCAAATATTGAAACAACAAAAATAGACCAAGATAATAAGAATATATTTTTAAAAACATTAATAAACGAATTAGGTAAAGATTTAAAAATAAATTTGGATGATATGATAGAATATATGCAACTTTTTAATGATACTGAGAAAACGGAATGTGCTTTATTTTATTTATATGTAACATTACAAAGTAATTATTATAATAATAATTATGATGATATAACATTAAGCGAACAATGTGATGATATATTTAATGAATTTACAGAACCAATTAATATAATTGATAGCAAAGTAATTTTTCCAAAATCCAAATCAATATATGCGTATATAATATGTTGTTTTAAGAATATAATAGATAATGAATATTTTAAAAATATAACAGATAATGAATATTTTACAACAGAGAAAGATATAGAAAAGAAATTATCAAAATTAATTAAAAAACATCCAAGATGTCAAGATCAATTAAATGAATTGCAAGTATTATACGATAATATTAAAGATACAGTAGAAAAAACAGATACTAAATTTTATAGAAACTTAGTAAATCAATTAAAGAAATCGAATGAATCAAATAATGATGTAAAATATATAAACTTTGTAAATGCTTTAAAATATATTGTTCCAAAAAAACTTAAAAAAGTTAATCCTTTCATATCAGGTTGTTGTGCTCAATTATTAAATCAAGATTATGAAGCTTATAACGATATAACTTCGCATAAAGATAAATGGTTCGAGGATATTAAATATTCGCTTAAGAATAATACAATTAATTACGAGAATACTTGGAATGCTAAAAATTATTTACCTGAACAAATAAAACAGCAACCGATAGAAGACTTTAATTCTGAAGAAGAAGATAATATAGACGATTATAATATAGAAATAGATGATCCTGAAATAAACGAATATTTAAAAGATCAAAGTAAATTAAATAAATATGTAGAAGATAGTGTTACTTCTTTTATGGCAAATGTATCAACAAAAACCGAAATATTTTCGTTAAAAAACTATATCTTAGAAAAATGTAAAATTGTGCAGAATTTAAAACATTTATTATTAACCGGATGTTTAAAAGATTCAAAATATTATTATGAACAAATTGCAACATTAGAAAATAGTTGTTGTAATGACAGTAATTTCAAGAAAAAAAGAAGTGATATGTATGTATATTTAGCAGCAAAATATTTAAGAAATTTTAATTCAGTAGAAAATAATGAAATATACGATAAAATTAAAGAATTAGGATCAAAGGTTATTTTATCTCGAGAACAATATAATAAATCTATAAGTAATTATCGTGAAAAATTAAAAGTTGAAGCAATAGATATATTAGAAAGTTTAGATGCGGAATATAAAGAAGTGGCTATTATGTTAAAAAAAAGTGGTATTATAAATACATATGATGATTATGATACTAATAATATAGATACAAATAAAGATCCTATTGTAAATTATCAAGGTGATGATAATAATGATCAAGCATTATATTAGTTTTTCAATAGGTTCAAACGAAACATAATCATCATTGGTTTCTTTAGGAACAATAGGATGAAGTCCTATTTTATCTTCACCTACAATACCTTTAATATTAATATCTATAACTCTTTCTCTTGTATGATTTACATAAACTAAGAAATTAATATGTTTTCCATTTAATTTATAATTACGATATAATATCATATCAATATCAAGTAAATATTCGTGTTTTTCTTCATCTTTTTTATATTTAATTAAAAGATCGTGTACTATTTGTATATCAGGTGTATTTTCTGCAATTTTATTACTAATAAATTGATAAGCTTTATTGTAAATAGCGGTGATAGTAGAATCAGTTAATTCAGTTTCCCATTCTGTATTTCTTAGAATAATATATTTTTCAGGTGAAGAAGGGTGAAAAATATCAACTAATAGTTCTAAATATTTTTCATTAGAAAACTCATAATAATAAGAATTTTCAGGTGTATTAATATCGATGTTAATACTATCAATAGGATGACGATCTTTTAAAGCATCTGTTTTATTAGCAGTGCTTATTTTATTATTATGAGGTAAAACTGCAAAATATTCAAAGCAATTTTTCATAGTCATAAAATAAATAGTAATAAGCACTAAAATTATAACAATTTTTATTATAGTTTCCATAATTTTATTTTAATGTAATGTAATTATTTAGGCAAATATATAATCACTATCATCATTACATTCTTCTACGTTATGACAGAATGGTTTATTAACAATACCCGAATCATCATATTTTGTATAACTTAATCTTCTAACACCTATAGGTAATTCACAATATTGATCTACACATTTCCCTTTATCAGTTTGATATTGTTTATTTTTACCATAAAAAGGACATTCTTCATCTTTTTCACAAGGTTTATCCCAAATTGTCTCTATTTCTTTAAGATTACCAAAAGGATCATATTTCATATTACATAATTGTTTATTCATATTTGTTTTATCACCATAACAATGGTATTTAGGATCTTCTATTTCAGGATCACGTTTTAATCTAGTAATAAAGTTTTCAGTAGTATTTATGTATGGTGTTGTAGTGTTCTTAATAGTTATTTTTTTATTAAAGTTCCAAAAGCTTTTAATATTAATTTCTTCTTCTCTAATATTTTTCATAAATATTTTCATTCTAGCAATATCAATACTATCAAATGAATAAATAAATAAATCAAAATCAGATATTACTTTAAATACATCACTGTCTTTAGCAACTGATACAATACCAAAATCAACACTATCAAATAAAGGAACTTTAGGATTTAATTTAATAAGTTTAAATGGTTTTATACGATAAGATTTACTAATAGCAGTAATAAACTCTTTATCAGTATCTGATATATATCCTATTTTTCTTTCGTGAATATTGTGTGTGCAATATAAATTAGGTGATTTGGAGATATAAAAGAAATATTTCTTATTATTAAGATGTTCAATGAGTTTAGATTTATAATAAAATAGCGAAAAGAATAAAATAATAATAAACAAGATAATAAATAACTTTATCATTTGTTTATAATAAATAAAATGCTTAGAATTTTGATTACCTTATTAATTTATATAGTTATTTTAAGTATATTATATTTGTTTGAACCTTCTTTAATGTTTGAAGAAACTGGAAAATTAAAAACAATAGGATATGCTGATGAAAATAGATCTTTATTTTCTATTTATTTATTAACACCTATATTAATATTATTTATATATATAATTACATTAGTTATATGGCGAAATTAACTTTTATTACAATTGATTTTAATGAAACAGAATTAATAGAATATGAAATATTATATGTGGAAAGGTTTAGTGAATTAAATCAAAAAATAATAATGGCAACAAGAGTATCCGTGCTTGAATGTATTAACAATTTAACTAAAAAAAAGCTAATAATGATAAATGACAATGTAATAAATGAAAAAGGTTTTTGGTCTTATTTAGAAGATATTAAATACGATATAATTATATATATTAAAGTTAATTATATAGAAGATATACCTTCTAATTTACTTAAAAATTCTACAATATTAGTTGAAGAAACTACAATACAATTAAAACGAAAAATAAATCGTAAGGTTATACATAAATATCGAGCATTTATGTTAGATTTAAGTTATATAGAAGCTTTTGTTAAAATGGATGATACAATATTAGAAAAGTTGAAAAGAAAATATCTATTATGATATAATAAAGGTATATAGCTATGGCGGATAAAGAAGAACCTGAAGACAAACGTCAAAAAGAAGAAGAAGAAGAATCACAAGCTGATAAAGCAGTAAATATAGCATCTGGGATGACAAATAATGCAGTAGAAGGTGTAAAAAACATAGCATCTAATACAGTATCTAAAGTTAGTGAAGAAACAAGTGCTGCTATTGAAAAAGCAACAGAAATGTTAAGTAATCCAAGTGTATTATATGGTCTTATAGCTGTAATTGTAATTGCTGTAATATGTGTTGCTGTTGTATATTATTTTATTGCTAATGCGGTGTTTAATAAAAAATCAATTATAATTGAGAAAACTAAGTTTCCTATTAAAGGTAATGTTAAAAGTGTTATTATGATTGAAAACTTTCCTTCAAGTGGTAATGGTCTTAGAAGAACTTACACCTTTTGGGTATATGTAAATGATGTTAATAATGCGGGTGGTAAACCTAAACATATCTTTTCAATTGGTAATGATAGTTCTGGAGGTAATATAACTGACAAATCTCCTGTTGTTGTTCTTAATAATTCTAAATTACATATATGTTTCCCGACTACTGATCCAGATGTAAACAATGCTCCTGAATATATTGATCAAATTGGTACTACTGGCAAACCAGCCAATACAGTATCATTTGACTATTTACCTATGCAACGATGGGTGCATATTGCGGTAGTAATAACAGATGATTATCAAGGTTCAACTGTAAGTTTATATATGGATGCACAATTAGCTTCATCTACTACTGATGGAAAAGATGGTACAATATTAAAAGGTTTTAAATTAGATACAACAGGTAGTTTAATAGTGGGTGGTGATAATAGTGCTACTTATGGTTTTAATGGATTATTAAGTAAAGTAGGTATTCATAATTATGATCTAAATAGTCGTGATATATATAATATTTATAGCGAAGGACCTATTGACGGTCTTCTTGCTTCTCTAGGATATGGAGTAAGAGCACCACTTTATAAGTTAGCGGATTAATATATTTTTTATCTATTTCTTAAATTAAAATGATATATGTATTAATTCAAATAATAATTGCAATTATTTTAATTGTTTTAATGGGTGTATTAGCTTATGGTATATATAATAAAAATGCAAGAGAAATATTACTTGATATAATGACCCCAACAACAATTAGAAAGAAAACCAAAATACTTGATGGTGTATATGAATATAAAATTGGACACAATGTAACATTTAATACACGAGATAAAAGTAAAGGAACTTATGTTGATTTAAGTCCTTCAATAAATCAAAAAGGTGGTTCAGTTTATACTTATAACTTTTGGTTATATTTTCCGGAGAGTGTTTCTAGTGTTAGTAATACTCAAACATTAGTATTATTTAACAAAGGAAGTGATCAGTTAGTTAAATATAGTAGCACTTATAGATGTGATACAAATGAAGAAAAAGGTTGGTTTTTAGTAAAAAATCCATTAGTTCGTTTGGATACTAATGCTAACAATAAAATAGATGCAATAATAGTAGAGTTTAATAGTATTGAACGCCCAGATGTATTTCACGCAGGTGCAAATACAGGAGACAAAATTTGCACAGGAGATATGGTAGATAAAGATAATAATTTAATTGGTATTAAAGAACTAGCAAGCAGAAATGATTTACGAAAACAATGGAATATGATAACTATAATAGTAAGTGAAACATCACCAGATGATGATGTTTTTGTAAGTTCAAATCAAGCAGTTGTAAAACTATATTTAAATGGTTATGCATATTTAGATAAAGATGGAGAATTAGCAGAAAAATCAACAGCAATGAAAGTTAATAATAGCGACTTACATATTGGAACTACATACAAAGACGCAGCAGATAATACCGTTTTACCTACAGGAACAGATGGTCATTCTACCGAAGTAGGAATATCAGATCTAACGTATTTCAATTATGCTTTAGAAGATAAAGAAATTGTTAGTTTATTTAAAGAAGGTTGTAAAAAATCAACAGCTTTAATACCAACAACATCAACATTTGACGATGGTCCAGAAAAAACTGAAGCTTCTTTAGAAATAAAATCTCATGAGCATCCAAGTTCTCTTTAAAAGTAAATCCTTAATTTATTTTTTTATAATAATTATTTTAGTTTAAAGGTGTAAAAGATATAATAAATAAATAATGCCAGTGGCACCATTAATTCAATTAGTATCAATAGGACAAGTAGATCAATATTTGTCATTAACACCTCAATTAAGCTATTTTAAATATGTATATAAACGTCATACACGTTTTGCTTTAGATAATTTAAAATTAAGTTTTGATAGTACTACTGTTCCTACATTAGGTAAAGAGAATAAATGTATAAAAAAGATAGAACGACACGGTGATCTATTAAGTAATCTAACATTAGTTGTAAGAATACCAGAAATAAATATACCAGAAAATAAAGATTATAGATTTAGATGGGTAGATAATTACGCAACTTTATTAATTAAAAAAGCCGAATTATTTGTAGGAAGTCAAGGAGTAGCTATAAATACATTGTATGGTGAATGGATGGTAATATGGAATGAACTTACTATGCCACCAGAAAAAAAACATAAATATGATATTATAACTGAAAATGTAGCAAGTTCTTTAAATCCCCGAACATCAAATAAACAAATAACGATAACAAAAAATAATCAAATAACGTATGAATATTATCCTGAAAATCCTGCGATAAAATCAAAACGCATTGGTATCCCTTTACCTTTTTATTTTTCTAAAAATCCAGCATTAGCAATTCCTCTATGTGCTCTTCAAACAAGTGAAGTAATATTAAGTATAGAGTTTGAGGACGTAGAGAAATTATATCAAGTTTATGATAAAAACTACGATAATGGAAAGGAAAAGGATAAACCAAAAGGATCATATGTAAGTCCAAATATACATCCAGATCCAATAACAATAAATACATTTGTTGCACCAGAACAATTAGATTTAGATGCACATATAGAAGCACAATATGTATATTTAAATGAAACTGAAAGAAAACTAATAACAGTAAATCGTCGCAATAATGTATTTTTAGTAGAAAATGTTCAAAAACGTGATAAACAAACAACAAGTATAAAAACTACAATAGATTTGGATCTAAATACACCAATAAAAGAGATGATTTGGGTATTAAAAGATACAAATAATAAAACTAATTTTAATTTACAAACAACATATACATATGATAATAAAGAAATATTAAAAAATGCTAAAATATTATGGAATCGTTCAAATGAGCGTGTAGAAGAGAAGGATGCAGTATTTTTTAATAAAATCCAACCGTATATACATCATAGTAATGTGCCAAAAGAGGGTATATATTGTTATTCGTTTGCTTTAAATCCAGAAAAATGGCAACCAACGGGTTATTATAATCCAGGTGGTAAATTTCCAATAAATACGTCATTAGTGTTGGAGATAAACGAAGAGGTAAAGAATCGTGAATTTGATATAAATGTGTATATATTACAATATAATATATTTGAAATAATAGGTGGTATGGGAGGTTTTAAGTTCAGTTAATTATATATTTTAAAAGATAAATATGGAAGTATTTACTTTAATAATTTTTATTGTAATAATATATTTATTATATATTTTAATAAATACAATATCATCATTAAGGAGTGAAGTATATGAAATGAAAAATAAATGTATAAAAACCGTATATAATAATGATAAAGATAAATTGCAAAATACGGAAGCATTGGATATTAAAAAAGATATAGCAGATAAGTATAATTTTTTTACTAATCTATTTAAAAAAATGATATAAACACTTATTTTTATTATAGCATAACATAATGCCTAGAAAAAAAGCACCAAAAGAAGAACCAACAAAAAAGAATATTGATGAAATTTTAGGTAATACGGAATTGAATGAAAATACTATTATAAGGCTACCATTAACTGATAGTTATTTACGAGATGATATTGATAAAATAGCAGAACCTACCGGTTATGATAATGGTAATTTAGAAAGTTTTTCAGAAATAACACAACAAGAACCATTTAAAAAATCATTGTGTTTGTGGTGTAGACACAGTGTAAATGATTTTGAATGTGGTATGCCTATACAATATGATTCATTAACAAATCATTATACATTATATGGTAATTTTTGCTCTTTTGAATGTGCATCAGCATATAATTTTTCAAAGAATACCCGTAGTGATCGTGTATGGGATATAAATAATATGATAAATATGATGGCAAAATCATATGGTTATGAGACACCAATAAATCCAGCTCCAAGCTATGAATTATTGGATATATTTATGGGAACTATGGATATTAAAGAATTTAGATGTGTTCATAAGAATACAGATCAGTTTTATGCGGTAAATATACCACCACATTCTTATGTTCCATCTGTAGCAGAAATATTAAATACATCATATATTAATAATAAAAAGAATACTAAGAATATTATAGAAAAAATGATATAAACTTTTAATTATTGTTAATACAATGGAATTATATATAACAAAATATCGTATATCAACTATAACAAGTAATGCAAAATTGTTGATAAAAGATAATGAAGATCGTTTGGATATTAATATAATTGAATTATTTAACAATATAACAATTAATAGTGATGACAAAGCAGAAACTTTTGTATATACATCTAGATTTGAAAGTAAAGATAGCACAACTAAAATAGTAAGAGGTAATTATATTAAAAAGAAAAGAACTATACAACACAAAAGAACATTTGATAATCAAATATCTTTTGTATATAAATTAGCAGATAATTATTATGTAAATGTTAAAGTATTTCAAAATGGTAGTTTACATATAACAGGTAGTAGAACTATTGAAGATATTAAAATACCATTAGAAAAACTTGTAAAAGAAATTAAAGATAATAATATTAAAATACTGGAAAATATTGATAATTTAGAATATGGAAATATTCAAATATTAATGATTAATACAGATTTTAAGATATTTAAAGATATTGAACATACATCAAATTTTGCGATTAAACGAAGAACTTTACATACAATATTGATAAATGATTATAATATGATAGCAAGATTTGATCCATCAACATATCCCGGTGTTAAAATTGAATATTGGTGGAATAATGCAAATAATGTAAGAGATGCTTCAACACATTATGATATAAGAAATGTAAAATCAAAAGCTAATGTTAAAGACGGCATAAAGAAAATAACAATAGCGGTATTTGAGAGTGGAAGTATATTGATAACAGGGGCAATTACTATAGATCAAGTTGATGAAACATATAAGTTTATATGTGATATAATTGAAAAAAATAAAGACCAGATATATTTTAACATTTAGATTCTTCTTCGGTATTATTACCTAATCTAGTATAAGCGGGATTATGAGTTTTAGCATAAAACTGTTTCATATATTCAGAAGATGTTGGAGTAATATGAGGTGGTGCCCAATCTTCCGCAATATTAGCCGCATATAAACCTAAACCCGGATCAGGAGATTTTAATTTAATATTATTTAAAGCATTCTTATTACAATCTAAGAAACTGAATTGAAGAACAGACATTTTTATTATTCTAATATAAAATAAAATGTCTTCGTCTTCTGTAGATGGTTTAAGCAACGAAGATATAATAAGAACAGTTAAAGAAATAAGATCAAGAAAAGATGAAATAAAAGAAGAAGAATATGAATATTTTAAAACTCGATATAATCATTTATATAAAATGATTACTGATAAAGATATGGATTTTGATGAAGAAGCATTTTATACAATGTTAAAGCAAAGAAGTAAAGTATTGTCAGGAGAGAAAGATATTAAGACCGGTTCAGAAGAAATAAGCACTAAATTTTTTAATAAATATCATCCGGATCTTAAATAATTGTATAATCTTAAAAGATTTTATATGATCTTAAATAATTTTAATGATCTTATATAAAGCTATAATGATTTTATGAAGACAATGATGAGTCTTAATAATATTATAAATAAAACAAAAGAAATTAAACAACCAAATATATCTTGGAATAATACATTATTACAAGTATTACGTGAGAATCATTATTGGCCAGCAATTCAAACAAAAAGATTTTATTCAAATAATAATTTAATATTATTACATAATACTTATAAAAGAAAAGATGTTGAATCATATATTGATTTATATAATGAATGTCGTAGTGTGATCTTAGATTTTTCTTCACCAAATGTAATACTTTTTAAAGCATCTAGCACTCCTGAAACTTTAAAATTTGAAGATGCTATTGATAAATACGATGATACTCTAGAATGTAATATAGCATATGATTCAACTTTAGTTTATGCTTATTATTGTAATAATTGGATATTTAGCACAAATACTTGCACAAATATAGATTATTCAAAGTTTAACCATCCTACAAAAAAATATGGCGAAATGTTTAATGAAGCATTACCTATAAGTAGAGAAGAATTAATGCAAAACTTAGATAAAAACATTGTATATACATTTGGTATTATACATTATGAAAATAAAAAATATATAAATTATACGAATGAATTTGGTGAGAATTATAAAAAAATAATGTTATTAGATACAAAAGAAAAATATACAGGGATAAATGTAGATATAACATTAGATTTTGGTATATTAAATCCTAAAAAAATAACTTTAAAAGAAGGTTATCTATTGAATAATATTTATGGATTAATATTTGAATATAATAATAAAAGGTATAAAATAACACCTAATAATATAATTTTTCAAGAAGAAACTGATTTTGGTTATCCAAATGTATGGCGTAATATGATATGGATATATCAAAAAAATATGGAAGATTTTCATATATCTGATTATATTAAGACCTATAATAAAGAAATAGATTATCCATTAGATAATAATGGTGAAAAATTAGATCCTACATATTTGATACATACAACAATGATTTCAATGAGAGATATATTATATAATTTATATACAACTACTACTGTTTATTTTAAACAATATAATAGATTTAAAATGTCAAAAGATATTGACAGTAAATTACCACCAATTTTACAATATCATTTAGCACAATTAAGAAGACAACAAATAACAATATATGTTGAAGATACGATAACTGATAAAGAAATATTTTATTATTTATGTTATAGTAATCCTATGAAAAATATAATAGCATTAATTAATTTTTTTGCTACAAACTCTGGTTATGATATATTACCAAGATCATCACAATGTATAACAATATTAAATAATTTATTGATCTAACGTTTTTCAAAAATACACCATCTATTTAAAAAACTAAATCTTTTTAAATTTGCATCTTCATTAAGTGTATCAATTGTAGTTTTATCTTTTATTTGTTGATTTGTTCTCTTATTTTCAGGAATATTATTAATTTCAGCTTTTTTATTATTAAAAGATTCTTCAAATGTTTCTGATTCCACAAATTGAATGTTAAATCTTGATAATTTAACTTTTAATGTGTTAAAATCAACAAGATTTTCTGAAATAAGTCTTCCTGTATTTTCAATAAATACATCAATTTTTTGATTATAAACAACTGATGTATTTATATTATATTCTGGATTACGTATAATAGCCCAAACAGTTGCATTAGATACAGGATCTTTACCTATTGCTTTACCATCTGGTTCTAATATTTTTTTTACTAAATCTTTATCCATAAAGGTTAAAATAAACTTACCTTTTTCAGCAATATTTTCAGCAACATTTTTAATAAATCCATTTAACTTCTCGTCATTGTCAAAAAAATAATGAATTGAAAACATACACGATACAACATCAAATTTTGTTGGAAAGCTTCCAATTTTATTAAACTTGGCGTTTTTATTTTTATCAAATATATATTTTAATAATTCTTTACTTTCAATATCAATATTATCAGATGCTTTACCAGTTCTAATTGATTTAGAACAATCACCAGCTACAAATAATATTTGTTTGGTATAAAGTTTATAATACTTTTTTAAATTAAGCAATCTACTATAAGCACCCGATCTAGCATTAGTAATATTATCTAATGTATAATCAATACCTAACACCTTAGTAAAATCATTTGCTATCCATCTGTTTAAATCAGAACCTTGACCACAAGCTAATTCTAATAAAGATTTATTTGTAGTATCTACAGCTACTTTATATAAATCTGATTTAATAATGTGATTATGAAATTGATTCATTTTACTAGAAATTAAATTATTTGACGCTATTGATCTTTTATAATAAACATCTAAACCAGTCAAATATTTTTTAATATTTACATTTAAATCTTGATCCCCACATATCATATCAGTTGATACTTCATTTGTTATAGAACGCCAAATATTCATAGCAACAAAATAACTATTTGCAGTTTTAATTAATTCACCTTTTCCAAAATTATAGATTTTATTTTTATCGTGTCTTATACGTAGCGGTTTCCATCTTTTTTTATTTGAAATCAATATTGAATTATCGTAAGCAAATTCAACAACTGAATTATTTAATATTTCTTCGTTTTTAGGTGTAAAGCATTTATTATTAACAATTTCAATATAAACAGATTGTGGTATATCATCAATTGTAAATTGTCTTAATGAATAAACATTTTTATTAACTGTTCTTTGTGTTTCGTACATATATTTTATTCCATTAACAACTGAAATAGGTTCCATATCCATACTATTAAAAACTACATTCAATGTATATTCTTTATACACTTTACCATCTGAATGTAATTTATGTTTACTTTGTTCAATTACTATAAAATCAATTGTATTTTCAGCTGGCGGTTTCCATTTTAGAACTTTATCCCAACTTAAACTATTAATATTATGAACTTCTACTGGTTTATTTGCATAAGCACCTAATACTGGTATTTTAGTAGGTGTAAATATTAATCCATCAATATGATAATCATATGTTTCTTTATTTAAAATTTCATTACAGTTTTTTAAAATATTATTTGATGTTAATTGTTTTTTAACAATAATATCATGACTATTAAAATTACTACTAGATTCTATAAATTTGTTCATATAATTATATCGAGATTCAACACTATTATCGTCCAATAATGGTAAATGTGTAATTTTTTTATTATCATAATAATAAATATCAAATATAGCAAAAAGATCTTTGGAATTATTTAATAAACGATCTTGGCATAATACAAGTTCTCCATCTAACAAACAATTTTTTAAGGTTGTAGTTATATTACATCCTCTAACTTGCTTATTTGAGGTTTCTATTAAGAAAGCTTTAGACTCATTATTTATATATAATAGAAATCGCAATCCATCTGCTTTCTCTGTTACAGCATAATTCTCAAAAATTGAAGTAGTTATACCATAAGATTCTTTAATAGATGCTAAATTATGTTTCTCTAATGTAGCCGGTTTTGGTGCAAACATTACAATATTATCATTTAATTTAGCATTACTAGAAAATATTGATCGTATTAAAGTCATATATTCTTTAAGAATATTTTGTTGATAGTTTTTTCTTAAAGGTAATATGTTGCTATCTAGCATAAAATGTAATTGGCGTATATAACGTTCTTCATCCAATTTTTTATCAGAAATTATTGAATAAACATATTTAGGACTTTTAGTATTTAATGAAATATCTTTAAAAGATACATCACGTTGATTACTTGTTGTAATTATCTCACATTTATAATACAAATCTAATACTTTTTTATTTGTATAAATTAATTCTTTTTTCATTTGAAATTGTTTTATATCATCTGTAATGCTATTTTCAAAACCTTTTATTTCTTCTATTTTAATTTCTTTAATTGAAGTTAGATAATCATATTCATCATTAATATTGTCTGATTCAACAGTTGTTGTATATTTTTTTATATATTCGTTTTTAGGTATTATACCTGTTTTACGATAAGTTTTAATTTGATTTTCATCTGTTATTGTGTATGTATCATTGTCTATTAAAATTTCTAGAAAACTATTAGATGTTGATAATGAAAAATCACCATTAACTAAGAATCGATGAGCATTATTAAATAAATTAAGATCGTCGTTTTCTAATAAAATAATATGCATTTATTATATTAGTCATCTTATAATCTTAAATCATTTTTTAATAATAAATCTGCTATTATTAGTATAACATATATTTTGTTTTCGATATTCAAATGAAATATCAAGTAAAAAAGAAAATAGCTTACAAATGTATATATTCCATTTATTTTGAGTAATACCATCCATAATCATCGATACTCCTTTTTTTGTATATTTATTACTTATTTTTTGGGTTGAAATAAAAGTAAATAATTTATTTTTAATTATATCATCATCTTCGTATAAATCTAATGATTGTTTAAAAAAATCTAATGGACCTATATCTTTATTTTCAATTTTATTTATTTTAATATCACCTATAGGATCTTTAACATTACATATAGGATCTTTAATATCATCAGGATCTTTAATATCATCAGGATCTTTAATATCATCAGGATCTTTAACATCATTAAGATCTTTAATATCACCTATAGGATCTTTAACATCATTAGGATCTTTAACATTACATATAGGATCTTTAACATCATCAGGATCTTTAATATCATTTATAAAATCTTTAATATCACCTATAGGATTAGGATCTTTACCAAAATATTGTATATCATCATAAGAACTAGTGGGAGTATCACATTGAATATCATTCAATGAAATTATCCATTTAGTATGTGAAAAAAACATTGCACATTGTGATGTTTTATCAATTTTATTTTTAAGTAATTCCATTATTAACTTATATATAGTTTATGTCTTATATGGTGTATCATAATCTAACTTATTTTCAGTTTGATTATTAAAAATAGAACTAGTTTTAGTTAATTTTTTCTTTAGAATATAAAACTTCATTGTGGAACTAACTTTGTTTTTAATAACAGGTAAAACATTCTCTTCTTCTGTAACAATATCAACAATATTTTCAATTTTAATATCATCAACATCATCTAAAGATTGAAAATTAGTTTTAATAATATTATTTTTAATATCTTCATATGCATCAATATTTTTAGTTAATTTATTACAATACATTATATATGTATATATTTGATCTATAACACTGATATCTAATCGCTGTAAATCAACAAAGATACCATTAATATTCTTTGAATAATTAGAATTATTGCTTTTAATAATTTTATATATTTCTTGATATTCAAACATAGAACATTTTACTATTTCGTTTTTAATAATATGTATTTTAGTTTTAATATCCATATTGTAATGTATTATTATATTTTTTCTATATAGTTTCTTCATTTTTTAATCATAATCATAATCATCATCATTATCATCATCATCATCATCAGATTCTGTATTAACTGTATCTGTTTCTATATTAACTATACCAATATCACCTTCTTTTAAATCTACTAAATCAATTACACTATCACTATCATCATTGCTATCTATAGCATCGTCTTGTTCATAAGAACCATCATCCACACTAAAATTATCTTCTTCAGACTTTTCAGACTTTTCAGACTTTTCAGTATTAATTGTATCAACTAATTCTTCAGTTTCTTCTGTATTATCATTATTTGGATTATTTATAACTAATCCAATTATAACAATTTTATTATCATTATAATGATATCTCTTTCTACATATTTTAACTGAAACATCACTACCAATACTTAGATCTTCAATATCATATTCATGCTTAATACCGGATGTTAATCTAGGTATTATAATATCAATAATAACTTTATCAGTATCATTATCATCTCTAACTTCTGCTTTAAATCCGGCATTATTACTAGATACAATTTTAGCTTCTAAAACTGTATCAATAGAAGGATTACAAATTAATGCATAACATACTGCTTTAAATTGAAAAGAACTATTAAAATGTTCTTTCATAGCAGTTCCAGGTGATCTTTTTATAATTTCAATACTATTTGCTTTAATATATCCATATTTAGTAATTTTATTTTCATATTTAGCTTGTATTTTTTCTAAAATAGCATCATCTATAGTGCTATTAGCTATTTGTGAAATGGATAAATTAATTAAAGTGCATATTTTATATTTTTTGAATATCTTAGTCATATTTTAATATTAAAGATTATTTTTTCATTTTTATATAAGGTATAATCAGTAAATTATTTTCATTATAAAATTTTTTTGCTATTTTCATACATTTATCGCTTTTATTTTTACTTTCTTCATTTAATATTTTATTAAGATTTACGGCTGGTTGTGTTTCGCATTTTGTGCCTTTATTATTACCAGAAACAATTTTAAAAATTAAGTTTGTAGCTAAAACTCCTTTTGATTTTTTTGGTACACATATAATACCATACATTTTCTTTTTATCTTTAATAATTTGTTCTTCATAATTAAAAGTATTAATATCAATATTATTACCTTTAAGATCTTTTATAGGTAAAGGATTATCAGTACTAAATAGATCAAAATAATTATTATTAACAATTATAGAATTATCAGATAAAAGTTTATATAATTTAGGATATTGTTTGTTGTTTTTAATTATATTAATAGCTATATTATCCCAATTAGTATTATCAATATACATTAAAAATTTATATAATAATTCAAAATCGTTAAAATCTTTTTCATATTTATCAATAATATTATTATTGTTAATCGGTGTTTTAGGTTTATTAACAATAATTTCATCTAATATAATTTCTTGTTCTACAATATCAGGATGATCAATAATTTTTTGAATACCATTGTTGTTAAATATTAGCAAATAATTCCCAATTTTATTTGGAAAAATTACATTATTAATAGCTAAATCTAAATATCTTTTATCATTACATTTTGATAATAATTCTTCATATGGAATATAATCTTTATCTTTAATCATATCTTTAATAATTGTAGAATATCTATTACTTAAAAACATATTTTCAGAACGTAAATTATTATCACTAATAAGATCTTTATCAATTGGTTCTTTATATTCTTTATTACTACCTAAAAAATATTCACGTTCAACTTGCTGTGAAGTAATAATGTTAATAGGATTTACGTTTTTAAACAAAGATCTTGGAAATACATTTAACTTTTCATTAATACGATTATCAAAAGCATTTTCTTCTATTATTGATATATATGATTTAATTTCAATTAGTTTTTTAATAGCAATATCATATGCGTGTTTATCTGCCGAAATATTACTATCATCTTCAAAATAACCACAATATACAAAAACAGTAATATTACGTAAATTAAGTGGAAGTTTAATATGACTACATCTACGAAAACCTCTTCCTATAATTTGTTCGTGTCTGTTAAAATGATACCAAGGATCTAATATATGCACTTCTCTAACATTATAAAAAGAAAGACCTTCACTAGCTTTTTTAGTAATTAATATCAATTTTAATTCATCTCCATATATATTACGATCACTATTAGCCAACTTAATAATATTTTCAATATTTTTAGAACTACCCGTATTAGTTATATGTTGATTATTTTCACTTGTAATTATAGCATATTTTAATTTAGGTATTCTTTTAACACTGTTATCATCCAATAAATTAAAATCTTTAGAAGTTGAATCAACATAACGAGAATATCCAATATATTCTAATGCTAAAGCTATTTGTAAAATACCATATTCAATGTAATTGGAATAAATAATTGCTATACCTGTTGTGTTGTTAATATAATCAATAATTCTAGAAATTTTAGGTGCATATGTAGATATATTAGTTTGATCTAAAACTTTAGTTTTACCAATAGATTTATATTTAAATTCAGTTTTTGAAAAATGTTGTTTAGGTGAATATGCAATATTCATATACTTAGCACTATGTATAATATTATCAGTATTTTTAATAATTTGCTTATTATTTAATTTAACTTGAATTAATCCATCAGGTGTTATATCTCTCATTGAAGCATCATTGTGTTTTATTCTAATAGGATATACAAAAGGGTTTTGGCTATTAATATACGAAATATACTTTGATGAAAGTTCAGCTAATACATCATTTGTTAAACTATTAATTTTAGTTTTACCATCATTTATTAATAATAAATTAAGTAGATCTTTAATTTCACTTGCTTTATTAAACATTGGTGTTCCAGACATTAAAACTAATCTATTGTTCTTACCATTTTGAATTGCTGATTCAACTTTTGAATATATTTTAAGTAATTCTGCTTTAGTAATATTTTCATCATCATCTTCATCATCATCATCATCTTCAATAGGATTACGTAAATTATGTGCTTCATCAATAAGAATAGTTTTATTTTCAAGTTTAGTATCATATTTTAGAAATTTAGCATAGGTCATAATATTATATCGTTGTTTTATAAATTGATTTAAATGCAATGTAGAATCAAAATTATTTAATTTATAAATATTTTCGGAACATTGATTAATATTCTTATTATGAAAATCATATATAGTATTCATAAAGTTTTTAATTAATGTTTTAGGTAAAATAACAATTATAGGCGGTTCTTCAAAATTATTATGACC